>WNFH01000119.1_pt1 | contig 51242 bp, 48 predicted proteins | sample 5400411 | NCBI WGS metagenome assembly WNFH01 (sample SAMN13153347, study PRJNA577476) | soil metagenome | isolation source: 200 cm saprolite under Douglas fir tree site 2 hole 3 | place: USA:California | collected 2015-04-18 | reverse complement strand
GAGCGAGTGCGACAATGACCCTTACCGATTTGACGCCGGGGCGTTATGTGATCTTATGCAATATGCTGGACACTGACGGGCTGCCGTACTCCTCCAAGGGCATGCGGACGGAATTTACAATTCAATAAGGGCATATAATCTGATAGGGTCTTTAGCCGCAAGCCGCTCTTTCGCCGCGTTTCATTCAACGCGCGTTTGAAGTCGCCGGGTTTCTGATTACGTTTGGCGTCCGGTCCATCGTGGGCCTCAGCTAAACGGCGCTATCCGCGCTAAGCGGGATCAGGTTAGATTAGACTAATCCTTTTCCGCGCCACTTTTCGAAGATCCGCTTGCAAGTGGCCTCCGCCTGCTTGATGGCGTTTTCCGGCGTCTCATCTCCGGTCGCGGCTTTGGCGAACATAGTTTATAGTTTGTCGATGACCTCCTGGCCGCGCTTCCGGAAGCGGCGAAGCGTGCCTTCCGAAGCTTCGAAAAACATGGAGTAATGCTCGCTGGTGGCATCGTCCATCGTCACGATGAGGTCCCACATCTGGTCCGGCACCCACGCGTGGGTGCTACCATCCTGGTGCAGTATCTATCATGCCCGGCCAAGGCGCGCGTTCGAGGCCACTGCGATGCGCGCCGCGCTTCTTCGCCTTGGGCGAGAGCCCGGCCGCCTGGAGCGCCTTCTTGACCCAGGTGTAGCTGCGAGCGCCGCCGCCCTTGCAGTACCACGCATGAAAGTGCTTGGCGCTCCAACCCAGATGCCGCCGCCTGACCACTCGATGAGTGGTCAGGTCACCGCCAGCACCTCATCCACCGGTGCCCGCCGCTGCGACATCTGGCTCAACCGCTTGTCGATCAACCCCGAAAGCCCCGCATCCTCATGAGCTAAGATGTAGCTTTGGCAGTACCGGGCACAAAGTCCCAGTAACCGCGCCGCTTCTTCTTGCGTCAGCCGTCCCTCCTGCCAACCCCCCTATGCCTGTTCGAATCTCATCTTCCGAGTCTCCTGTAGCCAATGCGTCCGCTTCAAATCGCACCCCCTTTCGGAGGTACCCTAAACCGGACAGATCACGTGCTACAAACCCGGACAAGTCATTAACTCTCTACACCTTCTGCTGCTAAGCCTTGACAACCAACACGCGACATCGGACACTTAATAAATGCGATTCATCCCGCCAACTGCGCCAATGATGTAAAGATGAGCAAGCTTGATGACAAGCAGTGTCCTGTGTCCGTCTGCCTGCAAAACTTAAACCAGACGGAAAAACTTGCCAGCGTTAATAATCTGCCGAAAAGCGGAGGGCATTTTTCCCAGCCCTGGCTTTTCGTTATGCCTGCAAGCGCGCAGCGACCACTCCCCTCCCACGACCAATCGGTCTTAGTGACCAGTAGTGACCCACCTTTAACCGTTCGTTTCTGTAGTTTTCAAATTTAACCCCTAAGCAGTACTTCACGCCACACGGGTGTCCGGCGTGCGCTTTTTTTGCGCCCGTCGCGATCTCCGCGCATTTCATTATTTTTTTTCTGAATCGATCATGGGAGCATTGATTTGTTTAAATCGGCCACGTTGTTATTGAGTTTCTTCGCGGCACTGCCGGCGATCGCGGACCCGCTCGCGCTTAGCGAAGCGCAAGACATTGCGCTTGCCAAGCAGCCGCTGGTTCAAGGTCAAGAAGCATTGATCCAGGCAAACAAACAGCGCGCGGTGGCCGAGGCGCAACTCCCCGACCCCAAATTAAAACTCGGGCTAAATAATGTCCCCACCGATAGCTTCAGCCTGACGCAAGACTTTATGACCATGAGGACCATCGGCATCGAGCAGATGTTCCCGGGCGGGAAGAAACGAGAACTTCGCGGGCGGCTTGCCGGGAATGAGGCGGAAAAAAGCGCGGCGGAGCTGGAAAGTCTGATGCGGGCAGTGAAGCGTGAAACTGCCATCGCCTGGCTCAATCTTTACTATCCCCTTCATGCCGAGTTGCTGGTGCAAGAACAGCAGCACGAGATACAGAACCAAATTGAGGCGGCGCGCATTAACTACCGCACCGGCAGGGGCAGTCAAGACGAGATACTGGGAGTGCAAAATATGCTGAACCAGCTGATCGACCGGGAACAGCAACTCGCCGGCGAGATCCAGCGGGCGCGGGCGGGACTTGCCCGTTGGATTGGTGCTAATGATGCGACGCGCGAGTTGTCAAACGATTTACCGGACCTGCCGGTGCCTACCTCACTCGAGCAGCTAAGCGCACACTTGATTGACCACCCCGAAATTCGCATGCTGGACGAGGCGATTAAAGCCGCTGAGACCGAGGCGAATCTAGCGCGGGAATCGCGCAAACCCGATTGGTCGCTCGAGCTTAGCTATTCCAAGCGCGGGCCGTTATTCTCCGACATGGTCTCAGCCCAGGTGGCGGTCGACCTGCCGCTGTTTACCGCCAATCGCCAGGATCGCATCAGTGCCGATCGCAGCGCGCTGCTTGATAGGGCGCATTACCAGCGCGAAGACAAGTTGCGCAGCCTGAACGCGGAACTCGCTTCCCTCTACGCGGACGAAGGTATTACGAGGGAAAGAATCAAGCTGCTGGATGAACGCACGCTACCCAATGCCCAGGCACGCATCGCCTCCGTCTTAATTGCCTATCGCGCTGGCAAAGCGACGATCGCGAGTGTCTATGAAGCCCATCATGCCGAGCTGGAAGCGCGCCTGCAGCGATTGGCGCAGCAAGTCGCTCTGTTGCGGGCGCGTATCCAACTGTCTTATTTCGAGTGAATCCGATGAAACCTTATTTTAAGAAGATCACGTTCCTGGTTGTCATTTTATTGATGGTAATAGCCGGCGGCGTCGGGTGGCGCTTGTCGTTGAACCCAGGCCAAGGCATGGCCGCGGTCGAATCGAAGGACAAGAAGATTCTCTATTGGTACGACCCGATGGTGCCGGATCGACACTTCGACAAACCCGGCAAGTCGCCGTTCATGGATATGCAGCTCGTGCCGAAGTACGACGAACCGCAACAATCGGCGGATATGGTTTCAATCGATCCGCGCACCATACAGAACATGGCGGTGCGCACCGCCAAAGTGGTGCGCGGAAACCTGGTCCAGCGGGTGGATGCCGTCGGCTATGTGAAGATCGATGAGCGCAAGATCCAAGTCGTACAGGCGCGCGCGCAGGGGTGGGTGGAGCAGCTCAATCTCAAAGCGGCCAATGATCCGGTGGAAAAAGGCCAGCTCTTGCTGGAGTTGTATTCGCCCGATCTGCTCGCCGTGCAGGAAGAATACCTGCTGGTGCGAAACAGCCCCCGTATGCACGATGCCGAAACCGCCTTGCTGGCGGCCACCAAAGAGAAAATGCAGCTCCTCGGCATCACGCAGGCGCAGATTGAGGCGCTCGATAAAACCGGCCAGGCGGCCCGGCGGCTCCGATTTTACGCGCCGAGCAACGGTGTGGTGACGGAGCTTGGCGTGCGCCAGGGCATGCAAGTGAACCCGGGCATGAATCTTTTCTCGATCGCGGACTTATCCAGCGTATGGGTCACCGCCGAAGTCCCCGAGAGCCAAGCCGCAGGAGTGAAGCAGGGCAGTAAAGCGGAAATCAGTTTTCCGGCGTTAAGCGGCAAGGTCTATCGAGGCATCGTTAGTTATGTCTACCCGCAAGTGTCAGCTTCGAGCCGAACTCTCCAGGTCCGCCTGCGCCTCGATAACCCGCATGGCGAATTAAAACCCGACATGCTCGCCAATGTCGCGCTGCTTAACGGCGATAAACGGGAGGCATTGTTGGTGCCGAGCGAAGCGATTATTGCGACCGGCCGGCGCAGTGTAGTGATCGTCGCCGAAGGTGATGGCAAATTCCATGCGGTCGACGTCAGCACGGGCAGCGAGGGCGGCGGCCAGACTGAAATCCTGCGGGGACTGACAGCCGGCCAGACGGTGGTGACTTCCGGCCAGTTCTTAATCGATTCCGAGAGCAATCTCCGGGCGGGACTTGAACGCATGGAGCCTAAGATGGATGAAGGCGACAGCAATCAAAAAATGAACGACCAAGCAATGGACAGCAAAACCCATCATGGCCAGGGCAAGGTCAATCGTATCGATTTGGGCGCGGGCAAAGTGAATATTTCCCATGGGCCGATCGCCTCCCTCAATTGGCCGGCCATGACCATGGACTTCGCGGTCGCCGACAAGAATGCATTGGCGAACCTCAAGCCCGGCCAAAGCGTCCAGTTTGATCTCACCAAAACAGGCGCAGGCGAGTATTTGATTACGCGTCTAACGCCGGGCTAGAACAAGAGAGACAAGCATGATCGAAAAAATTATCCGCTGGTCTATCTATAACCCCTTCCTGGTACTCATGGTTACGGTGCTGCTGACCGGATGGGGAATTTATGCCGTCACACATACGCCGCTCGATGCGATTCCCGACCTTTCGGATGTCCAGGTCATCATTAAAACCTCTTATCCCGGCCAGGCGCCGCAAGTGGTGGAAGATCAAGTCACCTACCCGCTGACGACCACGATGATGTCGGTACCCGGGGCGAAGACCGTGCGCGGCTACTCCTTCTTCGGCGATTCTTATGTCTACGTTTTGTTCCAAGACGGCACCGATCTTTATTGGGCGCGCTCGCGCGTATTGGAATATCTCAATCAGGCAATTGGCAAGCTGCCGCCGGGGGTGCGGCCTGAGTTAGGACCGGATGCGACCGGGGTGGGCTGGGTGTTTGAGTACGCGCTCGTCGATCGCAGCGGCAATCACGACCTGTCGCAGTTACGCAGCTTGCAGGACTGGTTTCTTAAGTACGAGCTAAGAAGCGTGCCGGGCGTGGCGGAAGTGGCGTCCTTGGGCGGCATGGTGAAGCAATACCAAATTGTGGTCTTTCCCGACAAGTTGCGGGCGTATGCGCTGCCGCTTAGCAAAGTGATCGAGGCGGTCAAGCGGGCCAACCAGGAAACCGGCGGCTCGGTGATCGAGCTTGGCGAGGCCGAGTATATGATCCGCGCAAGCGGTTATCTCAATTCGATCGAATCCATCCAAAATATTCCGGTTGCCCTCGGCAACAGAAACACGCCGGTTTTTATCAAAGACATCGCGCGCGTCCAATTGGGGCCGGAGCTGCGCCGCGGCATCGTTGAATTAAACGGCAACGGCGAAGTGGCGGGCGGCGTGATCGTTATGCGTTTCGGCAAGAACGCGCTCGAAGTCATCCAGGCGGTCAAGGACAAGCTCGCGTCGCTGCAAAAAGGCTTGCCGAAAGGCGTCGAAATTGTTTCAACCTACGACCGCTCCAGCCTGATTCATCGCGCAATCAGCACCTTAACCGAAAAGCTGATTGAAGAGTCCATCATTGTCGCATTGGTTTGTCTCGCGTTTCTGTTTCACCTGCGCTCGGCCTTCGTCGCCATTGTTGCGCTGCCGATCGGCATCCTGGTTGCGTTTATTGTGATGCAGCTGCAAGGGATCAATGCCAATATCATGTCATTGGGCGGCATCGCGATTGCCATCGGCGCGATGGTGGATGCGGCGGTGGTCATGATCGAAAACGCGCACAAGCACTTAGAGGCATGGCGCAAGCAAAACGTGGCGCAGGAACCGGATGCGCGGACACGCGTGGAGATGATGGCACGGGCGGCGACCGAAGTAGGGCCGGCGTTGTTTTTCAGCCTGCTTATTATTACGGTAAGTTTTATGCCGATCTTTACGTTGGAGGCGCAAGAGGGGCGCCTGTTCGCGCCGCTAGCTTTTACCAAGACCTACGCGATGGCGGCAGCGGCCGGGTTGTCGGTCACCCTGATCCCGGTGCTCATGGGCTATTTCATCCGTGGCAAGATTAAGGATGAAGGGGGAAATCCGCTCAACCGTGCCTTAATTGCCGGCTATCAACCACTCATCCGCAAGGTGCTAGCTAACCCGCGTATGACCATCGGCATTGCGCTCATATTGCTGTTGTTAACCGCGATTCCCTTCTTTCGCTTAGGTTCGGAATTCATGCCGCCGTTGGAGGAGGGGGATTTGCTTTATATGCCGACCGCGCAGCCCGGCCTATCCGCCGGTAAAGTGTTGGAGATCCTGCAGCAGACGGACCGGATGATCGCGAGTTTCCCCGAGGTTGAACGCGTGTTTGGCAAGGCTGGGCGCGCCGAGACCGCCACCGATCCCGCGCCGCTCGAGATGTTCGAAACGACAGTGCAGTTCAAACCGAAATCGCAATGGCGTCCCGGGATGACGCAGGAAAAACTCATTGCGGCGATGGACGCTTCCATGAAATTTCCGGGCTTTGCCAATGTCTGGGTCCAGCCGATCCGTAACCGCATCGACATGCTCGCCACCGGCATCAAGACGCCGGTCGGCATTAAGATTGCGGGACCGGATATAAAAATTATCGAAACGTTGGGGGAGCAGATAGAGCGCCTGGTCAAAACCATTCCCGGCACGACCTCGGCGTTTGCCGAGCGCCTGGTCGGCGGGCGCTATGTCGATGTGAACATCAATCGTCAGGCGGCGGCGCGCTACGGGCTTAATATACTTGGTGTCCAGGAAGTCATCGCAACCGCGATTGGCGGCGATAACATCGGTCAAACCATCGAGGGCCTGGAGCGCTACCCGATTAACCTGCGTTATCCTAGGGAAATGCGCGATTCGGTCGCTGCACTGGGCGCACTGCCGATCGTCACGGAGCAAGGAGCAACCGTGCCGCTGTCCGCGGTTGCGGATATTAAGATCGTGGACGGCCCTCCCATGCTCAGAAGCGAGAACGCGCGCCCGAACGGTTGGATCTACGTCGATATTCATGGCCGCGATTTGGGATCGTATGTGGTCGAGGCGCAGAAGCTTGTGCGCGAACGAGTGCAATTACCGCCCGGCTATTCTATCGCCTGGTCTGGCCAGTTTGAGTACCTGGAGCGCGCCGTCAAACGCATGGCCGTGCTGGTGCCGTTGACACTCTTTATTATCCTGTTGCTCTTGTATTTTACATTCCAGAGGATAGCAGAGGCAGTGCTGATTATGGCCACGCTACCGTTCGCCTTGATCGGCGGCTTTTGGCTCCTGTATCTCCTCGGCTATAACATGTCGGTTGCCGTTGCCGTTGGCTTTATTGCGCTTGCCGGCGTCGCCGCGGAGTTTGGTGTGGTCATGTTGATCTACCTCAATCAGGCGATCGCGCGTTACGAAAAGGCAGGCAGGCTTAAAACGCGACAAGATCTGATTCAGGCCTTGACCGAGGGGACGGTGTTGCGTGTACGCCCAATAGCCATGACCGTGGCCGTGGTCATTGCGGGTTTGTTGCCTATTATGCTGGGCGGTGGCACCGGCTCCGAAGTCATGCAGCGGATCGCGGCACCGATGATCGGCGGCATGATCACGGCACCCTTGTTCTCCATGCTTGTGGTGCCGGCGGTTTATTTGCTATGGAAGGGTCGATATTTAAGCAACAGATCCACGCTCGAACGCCAAGGCGGCATACGCGCCAAACACAGGCGATGACTTCTCAACAAACCCTTAGGAGGTATCATGAAAAAGCGTTATTTGTTCCTTGCTCTGATTGCACCGCTTGCAACCGCGTTACCATCATTTGCTGAACCGGACATGAATCATTCAATGCCCGGCATGGCGGCACAGGACAACAAAATAGAAGGCACGGTAAACAAAGTAGACGGCGCAAACGCCAAGGTGAACATCAGCCATGGTCCTATTCCCGGTCTTGGGTGGCCGGCGATGACGATGGATTTTGGTCTTAAGGACAAAGCCGACGCCGCCAAGCTTAAGCCGGGCCAACGTATTAAGTTCGAGGTGGAAAAGTCAGGTAATGGATATGTTGTTAAAAATGTGACTGTCCAGCAGTGAGGTTATCGCTGACGCAGGCGGCCGATCCCAATTTTGCAAGACATAGCGCCGTACCCATGAAGTGTCCCAGAGCCGTTGCCGGGACGGCATTGCCTTCGTTTCGAGGCTGAGGTAGATTGCCCGGTGTGACCAATAAACCCGGTCAAGTCTCAGGGAGAGGACCCTCAATTAAACATAAGTCAGGCCCTGCGCGGTTCCGGACTTGACCAAAGTCCTGCTCCCTTCGCGTCCGCCCGCAGAACGCGGTTCTCGGGCGGATTGATTGTACTATCCGTTTAAGAACAGGAGGACACCATGACGCGATTTCTCGGGAAGTGTATTTCACTGTCAGTAGCGGTTGGTCTGCTCATCTTCGGCGCCGGGCGCGCCGCTGCCAACGACGACGACGGCGACCAGAACAGCAAGAACATGAAGCTGGTGGGCTTCAGCGACCTCCAGTCCCGCTCTACGTACCAGCCCGTGGTGCACAAGCAAGGCGGCCGCTATATCGCCTACACCGGTCACCACACGCTGGGGACGAACCCGGTGACCGGGGCGGCTCTACCGTCCTTCAATCCTCTCACCGGCAACAACGAAGAGAACGGCACGTCGATCATCGACGTCACCGATCCGCGCCACCCGAAGTACCTGTTCCACCTGCCGGTGCCGAATGGGGCCGGGGGCGGAGCCCAGATGGTTCGCGTGTGCGACGGCCTGCCGGCCGGCGGCGGCAAGGTCTACATGCTGCGGTCCTACGCGAACTCGGCGCACGAGATCTGGGACGTGACCGACCCAGGCAATCCCAAGGACGTGCGCACCGTAAGGAACGGGAATCCGGTCATCGGCGCCCAGACCGGGACCCCGGGGGCCCTTGCCGGGACGCACAAGAGCTGGTGGGAATGCGACACGGGCATCGCCTACATCGTCGGCAGGCGCGGCACCGATACCGCGGCGGGATGGAGAGCGGGCAACCACATCATGATCTTCGACTTGAGCAACCCGGCTTCGCCGGAGTTCATCCGCGACTGGGCGATGGACGGGCAGCAGCCGGGCAGCAAGCTCCAGCCCCATTTCACGAACGCACCGGCGATTCACGGGCCGATCTCGACCGGTCCGGCGGGCAACCGCGTGTACTTCGCGTACGGGACCGGTGCCGCCGGCATCATGCAGATCGTCGATCGCGGCAAGCTCCTCTCCAGCTCTCCGACTGACTTCACCAGCGCGGAACGCGGGCACTGGGTCATGAACCCGGACAACGGCGCGCACACCAGCTTCCCCATCGGCAAGATCACGGTCCCCGACTTCACGACCGACACCGGGAACGACACCGGGAACGCGCGTGACATCGTGGTGGTCACTTCCGAGGCGACGGCGCACTTCTGCGCCGAGGTCCGCCACCTGACCACGACGGTGGACGTCACCGATGAGGGCAGGCCGCAGTCGATCGCCACCTTCCAGGTGCCGGCGTCGAGCGGCGGCTTCTGCGATCGCGGCGGCCGCTTCGGTCCGCACGCGACCAACGAGGAGTTCGGGCCGCCCTTCTTCCAGAAGATCGTCTTCGTCTCGTACTTCAACGCCGGCGTGCGCGCCATCGACGTGCGCGATCCCTACAACCCGAAGGACGTGGCCTTCTTCATCCCCGCCACGACCGCCGCCACCGACTTCCGCTGCGGCACGTTCAAGGGCGTGAACAACGTCTGCAGGGCCGTCATCCAGACGAACAACGTCGCGACCGACGACCGTGGGTTCATCTACATCGTCGACCGCGCCGACACGGGGATGCACGTCCTGCGACTGACCGGCAAGGCCGCCGAGATTGCCGGCCTCGCGGACGACGATTAAGGCCGATGTACCGCGGGTGCCGGAACACATCCGGCGCCCCTTTTTTTACGCCCGGCTCCTGTCATTCCCGAAAACTAATAGTCGCTGATATTGTTGATTTCTTAAATGACCCGCATCAAGCTGGCGTCCTTAGGTTTATCGGGTTCGCTGATAGAATCCAGGATCATGAAGCCCATTATTTATGCGTTGTTAACATTCGTGGCGGCCTTGCTGCGGTTACGGCGGTCCTGGCAGCGCGAGATCGTGGCATGGCGACAGCGCACAGAGAGTGAAGGGCGCCGGATAAGGCAATTTCGCAGTTTGCCCACGAGCCAAATTTTTCCAATCACCTGAATGTAAAGCGAGACGCTGCTGAAGGTGGAATCTAAGATGAGAATTTGCATTGTCGGCGCGGGCGCCATCGGTGGCTATCTGGCCGTCCCGTTAGCAACTTCCGGTCATACTGTCACAGTCATAGCCCGAGGCGCGCATTTGGCGGCCATTCAAGATCGGGGGCTTACGCTTGTATTTCAGGACGGCACTGCGCGTACGACGCGCGTCTCGGCTACCGCCAATGTCCGGGAAATAGGTAAACAGGACCTGGTTATTCTCGCTCTCAAGGCGCATCAGATTCCGCCACTCGCCGATCAGATCCCGCTGCTCTTCAGTGACCATACGGTTGTTCTGACGCTGCAAAACGGCATCCCCTGGTGGTATTTCCATCGACATGGCGGCCCGTTCGACGGTTACACGCTCCAGTCTGTCGACCCGGGCGGCGTGATCGCGCGACACATTGAGCCAAGGAGGGTAATTCACTCCGTTGCCTACCCGGCGAGCGAAGTCGTTGCCCCGGGCATCATACACCATCATGAAGGCAATCGTTTTCCGGTGGGCGAGTTGGATAACCAAGAAACTGCAAGGGTTCGCGAGCTGTCACAACTGCTGAATGAAGCGGGTTTCAAAGCCCCCATCTTGAACGACACCCGCGGAGAAGTATGGCTGAAGCTTCTCGGTAATGTGACTTTTAATCCGATTAGCGCGTTGGCGCACGCAACCGTTATTGACCTGTGCCAGTATCCCCTGACCCGCGGCTTGATTGAAAATATGATGCAGGAAGCGAAAACTGTTGCCGAGCGCCTTGGCATCAACATCCGGCTGCCCATCGAAAGACGGATAGCCGGAGCGGAGAAATTAGGCAAGCACAAGATGTCTATGCTGCAGGACGTCGAAGCCGGACGAGAGCTGGAAATCGATGACTGGTCGGTGCGGTGGCGGAGCTGGGTGAATTGACCGGAATACCCACCCCCTGCATCAAAGCGCTTTACGCCTGCACCAAGTTGCTTGATAAAACGATCAAGGAGGCCCACGCCGCGCTAAGGCTGCAGCCCATCCACGAATGATCATAGGTGCCCCTTCCTGTCATTTTATGAAATGATGTTATTGATAAAAGTTAAAGAAAAAACCGGCGTTAAAACCGGAGGTTAATGAGTTTAATTAAAGTCCTTTTTTTATTTTTAGAGGGTTAATCAAGGAAATCTTGAAAAGGAAATCCTGAACAGTTATTAGAAAAAATTATCATTAGAAAAAACTATTAGACATTTATTATTGCGTCGGATAAAAATAACGCGTTTGATGAGCTTGCTCGGTTGACACGGTAGTTTGCGAATATGTTACGGTAGAGACAGTTTCAGAAGTGGCACGAGGCGCGGACCTAAGTGAGGTTCGTTCGGATCAGGAAATAAGATAACTCCGTTAAGTCTCAGCATGGGATAGCCAGCGGTTAAAAGGACTGGTTGTCCGCGGCAGGGACTCGGGAAGAGAGGATGCCATGTACTACAATGTGCGCGGGGAAAAAGTATCCAGGGCACGCTATCGGCAGATGTTGGCCGCGGCGAAGAACCGGCGGGAGATCATTGCGGCACAGCTAAGCCGGCGCGATCTCCTCAAGCTGGGACTGCTCACCGCAGGCGGGATGTTGGTGAGCAAATTTGGTTTGAGCGCCCGGGCCTACGCCCAGAGTGTGAACGGCGGGACCAACCAATTGTGTCTGCCCATCAACCAGCCCGCGAGCCCCCCGACCAGGGCCTTCATTGAACCGCTTCCGATCATGCCGGTCGCGCAGACGGTTAAGTCGCTGAGTCCCACGCCTACGCTGTGCCCGAACACCGCGGCGGGAGAGGTGCGCGCGGCCTGCCACCAGGCGCCGGAAATTGATTCCACCCGATTCCCGGTCGTTCCGTCGCGACTTTACCGGATAACGCAGCATGCGATAAGCGTCAGCCAGTCGCCGGACCTCCCCCTGCAGACCATCTGGGCGTTCGATGACGGCGTTCACGCCACCAGCCCCGGCCCCACCTATCGGGCCAACTACGGCGTGCCCCAGCTCACGCGCAACATCAATGCGCTTCCCCCGGTCGGCTCGAATGGCGGCTTTGGTCTGCCGTCGGTGACCACCCATCTGCACAACGGGCACACGCCTTCGGAAAGCGATGGCAACCCTTGCGACTTCTACAGCGCGGGGAACTTCTGCGATCAGTACTATCCCAATGTGCTCGCCGGATTCAACTCGACCAACGCGCCCAATGGCGACATCAATGAAGCGTTGAGCACATTGTGGTACCACGATCACCGCGTGGATTTCACCGCGCAGAACACCTACAAGGGCCTGCTTGGATTCTATTGTCTGTTCAACCAGTTCGACACCGGCGACGAAACCACCGGCTTCCGTCTCCCGAGCTTCCCGCAGTTCGATATCCCGCTGGCATTCGCCGATAAGGTGTACGACCCGACGGACGGCCTGTTGGCCTTCGACCTGTTCAATCTGGACGGCATCCTGGGCGACAAGTTCCTGGTGAATGGCAAAATCCAGCCCTTCTTCCAGGTGCAGCCGCGCCGCTACCGTTTCCGCCTGCTGGACACGGGCCCGTCGCGCTTCTTTCAGTTCTTCCTGACCGACCTGAACAACCTCGGGGCGTCCAACCAGTTCTTTGTCATCGCCAATGACGGCAACCTGCTGCCGGTGCCGGTCCAGGTCGAAAGCGTCCGCATCGGCGTGGCCGAGCGCGTGGACATCGTCATCGATTTCAGCTCGTTCGCCGGCAAAACCATATACCTGGAAAACCGTCTGAACCAGCTCAACGGCCAGGGTCCGGTCGACGACTTCGGCCCCAACGGCTTCTCGCAGGAATGCACCCAGGTGCTCGGCACCGCCACCCGTTCGATTCTGCCGGCCGGGCAGGGCAACCTGCTGCTGCAATTCCAGGTGAGTTCAAAAGCCGTCACGGACAACAGCCTGCCCCCCAGCAAACAGGCTTTTTACCAGCTCCCCAGCACCACCGCGGAGCCCAGGATCGTGCGCACCTTCAAGTTTGACCGCTTGAACGGCCAGTGGTCCATCAACGGCCAGTTCATGGACTGCAACCAGTTCCGGTTCACGGTCCAGCAAAACAGCGTGGAGCAATGGCTCCTGACCAACCTCACCGGCGATTGGACGCACCCGGTGCACATCCATCTCGAAGAGCATCAGATCCTGTCGCGGAACCGGCAGAACGTGACGCTGCCGGTCGAGAGATCCCGCAAGGACGTGACCCAATTGCATCCCAACGAGCGGGTACAGCTCTTCTTCCGCTTCCGCGACTGGGTGGGAAAATACCCGATCCACTGCCACAACGTGGTGCATGAAGATCACGCGATGATGGCGCTGTGGCACGTCCTGCCGACGGGAGACAACATACTGGTGCCGTAGCCGTAATACCGGAGAAACCGCGCCCTGCGTTGGAATCACGGCCAGGGCGCGGAAAGTGATAAGGAGACATTCAGTCATGAAAGATTTATCGAGACGAAATTTTTTGGGCCTGGCCGCGATGGCGCCGAGTGGCGCGCTGTTACCGGGCGCGGCCGTCGGCGCCGCCAGGACCTTCGCCGCGGCGACGCAGGCGTCCGCCCGGGCGCGCATCCAGGAACAGCATTTGCCCAACGTCCCCCTGGTCACGCAGGACGGCAAGCGAGTGCGTTTCTACGACGACTTGGTCAAGGGCAGGATCGTTACCATCAACTTCTTTTACGCGAAGTGCGAGGACGTGTGCCCGCTCGTGACGGCCAATCTGGTGCAGGTGCAGAAACTGCTTGGCGACCAGGTGGGCCGGCAAGTCTTCATGTACTCGTGCACGCTGAAGCCGGAAGAGGATGACGTCAACGCGATCAAGCATCACCGGGAAATGTTCGGCGCCGGGCCGGGCTGGACTTTTTTGACCGGCAAGCCCGAGGACATCGAAACGCTCCGGAAGGCCCTTGGCTTCACCTATCCGGAGCCGGCCATCGACCAGGACAAGACCCAGCATATCGGGAACGTTCGGTACGGCAATGAACCCCTGATGCTGTGGGCGGCGTGCCCGGGGATGGCGCACGCTTCATTCATTGCCGAATCCATCTCGTGGATGGTGCGGCCCGACACAAATCGAGTGCAGAAGTCCTGAGACTTAATGGCCACAAGGTTTTTTGCTGTGAGAGTGTTTAATTTTGGATGCGGAGGTAATCGCCGCGGACATTTCCGTGAGGAGGATCAATCGATGAAGACTATACGAAAGTACCCCTTTTTTTACGTGTTGGCGTTGCTGGGACTCATACTCATGGCGTCGCCAGGGGCGTTCGCCCAACTACTGACGTCCACCAGCAGCACCGGCTCGATCGCGAACTCCCCACAGGACGGAGATAACGACGCGGACGACAATTTCAACCCGCCGCCGTGCGATTTCACCGATGCCTTCTACACCAAGAATGGCATCGACGTGAAGCATTTGGACACGAGCGCGGCCGGGCGCTTCGGGCTTTTCAGGCTGAACGGTCCTCCCGCGACCGGCACCCAAGTCAACTGGGTGAACGACAGCACCTGCAGCGCCAAAGACCCCACGCGTACAAATGTGCGCATCCTGGCGACCACCGGCGGCTACGTCGATGATGGCACCGGGGCCCCCACGGACTTCATTTCCATCATCGCCTTTTTGCTGAACCAGAACTTCTTCACCGGCGTCGCCAACGCCCGCAACATCCAGATGGTGGACATCGTCAGCGACTTCGAGGCTTACGCCGCGCTGAAGCAGACGCTGTCCGACGGTAGTTTCGCGCTTACGCCCTGCGGCACCATGGGGACAGGCGCCAAGCCCTGCTTTCCCGTGACCAGCGTCGCCACCCCCAACCTCAGGCAGGATTGGAGGTTCGCCACCAATCGCAACGCCATTGACGGCAGTGACGGCAATGATCCCCTGGGCGTCCCTCCCCATAACAGCCCGTTCGGTTACTTCTGCGACGACATCTTGGGCATGTGGGTCATCACCTACTTCTGGTTCACGGTGAATCCCGCTAACCCTGGCCCGGTGTGCGGGCCTATATTGTCTAACCTGGCTAAAAAGAATGGACTGAGTCTGGATGGAACGCCCATCATTAAGACCGCGGATGAGCTGAATAACCAGCTCGAGGCCAACGGATGCGGCGCGGAGGGCCAAGAGGATGTGGGTGGCGCCGATGGCGGAGCGGTGTGGCTTGTCTGCCCCGCCATCCCGGATCCGCGCGCAGGCGCGATCGCGAAGGACGCTTTTCTGGATTCGGTTCACCTATCCAATGGCGCCCCGCTTGATCCGGCATTCACCCAGAACTTCACCTGCTTGCAGACGACCGGGACTTTTCCCGCTTCCAATGGCAGTTGCCAAGCTATTGCAAGCAGCGACTAGCCTTGAAGGTTCGTAAGGAAGCCTGACATCCACCTCGGCTGGGTCCCGGCCCGGCCGAGGTGTGGTATCTGTCAACATGCGCAAGGTCAGGGGAAGCAAGCTCTCGCGGCGAAATTTCGTCAAGCTGACGGGCGCCGCGGCGGCCACGGCAGCGGGGCTCGGGCCGTTCTTTCTTTTTCCCGATCGCGCCCGCGCCAGCCAAAAGACACTGAAGATCGCAAAATGGGCGCATTTTCTGCCCGACTATGACCTGTGGTTTGAGGGTGCACTGGCCCAGGAATGGGGTAGGCAGCACGACACCAAAGTCGTCGTGGACCATATTCCGGTGGAAAGAATCCACGCAGTCGCCGCCGCCGAAGTTAAGGCCGGCAAAGGGCACGATGTGTTCATGTTTCCCTGGCCGCCCGCCGAATTCCAGAAGCATGTGATTGATCACACAGAGATCTACCAAACGGTGGCCTTCAAGTTCGGAAACCTTGATCGCCTCGCGCACAAATCAACCTTCGATCCTAAAGCAAAGAAATACTTCGCGTTTGCCGATTCCTGGATGCCTGCCCCGCTGCACTATTTTGAGGACTACTGGAGCGAGGTCAACATGCCCCTCGGCCCCGTGCATTACGGTAGCCTGCGAAGCGGGGGGCAGAGGATCCGGGCCAAGCTGGGCATCCCGTGCGGTTTGGCGCTCGCGCCGAGCCTGGAGAGCAACGTCACGTTGCACACCCTGCTGTACGCGTTCCGTAGCAGTGTTGTGGACGCAGCAGGGAACGTAACCATCGACAAAAATGCGCGCACGGTCGAGGCCTTGAAGTACGCCAAGGCCCTGAACGCGGATGCCGGAACTCCCGAGGCGCTCACCTGGGGTCCGTCGGGCAATGTTCGAGCCATGCTGGCGCGCAAGACCTCATGCACCGTCAGTGCCATCAGTCTTTTGCGCGCGGCGGAAAAGGACAATCCCGCAGTCGCTAAGAAGATTAGGCTCAGTCCGCCGTTGCTTGGGTCTGCGGGAGTACTGGCGTTTCCTCACATAACCAACTGTTCCGTGGTCTGGAACTTCGCCGAAAACCAGGACGGGGCTAAACAATTCCTGGCCGATCTGATAGACAACTCCAAGACCGCCTATGAGAAATCCGAAGGCTGCAACTTTCCGATTTACCAGAAAACGGTTCCCGATCTCATCGTCCGGCTCGAGAACGACCCTCACGGGGACCCTCCTTACAAGTACAAGGAGCTGAAGGACGCGCTGCACTGGACCCGGAATCTCGGCTTTCCAGGGTACGCAAACCCGGTGGCGATGGAGGTGTTCAACAGCTTTGTCATCCCGAGGATGTTCATCAGCGTGGTAAAAGGCAAATCTAGTCCGGCGGACGCCGCGCGCGCGGCGGGAAAAGAAGTGAAGCGAATCGCCGACAAGTGGAAACAGGTCTGACCGATTATAGAGAAGGCGCCCCCGCCGGCGGGCTGCCTGCCGGCCTAGAGTGGAACCGGAACTAGCGCGGGAACTAAACTATGAACATGCGAAACCTGGTGTCTTGCGCCGCTTTGCTGGCGCTCGGCGTCTCGGCGCTGGCCATGTCGCCGGTGCCCCGTAACTCGCCCGAATTTACCATTGTCGAGCCCTCTGGCAAACAGACGCTGCTTTCAAGTTTTAAGGGTAAAGTGGTGGTGATCGAGTTCTTATTGACAAACTGCCCGCCCTGCCAGCGCGCGTCACAGACGATCACTAGGCTCCATAAGGAATTGGGTCCGCGCGGCTTCCAGCCCGTTGGCATAGCCCTCAACCCCGGTGTCAGCGGGCCGATGGTGACCGAGTATGGGCGGCAGTTTGGAGCCACCTATCCGATCGGCTACAGCGCCTCCAAGGCAGTGGACAGCTACCTGGGTCGCTCGGTGATGGAGAATTTAAGAGTTCCCCAGATCGTGGTGATCGACCGCATGGGGGTGATTCGCGCACAGAGTCTTCCAAAGGGCGAATCGAATCTGGAGAACGAGAAATACCTGCGCAATCTGATCGACAGTTTGCTCAAAGAAAGCGCGCCGGCGGGCAGCGCGAAGAAAATGACGCCTACGCCCGAGCAGAAGAGTCAGCCTTGACCGGAACGGCACTACCTTAAGCGCTCAGCAGCCGGCGTCGCTCGGTTGGTTCGCGAGATTGCGCCGCATATCCAACAGTCTCAGCGGCCGGCCCTCGTTCGACGACCCTCAGTTCGACCCGATTTACGTCTTAAGGTAGTGCCATTCAGCCCTGACGGGGCGGTACCCTCACCCTTGATGTAGATCAATTACAGTACCGAGCTTTCTTATTATCATTTTATCTGATAGTAAAAAGTGTACAAGTTATGAAAAAATTATTACCTTGTCGTGAAGCGCTTACTTTCTACTTTTAAGCCCAGAGGAAAACGATCTTATGTATAAGCATATATTAACACCTACCGATGGCTCCGAGTTGTCACAAAAAGCGGTCAAAGGCGGTATTGGGTTGGCGAAAATCTTGGGCGCCCAGGTGACGGGATTCTACGCCGCCCCTGACTTTTTACTTTACGCAATGGCCTACGAAGAAGTTGCCCCCTTGATGTCACAAATGGATTTAGAAGGAGAGACTAAAAAGCAGGCCGAAGAATATCTTTCGTTTATCGAACGTGAAGCGCAGGCACAACGCGTACCTGTGGACACCCTATGGGTCAAGCATGATTCTCCTTACGTTGCCATTATCGAGACCGCGCAGAAACGTGGTTGCGATTTGATTTTCATGGCGTCCCACGGCCGCAGAGGCCTCGGCGCCCTCGTGCTCGGCAGCGAAACGATGAAGGTGCTTACACATACGAAAATCCCGGTGTTGGTTTATCGATGAGAGGCCTGTTGTTTTTGACCGCGGGGGCGGAAATATGGAGCCGACGGAATACCGGAGGAGCGGACAAGACGGTAAATAAGATAAGAAATCTGCCTGCAGTCCAATTCGATTATTTTCTTGTTCCCGCTGTCAGAGCTCTGATTCGGTCACTGGCAGCAGAAATTTATCGTTTCGTAAGTGATTGCATAACGGACGTCTTCGTCGCCCGTCGTTTCAATTGTGTCCTGGCAAGCCCGCACCTCTGCTAGGAGATTTCGATGCGAGCCATGGTGTTGAAGAGAATAGCGAGCCTTGCCGACAGTCCGCAGCCGCTGGAACTTGTGATGTTGGCAGATCCCGTCCCCAAAACGGGCGAGCTCCTCGTGCGCGTTTCCGCTTGCGGCGTGTGTCACACCGAACTCGATGAGATTGAAGGACGGACACCACCGCCATGTCTGCCTATGGTACTGGGTCATCAGGTAGTCGGGCGCGTAGCGGCGCTCCGACCCGCGGCGAGCCGATTCCGAATCGGTGAGCGTGTAGGCGTAGCATGGATCTACTCAGCCTGCGGACAGTGCCAATTCTGCCGTCAAGGCGACGAGAATCTCTGCCCGCAGTTCAAGGCTACCGGCCGCGACATGAACGGCGGCTACGCGGAGTACATGACAGTGCCGGAGAATTTCGCTTACCGCATTCCGGATGTGTTCTCCGATGTCGCCGCCGCGCCGCTGCTTTGCGCCGGCGCCATCGGCTACCGCTCGCTCAAGCTCGCGGACATTACGGACGGCCAGGCACTCGGGCTTACCGGCTTCGGCGCCTCGGCGCATCTCGTGCTCGCGATGGTACGGCATCGCTTTCCGAACACCCGGGTTTACGTGTTCGCTCGCAGCGAAGCCGAACGGGCGTTCGCCCGTGAACTCGGCGCAGTCTGGGCGGGCGATACGAACCACGCCTCACCCGAGAAGCTGGACAGCGTTATCGATACCACGCCGGTATGGAGGCCGGTGGTGGAGGCGATGAAAAACCTACAGCCTGGCGGCCGGCTCGTGATCAACGCGATCCGCAAGGAAGACCGGGACAAGGATTATCTCTTACGGATCGACTATCCCTCCCACCTCTGGATGGAAAAGGAGATCAAGAGCGTGGCCAATGTTGCGCGCAGCGATGTTCAAGCCTTTCTTGACCTCGCCGCCGAAATTCCCATCAAACCTGAGGTTCAGGAGTTTCCCTTGGAAGAGGCGAATACCGCGTTGCACCAACTCAGGGACGGCAAGATCCGTGGTGCGAAAGTACTGCGAATCGGCTGACTACAGGCGCGCACGTGCGCGCGCTGGTCAGCGAGACGATCGCCAAAGATTACACCACGTTCGACATACGTGAGCTCACGGCGGTGCTTGGCTGCCAACGACATGCCCGTTCTCCCCGAAGATGACCGAGCCACCGCCAACCCCAGCATAATAGTAGTACCAGACAAGCTTGCCGCTCAGCGTGAACTGCCGCTGCGGGGTACCCAGAGCCTTGGTCACCTCGTCCTGCGTCAATCCTTCCTTAATATCACGCCAGGCATCGCGGACAGAGGTCTTGGAAGGTATAGTGTTGATGGCGGCGGACGGAGCCGGCGAGGCATAATGCCGCTCGAGCTGCTGCACTTGCGATTCCAGCTTCCTCACCCGGTCGGACAGGGCTTTGATCTCCTGCGCTAGCGCGTCGTTGCCTGCATCAGCGGCGTGCGCACTCAAAGGACCGAGGAGCGAGAACGCCAAGAGAGCAGCCAGCATTGCGACGCGTAAATCGAGTTTCATAGATATCTGCTCCTGCAGGGCGTCAGCAAAAAAATTAAGTTATAAGGCGTCCCCTTTTGCCGGCAGGTAGACATCAAGCAGACAACACCGGCAGACACATGCCGGTGTTGTACCTATTACCACATCAACCAGAACAAAAGATAGAACGTGTCATTGTCGGAGGCGTTACGTCCGGCGCCATTATAATCGCTCTTGGCACCGTTGAACTTGCTGTACATCGTATACTGGGCGGTTATTTGCACATTCTGCCATGGCAGATAGATCGCCTGCACGATCTGGCCGCGGCTGTCCGGGCTTGCGTTCGCCGACAAGTTATAGAGCACCGCGTCGGCGCTTCCGGTGGTCTGGAAGTGGGCGAGCGACAGCGAGTACTTGCCGCCGAAGTGGTAGGTGCCGTTGAGCTTCAATGTGTTAAGTGTATCCGACGGGTTGGACGCGCCGACAGGAAAGGTCGCATCCAGATCCTTCTTCTCATGGATATAGGTGCCCCGCAGTGTCAACGAGTCGGAGCCGAACATCCGCTCGTACTGCGCGTCGAGCGCAGAGTCGTTGAACTTGTCGGTGTCTCCGGTGAACCCGGTTGGATACAGACTCGTCACCAGGCCGTAGGCGCCCACCATGAGGTAGTTGGGCCCAAAGTTGTTCTGCCAGGCAAGCCGCCAGTAGGGTGCCAGCCCTTTAATGGTGTTCTTCGATGCCGGGGTCGGGGCCGCCTGGCCTACGGGCGTCGTAGCCGTATCGGGGCCCTGATGCGCGGAGCGGTACAGAGTCAGCTCGGCGTAGTAGTGGTTAGCAAACAGGGCGTAAGCGCCGATCCCGCCGACGTCCTGGGCCAGCGTCCCGTCGATCAACGTGGCAGCGGCGGGCGTATTTGCCGCCGCGGAGGCTGAGAACGGAAACCCCCACGCCGGTGTGCTGTTCCAGACGTCCTGCACCGTGGGATTATTGTTGAGTGTTACCCCCCAGACCGTGCCGCCCGCCTGGTTGGCATAGCGCACGTCGGTGTTATCCCAGTTAAACTTGCCGGCGTCCTGGGTATAAGTCACCTGCATGAACGTGCCCAGGTGCTCGGCGATCTCACCGGCGAAGAACAGGCTCGCCGCCTGCGGGAACCCGACACTGCCGTTCTGGCTGGCCGGATCCTGTTTTTTCATGGCGGTGGCGGAGATCTGGAGCATGGCGGAAAGCGGCGGGATTTCGTTGATCTTGAGCCCCACTGCCCCGGTTGTCGGTTCCGCCTGAATCTGTTTGATGCCGGTCAACGTATAGCCGTTCAGCTTGAACACCCGCCCGAACTGGGTGAGTTCGGGATAGTTGGTATGACATGCCGCGCACGCCAAACCCGTCTGGCGGGCAAAACTCGGCACCGCGTGCGCGCTGGTGTTGAACCCAAGAACACTTATTGCCGTGATAGCAAGAAAAACCCTCAACCGTTTCATGACCACTCCTTAATATTATAGAGCTTGTGGAAAAAAAACATAACTTCATGCCGCTTTCTTACGATTGGTTAGCCAGCAACCACAACTATTGTGCTTTAAATATAAAATAACATCCGACATCCGGAACCGAGTTGATCTATGTCAAGTTCGACGGATATTTCGTGGCCTTTAATTTATGAAACAACCCTTACTTTTGTCAGACGGGGCCAAATTACGACAAAACCGGCGGCCAGGGTCTATGAAAGCGGGAAGATGGGATATCGCCTATGACGGTTCGCTGGAAGATTGTCAGGACTACGTCAAATAGGGGGCACCCGTAATCAGTGTGGGTATGAGAGAAAGCCCGGCCGCGGACAATACGGGTTTCGAGCTCCTTAAGGCCAGTGCCGGTAGAACGTCAGGCCGAGCACCGTCCGCAATACGTCACGCCCGCCGCTTGCCGCACCGGAGGTTGGCTGGAACGACAACATCCATGAGCGTCGGATTGGGCAAATCCAGCGCGCGCATCAATGCGGCGTACTCGTCTGCCGAGCGCACTTGCAGCCGCGGATTATAGCGCTTTTCCTCGCCAATCGTGCTTACGTTCCAGCCTTTGTAATCGTGCGCCGGATAGACCAGCGTCGAATCGGGCAGCTTGAGGAGTTTATTGAAAAGGCTGCCGTACTGCGCGTAAGGGTCGCCGTTTTGAAAGTCGGTTCGCCCGGTGCCGCGAATCAACAAGGTGTCGCCGGTAAAAACGCGGTCCGACATGAGATAGCTGTAAGAATCGTCGGTATGGCCGGGTGTATAAATCGGCCTCAGTTTCAAACCGTCGATATGGATTGTTTCGCCGTCTTTAACGCGCAGCGACACGCATTCAGCCTTGGTCTGCGCGCCCATTACCGTCGTGCACCCGGTTCGATCGCGCAGCGCGCCTAGGCCGGTTATGTGATCCGCATGCACGTGCGTGTCCAAAGCAAATACTAGTTTCAGCTCCAATTCGTCGATCAGTTGCAGATATTGCGGTACGCCGTCCAACACAGGATCGATCAACAAAACCTCTCCGTTTGGCCGGCTGGCGACCAGATAGGTATAGGTGCTCGATGTCGCATCAAACAGTTGGCGGAAGATCATGTTGTACCATTTCGCTTCAGGCAAATTTCGCCAGCAAACCGGTCAAATGCGCCAAGCGTTCGCGTGACCGGCTGTTTCTGCCCAGATCCCCGACGAGCTCATGCTCGATTATGCACGCCATCATCTGATAGAACGCACGGTCCAAACCTTTACGCGCGGCGGACATTTGCTGCATGAGCTGGTCGCATTCGGCTTCCTGCTCGATCATTTTTTGAATGCCCCGCAGCTGGCCCTCGATGCGTTTCAGCCGAAGCGTGACAGCTTCCCGGTCTTTCGCTGAGACAGTTGTCATTAGTTGCTCCTTTTCTATATACTATAGGGAGTATAGTATTACATTGAGATATTCGCAAGTGGGGTTTCTATGCATCCATATATCGGCGGGCTAATGGGCGGTGGCCTTATCGGCCTGAGTGCGGTGTTGTTATTATGGCTGAACGGCCGCATCGCGGGCATTAGCGGCATTTTTAACGGTGTGCTCAACCCGATACCGGGAGACGCCGCCTGGCGCATAATTTTTCTCGCCGGCCTGATCGCAGGCGCAGCGCTTTATACCCGACTTTTCCCGGCGCCATTTTCGCCGCAAGTGAATCTGTCGGTGATATCGCTTATTGCCGGCGGCCTTTTGGTCGGTTTCGGCACTCGTATGGGCGGGGGTTGCACGAGTGGCCACGGTATTTGTGGCATCGCCCGCCTGTCGATCCGCTCGTCGGTCGCAACGATTGTGTTTTTAGCGGCCGGAATCGTGACGGTGTTTCTGGTACGGCATGTCTTTGGAGGTGGCGCATGACGCTCAGGAATTTTGCCGCGTTATTTGCCGGCTTGTTGTTCGGTGTGGGGCTCGCGATGTCGCAGATGATCAACCCAGGCAAAGTGCTTGCATTTCTAGACGTTGCTGGCGGCTGGGACCCGACACTCATCTTCGTCATGGGCGGCGCCGTAACAGTGACGCTCGTCGCTTTTCGCTGGGTGTTGCACCAACCTGCGCCGCTTTTGGCAGGACGCTTCGAGTCGCCGGCACGCGCCGAACTGGATCGTCCGCTCATTATCGGCGCCGCTATTTTCGGCGTGGGCTGGGGATTTGCGGGTTACTGCCCGGGCCCGGCGATTGGGGCGCTGAGTCTGGGAACGGCGGGACCCTGGATGTTCGTGGGGGCTATGGCGATCGGTTCTTTGAGCTATCATTGGTTATCAAGCGTGCACACGACCGGCTCGCTCAAAACTAATCTTTGACGGATCTATCCGGCCTCAGTCCACGAAAAAATGAGGGAGATTAATTGTTTATACCGACGCGGTGACCGATTCGGCCACCGCATCGGCAAGGACGCGATTAGCTCAGTTCACCAGTGGACGCAGGCCCGGGTGGCGCTCAATGAGGGGGAGCTTCTCAACCAGCCCATCGAGACCCCAGACGTGTCCGGCGCGCTTCGAGATCAGATAGACGATCACGCCAATGTATACCAGGTGATAGTCGATGATGAAGTTGATCTTACTCTCGATGTATGGGAAATCCATATGCGCGAAATAATAGGTGCCCAGCAGGAAGATGGCGAAGACTCCGCTGACTCGCACCAGGAGGCCGGAGATAAGCGAAAGCCCGATCAAGAGGTGGCCCCACTGCACCAGGAAATCCGTGTACGGAACCACGCCCGGGGCGGCGAACACGGCGAAGAAGTCATGGAACGTCTTGGTATGGGCCAGAAAGCCGGCGACGCTCCAGCCCGGATCCAGCAGTTGCCGCGACCCGGCATAGAGGAACGTCCATCCCATGGCGATCCTGAAGAAAAAGATCAAGCTCTTTTGAAGCGCTGATTCGTTCATAGCCTACTCCTTTCACGATTAGGTTTCTGATTTCAGTCTTGGGAAGCGTTCATTATTTCCCTTAAACCTACTATAGCAACTGCCGCCTGCCGTGTTTTTGATCTGGATCAAAACGCTTTCGTTATTTTGAGACACCATAAAATAATGACTATAGGATCTTAATGATTATAGGATCTTAGGGGCATAAGATATGTATAAACACATATTGTTGCCGACCGATGGATCGGAGCTATCCCATGGCGGAGATTCTAAATTGAGCGATAAACACGACTATATAAACCACTCCCGCGGCGAGCATCATCGCTACGAGCACGAGATGCCCATGCACGAACCTGGGCAACCCATGCGGCATGGCCATGAGCACGCTGACGCATCGCATGACCACGCCGGGATGATTGCTGACTTCCGCCGGCGCTTCTGGATAAGCCTGGCGCTCACCATCCCAGTCGTTTTGCTGTCCCCCATGATTCAGCACTTGCTGAGGCTCGAACAGGCGCTCACGTTCCCCGGCTCGTCTTATGTTCTCTTTGTGCTTTCGAGTGTGGTTTATTTTTATGGCGGCTGGCCGTTTCTCAAGGGTTTTTTCTCTGAGGTTGCGCAACGCCAGCCGGGCATGATGACGCTGATCGCGGTCGCGATCAGCACCGCCTATTTTTATTCGAGCGCGGTCGCGTTCGGTCTTGGCGGCATGTCGTTCTTCTGGGAACTCGCCACGCTGATCGACATCATGTTGGTGGGTCACTGGATCGAAATGCGCTCGGTGATGGGCGCGTCCAGCGCGGTTGAGGCGCTCGTGCGGCTTCTTCCTGCAACTGCCCATCGCTTACGCAATGGCGCTGTGGAAGATGTGCTGGTGTCCGATCTTAAGATCGGCGACCGCGTTTTAGTCAAGCCCGGCGAAAAAGTCCCGACCGACGGAATAATTATTCAAGGTCGCACCAGCTTAAACGAGTCGATGTTGACAGGTGAGTCGAAGCCGGTATCGAAAGGTGAAAACGACGAGGCCATCGGCGGCTCCATCAACGGCGAGGGCGCCATCACCTTGGAAATCCGCAAGACCGGCGATCAGACGTATTTATCGCAAGTTATCGAGATGGTGCGGCAAGCGCAGGAATCGCGGTCACGCACACAGGATATCGCCAATCGCGCGGCACAGTGGTTGACCTACGTCGCCATCTCGGTCGGCAGCATTACGCTGGTCGCCTGGTTACTGCTTGGACAGAACCTCGATTTTGCCCTTGAGCGCATGGTGACGGTCATGGTGATTGCATGCCCGCACGCTCTCGGATTAGCCGTTCCACTCGTTGTCGCCGTGAGCACCGCATTATCCGCGCGTCACGGACTATTAATTCGCGATCGGGCGGCATTTGAACGTGCACGGGGTCTCAACGCGGTGATATTTGATAAAACCGGAACACTCACCGAGGGGCGTTTTGGTGTTTCGGATGTGGTGGCTATACCGGGCCATAGCGAGGAAGAAGTACTTCAATTGGCGGCAGCCCTGGAAAGCCAATCGGAACATCCTATAGCAAAGGGTATTGTCGCCGTCGCGCGCGAACGAAAATTAAAAGTTCCTACAATCTCGGATTTTCGCAACCTCGCAGGGCAGGGCGCGCAGGCAAAAATTAGCGGCCAGGAGATCAAGGTGGTGAGCCCCGGTTATCTCAGGCAAAACAAGTTATCCTTGCAAGACCAGCGTATTGAACGGCTGCGGTCCCAAGGAAAAACGGTGGTGTTCGTGCTTGCGGGTAAGGAAGTGATAGGTGCCATCGCACTGGCCGACATCGTGCGCAAGGAGTCGGTGACGGCGATCCGCCGGCTTAAGCAGATGAATATCCAATGCATGATGCTCACCGGCGACGCCGAGGCGGTTGCCAAAAGTGTAGCTGCAGAACTTGGTCTGGACGACTATTTTGCGGAAGCCCTGCCGCACGAAAAAGCGGAAAAAGTGCGTGCCGTGAAAGCCAGGGGGCTACAGGTGGCGATGGTGGGCGACGGGGTGAACGATGCGCCCGCCTTGGTTGAATCGGATTTGGGGATTGCCATTGGCGCGGGTACCGATATCGCGATCGAATCGGCGGACGTGGTGTTGGTCCGCAGCGACCCACGCGATGTGGCGGCGATCATGACTTTGTCACGCGCAACCTATGGGAAGATGGTCCAAAATCTATTATGGGCAACCGGTTATAACGTCATCGCGATCCCATTAGCTGCGGGAGTTGCTTATAGCGCCGGAATCCTGTTGTCGCCGGCGCTGGGGGCTGTTTTTATGTCTGCAAGCACGGTGATTGTGGCGATCAATGCGACCTTGTTGGGCCGCCTTCGACTAATTGTTTAGTATTACGAGCTTTGCCGTTGCTCGCTTTATAATCTGCAGCCGGAGCTTTGCAAGCGGGCAAAAGTTGGATTATTTGATCTATATCAATAGCACGACATGTATAGGATATATATTAGTGCTATCTATTACGATGGAGTGAAATATGAAAAACCGTAGGGCATCTATATACCAGTTGATGTTGGGGCCCGCCTTAGCGCTTGTGTTTGCTGTTTCTGTCGCAGCAGAGCCTCCACCGCATGACCACAACCACGACGCCAAATCAAGCAATCAAGCCAATCCTCAAATGGACGGCGGCATGTCCATGCAAATGCACGAGAACATGCAGAAAATGCAGGAGCAAATGGCGCAGTTAAATAAGACGACTGACCCTCAGGAACGAGAGAGGCTGATGCAGGAGCACATGCAGTCCATGCAAAAAATGATGCAGATGATGCAGGGAATGATAGGTAGCGGCATGATGATGGGGTCGGAACGGAATCAACCAGCTCCGAAGGACGGCGCCGCAACTGCGGATCGCATGCAAAAAATGGAACAGCGCATGAATATGATGCAGATGATGATGCAACAAATGATGCAACAGCAAGAGCAGATGATGCGTTCGCAAAAACGTTAAGTCCATGAGAAGCGTGATTGTAATGCGGCGAGTTGCGTCCTGCCGCGGCGTCAAGTTCAGTCATCATGCGCGATCCCGCCATCATCCAGGAGGATTGACTCATATGAGAAGACAAGCGTTTGGGATCGTCCAAGTAAGAAAAAGCAGCATCTGCAGTAGCGTGCAGTACGACATGGCTTGCGAAGTGAAGAGGCAGGTTTTTCGTATATGAGTAGCGGCTGCAGGAGGGCGATCAAAGATGATCAATTGGGACCCTAGCCCGATACCTTTTGGTCTCGTTGCTTTCCAGCACCGGCTCTTCAAATAATATGGAGATCACCTTCCTCGGCGGCGTTGCCACCGTGACAGGCTCGAAATACCTCTTGACCTCCGGAACCAGCAAAGTGCTTGTCGATTGCGGTTTATTTCAAGGCTATAAGCAGTTGCGCCTGCGAAACTGGCAACCCTTGCCTGTGAATCCGAAGGCGATCGACGCGGTTATTCTCACACATGCCCACTTGGATCATACTGGGTACCTGCCGCTCTTTGTGAGGAACGGTTTTAACGGGAAAGTCTATTGCACGAGCGCCACGCGCGAATTATGCGCGATCCTGCTGCCCGATAGCGGACGGCTGCAGGAAGAAGCGGCGGCCTACGCGAATAGGCGCGGTTTCTCTAAGCATCAGCCGGCACTACCCCTGTACACCGAGGCGGATGCCGTGGCGGCGCTGGGTAGGTTTGTGCCGGTCGATTTTGAGCAGGATGTGAGGGTTGATGAAAACATCAATCTCCGCTTAACCCCTGCCGGCCATATTCTCGGTGCGGCGTGTGTACATGTTCGAAACGCCGATACATCGATCGTATTTTCCGGCGATCTGGGTCGTCCGCAGGATCTGTTGATGCAAGCGCCGTCACCCATCACTCGCGCGGATTATCTTGTGGTTGAGTCTACCTATGGGAATCGCCGCCATGACGCCAGCGATCCAAAAGAACTGCTTGCCAAAATTATCAACCATACCGTCACACGCGGTGGTGTTATTATCGTGCCGGCGTTTGCCGTGGGGCGTGCACAACTGCTGCTTTACTACGTCCACCTGCTCAAAGCATCGCATGCCATCCCCGATATTCCGGTATTCTTGAATAGCCCGATGGCCACGGATGTCACGCGTATCTTTCACAATCATCCGGGCGAGCATCGCTTGACGCCTAAACAGTGTGACGAGATGTGCGCGGCCGCGCGCATTATCAACAGCGTGGAAGAGTCGAAGTGGCTCAATACCCAGCGCGGGCCGATGATCATTATTTCCGCCAGCGGCATGGCGACAGGCGGACGTGTCCTCCACCACATCGAGACCTTCGCTCCCGATCCGCGCAATACCATTTTATTTGCCGGCTTTCAGGCAGGCGGGACACGCGGCGCGGCGATGGTCGACGGCGCGAAGGCGGTAAAGATCCATGGACAATATGTGTCCATCCGAGCAGAAGTGGCACGGCTTGACAACCTCTCGGCTCATGCGGACTACACGGAGATCCTTGGTTGGCTCAGGCATTTTGAAGCGGCACCACGAAGAACTTTTGTAACCCACGGCGAGCCGGCGTCGGCCGACGCGCTGCGCCATCAAATTGAGGAGCAGTTGGGTTGGGCGACGTCGGTGCCCGAATACCTGGAAAAAGTGGAGCTTTAGGGCGACACCACCCTAGAGTCCCAGAATATTACAAGGCGCGCGCCCGGGATATTCTGAGCTTGTTCAGCTCAAACCAGGCGACGCTGGCCATCCCGGTAACGATGCAGGCGGTCAAATTGAACGCCGACAGCGGCGTGAAATGAAAAAGCGAGCGCAGTGCCGGCATATAGAGAGCAAGCAGCAGCACAATAAACGCCGCGGCCGATACCCACCATAACGGTGCATTGGGAATAGGCAGGCTGGAAAAGACCGTGTGCGACCACGACCGGTTGACATGGACTAGGCTGAGGTTGGCCGCCGCTAGGGTTGCAAAAATCTTCGTTCTTGAATAAGCCTCGTTGCTACCATGATAAATATCCCACCAGTAGATCACGAGCAATACCGCCAACACGCCCAATCCTTGCAATAAGCTGAGTATTAACGCCGATTCATTGAAAAGCGGCGCGTTCGGCGCTCGCGGTTTTCGCCGCATTAAATTGTCGATGCCGCGTTCGACCTCGAAGACCACCGAACTTGCGGGGTCGATAATGAGCTCCATAAACAAAATATGAACCGGCAGCAGCAGCAGGGGCGCCTGTATCAAGACGGGGATGAGCGACATACCGGCGATTGGTATATGAATGGCGACGAGATAGGCCATCGCCTTTTTAATATTGTTGTATATGTGGCGGCCTTCCGCCACCGCCCGGACGATGGAGGCGAAATCGTCGTCAAGCAAGACCAGATCCGCGGCCTCGCGTGCGACATCGGTACCGCGCTCACCCATGGCGATGCCGATGTGGGCGGCCTTAAGCGCCGGGGCGTCGTTTACGCCGTCGCCGGTCATCGCGACGATGTCGCCGTTGGCCTTCAGCGCATTGACCAGGCGGAGTTTTTGCGCGGGCACCATGCGCGCGAAGAGATTGACATTTTTAATGTGCCGCCGCAATGTGTCGTCGCTTAGACCTTCGAGCTCGGCGCCGGTCATCACTCGTTCGCGCCCTTTCAATCCGATTTGACCGGCTATGCTTTGCGCGGTCGCGGGATAATCGCCGGTGATCATGACGACACGAATACCAGCGGCGTCGCACTCTTCCAGCGCCGCCGGCACCGTCGGCCTCACCGGGTCGGCGAGTCCGATGAGCCCGACAAAGGCGAATGCGAATTCGTGTTGATCTCGTGGCAGAGGCGATGCATGAAAGCGCGCCCGTGCGACGCCGAGCACGCGCAAGCCTTCTGCGGCCAAATTCCCGACGTGTGACGCCAGCGCATCACGCTCCTCATCCCCGAGGTGGCAGAGGTCCATAATAGCCTCCGGCGCGCCTTTGGCCGCGACCACATAATCCTCGTCCTGTCTGCCTTGCCACACCTCCGACAGTGCGAGCAATTCCGCCGACAAGGGATACTCGTGCACGAGAGTCCATCGATGATGCAAATGCGCGGTATCGATAAAACGGATATCTTCCAGCGCGCGCAGCGCCTTATCCATGGGATCGAACGGCTCGCGCTGGCTTGCCAAAATGCCGAATTCCATCAGCGAGTGAAAGGTCTCCGGCACGGGTTTGCCGTCATGGGCGGCCACATCGTAATATTGTCCGTTAGCGTACAGTTTATGCACGGCCATTCGATTCAAAGTCAACGTGCCGGTTTTATCGACGCATAATACCGTCGCCGCGCCCAGCATTTCGATCGCCGCTACTCGGCGCGTCAGTACGTGTTGGCGAGAGAGCCGCCAGGCGCCGAGTGCGAGAAAAATAGTCAGTACGACCGGAAACTCCTCGGGCAAAATGGCTATCGCCAAAGTGAGCCCCGCCAACAAGCCGTTTATCCAATCTTGTCGTGTCAGCCCATAGCCGATCGTGACCAGGATGGACAAGCCGATGCCGAGCATCGCGGCAACACGCACAATCCTGCGCGTTTCGCGCTGCAGAGTGGTGGGTTCCGCTTTGATCGATTGCAAGGCCTTGCCGATCTTTCCGATTTCTGTGTTCATGCCGATCGCCAGCACGCGCGCCAGTGCCTGACCGCGGACCACCAAGCTTCCGGCATAGACATAGGGGGAGCCGTCGCCGCCGGGCGGCGCTATTTGCGCGACGTCTTCGCGCGCGCGTTTGTGTACCTGCACGGATTCGCCCGTGAGCAGAGATTCATCAGTAAAGAGGTTAATGCTAAAGATGAGGACCGCATCCGCCGGCACGCGGTCGCCTTCGGCCAGAACCACGATATCCCCCCGCACTACCTCGCGCCCGGGGATGCGTATTTGTTTGCCGTCACGAATGACGCGCGCACGTGGGCTCGATAAGTCCCGCAACGCCTCAAGGGTGCGTTCGGTTTTATGTTCCTGGTAAAGGGAGATGCCGGCGATGACAATAATCGAAACAAACAGAACCACGCTGTTGATCGGGTCGCCGATCAGTAAATAGATGGTGCCGATGGCGAGCAGCAGCAGAAGCATGGGCTCGCTCACGACCTGCAACATGATACTCAAGAAACGACGCGGCTTGGCCGAGGGCAGCTCGTTATAGCCGTCATCATGCAGACGGATGGATGCTTCGGCGGGGGATAAGCCGGAAAGACGATCGAATCGGAACGCTTCCGGCGAGGGGAAGTCCGGGAAAATTTTCATCCGATCTGCATTTTTAGGCCTGTCGTATCCAGTCTTTTAAACGAATTGCAATAGACTATTAAAAATCGCGGTCTAGTTGCAATTAAATTTGTTGCGAAGAAGAGTAAAAATCATGCTATGCACGGATGGACTTTTTCAACAACCCGTTAGTGCTCAATCTCTTGAGCAAACTTAATGCCGCTTTTTCGCCTGGCGGATTTTAATGGTGGATCACCGCATCGGAATTGTCCCTCGCAGGGTGAACGAACACAATCATACGATTTCTGCCGGATCTCTTCGCCTCATATAAAGCCGCATCCGCACCTCTGATCAGCGTTTCTATATTATCTCCCACGGACATCATCGCCAAGCCTAAGCTGATGGTGATGGGAATTTCCAAGCCATTGACGTTAATCGGGCCCTCCGAGACGCGCCTGCGCACCCGCTCGGCGATCTCGCGCGCTAAATATCCCGGTGTATTCTTTAACACAATCAAGAATTCCTCTCCGCCGTAGCGGCCGACCACATCAAAGTCGCGTAGCGCCGATTTTATGCGCGCGGTCACACCCCGCAGTACGCTGTCTCCCACGAGATGCCCATAGGTGTCATTTATTTTCTTGAATAAATCGAGATCCGCCATCATGACACACAGAGGGTTATGATCGTTCCGCGCATCTATTAAATCCTTTTTCAAGATTGCCAAGATATGTGCGTGATTGACGATGCCGGTCAAGGCATCGGTATTGGCCCGGCGATAAAGCTGAGCGGTCTTATCACGCAATGTGTGGATCGATTTCTGCAGGCTATGCACTTGGGCGAGATGATAGGTTTCAATCGCCAATGACATATCGAGCGCGGTAATCTTAAGGACAAAACTGAGCATTTTGTGTTGCTTGCGCGCATCGGCCATCCAGTCGTCCGGAAAATGGTCGATGATCAGTTGTTGCAGGAGGCAATAGGAGGATTGGTAAAGACTCAAGGGAACACCGGCGTGCGCATGCGCTAAACCGACGCGTAAGCGCTCCGCAAAATAATCGGCCTGATCAAATCCGACGCCAAGGCTTAAAAGATAAAGTGTTTGCGTTTTTTTGAGATGGGCCACCGCGAATCCCTTAGCGATAACTTTTCTGAATTCTGACCGCTTTAACAGGTAGTCATAAAAAGAGTCAACAATCTCATCAAGATGGGGGCCAATCACTTGATTCTGCAGGACCAAGGCCAACTTATGATCGGCCTGGGTCAACCCCAGCGACGCCAAACGGGCTTTTCTTCTTTTCAAGTCAAAGCCGTATTGTTCACAATAGTCGGTTTCCGGCATACAAGTTTCGCCTTCCTTTTTATTAAGATAGCCACTTTCAAACAGATTTATATTGACTTAAATCAATTGTTTTGGATTTTTAACTCAATAAAGACGGATCAGGCGGCTAATTTCCCATACTAAGTTTTTTAGTGTAATATTAAATTTGTATAGTCGATTTAAATCAAAAAAAAGGCGTTCCCCCAAACATGCCGGCGCACCACTTGGAAAAAATCAATATTGCCAAGCTTAAAGTGGCCTGCTCAACCTGCACGTTACGCGAGCTTTGCCTGCCTATTGGGCTAAATGCCGTTGATTTAGACAGAGTGGATTCGATTATCAATCGCCGCCAGCGGTACAAGTCCGGCCAACATGTGTACCGGACCGGTGACTTGTTTCAATTCCTGTACGCCATCCGCCTCGGCTCCTTCAAAACTTACGAATTAAATAAAGATGGGCGCGAGCAAGTCAGCGGCTTTCATATGGCGGGCGAGCTGATAGGATTAGACGCGATCAGCAGCGATATGCATGTCTGCAGCGCGGTGGCGCTGGAAGACGGCGAGATCTGCGAAATCCCGTTCGTAAAGCTGGAGAGCCTGAGCCGGGAAATCCCGACCTTACAGCGGCAATTCCACCGGTTCATGAGCAGGGAGATTACCTCCGATCATAGGCTAATGATGCTGCTCGGCACACTGACGGCGGAAGAGCGCTTGGCCACCTTTTTATCTAATCTTTCGGAGCGTCTGCAGGCGCGCGGGTTTTCCCCAAGGACTATTCATTTAACCATGTCGCGCGAAGAAATCGGGAATTACTTGGGGCTAAAACTGGAAACGGTAAGCCGGATGTTTTCCAAGTTCCAAGAAGAGGGCTTGGTGGAGGTCGACCGCAGGGAGCTAAAAATTAAAGACACGGAAGCACTCAAACGTATCGCCGAATGCAATAAACCGTAACGTTAATTTTAGCTAACGTTGCAGCTTTTACTCCTTTGGCCTTTCCACAACCTGCCTATGCAATTCCTAAATGCTGGCCGGCGGCGTATTAGGTTTCGCAATCAGCGCCTCCTTCGCCGCTACCTGGAATTGCTGTTCCTTAGGCAAAACCACGGACGCCGAACGTACTTTATGCGTCGCCGGATCCAGCGCCGGCGGAGCAACGCCCTTCTTCAAGTCGAGCGCCGCCTTCATCAGGCATTGGCGCGCCATGATAATGCCGTTATCGCTGGATACCAGGTTTTCTCTCGACCGGTCTTGAATCGGCCCCGCGCTTTCCTGTAGGGACGCGTCTTGCATGGCGATCCCTTCCACCCCGCTATAAGTCTTGCCGGCCTTCTGCGCGGCACGGTCGATGAGGTAATCATTGTCTTTGTTAGCGAGCGGCCGGAATGTGCCGGGGACATATTTGACGTGTATACCCTCGCCATTACGCATCGCTTGGAGTTCTTTTTCCGTCAATGGCCGGGCCGGATGATAGTTTACGCTCCACGCCCAACAATGCTCATCATCGATCGGCACCCAGGCATGGGCGCCTATGGGGTGGTTGCCGCGCGGCGGAATGACGGTATACCAAGGCATAATCCACTGGGTAATGCGCCAATAATAACTGCCCTCTTGGGCATTCCTCCTTGCCCCGATCAAGAGGCCGCCTTCCGACCGCACTACTTCAAACCTTGGGTCGCGGTCTCTTAGATTGTACTCATTGCCTTTGTTGCCGCGGAACAATGGATCGCTGTTGAGTGCGCCGCTGTGCAGGAAAGAAACGTGGCTGGAGTCGATGCCCCCTTCCATCGCTTGCAGATAATTGCATTCTTGCAGCCGCTTCGAGATGAAGTGGTGGGTCTGCGGCACCATTACCCATTCTAATTCGGGTAACGCCGGTTTGAATTCGAGCGGCCCCATATAAGTCCAGATCACGCCGCCGCGCTCCACGCAGGGATAGGATTTCAATTTCATTTTTTTTCTGAAATTACTGTCTTCCGGCTCGGACGGGACCTCGACACAATTCCCGTCCACGTCGTATTTCCAGCCGTGATAAGGGCAGCGCAGGCCGCATTCCTCATTTCTGCCGAAATAGAGCGATACGCCGCGGTGGGCGCAGAATTCGTCGATCAAACCGAGTTTGCCCTTCGTATCGCGAAACGCGACTAAATTCTCGCCTAACAGGCGCACCCGCACCGGCGGACAATCCGGCTCCGGCAGCTCTTTTGCCAACAACGCCGGCACCCAGTAACGCCGGAACAACTCACCCATGGACGTGCCGGGGCCGGTTTGTGTCAATAATTCTTGCTGTTCACGCTTCAGCATAGCTTCTCCTCTTCTCCCAATTTTTTTGAATTATAGGAAATGCCAATAAAACCTCTTTGATCTGGATCAAACAACGATAGTGATGTATTCCAAATTACAAACTCGGCGTCACGTCCTTCCCACCGCGGACACTTTCATGATGCGCCTGACAGGACATGCAACGCTTAGCCGTGGGATAAACCTCCAATCGCCCGACCGCAATGTCGCTACCACAATCGATGCAGACGCCATAACTGCCATTGCTAATGCTCTGAAGCGCCGCCTCGATATCCTGTAACTCGGTATTCTCCTTTCGAACGACGGAAATATTCATATCCGTGAGCAAGGCGGCAAAAGATTCGTCACTGGCGGTATGCACGCGGCCCGCCAGCTCCGCGTAGCTTTCCTGCTCCACATTGGCCAATACCGCGCGTATATTCTCTCTCAACACTTCCCGCCGTTTCTCAAGCCGGATCTTAAAGCGCTCAAGCCCTCTTTTACTCAATTGAGGCATATTCACTCCTATAAATCCGCAAATTATTACTAAGTTTATAATGGGCGGCGTTTAATCTTTTTGATACAGATCAAAAACCGGATGCTTAATTAACAGAATATGCAGATAGCAAAAAAACGTGCAAATTTGATCTGCATCAATGTCATATCAATAATTGACACTAATATTTAAAGCTATTAACGGCAAAAATTATGGTCATGAAAAAACGTTTACTCGCTTTATTAATTATCTTGGTTGGCGCTTTAAGTACGCTGGAAGGTTGGGGGGACGATCGCCCAGGCAGCAATTCTCCCGCCTCGTACCGGCCGGATGTCACCTTTACCCTGAAAACCGCAATCGCTGAGGGCAAGCTCGTTTATATCGGTGTAGGCGGCTCCATCGACGGGGTAGTAAATCCTGGTTTGAAAGTAGATCCTAACGCCGTCGTTCAAATCACATTGACCAATAGCGACGGAGCGGAACATGACATCACCATACCCGATTTCGGCGCTAAGTCGGACCATGTTGCTGGAAAAGGCGCGAGCGCGGTTATCGTTTTCCGTGCGAATAAAAATGGATCCTTTGCCTATTTCTGTTCTATCCCCGGTCATCGCCAAGCGGGCATGGAGGGCCGGATCACCGTCGGCGCCGAACAAGGCAAAAAATCAATTTCATTACCCAGCATTGTCGCCGATCCTGCAGATATTCCGGGGCCGATTGGCCAACGAGCGCCTAAAAAGGTGGAGGTTGAGCTGGAGACGGTTGAAGTCGAGGCGCGTTTGGCTGATGGAATCAGCTATCGTTACTGGACTTTTAATAAGAAAATCCCCGGCCCGTTTATCCGGGTGCGTCAGGGTGACACCGTTAAAGTTGAGCTGAAAAACGCCGACAACAGCACCATGATTCATTCGGTCGATTTTCATGGGGTCACCGGACCCGGCGGCGGCGCGGTCGCTACCCAGACAAGCCCGGGCGGCAAAACCAGTTTTACCTTCAAGGCGCTCAATCCCGGCCTATTTGTCTATCACTGCGCCACACCCATGGTCGCGCAGCATATCTCTAACGGCATGTATGGATTAATCCTGGTGGAACCGCCGGAAGGCTTGAGCAAAGTCGATCGCGAATTCTATGTGATGCAGGGAGAACTGTATACACGCGAACACTTCGGCCAACTAGGAGCACAGGAATTCAGCGTCGATAAGCTGTTAAACGAACAACCCGAATATTTCGTGTTCAACGGCGCCGTTGGCGGATTGACCAAAGAGCGCCCGATGAAAGCGAAGGTCAACGAGACGGTACGCATCTTCTTTGGCGTAGGCGGCCCGAATTTCACGTCTTCCTTCCATGTGATCGGCGAAATCTTCGACCGCGTTTACAACCTGGCCTCGCTGACCTCCCCGCCACTGACCAGCGTGCAGACCACGCTGGTGCCTCCAGGTGGCGCTACGGTGGTTGAATTCAAACTCGATGTCCCCGGCCGTTATATTCTGGTCGACCACGCACTATCCCGGCTGGAACGGGGATTGGCCGGCTTCTTATTAGTCGAAGGCGAAGAAAAACCGGAAATATTCAACGCCACCACGCACGGCATAGATGCCGGCGGACACTGAGAACCGGTTGAAGGAAAAAACAAAGTTGTGGACCGATTGATCAACCAGGAGAACCCGATGAGAAAAAATTTCGATAACAAGGCAATGCCTCCCTCCACTAAGCGAATATTTTTTGCCGGTTTGTGCGGCGGGCTTGCAGAAATGGTATGGATCACCTTCTATAGCTATCTAGGGCCGGCGAGCGGCGAAGAAATCACACGCCAAATCACTGCAAGTATATTTCCGGCGGCGGTGGATTTATCACTGGCACCGCTATTGGGTGTAGGGATACATCTCATACTCTCGCTTGCACTCAGCTTCGCGTTTGTCTGGACGGTTTGGATTCCTGTTATCAGGCGGTGGGGCAACCCTGGAATCTTAGTAGGCGCGGTCGCTGCTCTTATAGTTATATGGGCAGTTAACTTTCTGATAGTGCTGCCGGCGTTGAATCCCGCAATCGTCACCCTGCTCCCTGATAGCGTTACCTTATTCTCTAAGATGTTATTCGGCGCGGCGATGGCTTTGGCTCTCCAAAAAACTAATTGGCGGGAACAGAGCCACAGAATCGCCACGTCTGGCAATTTATAATCACCGCGACGGAGGCAAAAATGAAAGAAATCATCTTGATGTTGCACCCGACATTCGGCGTTTTAGCAATCCTTGCCGGTGTCTGGGTATTTGTTGAAGTGCTGAATACCAGCAAAAACAATCTACAGAGAATAAAAACTGCAAGCGTAGTGTTGGTGGTTCTGATGTGGCTTTCCTACTTATTTGGCGGATATTGGTACGTACAATTCTATGGCGCGGATAAAGCTATCATCATAGCCGGTCCCTGGCCGTTTGCGCATTCGTTCTTTATGGAGGTAAAAGAGCACTTATTCTTCACCCTACTCTTACTTAGCACTTACCTGCCGGTGACGACAGCGGGCAATCGCTTGCTCGCCGGACAACCGCAGCGCAATCTGGTACTGACGGTAAGCTTGTTGATCGTCCTGCTCGGCCTGTTTATGGAAGGCGCGGGTGCTACGGTCAGTCTGGGCGCTAAACTTGCATTACTTGGGAGATAAAACAATGGCAAATTCCATCGATAAATATACCGTATCATTTGGCTTGTCCCTGGTCATTACCAGTATACTCAGCGCCCTGCTGGTGATTGCAAAGGAAAAAAACCAAGCATTGATGTCATGGATGCAGGGGCTTACCGGGCACCATTGGATAACCCAAGGGATTTTGGTACTGGTGTTATTTCTAGTATTAGGGCTACTGCTGGCCAACCTGAAATCCATAGAGGATATGGGCTCGAAAACCAACAATCTTGCTGTCACCATCGTTACCGGTATTATTGTGGGCGGGCTGATTCTCGCTGGATTCTTTTTAGCGGAGCTTTGATTAACGTTGTTTTATGAGGGCAGCTAATTCCCCAGCCGCCAACTCGGTATAATTTTTCTTAATTTTTCTATGCACCAGGCTGCGCACATGATCGTTCAGATGACCAGTGAGTAAACCGAGAAAATGGGGTGGAGCGATGAGAACAAGCTGTTCATATTGATTATCGACACGGCCGTGCTCCAGCTCCTTCGCAAGCTGGATCGCAAAATGCTCCATGGCATTCTGTTTCGGCCCAATAGTTGGAGTAAACGCGCCGTGTTTATTGCGGGTGCTTTCATATAGGCCGGTCCGGTCAGTGACCAATTCAGACCCCTTCTCCCGGCTTTCCGGATGAGTGAATTCCTTTAGCAAGCGCAGCTCGGTCGTTGATCCGACATTAGCAAATAAACGCGCCTGGCTTCCGTTCGCCGCCAAGATCCAGGTAACGAGCATAAGTACTCTCCTCTCACTAGATTAATCGCTTGCTCATACTACAGTGGCGGGTGTAAGTTCGCTTTGATCTGCATCAAGATTGATCAGCAAAATATTTCTATAAAGAATGGGTCGGAGTCACTGCTGCCCCACAAACTGAAGTTAAAGAAGGCCCAGACCAACAACTTCCCTCTGGCCGCAAAGACCATCGCTGACTCTACAAGGAACGCCGGCAGATCGAGCTGTTCTGCAAGTGGATCAAGCAGAACTTGAAGCTGAAGGCGTTTCTTGGCACCCGCAAGAACGCCGTGCTCACCCAGATCCGGGTGGCGCGGTGTACGTATCTACTGTTCGCCTACCTCAAATTCACCTCGCGGCGCAAGGCCTCGCTGCAGCACATGCTGCGGCTCCTGCAATTAAATCTCTTCATGAAGCGCGATCTCATGGCCCTACTGCGAGGCGATCCGCCCGAGGAGTTACCGGGAACACACCCGAATCAGTTGGTGTTGGTGTGATGTTTGTGGGACAGCAGTGGGTGCTGCTCGCGTCGCTCGCGGTCATCATCATCGGCATCTCACTTTATCAGGGGCATAAAACCCACGATAAGCTCGTTGGCATCGACCGCGACGAGTTCGTGCGTCTTCTTAAACAAGCGTGACACGGCACGTTCAGCCACTAGCCCAAGGAAGAGGGGTTGAAAAAGCTCGCTTGTAGGGGAGGTTGAGCACATTCGTGATAATCGGCGAAAAACATTTATCGCCGACTATCGCCGTTATGCCCTTTCCTATCGATATCCCTTTTTACGATATCGTGGCGACTTCTGAAGCATAGCCCATCCGGTATCACCGCCGACAAGTATGCCTACTATGACGTGGTTCCAGGCCGTGCCTGTTTGGAATCCTAAGACGAACGGCGCCAAGATTAACCAAAACACGATGAGCAGATTGATGGGTTCTTCCCACATTTCACGGCCACTAAGGACGAAGCCTGCAACGAGTGCGATGGTGGCGCCGGAAATATAAGAACTCCACGCACCTAAATCGTTGGTCTCTCCTATGCCCAAAACCGGCGACAGGAAAAGCCATGCGCCCAACACCAAGTTTACCGAATCTTGCCAGCGTTGCCCTTTCATATGCGTCTCCTTCAGTTTGAATTTTTTCAGAATAACAATTTAAAGACCGGGAAGTCTTTGATGCAGATCAAAGAACGGAACAATCGCGAATGCGACAATTTGTAAAGGGTTTGGACGGCTCCGAACAGAGGAGGGGGGTCAATTCTATGTATGATTCAGTGAGAGTAACAGGTGCTCGATAAATCACTGTTCGCAGCCATTGGGTACAGTTAACACTCCAGCAGACCTTCTAAGTCGCAGCCAACTTGTCGCGTACTTTCTCAAGGCGGCCGCGCACCTCGCCAGCTAGTCGACTTATTTCCGGGTTATCGGTCAGTTTCAATACAGCGACGGGATCCATAAATCCTACTATGACACGGCCGTCCGCTTCTTCTCTGACGATGACATTGCAGGGCAGCAGCAATCCTATGTCTGGATCCGCCGTAAGTGCTCTATGCGCGAGCGGCGGATTGCATGCGCCGAGTATCTTATACGGGCGCTGGTCGATGTTGAGCTTGTCTTTTAGCGTCTTTTTGACATCGATTTCAGTCAATACACCAAAGCCCTCCGTCTTTAACGCCTCGACTACCCTGGTCACCGCTTTATCAAAACTGTCAGAGACTTTAACGCTGAATCCATACATATTTATCTCCTTCTAAGTTATTTTACCGTGCTTATCATACTTAACGTACCAATGTCGGCGCTTTGACGAAGATCAATAACCATCAATATTTGATAGCCGGATGTCATTGATCTGATTCAACGTACATGAGCTCGGTTTGTGGATTGTATGCAAATACGTAGCGACTCGCCCATTACAATAGTTTGCAGATGCCGATGCGCTGGATTTCGCTTCAACGCGGTCGATAACTAACCGCATGAGGTTGGCGACGCCGCGTGGCGGTTCAAGCGCGCCTCGCTTTAATTGACCTAGATCAATTTCTTTTTGCGGCTGGGGCGCTAGACTCATTCTATGGGTTCTTTATTACAGTTTGATTCCAAGCTGATACGCCGTTACGACACGGCGGGACCGCGCTATACCTCATATCCAACCGTGAAGCAGTTTCATGAACGCTTTGATGAAACGGCATACCGGGAACACGCCGCGCGTACAAATACCGATTGTCCGCCGCTGTCGCTGTATGTACACCTGCCCTTCTGCGCCACGGTCTGTTACTACTGCGCATGCAACAAAATCGTCACAAAAGATCGGTCGCGCAGCGCGCCTTATGTTGAGCGCCTCGTCCACGAACTGGCGCTGCAAGGCGTGTTATTCGACCGCGCGCGCCGTATCGAGCAACTGCACTGGGGCGGCGGCACGCCTACCTTTCTGAGTCACGACGAGATGCGCGCCTTGATGGACGCGACGCGCGCCCGCTTCACGCTGCGCGATGATGACCAAGGCGAATATTCCATCGAGGTGGATCCGCGCCGTGTGGATCAGGATACCGTCGCCCTGTTACGAGAGCTGGGGTTCAATCGTATGAGCATCGGCGTGCAGGATTTCGATCCCGCCGTACAGTCGGCGGTGAATCGCATCCAAAGCGAGGCACAGACACTGGTTGTACTCGAGTCCGCGCGCGTCCATGGTTTTCGCTCGATCAATATGGATTTGATTTACGGCCTGCCGCATCAAACCGCCGCGACCTTTGCGCGTACGCTCGACCAGGTCATCGCCATGCGTCCCGACCGGTTGGCCGTGTATAACTATGCGCATCTGCCGGATCTATTCAAGCCGCAGCGGCGGATCGACGCGCAAGATTTGCCGCCGCCCGCGGAGAAGCTGAATATTTTGCAGACGGCCATCAACCGGCTAAACCACGCGGGCTACGCCTATATTGGAATGGATCATTTCGCCCTGCCCGACGACGAGTTGGCCGAAGCTTCGCTGCGGGGCACGTTGCAACGCAATTTTCAGGGTTACTCGACGCGCGCAGGTTGCGATCTAGTCGGCATAGGCACGACCGCGATTGGTAAGATAGGGAATGCCTACAGTCAAAATATGCACGCTGTAGAGGATTATTATATGACGCTGGACGCCGGCAAAATACCGATCCGCCGGGGATTCGTGCTGGGCCAAGATGATCTGTTGCGCCGCGACGTGATTATGGAATTGCTGTGCCGTTTCGCGGTCGACATCGGCGCGATTGAGCGGAAACACCAGATCGAGTTTTGGCATTATTTTGCGCCGGAGCTGACGAAGCTGGAGGCGATGCGGGCCGATGGCCTGATCGAATTCGATCAAAACGCGATTCAGGTTCAGCCGGCGGGCAAGCTGCTGATCCGAAACATTGGCATGGTTTTTGATCGTTATCTCCGCGAAGAACTAGCGCAGCGCTACTCGAAGGTGATTTAACCGCATGCCGCCAACCCGGCGTTTTGAGAAAGAGCAGCTGCGGCCGCGCCGAATTGCTGTGGACGCGGTGATTTGTTCGGATCCGGCCTTTTCTTCGTTTTTGATCTAGATCAAGGTTTACAGTGGCCGCAGCCGTATAATGTAAATGTGTTTTTTTGGAAGGGTGGATGACCATGATAGCGCGAAAACACAGTAGCAAGACGAGGCCCAAGGGCCAAGAATCGCACGGACAGCTTCCGGCGTGGGCGGTATGGTCTGTCGAGGAAGTAGAGCGTTTATGTGAGACCGTGTTACCACACGGTTGGGGGCGGCCGGATCGATCCTTGCGTAAACCGGCGCGCGGCGCGGCGACCATGGATGTGATCGACTACGAGGATGAGATCAATTTACGCTGCGGCCAGTTCGCGCGCATGGCGGCGTTACCCGAAGCAGTCGATGCGAATAAGGCGAAGGTGAAAACCAAGGACTATACATTGGAATTAATACTGGTCGATATGGCGTCGCGCTAAAGGACGCCCGGCACGACAGTTTAGCCATTAACAGGCGTGATGCCCGTCGGCGCCTTAACGCGTGAAACAGACGACTGACGCCTGTCGGCGTCGGAGAGCCAAGATATGGCTGCAGAGAGTTCATATGCCGAGATGGTCGCGGCCTTGTGCCGTGCGGACGCCTATCCGCATGCAGCCGACGACGTGGTCCACATACAGACTCATATCTCGGACGTATTCCTTGCCGGCGGTTATGCCTATAAGGTGAAAAAGCCGGTGAACTTCGGGTTTCTCGATTTCACCACCCGCGCTAAACGATTGCAGGCATGCGAAGACGAGGTGCGCCTGAACACCAGGCTGGCCCCGGAAGTCTATTTGGGGGTGGCAACGATCCATGCCTGCGGCGGGCGCTATTATATTGCCGACATGGATGACGCCGCGGGAGACATAGTCGATTACGCCGTGCGCATGATCCGGTTGCCTGAGGCAGGCAGGCTGGATCGAGTCGCCGCCAGGGGCGAGCTGACGCGCGAGCATATGATCGATATCGCCCGCCGCCTTGCGCGGTTTCACGCCGAGGCCGTGCGCGGACCCGAGGTGGGCCGTTACGCCGGCCCGCAGGAGATCGCCGAGCGCGTGCGCCAGAATTTCGCGCAGATACATCCCTACATCGACCGCAGTATCACGCCGGCGCAATTCGACCGGCTGCGGGATTACGTCGAGGCATTCCTTAAAGAAAACGCGGCGCTGTTCGCCGCCCGCATTATGCACAAGCGCAGCGTGGACGGGCACGGTGATCTGCATCTAAAAAACATGTGCCTGCACCAGGGCCGCGTGGTCATTTTCGACTGCATTGAGTTCAATGCCGCGTTTCGCTGCGGCGATGCGATCGGCGACATCGCCTTTCTGACTATGGATCTGGACGCGCGCGGACTCTCCCGGCTCGGCAATGTCTTTCTCAATGCCTACCTGGAGCAGACCCAGGACTATGCCGGTCTGGCGCTGCTGGATTTTTATCAAGCCTATCGCGCCTGTGTCCGCGGCAAGGTGATTTCGTTTCTGCTGGCAGGCAGCGCCGGCGCGGGCCAGCAGGCGGCGCTACTGCGCGAGGCCGCCGGCTACTTTGCTGTTGCGCAGCGCTATGTTGCGCGCGAGGCCGCCGGCCTGCTCATCACCTGCGGAGTGAGCGGCAGCGGCAAGACTACGGCCGCCGGGCTGGCTGCGGATATACTGGATGGGGTGGTGGTACGTTCCGATACGGTACGCAAACATTTATCCGGTGTCGCCCTGGCGCCGCGTCGCGCGGTTGGTTACGCGCAGGGGATTTACAGCCCGCGCGCGACCGATCTTACCTATGAGACATTGTTGACGCATGCGCGCGCGATCATCGCCGCCGGCCGCTGGGCGATCCTGGACGCCACTTACGCCGAGGCCGGCCGGAGGCAGGCGGCGGCACAGGCTGCCCGTAGCCTAGGCGTGCCTTTTACAATTCTCTATTGCCGCGCGCCGCGCGCCGAGCTGGAGCGCCGACTGGAACAACGCCGCGCCCGCGGGACCGACTTGTCGGACGCAGACTCCACCGTGCTGCGAGAGCAATTACGGCGCTTTCAGGCGCCGGGACCGGAAGAAGGACGGTTGCTGGTTTGGAGCGGAGGCGAAGACCTGGCTAACGGCCTGGCGCCGTTGGTTTTGAAAAAGTCGGCGTGAGGCCGGGCCTTTAGTTTAAGCGGTTTGATCGGCGGTATGGCGTCATTGCTCTTGATCTTGAGCAAGCTCAAGATCGGCCGGGTCATGAAAAACGATCATTAATTGATTTATATCAACATGGCCGTGGATGACTCCGCCTATAGTCAGCTCGGTTTATTCGCGGGATAGATGTGTGCCACCGCGCCTTATCCGGTGCGCACCGAAAAATGGGGGAACAGCGCACGCAGCTCCATACACAACGTGGCGTCGACGAAAGCCAGGTCACTGGTATTAACAAGTTCCGTATCCGCGCACCCGATGGCGCGAAAGGTCTGGAGCACGTAGCGTTCCGCGCCGAGCGCCACCAATTCGCGCGCAAGCGCGAGAACTTGCGCGCGGTCAAGCAGCAGCGGATGGACCGTGGTCCGAAACTCGTGGGCGATGCCGCTCGCCAGTACCAGCTCCGCGCTTTTACGCGCCTTGTCGCCGCTGCCACGTGCACCCGTGATGCGCGCATAGTCGGCAAATGGCGCCTTGATGTCCATGCCGATCCAGTCGAGATAGGGTAGGAGCGCTTTCAGCCGTCCGGGGTAGGGACCGGCGGTATGGAGCCCCACGGCGAAGCCAAGGGCGCGCGCCGCGCCCATCGCTTCCCGCAGGCCGGTGTGCAAGGTAGGCTCGCCGCCGCAGAAGACTACCGCGTCCAGCAGCCCACGCCGCCGTTTAAGTAACGCCAATACATCCGCCCACAGAACCTGAGTCTGCGCACGCGGGATCAGGTGCGGGTTTTGGCAGTAGCGGCAGTGCCAGGGACAGCCCTGGCAAAAGACGACCGCAGCCAGGCGGCCGGGAAAGTCGACGGCCGAAAAGGGCGCGACACCGCCGATCTGCAGGTCGCGCCCGGCCGCCTCAGTCGCGCAGGCGCGCGCTGGCCTCACGGAAAAATTTGCGCTCGTAGTGTTCTCCTTTCTTGCCGATATTGAATGACGCCACCGGGCGGTGATAGCCCATCACGCGCGTCCAAACCTCGCACGGTTGGCGTTCTTCATCAGTAAGTAGGTGGGAATCTACCAAAAGAGAAGGTAGGTGGGAATCTACCAAAAGAGAAGGTAGGTGGGAATCTACCAAAAGAGAAGGTAGGTGGGAATCTACCAAAACAGAAGGCGTGATAGTATTGTATTGGTCGGGATTGTTTGCTGTCATCATGGTGTTCCTCTTAGGGTTGTGATCAGGCACTGACGCGCTGGCGTTTGCGCGCGATCAACAGCTCGTCGCAGCGCGGGCAGAAGCGGTGCTCGCCGGCCAGGTAGCCGTGTTTCGGGCAGATCGAAAAGGTCGGTGTCACGGTGATGTACGGCAACCGAAAGCGCTCGAGCGTGCGCTGCACCAGCATTTTGCACGCCGCGCTGCTGGAGAGCCGTTCGCTCATGTATAGGTGCAGCACCGTCCCGCCGGTATATTTAGCTTGCAGCTCCTCCTGGCGCGCCAGCTCCTCGAACGGGTCGTCGGTAAAGCCCACCGGCAGTTGCGAGGAGTTGGTGTAGTACGGCATTCCCTGGGTGCCGGCGTGGAGGATATCCGGAAAACGCTTGATGTCTTCCTTGGCGAACCGGTAGGTCGTGCCTTCAGCGGGTGTCGCCTCGAGGTTGTACAGGTGCCCCGTTTCCTCCTGAAAGGCGCTGATGCGGCCGCGCACGTGATCCAACAGGCGGCAGGCGAACGCGTGGCCCCAGTCGGACGTGATGTCGTCCGCATCGCGCGTAAAGTTGCGGATCATCTCGTTGATGCCGTTCACGCCGATGGTGGAAAAGTGATTGTGCAGCGTGCCGAGGTAGCGTTTAGTATAGGGAAACAGGCCCGCGTCCACATACCGCTGGATCACCTTGCGCTTGATCTCGAGGCTATTCCTGGCGAGCACGAGCAAAGCGTCGAGGCGCGTGAACAGCGCGGCCGCATCGCCGGCATAGAGATGCCCCAAGCGCGCGCAGTTGAGGGTAACGACGCCCACGGAACCGGTTTGCTCGGCTGAGCCGAACAGGCCGTTGCCGCGTTTGAGCAGTTCGCGCAAGTCGAGCTGCAGCCGGCAGCACATGGAGCGGACCATGTTCGGCGTGAGATCGGAGTTGATGAAATTCTGGAAGTAGGGCAGGCCGTACTTTGCGGTCATGTCGAACAAAAGCTCGGCGTTGGCGCTGTCCCAGGGGAACTCGCGCGTAATGTTGTAGGTCGGGATGGGAAATGTGAATACGCGGCCCTTCGCGTCGCCCTGGGTCATCACCTCGATGTAGGCGCGGTTGATCATGTCCATTTCGGGCTGCAGCTCGCCGTAGGCAAACGGCATCTCTTGGCCGCCGATAGTCGGGATCTGCTCCCGCAGATCTTCCGGGCAGGTCCAGTCGAAGGTCAGGTTGGTAAACGGCGTCTGCGTGCCCCAGCGCGACGGCACGTTCAAGTTGTAAATCAGCTCTTGGATGCATTGCTTGACGTCCGCATACGGCATCCCCTCTTTGCGGATGAACGGCGCCATGTAGGTGTCGAAGGAGCTGAAGGCCTGCGCGCCGGCCCACTCGTTTTGCAGTGTCCCCAGGAAATTCACGATCTGTCCGACCGCGCTGGAGAGATGCCTCGGCGGCGCGGCCTCGACCTTGCCAGGCACGCCGTTCAAGCCCTCCGTAAGCAGGGTGCGCAGCGACCAGCCCGCGCAATAACCCGCGAGCATGTCGAGATCGTGGATATGGAAATCCGCCTCGCGGTGCGCCGCGCCGATTTCGGGCGGGTACACGTGGTTCAACCAATAATTCGCCATCACCTTGCCGGAGACATTCAAGATTAAGCCGCCGAGCGAATAGCCCTGGTTCGCATTGGCGTTGACGCGCCAGTCCTGCTGCTCCAGGTATTCGTTAATCGAGCCCGCCACATCCACGACGGTTTTGCGATCCTCGCGCAGCTTGCGATGCTGTTCGCGGTAGATGATGTAGGCGTGCGCGGTGTTGAAGTGATTCGCCGAGATCAACACCTGCTCGACCGCGTCCTGAATAATCTCGATATGGGGTGTTTCCTGGCGGAACTTATGAATCAGGACCTTGACCACCTGCGCGGTGAGCAGCGCCGCTTCCTGCGCATCGAATTCGCCGGTCGCCGCGCCCGCGCGCTCAATCGCCGAGCGAATCTTGTCGGGATCAAACGCGACCGCATGGCCGTCGCGTTTGATCACGGCGTGCGGCAACATAGCGACATTACTAATCGGTTGTTCTATTGGCATTAGCTGTTCCCCGGTAGCCTCTAGGTATAGTGGGACAATATAAATTAAGCTACAACAAGTTGTGGCGAGGGTATTTGATCTGGGTCAAATGCGGGCGGCCTTGGAGGCATTGTTGTGACCCCGATATGACCGCCTGCTGGAAGGCTTTTAGATTCAGAATTTGGCTGTAACAGGTTGTTGAAAAAGTCCATCCGTGGCCTTTTTGACTCGGGCCATCCCTGGTCCTCGCCCTACGGGCGCTACCAGGTAGCGCCCAATTTCTCTCCCGGAGAAATTGTCAACACGCAAAGCAAAAAACGTGGTTTTTGCTTTGCTAATTTCTTGATTTAGATCAATGCGCGTAGAAAGCTCATATGCGATGGTGTGCTTTATTTGGACGTCACAAGCTTATGAGCACTCAAGCCGAAGCGCGCGTGCGCGCGGACACCATCGCCTATGCCTTGCACGGCAATCTGTATCTCAACATTACCAGCCGTTGCACGCTGCGCTGCGCATTCTGCTCCAAGTTCAATGGTATTTGGACCGTGCAAAATTATTACCCGCTGCGCCTTACCCGGGCGCAGGAGCCGAGCGTAGCGCAGATCATAGCGGCAGTCAGTAACGCGCGCGCCTATAACGAGATCGTGTTCTGCGGGCTCGGAGAGCCGACGCTGCGGCTTTATGATGCCTTAGAGGCGGGGCACGTCCTGCGCCGGCGCGGGGCAACCGTGCGCATCAACACCGACGGCCTCGCGAATCTGGTCTACGGCCGCGACGTCACCCCCGACCTGGAAGGCAATATCGATGCGCTGTCGATCTCGCTCAATGCCCAGAACGCAGCTACCTACAATCGCCATTGCCGGCCAACGATGCCGGGCAGCTACCAGGCGATGCTCGATTTCGCCCGCCGCGCGCGCGAGTTCGTGCCGGATATCAGGCTTACGGCGATCGAGGGATTGGAGGGCGTCGATATCCCGGCATGCGCGGCGATCGCCGGGCGGCTTGGCGTTCGCTTCCACAAGCGCGTGCTCGATGACGTCGGTTAAAATGTGGCCGCGCGAGTTGGGTTGATGACGCTCGCCGACTATGTCCATACGTTCGGCCAGGCGATGCGTGTCCGCTACGGTGAGCGTGTGCACAAGATCGCCACTTTCGCGAGTGGCAGGAAGCGTATCCGGGTAAGCTCTTTCCGGTGGCGGTCGCCATCGGCGCCGATCCGGCGACTCTGCTGGCAGCGGCGGCGCCGATTCCCGACACGCTGTCGGAATACCAACTCGCAGGGCTGCTGCGCGGCGCGCGCAGCGAAGTCGCGCCGTGCCTGACCCATGACTTGCAGGTTCCGGCGGGTGCTGAAATCGTGTTGGAAGGATATATCGCGCCGGGGGAAGAGGCGCTCGAAGGACCATTCGGCGATCACACCGGATATTACAACGCCCAGGAGAGGTTCCCGGTATTCACTATTGAGCGCATGACGCATCGCCGTCATCCCGTTTACCACTCAAGCTACATGGGGCGCGCGCCCTATGATGAACCGTCGATGCTGGCCATGGCGCCGAATGAAGTATTTATCCCGATTCTACAAAAGCAGTTTCCCGAAATTGTAGATTTTTATCTGCCACCGGAGGCGTGTTCCTACCGGATTGCCTGTGTGAGTATCAAAAAACGCTATCCTGGCCATGCGCAGCGCGTCCTGTTCGGTGTGTGGTCGTATTTTCGCCACTTCACTTACACCAAACTCGTCATCGTGACCGACGACGACATCAACGTGCGCGATTGGAAGGAGGTCATGTGGGCGATCAGCACGCGCATGGACCCGGCGCGGGATACCATGATCGTCCAACACACGCCAATCGACTATCTCGATTTCGCGAGCCCGGTGCCGAATCTGGGCGGCAAGATGGGTTTCGACGCGACCAATAAATGGCCGGGCGAGACCAGCCGTCCGTGGGGTCGCCCGATCGTCATGAGCGAGGCGGTCAAGCGGCGCATCGACGCGCTGTGGGATAGCCTCGGAATTACGAGCGGTCAGGAGTGAGCAAAGTTGAGTTTCACCGTTTGCTCCTTCCTGCTTTTACCTCTCAGGGCATCAGGCAGAGGGTTTCTAACAGGTTGTTGAAAAAGTCCATCCGTGCCGCTACTTGGCGCTCTGCTTTCCCAGTAGCTCCACGACGTCAGTCTTGCCTGCCTCTTCCGCCAGCATCAGAGCAGTCTTGCCACGGTTGTCCTTGGCTGAGGCGTCAGCGCCGCGCTCTAGGAGCAGCTGCACGGTCGCCTTGTGCCCGTAGGCGGCCGCCCACATCAGGGCGGTCAGATCGTTGTCGTAGTGCGCGGCGGCCGTTTCGCCCTTGTCCAGCAGTATTTTGACAATTTCAGTATGGCCTTCGCCGGCGGCGTAGACCATCGCAGTTTTGCTGACTTGGTCCTTGGGGGTCGGATCGGCGCCGTTGTCGATCAGTAGACGGGCGATGTCGGCGTGGCCATGGAATGCGGCGGCCATCAGTGGCGTCACTTTCTTGATATTGGCTAAATTGACATCTGCTTTGGATGCGATCAGGGTGCGGACGATGTCGATTTTCCCAGCGTTCACGGCGAACATGAGTGAAGTATCCCCAAACCGATTGCGCGAATTGGGTGCCGCGCCTTCACCCAGCAGCCGGCTGATGTTTTTAGCGTCATCGTTGCGCGCGGCAATCAACAGTTGCTGGTTCAAACTCACCTCATCCGCCGCGGACACAGAGGAAAATATCCACAGCACGACGAGACCACAGTATACAAATTTCATCAAAACCTCCTGATCGGATTGGGCATTTGCAACAGGGGGTAAAGGATATTAAAATTAAACTTGTTATGCTAGTGACGTCTGTTACCAGTATATTAAGAAGCTAAATGCGTATATAGTTTGCTGGTACTGGAAAACGAGAGGAGGCAAAAAATGAAAAAAAGAACATCTGCTGTGTTTCAATCCGCAGTGTTGGGACTGTTTCTATCCGGCGCATTCAGTGCAGTCATCGCCCAGGAAATTCAGAGTGGCGCGGCGGCCGGTGGTACAAAAATCTCCGGGCTGGTTCCGGTCACCCAGGGCATGCTCGATGGGGCGGCCAAGGATGGCAAGAATTTTCTCCATTCCAACGCCAATTATGACCAGACCCGATACTATCCGGCGGCTCAGATCAATGCCGGCAATGTCGGCAAGCTGAAGTCGGTGTTCGTGTTCCAGACCGCGGTGCTGGAGTCGATGGAGACCGCACCGCTGGTGGTCAACGGCGTGATGTTCCTGACCACGTCCTACAACCATGTGTACGCGATCGACGCGACCACCGGCGAGGAATTCTGGCACTACAAGCACAAGATGGGGCCGA
>WNFH01000058.1_pt1 | contig 52972 bp, 61 predicted proteins | sample 5400411 | NCBI WGS metagenome assembly WNFH01 (sample SAMN13153347, study PRJNA577476) | soil metagenome | isolation source: 200 cm saprolite under Douglas fir tree site 2 hole 3 | place: USA:California | collected 2015-04-18 | reverse complement strand
TAGATGCCGTCGCCGCCCCGCAGCCGACCACCGAACGCGATGCCGCCGAGGCCGGCACTCCGCCCGCGGCAAGCATGTTGCGGCGGCGGCCACGGCTTGACTGATAGACCCGAGCGGGCACAGGATTCGGGTTCCTTAGAGCCGATCCAAGAACTCTGGATTCATGATCAGGCGGTTGGGCGTAGCGCTCGAAGTCTCGCGTCAGGCGGCGGTAGCGGCTTGCCCAAGCGAAGGTTCGTTCGACAATCCAGCGCTTGGGGAGGACGACAAACTTGTGGGCATCGGTGCGCTTGACGATCTCGATGGTCCAGCGGCCTGTCTCGGCGACCGCCTGAGCGGCCTTTGGCCCTTGATAGCCGGCATCTGCGAAGATGCGCTCGATGAAGGGGAAGGATCGGCGCGCTTGGCGAAGAACCTCGCGGATGCCGTCGCGGTCCTGAATGTCGGCCGGATGAACGACGATGCTCAGCAGCAGACCGAGCGTGTCGACGAGGATGTGGCGCTTGCGGCCCGTGACCTTCTTGCCCGCATCAAAGCCTTGCGGGTCGAGCGTGGAGCCCCCTTTTGAGCGGCTTTCGCGCTTTGACTGTCGATGATCGCTGCCGTCGGGCTCGCTTCGTGCCCCTCCTGCTCACGCGTCGCGACGTAGAGCGCATGATGCAGGCGCTCCAGCGTGCCGTCCCATTCCCACAGCATGAAATAATGGTGTGCGGTGCTCTTCGGCGGAAGGTCCTTGGGCAGCGCCTGCCATTGGCAACCCGTAGAGAGCACGTAGAAGATGGCGTTCATCACCTCGCGCACGTTCACATCACGCGGTCGTCCGCCGCGTCTTGCTGGCGGTATCAGCGGCTCAATCAGCGCCCATTCGCCATCGGTCAAATCGCTGGGATAACGCAGGCCGCGACGATCCGCAGCAAGGCGATGTTCAGGCTTCCACATCCGGCACCCCTCGGCAAACGGTCGGGTGCCTGACAATGAATCACAACCGATTCTCCCGACTCAACAACTTTTTGGATCGGCTCTTAGATTACTCTGCCATCGCAGACGTCCGTTGTTGCCGCGCCTCGCGATGGCAGATCGTTGCTGAAGAGACATCAATCGCGATAGTGTGGTGACGGTCTTTTTGCGCACTGCTGCTCGTTCGAGGCTGGGAACGAGGCGCCAAAAATCGACCGATCGATGCCGATAGTCGCTGAAACCGAATAGATTCCGAATCGACGAAATTGTCCTTGGAATTCAACAGCGCAAATTTCTGACGGATCGGGCAGACGGTTCTTCATTGCGCGCGGAAAAATTTGCTCTGTTAGATCAACGTACTATGATCGCTCAAAACAATCGAGTGGGAATAGCCCTCACGGAATTGGCGCGCCCGGCCGCAGCTTGAGGCCTTGCGGCGCGCCAGCCGCCGGCGTCGCTCCTCGGGCTCAGGCCTCCGCGAATGCTCTCCGCGGACGCATATAGCCGTCGCGCCACAGCTCGAGATGGACGATCTTCTTGGGCCGCTCGACCTCGCGCACCGCCAGCAACCCGCGCAACGAGCTGCGGCGATGACGCAGCGATCGCAACGCCAGAAGGTCGTCGCGGTCGAGCGCGCCGCTCCTTTGCTCAAGGGCGGCGATGAGGGTCTCCAGAGTCGAGAGGGTCTTGCGGGCCGCGAGCGTGGTCATAGCCATCGGGTCGTCCTTTCCCGAGGCGATAAACGCGCAGATTGAGAGGCCGTTCCCTCGCCCCACACGCCGACTGCGCGCGGAACGAAGGCGAAATCCGTCCTGTTCAACAGCTAGTCGATGGATACGAGCGGAGGAGATGATGATGACGGCTCGCTTGGGTATTGCGATTGCGTTTGCCGCCCTTGTGCTGGTCGGGTGCGGCACGACGCAGGACGACCGTGCGATCAGCGGCGGCGCCATTGGCGCCGGCGCCGGCGCAGTGGCAGGCGCGCTGACCGGCAATCCCGGCGCCGGCGCGTTGCTCGGTGGCGCGGCCGGCGCGTCGCTGGGTGGCGCGTTCACCAGCCCGAACCAGATCGATCTCGGCGAGCCCGCCTGGAAATAGCTAAAAGTCGATCGACCTAGGACGATCGGCGCGCCTTGTCGAACAACCGCACGGCGCGCCGTCGCGCCGTTAAAATAACCATCGGTTGCCATAAATCGGCCAAGGTTGGACGCAATCTTTCAAGCCGCGCTGAAGCGAGGAGATCGAAATGCGGGGTTGGGAGATGGCGGCGGAGCCGACGCTCGAAGAGCTGTTGCGCGATGACATCATGGTGCCGGTGATGCGCAGCGCCGGCGTCGATGCGGCAAAGCTGCGGGCGCTGGTGATGGATCTGGCGCGGCGCCTGCCGGCCGAGCGGCTCAAGCGGCCGTGCGGCTGCTCGGCAGAGCGCGCGCTTCAGCCGTCGGCAGTATGAAGATCGCTTTGAGCCCAGGCTCATTGTCCTCGAGCCAGACCTCGCCGCCATGCAGCTTGGCGACGGCGCGCACAAGGCTCAAACCCAGGCCGTTCCCGGGCGTGCTGCGGCTGCCTTCAAGGCGTACGAAGCGGTCGAACACGGCCTCGCGCCGGTCGGGCGGCACGCCCGGCCCGCTATCAGCGACTTCGACGCGCGCGATATCGCCACTGCGCCGGACGGAGAGCACCACCGCGCCCGCGGGCGTGTATTTGAGGGCATTGTCGAGTAGGTTGGCGATCGCCTGAGAGAGCAGATGCCGGTCGCCGTTGACCGGCAGCTCGCCATCGATATTCACCGTCAGCACCAAGCCCTTGTCGTCGGCCACCGGCTCGTAGAGCTCGGCCACCGAGCGCGCGATCTCGCCCAGATCGACCACGGCCATGGTCTCGCGCCGCGATCCTGCTTCGGCCTCGGCGATGCTCAAGAGCGCGTTGAACGTGCCGAGCAAGCGGTCGGCCTCGCCGATGGTGTCGCTCAGCGCTTCCGCGTAGCGCGCCGCATCCGGCCGTTCCAGTAGCGTCACCTCGAGCCGCGCGCGCAGGCGCGCCAGCGGCGTACGCAGGTCGTGGGCGATGTTGTCGGTGACTTGGCGCATGCCCGCCATCAGGCGCTCGATCTGGTCGAGCATGGCGTTGAGGTTGCCGGCGAGCTGGTCGAATTCGTCGCCGCTGCCGGTGAGCGGGACGCGCTGGGTGAGGTCGCCATGGATGATGCGTGCGCTGGTGCGATTCACGGCCTCGACCCGGGCCAGCATGTTGCGCGTCATGAAGAGGCCGCCGGCGACGCCAAGGGCGAGCGTCAGGAGCGCCGCCCAGGCGAGCGTGCGCGTGATTCGCGAACGGAAGGCCTGTGCATCGTGCAGGTCGCGTCCGACCAGCAAGCGATATCCGCCCGAGAGCACGAAGACCCGGGCGAGCGCCATGTCGGTCTCGTCGCCGTTGCGACCGCGCGCTTCGACCGGGAAGCTGATCCAGCTCGGCGCGATCGGCTCGGCGCCGGGCCACCCCGACAAATTTCCGGCCAGCGGATGGAGCGCTGCATCGGTGATGAGGTAGAGCGCCGTGTCGCTGCGCTGGGCGGCGATCCGGGCGCGAATGATCTCGATCAACCCGGCGAGGCCACGCTGCTGGTACTGCTCGGCAAGCCCGGTGATCTCGGCCTCGATCGTCGCTTCGGTCTGGCGCTCGATGAAGTCGGCGGTCGAGAGATAGATGAAGATCAGGAGGGCCAGCACCGAGGCCGCGAAGAGCGCGAAATAAAGCGCCGCGAGGCGGAAAGCATTGGTTCGCAGCAGCCGAACCACGTCTATTCCGCGCGCAGGGAATAGCCGGCACCGCGCACGGTGTGCAGCAGCGGCCGGGCGAATCCTTTGTCGATCTTCTGCCGCAACCGGCTCACATGTACGTCGATGACATTGGTTTGCGGGTCGAAATGATAGTCCCACACGTTTTCGAGCAGCATGGTGCGCGTCACCACTTGGCCAGCGTGGCGCATGAGGAATTCGAGCAGACGGAATTCGCGCGGCAAGAGCTCGATGTCCTGCGTGCCGCGTCGCACGCTGCGCGCCAGAAGGTCCATCTCGAGATCGCCGACTTTGAGGCGGGTCGTTGCGGCGCCGCCGCTGCCGCGACGCAGCAACGCCTCGATGCGCGCCAGAAGCTCGGCGAAGGCGAAAGGCTTGGCGAGATAGTCGTCGCCGCCGGCACGCAGCCCCTTGACGCGGTCATCAACCGCGCCAAGCGCGCTCAAGATCAACACAGGCGTGCGGATTTCCGCGGTGCGCAGCGCCGCCACCAGCGCCAGCCCATCCATTCCCGGCAGCATGCGGTCGACGATCAGCGCGTCGTAGCTGCCGGAACTTGCCATGAACAGGCCGGTACGCCCATCGGGAGCGTGGTCGACGACATAGCCGCTCTCGGACAGCCCCTTCGAGATATAGGCCGCGGCTTCGCGGTCGTCTTCGATGACGAGAAGCTTCATCCTGTGGCGGACCATAGCCAGCCAAAGGTTCGCGGGGAAGGGGCGGCAGGAACCAGCGCCGCGCTGCAACTGTTTCTATGGCGGAGCGATTACGTTTCGCGCCGGGAAGGCCGCGCATGACTATGGCAACCAACGACGTGAAAACCGAAGTCAAGGCGCGGACCGCGCGCCAGCCGGCCACTATCCTCATCGTCGAGGACGAGGCGCTGGTCGCCAGCTACATCCAGGAAGTGCTTGAAGAATCGGGCTTCGTCATCGCCGGGGTGGCCTCGTCGGGCCCCGAGGCGATGTCGCTGGTGAGTGCCAGCCCGCCCGATCTCGCTCTGGTCGACATCAAGCTCGCCGGCCCCATGGACGGGATCGAGGTCGCGCAACTCATGCGCAGCCAATTCAACGTGCACTCGATCTTTCTCTCAGGCGTGTGCGATCCCGAGACGATGGAGCGCGCCCGCATCGCCACGCCTTTGGGCTTTCTCGAGAAGCCGTTCCGCCCCAGCCAGGTGTTCAATGCGCTGCAGCGGGCCCTGAACGATTTGTTTTCACACTGATTGCGAGCCTCAAGTCAGGGTAATCCACAGCGCGGCGAGCCAGCCGATCGCCAACACCAGCGCGCCTTGCCTGTCGAGTGCACGATCCGCCACGGTCTTGCTCCTCTCAGCCGTCTCCGATGAAAGGAAGCTAGCGCATCGTCTAGAACATAACAAGAACAACAAACGGTTGCCTCGTCGAGACGCGGGCGAACACGGGGGTGCCTGCGCCTTGCTACTCGAGGAGCCGGAATGACTGGTAGAACTGGTCGGTCTCGCGCGGGAGCGCACGATCGACGGGGCCGATCGCCATCACTTGATAGATCTTCCGGTTCACCACATAAATCCGGTTGCGGCTGTGGGTCTTGTCGGCTGCGATCTCGATCTCGGTCCCCGGATATTTCCCGAGCGCGATCGCCTTCTGAGCGGCGAGTTTGCCGTGCACCGCCGCCGCGGCACCCTGCTTGCTTTCAGCGATCACCTGCTGCGCTGTGCGCTTGTCCTTCGTATGGAGGCGGCTCGTGACCACCAGCAACATGCCGGCCCCCACCTCGACCTGATAAAGGTGCATTTCCACCGGCCCTGCTGCCGTCTCGGCCGTCTGCGTGGTGAGGGAAGGCTCCGTTGGCGCCGACACGGCGAAGCCCTCTTTTGCATAGCTATAGTCCGACCATTTGCCGCTCGGCGCTGGCTGTGCGGTATTTTCCGAATGTCCCGCCGTGGTGCCGCAAGCGGCCAGCGCGAGGCTCAGCGCAACCACAAGGTACTTGCCCATGCATGTCTCCCCCTTAGCCCGAGGATCGTCGCGGGGATCGCGAGAAGGGCCTCGAAAAGCATGCCGCGACGCATCTGTCCGAGTGCGACGGCATCATTTCGCCCAACGGTAAAGAATAGGCTTACACGGCGCGGCGTTCGATCGATCGGGACTTCGATGGCGGCCAAAAATAAGCCTTGCAGGGGGTTGACGCTGCGGTATAAGACACGATGTTAAATCAGTACCAATGCAGTCCGAATTAGGCTAAGCCACTGAACCGATTAAGCTGAAAGCCGATGATCATCCTCAGCAAACTGGCCGATTACGGGGTCATCGTGGCGAGCTATCTCGCCGCCGACCCGGAGCGGCAGATGACCGCCGCAGCGCTCGCCACCGAGGCAAGATTGCCGCGCGCCACGGTCGCTAAGGTGCTGAAGGCATTGGCCCATGGCGGCGTCGTCGCTGGTGCGCGCGGCGCTGCCGGCGGCTATCGCCTGGCACGGCCGGCGACAGAGATTTCGGTCGCCGAGGTGGTGGCGGCAATCGACGGTGCGATCGGCTTGACGCAATGCACAAGCCACAGGCCGAGCTGCGAGCGCAGCGATTTCTGTCCAACCCGAACGCCGTGGCAGCGCATCAACCATGCCGTGGGCGCCGCGCTCGGCGCGGTCAGCCTCGCCGAGATGGTGCCGCCGCCGGGCGGTGCGTCGCGCGAGTCGGCGGCGTTGCGAGAGACCCTTACCCCATGAGCAGCAGCGTCGCGGCCAAGACCCTCGATACCATCCGCTCGGCGTCCGGCGATGCCTATAAATACGGCTTCGTCACGGACATCGAGAGCGAATCGGCGCCGCCCGGCCTCAACGAGGACACCGTCCGCTTCATCTCCGCCAGGAAGAGCGAGCCGGAATGGCTGCTCGAATGGCGTCTCAAGGCGTTCCGCGATTGGCAGAAGATGGAGGAGCCGCATTGGGCGAAGCTCCGCGTCGCGCCGATCGATTATCAGAGCGCCACATATTACTCCGCGCCGAAGCGCCAGGATGCGCCGAAATCGCTCGACGAGGTCGATCCCGAGCTGCTGCGCACTTACGAGAAGCTGGGCATCCCGCTGAGCGAGCGCGCGGCGCTGGCCGGCGTCGCCGTCGACGCCGTGTTCGACAGCATTTCGGTCGCCACCACCTTCAAGAAACAGCTCGGCAAGCTCGGCATCATCTTCTGCTCCTTCGGCGAGGCGGTGCGGGAGCACCCCGAACTCGTGCGCCAGTATTTGGGCACGGTGGTGCCGGCGGGCGACAATTTCTTCGCCGCGCTCAATGCCGCGGTCTTCAGCGACGGTTCCTTCGTCTATGTGCCGCCGGGCGTGCGCTGCCCGATGGAGCTCTCGACCTATTTCCGCATCAATGCCGCCAAGACCGGCCAGTTCGAGCGCACCCTCATCATCGCCGACAAGGGCAGCTATGTGAGCTATCTCGAGGGCTGCACCGCGCCACAGCGGGACGAGAATCAGCTTCACGCCGCGGTCGTCGAGCTCATCGCTCTGGATGACGCCCAGATCAAATACTCGACCGTGCAGAACTGGTACCCGGGCGACGCCGAGGGCAAGGGCGGGATCTACAATTTCGTCACCAAGCGCGGCGCCTGCCGCGGAGCGAATTCCAAGATCTCCTGGACGCAGGTCGAGACCGGCTCCGCCATCACCTGGAAATACCCGAGCTGCATCCTCCAGGGCGACAATTCGGTCGGCGAGTTCTATTCGGTCGCCATCACCAATAACCTGCAGCAGGCCGACACCGGCACCAAGATGATCCATCTCGGGCGCAACACGCGCTCGACCATCATCTCCAAGGGCATCTCGGCCGGGCGCGGGCAGAACACTTATCGTGGCCTGGTGCGGATCCAGCCCAAGGCGCAGAACGCGCGCAACTACACGCAATGCGATTCGCTGCTGATCGGCCACAAATGCGGCGCCCATACCGTGCCTTACATCGAAGTGCGCAACCCGTCGGCGCGCGTCGAGCACGAGGCGACGACGTCGAAGGTCAGCGAGGACCAGATGTTCTATTGCCAGCAGCGCGGTCTCTCCCAAGAGGACGCGCTGTCGCTCATCGTCAACGGCTTCTGCAAGGAAGTGCTGAAAGAGCTCCCGATGGAGTTCGCGGTCGAGGCGCAGAAGCTGCTCGCCGTCAGCCTCGAGGGCAGCGTCGGCTGAGCACGCCCTAGACCACGGGAGAATTAGCTTGATGTTGGAGATAAAGAATCTGCATGCCCGCATCGCCGACGGGCGCGAGATCCTGAAGGGCGTCGACCTCAGGGTCGCGCCCGGCGAGGTGCACGCGATCATGGGGCCCAACGGCTCCGGCAAGAGCACGCTCGCGGGCGTGCTCGCGGGACGCGCGGGCTACGAGGTGACTGAGGGCAGCGTGACCTATCTCGGCCGCGACCTGCTGGCGCTCTCTCCCGACGAGCGGGCGCGCGAAGGGATCTTCCTGGCGTTCCAGTACCCGGTCGAGATCCCGGGCGTGAACAACATGTATTTCCTGCGCGCTGCCCTCAACGCCGTGCGTCGCGCCCGCGGCGAGCCTGAGCTCGACGCCGGCCAGTTTCTGAAGGCGGTGCGTGCCAAGCTGCAGCTGCTCGAGATCAGCGACGGCCTGCTGCAGCGCGGCGTCAATGTGGGTTTCTCGGGCGGCGAGAAGAAGCGCAACGAGATCTTCCAGATGGCGATGCTGGAACCGAAGCTTGCCATCCTCGATGAGACCGACAGCGGCCTCGACATCGACGCGCTGCGCATCGTCGCCAATGGCATCAACAAGTTGCGCGGGACCGAGCGCGCCATGGTGGTGATCACCCATTACCAGCGGCTGCTTGACTATGTCGAGCCCGATCGGGTGCACGTGTTGAGCGACGGCAGGATCGCCAAATCCGGCGACAAGGCGCTCGCGGCCGAGCTCGAGAAGAGTGGCTATGCCGTCTTCGATCCTGCGTGAGATGTCGCGATGACCGCCGTCAAGGCCGAGACCGCACCCTATTTCGAAGCGTTCCGCGCGCGGCCGCATGACGCCGAGGAGCCGCGCTGGCTGGCTGCCCGGCGCGAAGCGGCGCTCTTGCGCTTCGGCGAGCTGGGGTTTCCGACACGGCGGCAGGAGGCGTGGCGCTTCACCAATCTGCGGCCGCTGCAAGGCACGGCATTTCCACCGGCAAACGGCAAGGAAGCGGTCGCGCCCGCGGTGGTCGATGCCCTGCGGCTGCCGGACGCGACGCATCGCCTGGTCTTCGTCAACGGCCGCTTCGCGCCGGAGCTGTCGCTGCTGAGCGTCGTGCCGGCCGGTGCCTGGCTCGCGACGGTGGGTCGCACATTGGACGAGCGGCCCGAGCTGCTCGAAGCGGCGGTTGACGACAGCGATACCGGCGGCGCCCAGCCCTTTGCCTCGCTCAACGCCGCCTTCTTCGCCGATGGTTTCGTGCTCGCGCTGGAACCCGGCGTCGTCCTCGACCGTCCGGTGCAGATCATCCATGTCGGGCGCACGGGAACGCCGCAGGCCGCACATGTGCGCAACCTCGTCCTGCTCCGCGAGGGCAGCCGCGCGACGGTGGTCGAGAACTTCACCGGTGAAGGCGCCTATTGGAGCAACAGCGTCACGGCGCTGAGCCTGGGCGAGCGCGCCGCTTTGCGCCGCATCAAGGTCCAGGACGACGGCCGCGACGCCATTCATTTCGCCCTCGACCGCGTAACGCTCGGCGACGACACCCGCTATGAGAGCTTCGTGCTGACCTTGGGCGCCAGGCTAGCGCGGCACGACACGCTGGCGATGATCGCCGGCGAGCGCGCGCATTGTGCGGTCCACGGCGCCTACCTCTTGCGCGGCGAGCAGGAGGCAACCAACGCCACCGTGATCGACCACGCCGCCTCGCATGGCACCACGCGCGAGGTGTGGATGGGCGTGGTCGACGATCGCGCGCACGGCGTGTTCCTGGGGCGTATCGCCGTCAGGCCCGAGGGGCAAAAGACCGACGCCGAGCAGCTCAACCGCAACGTGCTGTTGAGCCCGCGCGCCACGGTCGACACCAAGCCCGAGCTCGAGATCCTCGCCGACGACGTGAAGTGCAGCCATGGCGCCACGGTCGGTGACCTCGACGAGAACGCGCTGTTCTATCTGCGCACCCGCGGCATCGGCGAGGCCGATGCTCGGCGCATGCTGATCGACGCCTTCACCGCCGAGGCGATCGCCACGGTCGAGGATGCGGGTTTGCGCGATTACCTCTCTGCACATGTGCAGCGCTGGCTGCGCCGGGGTGGTGATGCGAGCCGCGAGGGCGTGTCATGAGCTTGGTTACCCCCTTGCGCAACCTTGATCGCGGCGCGCTCGACCCGCGCCGCGTGCGGCGCGACTTTCCGATCTTCGAGCGCAATCCCGGCCTCGTCTTCCTCGACAGCGGCGCGTCCGCGCAGAAGCCGTCAGTGGTGATCGACGGCGTCGCCGAGTTCTACCGCCGCGATTACGCCAATGTTCATCGCGGCGTCTACAGGCTTTCGGCACGCTCGACCGAGCTTTATGAAGAGGCGCGTGAGAAGGTGCGGCGCTTTCTCAACGCGGCCGATGCGCGCGAGATCGTCTTCGTGCGGAACGCCACCGAGGCCATCAACCTCGTCGCCTACAGTTGGGGCCAGACTTTCCTCAAGGCGGGCGACGAAGTGCTCATCACGGAGATGGAGCACCACGCCAACATCGTGCCGTGGCAGCTGCTGCGCGACCGCGTCGGCGTCAAGCTCGTGGTGGCGCCGGTCGATGCCACCAACGGGCTCGACATGGCGGCGTTCGAGTCGCTGTTGAGCGCGCGGACTAGGCTCGTCGCGGTGACGCATGTCGCCAACGTCACCGGCGCGGTGCTGCCGGTCGAGAGCATCGTGCGGCTCGCTCATGGCAAGGGCGCCAAGGTGCTGCTCGATGGCTGCCAGGCGGCGCCGCGGCTGCCCCTCGACCTGCAGGCGCTCGATTGCGATTTCTATGTCTTCTCGGGCCACAAGACCTATGGCCCGACCGGGATCGGCGTGCTCTACGGCAAGAAGTCGCTGCTCGACGCCATGCCGCCCTGGCAGGGCGGCGGCGACATGATCCTCGAGGTCACCTTCGCGAAGACCACCTTCCAGGACCCGCCGCACCGGTTCGAGGCGGGCACGCCCGACATCTCCGGCGCGATCGGCCTAGGCATCGCGCTCGACTATCTCGAAGGCCTCGGCCGCGCCGCCATCCTCGAGCATGAGGAGGCGCTCACCGGCTACGGCGTGGACCGGCTCTCGGCCATGCCCGGCGTCCATCTCGTCGGTGCGGGGCAGCGGCGCCTTGCCATCCTCTCCGTCCATGTCGACGGCATCCACCCGCACGACCTTGCCACCGTCCTCGACCAGCACAATGTAGCAATCAGGGCCGGGCATCATTGCGCGCAACCCTTCCTCGACAAGCTCGGGCTCGCCGCGACGGCGCGCGCCTCGCTCGGCATCTACAACGACGAGAGCGATATCGACGCGCTGGCGGACGCGATCAGGGCGGCGCAGACAATGTTCAAGGTGGCGAAGTGACCATGGATCTGCGCGATCTCTACCAGGACATCATCCTCGACCACGGCCAGCGGCCGCGCAATTTCCGCGCGCAGCCGCAGGCCAGCCATTTCGCGCGCGGTCACAATCCGCTCTGCGGCGACAAGGTGACGGTCTATGTGACGATGGAGGACGAGCGCATCAAGGATGTGAGCTTCGAGGGTCGCGGCTGCGCCATTTCGCAGGCCTCCGCCTCGCTCATGACCGAGATTCTCAAAGGCAAGACACTCGCCGAGGCCGAAGCGCTCTTCAAGGGCTTTCACGCCAAGGTCACCGGTGGCGAGACGCCGGCGACCCCGGCGGCGCTCGAGGACGACATGGACCGGCTCGAGCCTCTGACCGGTGTCAAATCCTATCCGGCGCGGGTCAAATGCGCGACGCTGGCGTGGCACGCCTTCGAGGCGGCGCTCAAGAACGGCGCGACCGGCGCCACGGTGAAGACGGAGTAGGGCCGTGCCGCTGCCAGAGGACAAGGACTTCTTCGATTTCGGCCGCGAGCCTTCGCCTTACGAGGACGAGGTCGAGCGCCCGCAGCCCGATGCAGGCGACCCGGCGCTCCAGGAAAAAGTGATCGAGGCGCTGAAGACGGTGCGCGATCCCGAGATCCCCGTCAACCTCGTCGATCTCGGCCTCATCTACGAGCTCCTCGTCAACCAGGACGGCACGGTCTACGTCGAGATGACCTTGACGACGCCCGCCTGCCCGGTCGCCGGCGCGTTGCCGGGACAGGTGCAGCAGGCGGTAGCGTCCGTGCCGGGCGTGCAGGACGCGCGCGTCAAACTGGTGTGGACGCCACCCTGGACCAAGGACCGCATGAGCGAGGAAGCCAAGCTCGAGCTCGGGCTGATGTAACGCCGGGTGTTCCTTCCAGGAAGGTGAGCACGCCGTGATCGTCGAGAGTAATCTCCCGCGCATCCGCGCTCTCGCGCTGGAAGCGGAGACCGTGCTCGATGTCGGCGGTTGGCACCGCCCATTGCACGCCGCGACGCACGTCCTCGACCTGCAGCCCTACGGAACGCGCAACACGCGCGAGGCCCTCGATCCGGAGCAGCCGCCGCGCTACGACGCGAGCACCTGGTTCCGCCACGACGCGTGCAAGACGCCGTGGCCGTTTCCCGACAAGTTCTTCGCGTTCAGCTTCTGCTCGCACCTCCTCGAAGACGTACGCGACCCGCTCGCCGTCTGCGCCGAGCTTTGCCGCGTCTCGCGCGCGGGCTACATCGAGACCCCGTCGCGCGCGCGCGAAATCTTCTCCAAGGCGAGATTTTTCGGGCTGAAGAGCCTGCTCGGGCGCATGCCCGAGGTCGGCTTCTACCATCATCGCTGGTTCGTCGAGATCGAGGGCGACCATGTCCGGTTTCGCGCCAAGGACCAGCGCCTGCTGATGTCGCGCTCGCGGTTCATCACGCGGCACGACCTCGGCCGCAAGATGACCGAGCGCGAGTCGGGGACCTTCCTGTTCTGGTGTGACCGCTTTACCTGCGAGGAGCGCTTCGACGTCGACGAGGCCGAGCTGGAGAGCTTCCGAAGGCGGACGCTCGACGCGCTGAAGCGCGCCGGCGTCTCGTTCCGCGCCTCCGGCTAGGGCTGGAGCGGCTCGCTTTCGAGCTGCTCGCCATAGGCGACAGGATGGGCGAGCGCGTCGTGCAGCCTACGCCGGTCGAGCTCACCTTCCCACATGCTGATCACCACGGTCGCGACGCCGTTGCCGATGAGGTTGGTGAGCGCGCGGCATTCGCTCATGAACTTGTCGATGCCGACCAGGATGGCGAGCGACTGGATCGGGATGTCCGGGATGATGGTGAGCGTCGCCGCCAGGGTGACGAAACCGGCGCCGGTGACGCCCGACGCGCCTTTCGAGGTCAGCATGGCGATGGCGAGAATAGTGAGTTCCTGGCCGACGGTCAGCGGCGTGTTGGTCGCCTGCGCCAGGAACAGCGTCGCCAAGGTCATGTAGATGTTGGTGCCGTCGAGGTTGAAGCTGTAGCCGGTCGGAATCACCAGACCGACCACGGCGCGCGAAGCGCCCACGCGCTCCATCTTCTGGATCATGTGCGGCAGCACCGTCTCCGACGAGCTGGTGCCGAGCACGATCAGCAGTTCGTCCTTGATGTAGGCGATGAAGCGCAGGATGGAGAAGCCGCTGAAGCGCGCGATCGCGCCCAGCACCACCAGCACGAAGAGCGCGCTCGTCGCGTAGAAGGTGAAGATCAGCGCGGCGAGGTTCCACAGCGCGCCCACGCCATAGGCGCCGATGGTGAAGGCCATGGCGCCGAAGGCGCCGAGCGGCGCCGCGCGGACGATGAAGCCGATGATGCGGAAGAACACCTTGGCCGCGGTGTCGATGACTCCGGCGATGCGCTTGCCGAGTTGTCCCAGCCGCGAGATGGCGAAGCCGGTGAGGATCGAGACCAGCAGCACCTGCAGCAGATCCCCATTGGCGAGCGCGCCGAAGAAGCTGTTGGGGATGATCGCCATGAGGTGGGCGATGATCCCTTCCTCCTTGGCGCGCGAGACGTAGCTCGATACGGCCTTGGCGTCGAGGGTGGCCGGATCGATGTTGAAGCCGGCGCCCGGGTGGACGATCTCGCCGACGAGGAGGCCGATCGCCAGGGCCACGGTCGACACGACCTCGAAATAGAGCAGCGTCTTGAGGCCGACGCGGCCGACCTTGGTGAGATCGCTCATCGAGGCGATGCCGTGCACCACCGTGCAGAAGATCACCGGCGCGATCATCATCTTGATGAGCTGAATGAAGCCGTCGCCGAGCGGCTTCATCGCCACGCCCGTCTTGGGGAAGAAATGCCCGAGCAGGATGCCGATGGCGATGGCGATCAGCACCTGCACGTAGAGGATGGAGTACCAGGGACGGCGCGCGGGCATGGCGACCTCGGGTCGGGCGACGGGCACGCGGCAAGGACCGGCGCAGGATCAAACCGGAAAGCGCTCGCTGCACGGCTCGCAGCCGGGATCGCCGCCACGTTCGGGGGCGAGACGGTACGACACCGGAACCGCCGAGGCAATGGCGAGGCTGTGGGCGATTCCCGGTGCGCGCGAGTTTCTGCCTAGAGATTATACAAGCTGCTTAATCAACGAACAGCGCCGCGACGCTCAGGCTGCTCCTGCCGCAATAAAGTGGCAGCATGGGGCGAAAGCGTCCCGGAATCAGGCTGCGTGCTCGATGGCGCGGACGTGCTCGGCTTCGCAAGGCAGCGCCATGATGCCGTCGGATTCTGGTTGAAAATGCAGGCGAAGCCGGTGCGTCGCGCGATCCTCCGCCTCGACGAGGCGTCCTTCCAGACCATGAAATACCGCCTCGGGCCCGACATAGACGACGCGCTTGGCTGCTGCCATGAGAAGCCTGCCGAAAGAATGCTGCACCGCAACAAATCTAAGCCGGAAGTGGCTCGGGGGGCAAGCGTGTCGTGCAAAGAGGCTAGGCCGAGCCTCCCTCGAGCGAGGCATGGACGAGCTTGATGAGATGGCGCAGCTCGAACGGCTTGGCCAGGTACTGGTCGGGCGCGATGCCGTGCTCTGCCGCCCATTCGGGATCGCCGCTCATGAGGATGAAGGCGATGCCGAGCTGGCGCGCTTTGGCGGCGAGCTGGAGCCCGGTTTCGCCGGGTATCCGCGCGTCGGAGATGATCAGGTCGATGGTCTGGCGGATGAGGACGTCCTTGGCGATCGACACGCGACGCGCCTTGCTGACGCGAAAATTCGCATCCGCTAGGGCGCGCTCGACGACTTCGAGGATCATCGGGTCGTCGTCCACGACCAGGACATGCTTGACCGCCATGGCACGGAGACTCCGCTCGGGCAATACACCGCCACGCAAACGGCGTGCCAGCGGCGACGGCTTGATCTATCATCGTCGGATTGGCCCGCCGATTGCAGCGAAACGGCTCGGGTGGATCGCGGGAGCGCATGGTGAATCGGCCGGCAGCGGAGACACAGGACACGGCAGCCGCCTTCGACGAGATGGCGGCGAGCGAGAATTGCCAGGCGCGCTACGAGCTCATCCGCCGCTGGATCGAGGAGACGCCGACCGAGGCGCTGTCGCTCAAGCGGCGAGAGGCCGAGCTGTTGTTCCGCCGCATCGGCATCACCTTCGCGGTCTATACCGAGGGCGGCGACCCGGAACGGCTCATCCCCTTCGACATCGTCCCGCGCGTACTCGACAGCGAGGAGTGGGCGCTGCTGTCGCGCGGACTGAAGCAGCGCGTGCGCGCCCTCAACGACTTCATCCGCGACGTCTACCACGGGCGCCAGATCCTGCGCGCCGGCCTGGTGCCGCCGGATCTCGTGCTGCACAACGAAGGCTTCCGCCCGGAGATGCAGGATTTCGCGCCGGCGCAGGGGGTCTATACCCATATCGCCGGCATCGACATCGTCCGCCTGGGTGCGCGCGACTTCTGCGTGCTCGAGGACAATTGCCGCACGCCCTCCGGCGTCTCCTACATGCTCGAGAACCGCGAGGCGATGATGCGGCTCTTCCCCGAGCTCTTCGCCCGCCATCGCATCGCGCCCGTGTCGCACTATCCAGAAGAGCTGCTCGACACGCTCAAATCCGTGGCGCCGCGGCAGTGCGCCGGCGAGCCGCGTGTCGTGCTGCTGACGCCGGGCTCCTACAACAGCGCCTATTACGAGCATTCCTTCCTCGCCGACGAGATGGGCATCGAGCTGGTCGAAGGGATCGATCTGTTTGTCGACGAGAACATCGTCTACATGCGCACCACCGAAGGGCCGAAGCGGGTCGACGTCATCTATCGCCGTATCGACGACGACTACGTCGACCCACTGACCTTCCGGCCCGACGCCGTGCTCGGCACACCCGGGCTCTTCAACGCCTATCGCGCCGGCAACGTCACGCTCGCCAACGGCGTCGGTGCCGGCATCGCCGACGACAAGTCGATCTATCCCTATGTCCCCGCGATGATCCGCTTCTATCTCGGCGAGGAGCCGATCCTGAGCAATGTCCGCACCTTCCGCTGCGGGCAGCCGGAGGAGCTGGCCTACGTCCTCGATCACCTCGATGAGCTCGTCGTCAAGGAGACGCGCGGCTCCGGCGGTTACGGCATGCTGATCGGTCCGCAGGCGACGCGCGAGGAACTCGACCTGTTCCGCGCCAAGCTCCGCGCGGCGCCCAATGACTACATCGCGCAACCGACCCTGGCGCTGTCGACCTGCCCGACCTTCGTCGAGTCCGGGCTAGCGCCGCGGCACGTCGACCTGCGCCCCTTCGTCCTGAGCGGCAAGGAGATCCGCATCGTTCCCGGCGGCTTGACCCGGGTGGCGCTGCGCGACGGCTCGCTGGTGGTCAATTCGAGCCAGGGCGGCGGCACAAAGGACACATGGGTACTGGAGAGCTAGGGCCATGCTGAGCCGCACGGCCGACGGCCTCTATTGGCTGGCGCGCTACATGGAGCGGGCCGAGAATATCGCGCGCATCGTCATGGTCGGGCATCGCATGTCGAGCATGGCGCGCTCGCTCGAGAACCCCGGCAACGAATGGCATTCGACGCTGCTCGCCGCCGGCTGCGAGGAGGGGTTTTTCGCCAAGCATGCCGAGGCCGTTGCGCCGCTGGTCGTCGAGTATCTCGTGCGCGATCTCGACAACCCCTCGAGCATCGCGACGTGCCTCGAGACGGCGCGGCGCAACGCGCGGGCGGTGCGCACCGCGCTCACCGTCGACATGTGGGACGCGCTCAACGAGACCTGGTACCAGGCGCGCAGCGGCAATCGCTTCGCGGTGGCGCCGGAGAGCCTGCCCGTGCTGCTCGAATGGGTGAAGGAGCGCTCGCTCCTGTTCAACGGCGCCTACGCCAACACCATGCTGCGCAACGACGCGTTCTATTTCACGCGGCTCGGCACCTTCGTCGAGCGCGCCGACAACACCGCGCGCATCCTCGACGTCAAGTACCATGTGCTGCTGCCGCGCCATGAGGGCGTCGGCGGCGCGCTCGACTACTATCACTGGCAGGCCATCCTGCGTTCGGTGTCGGCGCTGCGCAGCTATCACTGGGTCTACCAGGACCGCCTCAAGCCGTGGCTGGTCGCCGAGCTGCTGCTGCTGCGGCCGGAGATGCCGCGCTCGCTCTTGAGCTGCTACGAGCAGATCGTGCGCCAGCTCGAGCTGCTGGAAGGGGCCTATGGCGGCAAGCGTGGCGAGTGCCACCGCATCGCCGGCGAGCTGCACGCGCGGCTGCGCTTCGGGCGCATCCAGGACATCTTCCAATCCGGGCTGCACGAGTTCCTCACTGAGTTCATCGAGCGCGCGGTGATCCTCGGCAACGAAATCAACGCCCTCTATCTGCTGTAGCGCACCCATGCGGCTTCTCGTCAAACACCAGACCACGTATCACTACGAGGCCCCGATCGCTTCGGCGATCCAGACGCTGCGGCTCATGCCGCGCTCCTATGAGGGGCTGACGGTGCTCAATTGGCAGGTGTCAAGCGACGCCCGGCGCGAGCTGCCGAGCTATATCGATGGCTACGGCAACATCACGCATTGCCACGCGGTCAACTACCCCCATGCCAATGCCGCGGTCTTCGTCGAGGGCGAGGTGGAGACGGCGGCGGCCCATGGCGTCGTGCGCGGCGCGCCGGAGCCGCTGCCGCCGCTGTTCTTCTTGCGCCGCACGGCCTTGACCACCGCCGATGCGGCGGTCGAGGCGTTGGCGCGCGACGCGGCGCGGCAGGGCTCCGTGCTGAAGCAGTTGCATGCGCTCCTGAACGCAGTGCGCGACAAGGTCGACTACCGGCTCGGCACGACGGACTCGGCCACCACCGCGGCCGAGGCCCTCGCCGCCGGCGCCGGCGTCTGCCAGGACCACGCGCATATCTTCATCGCCGGGGCGCGCGTGCTCGGTATTCCCGCCCGCTATGTCGGCGGATATTTGTGGACAGGCTTCGATTCGCGTGAGTATGAAGCGAGCCACGCCTGGGCAGAGGCGTTCGTTCACGATCTCGGCTGGGTCGGCTTCGACGCGTCGAACCGGATCTGCCCAACCGAGGCCTATATCCGTACGAGCGTCGGGCTCGACTACTGGTCGTCGGCGCCGGTGCGCGGCGTGCGCCGAGGCGGGGCGGCGGAGAGCTTGGCGGTCACGGTCAAGGTGACGCAGGGCGGCGAGCAATGAGCGCCGGCATGGGGGGATCGGCGGAATGACCTATTGCGTGGGGCTCGACCTCAAGGACGGCCTTGTGCTGCTGTCCGACACGCGCACCAATGCCGGTGTCGACAACATCGCCAGCTTCTCGAAGATGTACGTTTTCGAGAAGCCGGGCGAGCGGGTCATTGCGCTGCTTGCCGCCGGTAATCTCTCGATCACGCAGTCGGTCGTCAACCTGCTGCATGAGGGGATCGAGGTCGACGGCAAGATCGAGGTGTTGCTCACGGCGAAGAGCATGTTCCGCGCGGCGCAACTCGTCGGCGAGGCGGTGCGCCGCATCTATCGCGTCGACGGCGCGGCGATGCAGGCGCAGAGCGTGGCGTTCGAAGCCTCCTTCCTCCTCGGCGGACAGATCAAGAGCCGCACCATGCGGCTTTTCCAGGTCTATGCCGCCGGGAACTTCATCGAGGCGACGCCCGACACGCCCTTCCTGCAGATCGGCGAGCACAAATACGGCAAGCCCATCCTCGACCGCGCCGCGCGCTACGACACCGATCTTTATGATGGCGTCAAGCTGGCGCTTGTCTCAATGGATTCGACCCTGCGCAGCAATCTGACCGTAGGCTTGCCGGTCGATCTGCTGGTCTATCGCCGCGATGCGCTCGCCGTCGAGCTCAGGCGCCGGATCACCGAGGACGACGATTATTTCAGCATGATCCGCGACGCCTGGTCGCAGGCACTGCGCGACGCCTATCGCGCCATTCCACGCCCCGATTGGGGGACCTGAGCGCGCCGACCCGCCCCGTCCTTATCGCTTCAACAAGACCTGCAGATTCGCCTTTACGAGTCCGCGACCTGGTCGACTATCGGGCCTTGGATTTCCGCTTGAACCGGGCGCGCGCCGCAGCCGCAGGGTCCGTTGCGACTCCGTTGTTGCTGCCGGCGCGCATGCTCGCTAGCGTCAGGCAAAAGCGAGGGACAGCGGGCGATGCTGAAGATCTGGGGGCGGAAGAACTCGTCCAATGTGCAGAAGGTGCTGTGGACCTGCGCCGAACTCGAGGTCGCGTTCGAGCGCGTCGATTGGGGCGGTCCCTTCGGCGGCAACCAAGACCCGGCCTATGTCGCGATGAACCCCAACGGCCTGGTGCCGACGGTCCAGGACGGCGACCTCGTTATCTGGGAATCGAACACCATCATGCGCTGGCTGTGCGCGACGCGCGGCGGCGAGCGGCTGCACCCGCCGGATGCGGCGCAGCGCACCCATGTCGAACGCTGGATGGACTGGAACCTGTCAGCGCTCACGCCGCCGATGAGCGCCTTGCTGCTGGGCTATTACCGCACGCCGCCCGAGAAGCGTGATGCGACGGCGCTCGACGCGGCGCGCCGCCGCGCCGGCGAGCTGTGGGCGATGGTCGAGCGCCGCCTCGACGGCCGCAATTACCTCGTCGGCGACGCTTTCACCCTGGCCGATATCGGCCTCGGCATCTGGGTGCATCGCTGGCACATCTATCCGATCGAGCGACCCGAGCTGCCGCGGCTCAAAGCGTGGTACGGTCGCCTCGGCGAGCGGGCGGGATTCCGCGATCATGTCGCCGGGCCGGTGAGCTGAGCCCGCCGCGATCGCTCTTTCACGGAATCGTGAAGCATGGGATAAGGGCTCGTCCGTATCATCACGCGGATCGCGCGCAGCGCTGATGCGGGGCGAATATTTCGGGGGTGGAGAGAAGACGATGCGACGTATTGCAAGGCTTGGCTTTGTGGCCGCGACAGCGGCGGCGATCGGTTTCAGCGCGGTCAGCGGCATGGCCGAGGACAAGGAGGCCGTGATCAAGGAGCGCCGCGACACGATGAAGCGCCAGGGCGAGGATTTCAAGGCGGTGCAGGATTACGTGAAGGGCGAGGGCGACCAGGCCACGGCGTTGGCCAGGATCAACGATCTGCTGACGATCAACGCAAGGATCATCGATCTCTTCCAGCCTGGCACGAGCATGGCTGACTTTCCCGGCAAGACCGGCGCCAAGCCCGAGATCTGGACCGAGTGGGACAAGTTCCAGAAGATTCCGGCGCTGCTCAAGAACGAGGAAGAGAAGCTCGCGCAAGCGGTCAAGAGCGGCGATAAGCAAGCGGCCGCCGCCCAGCTCGCCGCGACCGGCAAGAACGGTTGTGGCGCGTGCCACACGACCTATCGCGAGAAGCTGCCGTAACGCCGATCTCGCTTCGTGCGCCACGCCGCATATTGACGAAGCTTCCGGCGCCGATGGGCAAGGCCCTTGGTTTCGCCGCGGTTTTCTTGCTGATTGCGGCGCTGCCGGCTTGGGCAGCCGACGAGGCGTCGCTTAAGCGCGGCGAGGTGCTGTTCAGCGCCGCCGATTGCGCTGGCTGCCACACCGATGTGAAAGGCGGCGGTCAGCCGCTCGCCGGCGGCCGGCCGCTGGCGACGCCCTTCGGCACGTTCTATGGACCCAACATCACGCCGGACAAGGAGCACGGCATCGGCGGCTGGAGCGCGGCGCAGTTCCACGACACGCTGCGCAAGGGCGTCGACGATGACGGGCATTACCTCTTTCCCGTCTTCCCGTTCCCTTCCTTCACCGGCATGTCGGATGCGGACATCGCCGACCTCTACGCCTATCTGCAGTCGCGTCCGGCGGTGGCGCAGCCGAACAAGCCGCATGAGGTGAAGCCGCCCTTCGGCTGGCGTTTCCTGCAGGTGTTCTGGCGGGCGCTGTTCTTTACGCCAGGCCCGCTCGCGCCGGTCGAGGGCCAGAGCGCCGAGTGGAACCGCGGGCGCTATCTTGCCGAGGCGGTCGTGCATTGCGAGGAATGCCACACGCCGCGAAATTTCTTGGGCGCGCTCAAACGCGGCCAGGCCTTCGCCGGCAATCCGCAAGGCCCGGACGGGCAGAAGCCGCCCAACGTCACCGCCGATCCGGAGACGGGGATCGGCAAGTGGAGCGTCGACGATATCGCCACGCTGCTGAAGACCGGGCAGACGCCGGAGTTCGACTTCGTCGGCTCGGGCATGGCCGAGGTCGTAAAGGGCACGGCGGCGCTCAGCGACGAGGACCGCCGCGCCATCGCCGTCTACCTCAAATCGATCCGCCCCGTCCGTACCGAACGGAAAGCGAAAGGCTAGCCGTCCGCGGCGGCGGGCGCGCCGTCGTTGGTGCTGGCGCTCCCCTGAAGACGATGCCGTCATCGCCTGCGAGGCGTTGGGGCCGACGGGCCTTCTCCGGCCTCTGGACGCGCCGCCGCGGTCGCTTATGATGGCGCGCAAAGCGGGATAGGGCAGGGAGGATAAGATGGATCTCGGCATCGCCGGCAAGAAGGCACTGGTCTGCGCTGCGAGCAAGGGGCTCGGCAAGGGCTGCGCCCTGGCGCTGGCGCAGGACGGGGTGGAACTCACCATCCTCGCCCGCGGCAAGACGGCGCTCGAGGCGACGGCGGCGGAGATCCGCGCCGCCACCGGCGTCAAGGTCACGACGGTCGCCTGCGACATCACCACGCCCGAGGGCCGCAAGGCCGCGCTGGCTGCCTGTCCCGAGCCCGACATCCTCGTCAACAATGCCGGCGGGCCGCCGCCCGGAGATTTCCGCGAATGGGACCGCGACACCTGGATCAAGGCGCTCGACGCCAACATGCTGACCCCGATCGAGCTGATCCGCGCCACCGTCGACAAGATGATCGCTCGCCGCTTCGGCCGCATCGTGAACATCACCTCGAGCGCGGTGAAGGCGCCGATCGACATCCTCGGCCTCTCGAACGGGGCGCGATCTGGCCTGACCGGCTTCGTCGCGGGCTTGGCGCGCAAGACGGTGAGGCACAACGTCACCATCAACAACCTGCTGCCGGGAGCGATGGACACCGACCGGCTGCGCTCGAACCTTGAGACGGTGGCGAAGACGCGGCAGATCCCAATCGAGCAGATGCGCGCCGAACGCATGGCCACCATCCCCGGCGGCCGCTTCGGCACCAGCGACGAATTCGGCGCCGCCTGCGCGTGGCTGTGCAGCCAACAGGCGGGCTACATCACCGGGCAGAATTGGCTCATCGACGGCGGCGCCTATCCCGGCACGTTCTGACGAGACGCGTTGCAGCAGAGGGCCGGGTATGCTGAAGGGCGTTGTCTTTTTGCCGTCGGCAATCGCGTGCGGCATTTTTCCAGTATACGAGAGGGCTCGCTTTGCGGTTTCATTGCAAGGTCGGCGGATCCCATCGCGCGGGGAGCGTCAGGCGGGTGGTGGCGATGAGCATGTGGCGGCGCCGGCATGGTCCGGATGACAATTACGGCATTACGATCGGGCAGCGCTTCAGCACCGCGGGCCGGGCAACGGCCGTGTGGGAAGTGATCACCGTGGCGCACTACCCCGGCGATCTCGGCCCGCATGTGCGGCTCTCGCGCGTTGGCTCGCAGCACGATGGCAAGACGGTGTCGCTCCAGGTTTTGCGCGACCGCCGCTTCTACCAGCCAGCGCAATAGCATCAGGAACGATTTCGTAGCCACAGGCGCCAGCCTTGGCGCGTAAATATTCATTAACCACTCCCTCCCGATACTCACGACATGACAAGCACCATTCCTGGAGGCACGGGATGCCGACGCCGTTCTCGCGCGTCGCGCGGCGCGGCCTGAAGGACGAGATCGCGGTCGCGAGCCGGCACGGCGATCTCCGCACCGATTTCCGGGCAGCGATCTGCCGCTTCGAGGACGATCTCTTCGCCGCTTTTCCCGCCGGCCACCGCCTCATCGGTTACAATGCCGCCGCGACGATGCTGCGCGACATCTTCACCGCCTGCGGCCGCGCGCCACCGAAGCTCGCACTTGTCGCCGGCTTCGACGACCCGCGGGTCGGCGGCTTTGCCGATGTGGCCAACCATCGCATCGCCATCGAGGAGGGCTATCTCTATCGCTTCCTCGTGTTGCACGAATCGGCCCATCTGATCGTGCCGGAAGACCGCCGCCACGGCCCGGCCTTCACCTATATCCTGCAGCTCCTCTACCGCAGCTTTGTCGGCATCCCCGAGGAAGCCGTCCGGGGCTTTCTCACCTGCCACGGGCTCCCCGCCTATACAGGTACCGCAGCCCCGGCGACCGTCTGAGAGCGAAGCGACTCGTCGCAGTCCGCGCCTGGCGGTCCGACCCTCCGCCCGGCATTCCCGTCCTTTAGGGCAGGATTCCCGGATGAACGCCTCCAGCGACTCGGCGGGCTGGCGTGCGGCAGCGTCCCGCCTTGACCCTGATGAGGGGGGCCACTATGCAATATATGTGAAATATTGCTTCATTTGGCCCGCCTCAGGCGAGCCACACGCGCTTGGCACCCCGAACCGTACGCCTCATCGGGACCTGCACGCTTTCCTAACCCTTTTCTTGCAATCTCCTTGTGCAAGCTGCGGAACTATTGTGCACGCGGCGCGCGTTGGCGTTCATGCCTGAAACCATGAGGATCGGCGACAATGCTCTATGAAGCCTATCAAGCGCATAGCGATGTCGTCGCGCCCATGCGGTGGTTCGCCCATGCCTTCCAGGGCCTGCTCAGGCAGCCCTGGCCGGTTCTCGCCCATCATCCGGTGATCCGCGGCGCGGCTGCCGCTTGCGAGATGGTGGCACGCGCAGGGATGTGGCATGAGCGGCCGGATTTCGGCATCCGCGGCACCATGGTGGGCAACCAGGCGGTCGCGGTCAGCGAAGTGCCGTTGCTGCGCCATCCCTTCTGCACGCTCCTTCATTTCCGCAAGGACACCGACATCGAGCAGCCCCGCGTCCTGCTGGTGGCGCCGCTCTCCGGCCATTTCTCAACCCTGCTGCGCGGCACGGTCGAGACGCTGCTGCCCGATCACGACGTCTACCTCACCGACTGGATCAATGCACGCAACGTGCCACTGCTTTACGGCCGCTTCGACCTCGATGACCATATCGACCTGGTGGCCTCGTTCCTGCGCGAACTCGGGCCGGAGACGCATATCATCGCGGTGTGCCAGCCCTCCGTGCCGGTGCTGGCGGCGGTCGCGCTGTTGGCGGCGGACAACGATCCGGCGCAGCCGCGCTCGATGACGCTGATGGGCGGGCCGATCGACACGCGGCGCAACCCCACCGTCGTCAACCAGCTGGCGACCTCGCGGCCGATCTCCTGGTTCGAGCGCAATGTCATCGCTACCGTACCGGCGCGTTATTCCGGCGCCTTCCGCCGCGTCTATCCGGGCTTCCTGCAGCTCGCGGGGTTCATGACCATGAACCTCGACCGCCACGTCATGGCGCATATCGATCTCTTCAAGCATCTCGTGCGCGGCGACGGCGAGAGCGCCGAGGCGACGCGAAAATTCTACGACGAATACATGTCCGTGATGGATCTGCCGGCCGATTTCTATCTGCAGACCGTGGCCCGCGTCTTCCAGGAGCACGGGCTGCCGCTCGGCCGCTTCACCTCGCGCGGGCGACCGGTCGAGCCGCGCGCCATCGCCAAGACCGCCCTCCTCTGTGTCGAGGGCGAGAACGACGACATCTGCGCCGTCGGCCAGACCGCCGCCGCGCTCGATCTCTGCACCGGCTTGCGCGTCGGAAAGAAAGCCCACCACCTGCAGCCCAAGGTCGGGCATTACGGGGTCTTCAACGGCAAGCGCTGGCGTACCGAAATCTATCCCAAGGTGCGCGACTTCATCCACGCCAACCGGTAACGGCGAGCGCCGTCCGAGGCGCCGAATGCCCGGCCGTTGACGGCGGCCGGCTCCTCCCGCCAAATAGCGCTGCGATAAAAGAAAAGCGCGCCGAGGAGGAAGCCATGGCCCGTTCCGGGAAGGTCATCATCACCTGCGCTGTCACGGGGTCGATCCATACCCCGACGATGAGCCCTTACCTGCCGCTCACCCCGGACGAGGTGGCGAGCCAGGCGATCGGCGCGGCGGAGGCCGGCGCTGCCATCCTCCACCTCCATGCGCGCGACCCCAAGGACGGCCGGCCGACGCCCGATCCGAAGGTGTTCATGCAATTTCTCCCTCGCATCAAGCAAGCCACTGATGCTGTAGTAAACATCACGACCGGCGGCGGCCATGGCATGACGCTCGAGGAACGGCTGGCGGCGCCTCTGCAGGCGTCACCGGAGATGTGCTCCCTCAATATGGGATCGATGAATTTCGGCCTCTTCCCGATGCTGCAGCGCTACAAGGACTTCAAGCACGACTGGGAGCGCCAGCATCTCGAGAACTCACGCGACTTCATCTTCCGCAACACCTTCAAGGACATCGAATACATCCTCAAGAACCTCGGTGAGGCGCATGGCACGCGCTTCGAGTTCGAGTGCTACGATGTCGGCCATCTCTATACGCTCGCTCATTTTCTCGACCGCAAGCTGGTGAAGCCGCCGCTGCTGGTGCAGAGCATCTTCGGCATCCTCGGCGGCATCGGCGCGGATCCCGAAAACCTCACCCATGTGAAGCACATCGCCGACAAGCTCTTCGGCGACGCCTATTACTGGTCGATCCTCGCCGCCGGCCGGCATCAGCTGCCGCTCGTCACCATGGGCGCGATCATGGGCGGCAATGTCCGCGTCGGGCTCGAGGATTCGCTCTTCATCGGCAAGGGGCAGCTGGCGAAGACCAATGCCGACCAGGTGACGCGCATCCGCACCATCCTCGAGAACCTGTCGCTGGAGATCGCCACGCCCAGGGAGGCGCGCGACATGCTCGCGCTCAAGGGCGGCGACGCGGTAGCGTTCTGAGCGGAGCTGCCAGGCCATGACCGACATCATCGATTACCAGCGGCTGCGGCCGGGAGAGCAGCCGCCCTATCTCCATCCCGACTACGGCAGCACGGTGAAGCGCGCGCCAAAGCACCAACCGGTGCGCATCGACCACACGCTCTCTGAGGTGACCGGGCCGACCTTCAGCAGCGGCTGGGCCGGCCCGGACAACGCCGATCTCACGCGCCAGCACAAGGGCGCGCCGATCGGCTCGCGCATGATCGTCGCCGGCCGCGTGCTCAACGAGCAGGGCCGTGCGGTTGCCGCCACGCTTGTCGAGCTGTGGCAGGCCAACGCCGCCGGCCGGTACGTGCACGAGGCCGATCAGCACGATGCGCCGCTCGATCCCAATTTCACCGGCGCCGGCCAGATCGTCACCAATGACCAGGGCGAATTCCGCTTCATTACGATCGTTCCCGGCGCCTACCCGTGGCGCAACACCGACAATGCATGGCGCGCACAGCACTTGCATTTCTCGGTATTCGGGCCCGCCTTCGCCACGCGGCTCATCACCCAGATGTTCTTCCCGGGCGATCCGCTCCTCGAATACGACCCGATCTTCCACAGCATCGCCGACACCGCCGCGCGCCAACGGCTCGTCGCGCGCTACGAGCCAAAACTCAGCGTCGCCGAATGGGCGCTGGGCTATCGCTTCGACATCGTGCTGCGCGGTCGCGCGGCGACGCCCACAGGCGTTTGAGATGCGGCTCATCCCGACCGCGTCGCAGACCGCGGGCCCCTTCTTTCGCTTCGGCCTCGATCATCCCGAATGGGGCGACCTCACCGCCGGCGGCCAGGCGCAAGGCGAGAAGATACGCATCGACGGCCGCGTCGTCGACGGCGACAAGGCGCCGCTCCCGGATGCCCTGGTCGAGATCTGGCAAGCCAACGCGGCTGGTCGCTACGCCCATCCCGAGGACAAGCAAGCGAAAGCGCTCGATCCGCATTTCCGTGGCTTGGGCCGCTGCGCCACCGATAAGGAAGGCCGCTTTCGCTTCATCACTGTGAAGCCGGGGGCGGTGCCAGGCCGCGGCAACGAGCTCCAAGCGCCGCACATCAATCTGTGCATCTTCGCACGCGGCCTCCTGAAGCACGTGACGACGCGCCTCTATTTCCCCGACGAGGCGCTCAACAAGGCCGATCCGGTCCTCGGCCTTATCGAGGACGCGGCCCGGCGCAAGACGCTGATGGCGCACCCCGCGGGGCAGGACGGCGCCGCCAAGCTCTACCGTTTCGACATCGTCCTCCAGGGCGAGGGCGAAACCGTGTTCTTCGACGTCTGAGCCGCCATGAGCGTCAACCCCGCCGACTCACAGATCTTCGGCACGCTGTTCGGCACCGACGAGATGCGCGGCATCTTCGCGGACCGGCAGTTCGTGCAGAGGATGCTCGACGTCGAGGCGGCGCTCGCCCGGGCGCAAGCGCGGCTCGGCATCATCCCGCAGCCAGCGGCGGACGCGATCACGGGCGCGGCCTCGGTCGACCGCGTCGACCTCGCCGAACTCGGCGCCAGCACGCGCAATGTGGGATATCCCGTAATCGGCGTGACCAGGGCGCTCGGCCGCGCGGCGGGCAAGGACGCTGCGGGCTATGTCCATTGGGGTGCCACCACCCAGGACATCATGGACACGGCGGTCGTCCTGCAGGTGCGCGACGGCCTGGTCGCGATCGAGCGCGACATTGGCGCCACGGCGCGCGCGCTCGCCGAGAAGGCGCAAGCCCATCGCGGCACGGTGATGGCCGGGCGCACGCATCTGCAGCACGCGCTGCCCGTGATCTTCGGCTACAAATGCGCCGTCTGGCTCGCGCCGCTGCTCGATCACCTGACGCGTCTCGAGGAGCTGCGCGCGCGTGTGCTGACGGTACAGTTCGCGGGCGCCGCCGGCACGCTCGCCTCGCTCGGCGACAAAGGCCGCGCCGTGACCGAGGGCTTGGCTCAGGAGCTGGGCTTGGCGACTCCGGTGTCGCCCTGGCACGTCAATCGCGAGCGCATCGCCGAGACCGGCGCGTTCCTCGGCCTCGTCTGCGGCAGCCTCGCCAAGATCGCCACCGATGTGATCCTGCTGATGCAGAGCGAGATCGCCGAGGTCAACGAGCCGCATCAGGCTGGGCGCGGCGGCTCCAGCACCATGCCGCAGAAGCGCAACCCGATCGCCAGCGAATACATCATCGCCGCGGCGCGCGGAGTGCATGCACTGCTACCGCTGCTATTCTCGGCGATGGCCGGCGACCACGAGCGCGCCACGGGCCCGTGGCAGAGCGAGCCGCTGGCCCTGCCGCAGATGTTCGTGCTGAGCGCCGGTGCGCTCGCGCATGCCGCGGCGCTGGCGCAGGGGCTCACCGTCGATGCCGAGCGCATGCGGCGCAATCTCGATGCGACGCAAGGCCTCATCATGGCCGAGGCCTATATGATGCGGCTGGCCGAGAAGGTCGGCCGCGACACGGCGCATCACGCGGTGCAGGTCGCCTGCGGCAAGGCCCTCGTCGAGAAGCGGATGCTGATCGATGTGCTCGCCGAGGATCCGGGGGTCAGCAAGCACCTCGACAAGCCGACGCTGGCGCGCCTCGGCGATCCCGCCCAATATCTCGGCGAGGCGCTGGCGGTAGTCGATCGCACGCTGGCGCTGGCGCGCAAGCGGCTGGGGAAGGGGGAGGCGCGGACATGATCGACAAGCGCGTCGCGAGCCTCGCCGAGGCCGTGGCGGGGGTGAAGGACGGCGCCACCGTGCTATGCTCGGGCTTCGGTGCGGTGGGCGAGCCGATCGAGCTGCTGAACGCGCTGCGTGACGCCGGCGTGCGCGACCTCGTCTGCGTCGCCAACAATGCGGGCACGGGCGATGAAGGGCTCGCCGGCCTCATCGCGGCCGGGCGCGTGCGCAAGATCATCTGCTCGTTCCCGCGCACCACCGACCCGCATTGCTTCGAGGCCGCCTACAAGGCCGGCAAGATCGAGCTGGAGCTGGTGCCGCAGGGCACGCTGTCGGAGCGCATGCGCGCGGTCGCCGCAGGCGTCGGTGGGTTTTTCGTCAAGACCAGCGCCGGCACCAAGCTTGGCATCGGCAAGGAGACGCGCGAGATCGACGGCGAGCTCTATGTGCTGGAGCAGCCGATCAGGGGCGACATCGCGCTCTGCCGCGCCGACCGCGCCGACCGCTGGGGCAATCTCACCTATCGCAAATCGGCGCGCAATTTCAACCCGGTGATGGCGATGGCGGCAACGCTCACCGCGGTGCAGGTGCGCGAGATGGTCGATCTCGGCGCGCTCGATCCCGAATGCGTGGCGACGCCCGGCATCTTCGTCGACCGCGTCGTCGTCGTGTGAGAGAGGAGGGACCCATGAAGCCGTTGACCCGTCGCCAGATGGCCTGGCGCGCCGCGCAGGACATCGAAGACGGCGCCTGCGTCAATCTCGGCATCGGCCTTCCGACCATGGTGTCCGATTTCATCCCGGGCGACCGCGAGATCGTCTTCCACAGCGAGAACGGCATTCTTGGGATGGGGCCTGCACCCAAGCCGGGCGAAGAAGACAAGGACCTCATCAACGCCGGCAAGGGCCTGACCACGCTGGTGCCGGGCGGCTCGTTCTTTCACCACAACGACGCGTTTTTGATGATCCGCGGCGGCCATCTCGATCTGGCGCTGCTGGGCGCGTTCGAAGTGGCGGAGAATGGCGACCTCGCCAACTGGACCACCGAGGATCCGAATTTCGCGCCGGGTGTTGGCGGCGCCATGGACCTCGCGGTCGGCGCCAAGGAGGTGCGCGTCCTCGTCGAGCACACCACCAAGGACGGCAAGCCGCGCATCCGCCGCAAGTGCGGCTATCCCCTGACCGCGCCGCGCTGCGTCAAGCGCGTCTACACCAACCTGGCCGTCCTCGATGTGACGCGCGAAGGCATCGTCGTGCGCGAGATGGTCGAAGGGCTCGATCTCGCGCAGCTGCAGGCGCTGACCGAGGCGAAGCTCACCCTCGCCAATGACTGGAAAAAGATCGAGGCTCCGGAAGTGTGAGGTGCCGCGTCAGGCGGCCAGCGAGGGATTGGCGACGCGGCATTTGCGCTCGAACTTCGCCGAGACGAAGTCGGGCCGCTTGTAGAGGCCCTTGAGCCAGCAGGCGAGCATGCACAGCTCGCGCAGGTTTACGACCTCGCCATGGGTGCCGGTCGGGAAGCGGATGCAGAAGCTCTCGGCGATCGTTGCCATCACCGTTTCGATCTGCTCCTGCGAGAGGCCGAGATCGCGGTCGAGCGAGACCGTGCCGCGCAGCCGCGTCTCGGCGATCCGGTAATCGTCGCGGACCAGCTTTACGATCCACCGGGACATGTGCATCCAGTTTTTGACGTCCGCGGTCGGACGCGACATGAGGGCGGTCTGTGGCAACGACATGGGCCGAGTGTACCTAAGATGCCTTACGGAATCGCTAAGTGATGCGATCCTTAAGTGGTTGAAATTACGCTAACAATAGGAAATCGCCGGTTTGGCGAGGGGCCTCGCGCAGGCGCCAGGGCGCCCGCCGGGCGAGGCCGCACCGCCCGCGGCGCTAATCGCCGCCGAAAATCGCCTCGGGCAGCAGCGCCGAGACGACGTAGTTGGGGACGTCGACCACGTTGGAGATGCGCAGATCGACGGCGACGCTGCAGATGACATAGGCCTGCTGGCGGCTGAATCCCCGCTCCTGCAACAGCTCGATCATGTTGAGCACGGCGTTGCGGCAGGCGAGCGTCAGGTTCTCGGACTCGATCTCGCCTTCGGCATTGATCGGCATGCCCATGACGCCGAGCAGACGCTCGGGCGCGGCGAATTTCGGGTCGATGAAATAGCTCTGCCGCGTGAAGATGGGCGCCATGAATTTGCGCTGCGCGGCGGCGCCCTTGTGCAGCTTGAACTTCACCACAGCGGTGGCGCCCATCTCGACGGCGGTGACGCAGACTTCGCCGTCGCCTTGCGCGAAATGCGCATCACCCGTGGAGAACAGGGCGCCCTCCTGGAACACCGGGAGGAACAGCTTCGCCCCCTTGCTCAGCTGCTTCACGTCGAAATTGCCGCCATTCTCGCGCGGCGGCAGCGTACGCAGGCCGGTGAGGGCACAGGCGCCCGCCGGCACGGCGCCCGCGGGATCGGGCGGCAGCGCCATGCCGCCTTTCTCGATGACGCGTTGCTCGCGCGCCGTCCATTCCTTGAGCTTCTGCGCCGAGGGCGCGACCGCCGAGACGCCCATGAAGGGCGCGCCGGGGATGCGCACGCGCGGGATCTGCTCGGAGGTCGCCCAGCCGTCGCGGATCTTCCAATGCACCAGGAACGGTTCGGTCATCACGTCGCGCAGGAAGCCCAATCCGGGCACGATGGCGCTGAACGCGGTCGGCTGCGCCACGATGTCGACGAACTCGATCTCCAGCATGTCGCCGGGCTTGGCGCCCCTGACGAAAACCGGCCCGGTCAACGGATGCACCGCGCCGACATTGAGGCTCGCGAAATCGGCCACGGTGGAGCGCGGCGTGATCTGGCCGTCGAGCGCGTCGCGCGTCTCCATCACCACCTCTTCGCCCTCGCCGACCTCGACGACCGGCGCGATCTCCGGATGGTAGCGATTGTGGCCACAGCCCGGCTCGGCGGCGAGCGGCTTGCTCCGATCGATGCGGATCGCATGCATGAGACTCCTCCCTGTCGCCTATCGCTGCCCGGCGGACGCTCGTGCGCCGCCGGTATCAACGAGTGTGATCCAGGTTGGACCGCGACGCAACGTCAGGGAGGGGGAGACATCGAGCTTCCCGGTGCCGGGCGGAGGCTCGCCGGGGTGCTCACGCCACGAGCCAAGGATTGGCGTCGCGGCACTTCGCCTCGAAGCGCGCGCAGACGAAATCGGGACGCTTGTAAAGGCCCGAAAGCCAGCTCGCGAGCATGCACAACTCTTCGAGCCGCTCGATCTCGCACGGCGCGCAGAACGGGAAGAAGATGCTGAAGCTCTCGGCAATCGTCGCGAAGACCCGTCCGATCTGCTCCTGCGAGAGGCCGAGATCGCGGTCGAGCGTGGCGGCGCGCGTCAGGCGCGCCTCCTCGACTTGGTACTCGTCCCGGATGAGCTTCACGATCCACCGGAACATGTTCATCCAGTTTTTGACGTCGTCGACCGAGCGCTGCATGAGGTCTGTCAGCCGGGGGCACGAATCGGCCAAGTATACCTAACGGTGCCTTACGAAATTGCTAATTGGCGCTGACGCCCGCCGCCCACCGCGCCAGCCGGGCCTCGAGCCACCGGCGCAGCTGCGGCGTCAGCGGCTTCGCCTTGTGCGTCTGCGGGTCCAGCAGCACCATGACGCATTCGGCCGTGGCGGCGCAGCGCTCGCCGGTGAAGATGCCCTGGCCCAGGCGGAAGGAACTGCGGCCGATCGCGAGCACCCGTGTGCCGATATCGATGGTGCCGGGGTAATAGAGCTCGGCGCGGAAATCGAGTTCGAGCCGGACAATGGCGAATTCGGCGTCCGGCCCGCGCAGATTGAGCTTCTCGTCATACAGAAAGCTGACGCGGCCGCTTTCACAGAAAGTGGCGAAGACGGCATTGTTGACATGCCCCTGCCGGTCGGTGTCGCCGTAACGCAGCGTGTCCGACGCCCAGATGGCGTAAGACGCACGCAGCGTCGCCGGCGGCAGGGCACGGAAATTGGTCTGGTCGTCGTCCGGCACGGTAGCGCCTTTGCGGAAGGGGCGAGCCGCTTTCTGGCACGTCGCCGCCGACCAGACAAGAGAGCGACGTGGTGACCTGCAAGCAGCCGCCGTGCGAGACGGTGGTGGCTAGTCCGGCACCGCCTTCTGCATGGTCGCGCCGACGATGCCGGATTTGATGAGGCCGTCGATCTCGGCGTCGCCGAATCCCGCTTCCTTCAGCACGGCGCGGTTGGCCTCGCCGAAGCGCGGCGGCAGGCGATGCAGGCCGGCGGGCGTGCGCGACAGCTTCACCGGGTTGCCGACGGCGCGATAGGCGCCTTGCTCGTAGACCATGCCGCGGTGCAGCGTGTGCGGATGCGTGAGCACATCCGGCAGATCCTGCACCACGCCGCAGGGCACGCCGCGATCGAGCAGCCGGATGGTGAGCGCCTCGCCGTCGATCGCGGCGAGCGCGGCCTCGATCTCGCGGCGCAGCGCCGGCCGGTTCGTGGTGCGGTCCTTGTTGTCGCGGAAACGCGCCTCCCCGGCCAGCTCGGGCCGGCCGATCTCGGCGCAGAAGCGCGCGAATTGCCGGTTGTTGCCGACGGCGAGGAAAATGCGCTTGGTCTTGGTCTTGAACTGGTCGTAGGGCGCGACGTTGGGGTGCGCGTTGCCGGTACGGCGCGGCGGCTGCTGCGCGAGGAACCAATTCGCGGCGTAAGGATGGAGCAGCGCGATCGCGCTGTCATAAAGCGTCGCCTCGACGAATTGGCCGCTGCCCGAGCGCGCGCGCTCCTGGAGCGCCAGCAAAATGCCGAGCGCGGCGCTGAGCCCCGTCGCCATGTCGACGACGGGCACGCCGACGCGCAACGGGTCGCCGTCGGCCTCGCCGTTGAGGCTCATGAGCCCTGACATCGCCTGCACCGCCGCGTCGTAGCCTGGATACCCGCCGAGCGGCCCGTCGGCGCCGAAGCCGGAGACGCGGCAATGGACGAGGCGCGAGAATTTGTCCTTGAGCACGTCGTCATAGCCCATGCCCCAGCGCTCGAGCGTGCCGGTCTTGAAATTCTCCAGCAGCACGTCCGCCGTCTCGAGCAGGCGGAACAGCACCGCGCGGCCGTCGGGCTTCGAGAGATCGACGGCAATGCCGCGCTTGTTGCGGTTGACACCGATGAAATAGGAGGCCGTGTCATCGAGGAAGGGCGGGCCCCAACCGCGCGTCTCGTCGCCCTGCGGCGGCTCGAGCTTGATGATGTCGGCGCCGTGATCGCCCAAGAATTGCGAGCAGAACGGCCCGCCCAGCACGCGGCTCAGATCGATCACGCGGATTCCGGCGAGCGCGCCGGCCGATTTTGCTTGGGTCATGCTGGTCACCCTGCCTGGCGCTGAGCGATGCCGAAGACCTCGGTGGCGAATTTGGGATAGATCGCCGCGAGCTGCGGCGCAACGGTGCCGCGCAGCAGCGACAGCACCTCGGGCGACGGCAGCGGCGTCACCGGCACGGTCGCCGGCCGGTCGACGGCGAAGGCGGTATTGTCGAGCACCTCCTCCACCGTGTGGCCGGGATGCACGCTCGCGAGACGGAAGCGGGCCCTGGCCTTGTCGAAGGCGAAATGGCAGAGCGGCGTCACCAGCGCGATCGGCCCGCCGCGGCGGAAGACATTGGGCGGGCTGGTGCCGGGCGCGCTGACGAAATCGACCTTCTCGACCAAGGTGCGCCGCGAATGCTCAAGGCGGAAGAGAATGATGCGCGGCACCATGAAATAGAGATAGGCCGAGCCGTAGGCGCCGGCGAAGCGCGCCTTGGGATGCGCGTAGTCGCCGATGACGTTGAGATTGATGTTGCCGCTGCCGTCGATCTGCGCGCCCGAGAAGAAGAACACGTCGATCCGGCCCTGGCCGGCGCTGTCGAAGAGCTCGCGCCCGCCATCGGTCCAGAGATTGTGCTCCGGGCTCTGCTGCAGCGACACGTTGGGCGCGTCGGGCGCGAGATGCTGCGCCAGGAACGCGGCCGCGGCAGGGATCGGCGAATTGGCGCCGACGGCGATTTGCCGGGCGCCCACGATGAGCCGCAGCACGACGTCGATCAGCACCTCTTCCGGACGGATATCGGTTGCCGTCACGGGCGGTTCACGCGGCGCGGCGACGGAACACGTATTGGTCGAGGTAGCGGCGGAAGCCCGCTTCGGTCGCCGCCGCGCGCAGGTAGTCTAGGAGGTGCGCGGTGTCCTCGGCATAGAGATCGCCAAATTTGAGCGGCCAGGCGCCGCGCGGCGCCACCGCGACGGCCTCGATATAAAAGGCAGGGATGGTCGCGGCGGCCATGACCTCGTCGGCGAGCAGGTTGCCGTCATGCAGTTTCTCGACCGTGGCGACGCTGCGCTTCGAGGCGTGGGCGAGGGTGAAGAGATCGCGTCGGCGACCGACCCAGATATTGCCGTGGCGGTCGGCCAGGGGCGCATGGAACAGCGCCACGTCCGGCCGAATCGCCGGCAGCAGCACGATCGGGTCGTCGACGCCGAAGGGATTGTCGATCACCTTCCAGTCGGCGCGGTACTTGAGGAGGTCCGAGCCGATGATCCCGCGCAGCGGCGCGAAAGGATTGCCCATCTCGGACGCCCTCAGCGCGGCATGGATGGCAGGGCAGGTGGCGTCCTTGAGACGGATGGCGCCGCTCATCACGGCAGCGGTGAAGCGGGGCGCCGCGCCGAGCTCGCCGAATCCGACCGCCGAGGTCTCGAGCGTCGCGACGCAGCCCGCGCCGACCAACAGCTCGGCCTGCAGCGACGAGGCCGGGAGCGTGACCAGATGCAGCCGCTTGACGCCGCGCCGGATGAGCGCGCGCGTCGCTTCCATGGCGACGCCGGCATAGTCGGCGGGGATGGCGAGCATCACCCCGCCCTCGATCACCGCCAGCGCGGCATCGAGCTCGCGCAAGACCTTGCTCATCGCCGATCCTCCCGCTTCCCGGGCGAAAGGAAAGCATGAAGGACCCGTTGGAGCAAGCAGCCAAGGGATCGCCGACGTCGCCGCGGGAATGCCGCCGGTTGCGCGGCGCGCCCCGGGCGGGGACGCGGTCGCGACCTCGTCAAGCCTTGGTGCCGTTCCCCTTTTCGTAGCCGTCGGCGTCGACCACCAGGCGTATCCGCGGCCGGCGCGGTCCGTTCGCTATTACGGCGCGGCGCCGTCGCTTGATCTCGTCATTGACGGTTACGGTCGCCGCAGCCAGCAGCTGCTCAAGCTGGTACAGACCCAGCTCGTGCACCTCGGCGACCGCATATTCGAGCAAGTGTTGGATGGCGCGCAGCCGTGCTCGCTTGCTCCTGGTTTCACCCATGTCAGGCAATCTCCCTCATGCGAACCGGCTCCCACAGGACCGGGCCGCGGAGCCCGCCGATGGTGCGGATGCGATCCAGGAGCGCGGCGGACACGTCGACGAAGCCGGCAACAGCCAGCGAATTCCCGATGCGCTGTGGCTCGTATATGCGACGCGACGGCCACTCGACGCGACGCAAGATCCGTTCCATGCGCAGGTCGGTAACCGAGACGATACGTGTGAGATTGCGTGCCAAGCCAAATTCAAGCAGTGCGGCTAGGAGCTCGAAAGTGGCAGCGGACACGCCGAGCTGGGTCTTTTGCGAAGCCGCCTCGATGTCGAGCGAGAAGCGGCTGCTCTCCCATACAGATGGACTTTCCGGGGCCGGGTTGGGCCCGAGCAATGCCGGAAAGCTATTACGAAGCATATTGGGCCCGGTGGTCGGCAATAGTCGAACGCAGCCCTGGACCCGGCCTGCAGCATCGCAGTGCAAGAGGTAAACCGGCTTCAGCGCGTCGTACTCGTCGATCTCCATATCGCCGCTGACGGTGACATCCCAGTTCAGACGCTCCTTGAATACGCGATAGCGCAGGCGATGCATTTCCGCGAGTTCCCCAGAGAATTCGCCAAAACGACCGCTTTCGATCATGTACATCATCGTACGCCTCCAATTCCGCGCGTGTGCAGAGCGCGAGTGCTCCCGGTGCGATCTTACCGAAAGGCATTAGAGGTATTATTCGAAAGGGGGGCAGCCTGTACTTCGTTACAGGGTGCGGCGGGCACCTAGAATTCGATCAGCCGATCCTGTAGCGCGACCGCCACGGCTTGCGGCAGCGTAAGCGCATTTAGCTTGCGCTTGGCATTTTCCAGGTGGAAGACGACCGTGCGGCGGGACAATCCGAGAATTTCTCCGATATCCCAGGTGTTCTTGCCGCGAGCGATCCATTGCAGGCAGGTGATCTCACGCGGGCTGAGATGGGGGCGATTCAGCTCGATCACGCCCTCGAGCTTTTGACGTGCGTGGACGTGAAAATACATGGCGGCGAGATGCAAGACATCTCGGTATGCATCAAGGTCTCGCCGCAGCACCTCGAGCTTTCGGTCCGACGTGAATGTGACAGCGCCGACCCTGCCATAACCGTCGTGAATCGGCACCGTGAAGCCGCAATTGATGCGGAAGTCTGTCGCCTCGCGGAATAGACGCCGTTGCTGGCTGGACGCCTGCGGTGACGGACTGAGGCTGTTCCATTCGAACGGCAGTAAGCCGCGGGCTTGAGCTACGACCGGGTCAATCTCGTGGTAGCGCTTGTCGAGATAATGTTGCGTCCATTCGTCGGGATACGTCGTGATGTAAACCGGTTTGCGTAGGCCCTGACCTGTAAAGCCATAGGTGAATTGGCCCAAGCCGTAGCTGTCGGCAAAGCCCGACATCGCCTCGCGCAACGCATCTGCGCTGGCCGCGTCGTGTAGCTGGTTGATGAGATTCTGGAAGATTGTCGACATAGCTTGTGTCTTACGCTCGGCGCGGCGCAATTGCTAGGCCCGAAGGCAACGCAGCCGTCACGTCAATATGGTCATTGAAACGCCGTACTGGTTGGTATGGGCACCCCCCCCGCGTCAATAGGCCCGCCGGCGTGCATTCCGGTCCCGACCTATTTCTTTCCTTTGCAATGCGTTAGAACTCGATCAGCTTGCGCTTGAGCGCCGCTGCTACGGCCTGTGATGGCGTGGCCGCGCCGAGCTTGCGCCGCGCATTCCTGAGATGCCACGCGACGCCGCTTCGGGAAATACCGAGGATTTCGCTGATGTCCCAGGTGTTCCTGCCGCACGCGATCCACTGCAAGCAAGCAACCTCGCGCTTGCTGAGATAAGGACGGCCGCCGTCGATCGTCGCCCCCAGCTTCTGGCGCGCATGGATGTCGAAATACATCGCTGCAAGATGAAGAATATGCCGGTGCGCCCGGATCGTCCGCTCCAACAACTCTGCCGTGGCGTCAGACGCAAAGGTGAGCGACGTCACTCCGTCGCTGGAATCGTGGATCGGCACCGAGAAGCCGCATGTGATGCCGAACTCCTGCGCTTCATCGAAGAGCTGTTGCTGGTCGCGGGAGGCACATAAGCCGCCGGTCTGGTCATCCCAGAGGAACGGCATCAGGGTATTGCGCATTTGCGCCAGCACCGGATCGATCTGATCGTAGCGGCGGCTCACATAGCGTTGCACCCACGCGACCGGGTAATTGGTGACGTAGGGAGGAAGGTCACTGGCGGGCTTCCGAGAGCCCACATACGCGAATCCCCTCAGCCCAAAAGCACCTGTGATGACCGACATGGCGCTGCGCAAGGTGTCTTCATCGCAGGCGCGCTCCAGACGATCAATGAAGGTCTGAAAGAAGGGTGCTGGCATTCCGGTACGACGCGGGTGCTTTTATCTGATGATTCTATTGTATATTGTCCAAAGCCGATTGTCACGACCGCGATACGCTTGAGCGCGCTCGGATCTCGGGCCCCGGTGCGGTCCGCCGGTCGCCGGGCGTGCCTCAAGGCATCCTGTGGGCGCAGCGGGCTCAGGCCGTGCCGACGCGCTCGAACACCGCGGCGATACCCTGGCCGACGCCGATGCACATGGTGACGAGCGCGTAGCGCCCGCCGCTGCGATGCAACTGGCGGATGGCCGTCAGCGCCAGCCGCGCGCCCGATGCGCCCAGCGGATGGCCGATGGCGATGGCGCCGCCATTGGGGTTGACGCGCGAATCCTCGAAGCCGACGCCCATGAGCTTGAGGCAACCGAGCACCTGGGTGGCGAAGGCTTCGTTGAGCTCGATGACGTCGAGATCCTTGAGGGTGAGCCCGGCCCGCTCCAGGGCCTTCCTCGATGCCGGCACCGGACCCAGACCCATGACGCGCGGCTCGACGCCGGCGATCGCGGCCGAGACGATGCGCGCGACCGGCGCCTTGCCCGCCTTCTCGCCGGCCGCTTTCGTGCCGATGATGAGCGCGGCGGCGCCGTCATTGATGCCGGACGCGTTGCCGGCGGTGACGACGCCGTTGGGGAAGAGCGGCTTCAGCTCGCTAAGCCGCTCCATGGTCGTGTTGGGGCGCGGATGCTCGTCCTGCGCGATCACGCTCTCGCTGCCCTTTTTGGCGCCGGGCACGCTCACCGGCAGCAGCTCCTTGTCGTAGAAGCCGGCGGCCTTGGCGCGCGCATATTTCTCCTGCGAGGCGAGCGCGAAGCGATCGCTGTCGTCGCGGCCGATCTGGTGATCATGCGCGACGTTGTCGGCGGTCTCCGGCATGGTGTCCTGGCCGAAGCCCTTGGCGATGCGCGGATTGGGGAAGCGGGCGCCGATGGTCGAATCGAACATCTTGAAGTCGCGACTGAAGGCGCTCTCGCTCTTGGCCATGACGAAGGGGGCGCGGCTCATGCTCTCGACGCCGCCGGCGACGAAGAGCGCGCCTTGCCCGGTGCTGGCCGCGCGCGCCGCATCGACGATTGCGGCGAGCCCGCTGCCGCAGAGCCGGTTGACGGTGAGCCCGCCGATATCGGTGGGCAGCCCCGCCAGCAGCGCGGCATGCCGCGCCACGTTGCGCGCATCCTCGCCCGCCTGGTTGGTGCAGCCGACGACCGCGTCCTCGTAATCGCCGGGCTTGAACGGGTTGCGCCCGACCAGCTCCTTGATCACGCCGCCGAGGAGGTCGTCCGGCCGCACCGGCGCGAGCCCGCCGGCATGACGGCCGATCGGCGTGCGCAGCCCGTCATAGACATAAGCGTCCTGCATCGCTCATCCCCTTGCCGCCCGATCCGTCTGGGGTAGACGCCCGGGCCACCGAAAACCGCTGTTTTTCTGCCGTCGCGGGCGAGCCTAGGCAAAGCCGGGCGGCCGGACAAGCCGCTTCGCGGCATGGCTGGATTGATACCGCTGGCCGCCGCAGCCGTATTGCATTAGCATAGCTTCCAGTCGGGCCTCCGGCAGACGCCCGGCATCTCCAAGACGATCGTCGTCCAAGCGCTGCCCTTACCTCGGTCGAGCGAGGGGAGGGGTTTGCCGCCTTGGGCCGGCTCCTTCCACCGACCGGGCTTGCCGATCAGGAGCAAGCGATGGCCCGCGTTGTTGTCTATGGTTTTCAGCGCAGCACCTACGTCAACATCGTCCGGTTGGTGCTGACGCATAAGAACGTCCCCTTCGAATTCCACGATCTCGAAGCCGAGATGGGCGGCCCGTCCCACCTCGCGCTGCATCCCTTCAATCGCGTGCCCATCCTCGAGCATGACGGGTTCCGCGTCTACGAGACCAGCGCGATCGTCACCTACATCGACGAGGTCTTCGCGGAGCCGGCGCTGCAGCCGGCCGACGCGCGCGACCGTGCGCGCATGAACCAGTGGATCAGCGCGGTCAACAGCTATTACTACTACTGGATCGTCTTCCACCTGACGCATGAGCGGCTGGTCTTCCCCGAGCTCGGCATCGCCGCCAACGAGAAGATCGTGGCGAAGGCGCTGCCGAACATCGCGCGGTCGCTCGAGGTGATGGAGCGCGAGCTGGAGCAGGGCCGCGCCTTCCTGATCCTGGATACGCCGACCTTGGCGGATTTCTTCATGCTGCCCAGCATCACCGTGCTCGCCATGACCGGCGAGGGCAGGGCGCTGCTCGAGGACAAGCGGCGCATCGCGGCGTGGCGCTCGCGCATGGAGGCGCTGCCCAGCGTCATCCGGTTCCGCGCCTCGCTGCCGCCGCGCGACCCGATCCCGCATGCGCGGGAATGGGCGGTCTCGCACCGGCCGATCGCCTGACCGGGCGAGCCTAAAGGGGGCTTGCCCTGGGGCATGCCGGATGCCATGGATACGGCCCCGCGCGGCGCCGGTGCGGCGCGGGGCCGGTCCATTCGAGGAAACGCATGCGTGATTTTCACCAGCCGGGGCGCTCGGCGGCGGTTGCCGAGCAGGGGATGGCCGCAACCTCGCACCCGCTGGCGACGCTGACGGCGCTCGATGTCCTGCGCGGCGGCGGCAACGCCGTCGACGCGGCGCTCGCCGCTTCCGCGGTGCAATGCGTGGCCGAGCCGGAATCGACCGGCATCGGCGGCGACTGCTTCGTGCTCTATTCGCCCAAGGCGGCCGGAAAACCGCTGGCGCTCAACGGCTCGGGCCGCGCGCCGATGAAGGCGACGGTCGAGTGGTATGTCGAGCGCGGCTTCAAGGAGATCCCGGTCGAGAGCGCGCATGCGGCGACGGTGCCGGGCGCGGTCGACGCCTGGTTCACGCTGCTCGAGGAGCATGGCACGAAGGACATGGCCGAGCTCCTGGCGCCGGCGATCCGGCTCGCCGAGGAGGGCGTCCTGCTCACGCCGCGGGTGGCGTTCGACTTTGCGCACGCCGCCGCCAAGCTGGCGAAGGACCCGCTGGTCCAGCGCATCTACCTGCCCGGCGGCCGGCCGCCGGCGGTGGGCGACCGCATCAGGCAGCCGGCGCTGGCGGCGACGCTGAAGCGCATCGCGCGCGAGGGCCGGCGCGGCTTCTACGAGGGCGCGGTCGCCGCCGACATGGTACGGCGGCTCAACGGTGCGGGGGGCTTGCACACGCTCGGGGATTTTGCCGAGCAGCGCGCGGAATGGGTCGAGCCGATCGCGGCGGACTACCGCGGCTACCAGGTGTTCGAATGCCCGCCCAACGGGCAGGGGCTGGCGGCGCTGATGATCCTGCGCACCATCGCGGGCTTCGATCTCTCCGACCGCTGCGGCGAGGCCGACCGCATCCACTTGATCGCCGAGGCGACCAAGGCCGCCTATCGCGCCCGCGACGCCTTTTTCGGCGATCCGCGCCAGGTCCGCGTGCCCGTCGAGAAATTCCTCGCCGACGCCTATACCGAGAACGTGCGCCGCCGCATCGACCCGCGCCGCGCCGCCGATCCCGTGCTGTGGGACGAACCCGAGCACAAGGATACGATCTACCTCACCGTGGTCGACCGCGACCGCAATGCGATCTCCTTCATCAACTCGCTGTTCCACAATTTCGGCTGCGGGATCATGGCGCCCGAGAGCGGCGTCATGCTGCACAGCCGCGGCTCGATGTTCCGCACCATTCCCGGCCACCCCAACGCGATCGCGCCGGGCAAGCGCCCGGTGCACACGATCATCCCGGGCATGCTGGTGAAGGACGGGCGCGCGGTGATGCCGTTCGGCGTCATGGGCGGCCAGTACCAGGCCTGCGGCCATGCCTCGTTCCTGTCGCGCCTCCTCGATCAGGGCCTCGACCCGCAGCAGGCGGCCGAGGCGCCGCGCAGCTTCGCCTATCAGGGCGTGCTGCAGCTCGAGAGCACGATCGGCCGGGAGATCGCCGCCGATCTTAGCGCCCGCGGCCACGTCATCGACCGGCCGGTGAAGCCGCTGGGCGGCGCCCAGGCGATCCGGATCGACCACCAGCGCGGCGTGCTGATCGGCGGCTCGGAGCCGCGCAAGGACGGGTTGGCCCTCGGCTACTGAGCCGCCCGGCGCCAAAGCCAAGTGCTACACATTTAACCAGCGCGGGACGCGCGGCACGGCGCCTGCCGCCGCGGGCGCGCGCGGCAATCCCGCGCAAATCCGCCCGGCGCCACGGCCGGGACGCATCGCGCATGCCAAATGTGTCACGTGAAACCTACAGATGTGCGCTCGAGTGGACCATCCCGCCGCGGGAAGTGCACCATCGCCGCACCATCGAGTGGACGCGTCCAGCGCTATGACAGCGCCATCCGATCACCAGCAGCGCTGCGGGCGGCCGCCGCCGCTCACTCGGCGGCGACGCAGCGATAGACCTGGATGCTGTTGTCGCCGTGGCGGCGGACTTGCTCCAGCTGCGCCGTCTGCTCGCGGCCGCTGCAATAGCGCTCGGCGCGCTCGTTCGCGGTCGCGAGATTGGCGTCGGCGGTGGTATAGGAGGGGCCGGCACAAGCGGCGATGCCGGCCGTCAGCGCCAGCAGGGGCCATAGTCGAAGCATTCTTGCTCCTCGTTGCAGCGGTCGCTCAAGCCTATACCGGGTGTACGCCTCGGCTCCCCGGAGCATCCCCGCCGACGCCAGGAGTTGCGGGAGACACGAGCCCGATCAACGCGGACCTCACCGGCAAGGCGCCGCGCCCTGGACGTTCGCTTGCCGCGCTCCCTAGGCCGCTGTCGGTACGCGCGGATCGATGGCCAGCCCTTCCGCCTGCCGGCGCTTCAGCGTCCGCAGCCAGCCATGCAGCGTCTCGCAATCCAGGCCGTGCATCATCAGGCGATAGCCGGACTGCAGGGTCGAGAGCGGCACCAGCGGATGGCCGTTCTTCATGAAGGCCAGGTGATAGTCGGTGCCGAGGATCTTGGCGATGCAGATGGCCACGACCTCGTCGAGCTGCAGCGAATTCGCCGCGCGGATGAAATCCGAGCGCGGCAGGAAGAGCGCATAGAGCGGCGTGTAAGCCTCGACCGCGGTTTGCGCATCGATCTTGTTCAGCCACCCGCGCGGCAGCGGTTCCAGCGGGAAGGGCTCGTCGGAGATCATCGAGAAGTCCGGACGCTCGACCGGCGCCAGGTCGCGGCCCTGGGCGCGCAGGCCGGCGTTCAATTGAATGATGAAATTGAAGATGTTGAGGTCGTGCTGCAGGAACATGTTGTCGCGCAGATCTGCCAGGCGCGTCGGCCGCAGCGGCCAGCTGTCGATCGCGACCGGGCCGGCATTGGCCTTGATGAACGCCAGGATCTCGGTGCCGATGCTGAAATGGCGCAGGATCAGCGTATTGGCTTCGGGCGAGGCAAAGGTCTTGAGCCCCCAATGGATCAATTCATGCAGCACGCGATTGAGGTTGGGGCGGTGCGGCGAGACCACGCGCAGCAGCTTCACCAGCAGGAAGAACGCGATGATGAAGGGCCGGGCGACCGGAAATATCCAGCGCCGGGAAAAGGAGCGGTTGCCGAGCAGCAAGGCGCGCTTGGCGCCATCGTCGATGGGCAGGCTCTGATCGAGGTAGAGCGCCAGCCACGGATCCGGGTCGCGCGGATCGAAGCGCGCGGCATCGAAGACATCGGCGCTCGCGGTCACGCGACGATCTCCTCGATCTGCAAGGCGTAGAGGCGGGCCGTCACCTTGGCGCAGGTGACAATGCGCCGGGCCGTCGCCTCATCGGGCAGGACGAGGCGGAGCATGGCTTCGAAATCGCCGATGTGGCCGGCGTCGTTCGCGCCGTGATAGAGCAGGAAGCGAACCGCATCCTCGCCGACATTGAGGCGCTCGCGAATCTGCCGGCCCCATTCGGCGGCCTTGATCGAGCCGAGGCCTTCGATGATGAACATGCCGCCGAGCAGGCCGAACGGATTGGGACGCGAGGCCTCGTGGAACATCCAGGCCGACAGCGCCTCCGATCCGACGTTCTTGTCGGCGGCGCGGATCACCGCGATCGCGCCGCCGCTGGCGACATAGTCGGCTTCGAGCAGGCGAAAGTCGCGATGCTCGGTCACCGCATGCTTCATCAGCCGCGAGCGCAGCTCGAGATGGTCCTCGTCGATGTTCGACGCGGCGCGCGACATCCACAAGGCGCCGTCCTTGACCTGCTGGCGCAGATTGACGAGCAAGGCCCGGTAATCCTCGAGCGCGAGCCGGCCGCGCGTCAGCTTGCGGATGAGCGGCGTCGCCGCGAGGCGGCCCTCGAAATCGGTCCAGACGACGGCCAGCTTGCGCAGCACGTCGGCGACGTCGGCATCCCCGGTCGACGCGGGCGCGGTGCTTCTCATTGGACGACCTCGAACTTCATGAATCCGACGGCGGCGCGGCCGCTTTCCGGAACGATGCAGAGCACCTTGTGGCCCGGCCGCGCGCGGCCGCTCTTCAGCAGCGCGTCGAGCATCAGCCAGATCGAGGCGGAGCCGACATTGCCGGTGCTCGGCAGCGTGGTGAACCATTTTTCTTCCGGGATCATCGCGCCGCTGCTCGTCAGCAGGTCGACGATCTCCTGGCGCAGCGAACGCGCGGAGTAATGGCACAGGAACCAGTCGATTTCCGCCGGCACGATGCGGCCGACATCGACCTTCTCCAGGTAGATGCCGATCCAGGCACGGATGATCTCCTTGAGCAGGGTGAAATCCTGCAGCAGCGCCAGGGCCCCCGCCGCGTGCGCGGCGTGCGGGCCGGCCTGGCTCCAGCCTTGCCTCATGTCGCCGCGCTGGCGCAGCGGCGCGCCGGCCCACATGCAGGGATCGAAGCGGCCGGCAAGCGACACAAGATCGATCCACTCCACCAGCAGGCTCGGGCCGTCGCGCCGGGGCGCGGCCTCCATCACCACCGCTCCGGCGCCGTCGGACAAGGTCCAGCGCAGGAAGTCGGCCTCGAGCGCCAAGCGGCCCTTGGCGTCGACCAGCGCCGTGCCTTCATAGAAGCTCGGCCGAAACCAGCGCGAGGAGAACTCGCTTGCCACCGCCGCGGCGCAATCGGCCTCGCGGCAGCGGATTGCCAGCCACGCCGCCTTCGCCGCCATGACCGATGACGCGCAGACCGACTGAAAGCTCGCGAGTTCGAGCGGCCCGCCGCCCAATTCGCCATGGACGGCGCTGGCATGGCCGGGCACGAGATAGTCGCCTTGCGTGGTCGCCGTGGCGAGGAACTGGAGATCGCCGCGGCCGAGCCCGGCATCCTCGAGCGATGCGCGCACCGCATCGGCGCTCATGGAGGCGTTGGAATGAAGTGCCTCGCCGGACGGGCCCAGCGCGTAGTGCCGCGTCTCGATCCCGTTCCACTGCAATGCCTTCCGGCCGACGCTCGACGCCCGCCCGCCGATGCGGCCGATGAAGTCCTCGACGCGGTCGTTGGGCAGCTTCTCGCCCGGCAGGAAGATGCCCGTTCCGGTGATGAAGGTGTCGCGGAGCGCGGTCATTCCCCCTGCAATCCCGTCGGTCGCGCGCGTTTCGGGTCGCAGGAAGGATCGTCCAGCCGGGATTGAGATTATCTTAAGGATATCGGAAAAGCGACATCACGACCCAGGGCGACCCTGCAAGGCGGGCGCGGAGCGACGCCAGCTCTGTAAGCGAAAATGCGTTCAGATCAGATTTATCTGGCGTCCGTCATGGCGCGATCGCTTCGATCTCGAGACGGCTCTCCGAGCAGACTCTGACCGCTCTGAGCTCGCAAGGCTTGTCACGCCGCTCCCGCCGGGCGCTTGTGAAGAAGCAGGGCGAAGGTGATGTAGTGCGTTACCAGCAGCGCCGGAACCCAGAACGCCGGTATCCAATAAGCGGGCCCCATGAAGGCGGCGGCCTCGTAGACAGTGGCGAGCGTGATGGCGGCGATCAGATCGAGCGTGCCCTCGATATTGAATAGCCAAACGAGCAAGCGGGCGCTCCGCGCCTCCGCGGCGACCGCTGCGAGGGCAATGAGCGCCAACGCGGCGGCCAACAGATCGCCAAAGGCGGCCGGATAGGCGAACTGCCGCGGCATTCCGGCATAGATGGCGCCCGGCGCCAAAAACATCAGACCGAGATGGCGAAGGGAGTGCAGGAGCAGGATGGGGAGCAGGATGGTCCGCACCGGCAGCCGGTGGAGTTTCGGCAGAATGTAGATCTTGGCCGCGATCCCGAACACCAGCGTGCTGAGCAGCAGATTGACGGTTAGAATATTCATGTGCGTTCCCCGAAGCCGCGCGTCGATGCTGTGCGCCGCACGCGCCGCGCCGCAAGCAATTCCCATGAAAGGCCGCGGGCACGTCGACGTGACCGGCCGATCCGACGGCTGGTCGGCGGCTCGTGTCGGCGGAGTCTTTCGATTTGACAAAAGATGATCAACATAATCTTTTGCGCGTCTCATCGTTGAATTCAGGTGATGGAGGACGGATGCCCTATTCCCCCAAGCGCAAGCACGACACGCGGCAGCGGATTCTCGAAAGCGCCCGGCGGCTCTTCAATCGAAAGGGGTTCTCCGAGACTTCGATCGGCGAGATCATGACGCATGCGGGTCTGACGCATGGCGGCTTCTATCGCCACTTCACCGGCAAAGACGAGCTCTATGCGGCAGCCGTGCGGCAGTTCTTGTGCAAGAAAGCCGCCGCGCCCTGGCAGGCCAAATACGCCAGCCCGTCGGGAGCGGACAAGCCGCGCGCCCGGAGGATTGTCGACGCCTACTTGTCACGCGATCACTTCGACGATCGGGAGGGCTGCTGCCCCTTGCTTGGCATGGCGTCCGATGTCTCTCGCAGCGGAGCAGCCGTGAAGTCGGCTTACCAGCAGGTGGTCGAGACGTTGGTCGGCGTTTTCGCGGCCAGCCTGGGCCAATCTCAGGCGCGCGAGCGCGCGCTCGTTCTCGCCACTCTGTGCGTTGGCGGCATGGTTCTGGCAAGGGGCGTGGACGATCCTGGTTTGGCCGACGATCTGCGCCGCGCGGCGCACAAGCAAGTGCTGAGGATCGCGGGTTGGCACGGCGGCCAGAACGCGTAGTTTTTGGGTGGTTTACGCCGGAGACCCGCCGGAACGGTCGGCAAGTCGTAAGGAAGGTGGCTGCGGGGACCCGCAACTGCCTTAATTTGCTCCTCGCCGGGCGCTGCCAAGTCCTAACACCGGCCGGATGAGGGTTCAAAGCGGGGACCCGCAACCGATTTTATCTACTTTTTGTCGCCGTAGGACTCACCTCAAAAAGACGGGCCCAAGCAAGTGGGTAGGATCTTCGGTCCGAATGGGTATTGAGACGGGTATTGAGTGCAAGATTCGGAACTCAACGATCGTTGGCGGAGACTCGACCTACCGCACCGCGACCGCTACGCCGGCCAGCGCGACCGGAAATGACCAGGCCCAATCTCCCAGCAAGGAGACGGCCGCGGCGGCCACAACGCAGCCCACGAGAAAGCCGAAGAGGAGATGGAGGGACCTTTTTAGCCGCTCGCTGGCGCCCTCCATCAACGGCTGGGTTGGCGACAGCGTGTCCAGCAGCGACAGAACGGTGTTGGTCAAATTGCCGGTCATAACGGCCGTTGACAGCGCGCCCGGCACCGCCAGGCGCAAGAGAGCATACTGACAAGCCATGGCAGAGACGGCGATCATGACGGCTATACCGGCCATCAAGCCGTGCGGACTGGCGGAAGGGTTGGTGACGACGCTGAAGATCAAAACGCCAGCGAGCAGCAGAAACTGAATCAGGAGAAGCAGCCGCGCCAGGCTCGGACCACGTCTGCGCGACGCCCCCGCAAGCAGCCAAATGGCCGCGATGGCGAGGATGAAGACGGGAATAGCCAGAGCCTGCGCCAGGTTCAGCGGTCCGCCACGCACCAGCACAGCCGCGAGCACCACGAGATTGCCGGTTATGTGTGCGGTGAAGATATTGCCGAGGGTCAAAAAGCCAATGAGGTCGACCATGCCCGCGATGACGCTGAGCAAAGTCGGAAGCCGCTTCTCCAATCGCGACAGCGACGAGGCGTCATCCGATGGGTAGGGCCAAGGATGCGTGGCGTCGGATTCTGTAGTGGACATCGGCATATTCCTTCGTCCCTCAAGACTTCGCTGGCATCGCTCTCTCGCCAAGGCGATCGATGGCCATCTTCGGAACGATGAGGCCGAAGCTCATCGCTAAAATGATCGAGATGGCGGTCATGCCGTCGGCGATTGTCGCGCTTATGAGCTCCAACGTCGTATGCGAGCCATCGGCAAGTTGAAGAAGGCCGCTAGCCATCCGGAATAGGAAGACGCCCGGCATCATCGACACCACAGAGGCGAAGCCGATGGCCGCAAACGGCATGTGCCAACGGCGCGCGACTGGGGTGAGGATCAGCCCGACGATGAGGCAAGCCAGGAAGGCGCCGGTCGCGGCGCTGGCGCCAAGCACGCTAAGCGCCCCCCATCTTAGCGCATGGGCCAGCATGCCGACCGCCACCGGCCAAGTCAGCATATGCAGCGGCGTGGAGAAGAAGACGCTGTAGGATGCCACAGCGACGCCGGCGGCGATCATGTCTTGCCACAGGGGCACGGCCCTGCCGGCCTGGCCTACCGGTAAGGAGACGCCGAGAAGGGCGAGCCCCAGCAGCAGTCCCGTCGAGATCGCCACAATCACGAGCCCCGCATAGATCAGGCGGGCGGCGCCGAGATGGACGCGGCCGTTGATGAGGTCCAACGCGCCATTGAGCACATGCGGCCCCGGCACCAGGACCATGCATGGGCAGACCGCCACAAGGCGCAGTGACGAGCTCAGCTGATACCGAACCGCCAGCGCGCCGATAACGCCAGCGAGCAACGCCGCACAGAATGGTTGCAGGAAGACGTTTGCACTGTGTTGCGCCAAGCTGCGGCGCAGAATGGCACCGGCCGCCGCGCTCACGAATATGAGCACCGCTGCGGGTAGATGTTGGACACCGAAGAGCACCGCCAACGCCACAGCACCCGCCGCGGCCGCGAGCGCGAATAGCCATGTCTGCGCCGGTGGCGCCCGGGAGATCGCGTTGATCGCCTCCATTGCGGCGGGTGGCGCAAGCCGACCAGCGCCGATCTGCTCTATTGCCCGCATGGCGGAGGCCACGCGATCCATGTCGACGCCGGTAGGATCGGCCGCCACTGCGGAGATTAGTCTGGCGTTGCTGTCCCCGGCCTGCAGTTGCAGCTCTCCCCAGCGCGGCATGATCTTGGCGCGCAGTCCGAGGGTGTCGCCGAGCCGCGCGGCCGCAGTCAAAGTCTGGTCTGTGGATTGGCCGTTGACGTAAAGAACGCGGGCAAATGCGAGGACAAGATTGGAACGCTCCTCCAATGTCATATGAGATTCTCGCAATCCGTGTTTTCGAAAGTGGCAACCGCCTTTTGATCCGAAAGAGCGCCACACCGGCGGAAGGAAGCCGGCCCGAACCCACCCGAGCCGGACTCAACCTCGGAAATGTCGACGCTCAATGCGGGCCCATGGTCTAGGCGCCGGTCGCCACATAGGGCTTAACCATTTTTCTCGGATCGACGACGCGATCGAATTCGGCCTCCGTGACAAAGCCTAATTGCAACGCGGCCGCCTTGAGCGTGAGATCGTTGTCCATGGCGTGATGAGCGATTTTTGATGCCTTGTCATAACCGATGACAGGCGCAAGCGCCGTCACCAGCATCAGCGAACGCTCGACGTACTCGTTGATCTTCTTCAAATTTGGCTTCGTGCCCTCGACCAGGAACTTCCGGAAGTTTACGCATCCATCGGTCATGATCGTAATGGAATGGGTGATGTTGAAGATGATCAGCGGCTTGTAGACGTTCATTTCGAGATAGCCGCCGGCGCCGCCAAAGCCCACCGCGACGTCATTGGCCATCACCTGCGCGGCGATCATCGTGAGCGCTTCGCACTGGGTCGGATTGACCTTGCCTGGCATGATCGAGGAGCCCGGCTCATTCTCCGGGATCGCCAATTCCGCAAATCCGGCGCGAGGTCCGCAGGACATCAGGCGAATGTCGTTGCCGATCTTGTATAGCGACACCGCCAGGGTGCGAAGCGTGCCGGACAACTGGACCAGTGCGTCGTGGGCGCCCTGCACCGTGAATTTGTTGGGCGCGGTTAGAAAGGGCAGGCCAGTGAGCCTGGCGATCTCGGCCGCCGCCGCCTCGGCAAAGCCGGGCGCCGAGTTGATGCCCGTTCCCACCGCCGTACCACCCAGGGCCAAGCGGTACACCCCTTGCAGGGCTGCTTCGATCCGCTCCAGATCGTCCGCCAACATCCCGGCGTAGCCGGACCATTCCTGGCCCAATGTCAGCGGAGTGGCGTCCTGCATGTGGGTCCGCCCGATCTTGACGATATCGCTCCACGCCTGAGCTTTCACGCTGATCGCATCATGCAAGGCCGCTACCGCGGGAACCAGGCGCTGCTTCACGTTGACGGCGGCTGCGATATACATGGCCGACGGAAAAGAGTCGTTCGACGACTGCGCCATGTTGACATGATCGTTGGGGTGAACCGGCGCCTTGCTTCCAAGCGGCGTGCCCGCGAGTTGGCAGCAGCGGTTGGAGATCACTTCGTTCACGTTCATATTGAACTGGGTGCCGCTGCCGGTCATCCACACATGCAACGGAAACATGTCGTGATGCTGGCCGGCGAGGATTTCGTCGCAAGTCTGAACGATCAAGTTGTAACGCTGATCGTCGAGCCGCTTGCCGGCGTGGTTCGCGGTGGCAGCGGCTTTCTTCAAGGTAGCGTAGGCGGTGATCATTTCGCGGGGAATCAAATCCCTGCCGATGCTGAAATGTTCGAGCGAGCGCTGGGTCTGAGCACCCCACAGTTTGTCTGCAGGCACTTCAACCACACCGAGGCTGTCGGTCTCTTTTCGCATGTCGGTCATGTGATGTCCCTCCGGATACGAGGTTCGACGATGCTGTTGGCACTATATCACAGACGGAACTCCCCCAAATCCTCGCAGGCGCGCGACGGTGGACCGTATTGCCGCGACGGCCTTCCCCCCCGCTTGCACGGGCGCGACGGAAAGAGCACGATTCGATCAGACCGGACACCGATCTAGACTGCGCGCCTAAGCGGCCGGGCAGGGCCCCACCAGAGGCCAGGGAGAAAGCCATGATCACCGCGGATCTCAGCGGCAAGGCGGCGCTGGTCACGGGCGGCGCCTCGGGCATCGGGCTCGCCACGGTCGAGCTTTTGCTCGCCTGCGGCGCCGCCGTCGCGGTGAACCATCTGCCGGACGACGCGCGCGCTCGCACCGAGCTCGATCGGTTGCGCGCGGGCGGCGGTGCGGTGATCGCCGCGCCCGGCGACGTCTCGCGGCCGGGCGAGGCGGAGGAGATGGTGCGCGCGGCGATCGACGGGCTGGGACGGCTCGACATCCTCGTCAACAATGCGGGGACGCCGGGAACGAGCGCGCCGATCGCCTTCGCCAATCTCGACGCCATGACCGAGAAATTCTGGCAGACCATCCTCGCGACCAATCTGCTCGGCCCGTTCCGCTGCAGCCATGCCGCCGCGCCGGCACTCCGGCGCGCGCGGGGCGCCATCGTCAACACCGCGTCGGTGGCGGGGCTGGGACGCGTCGGCAGCAGCATCGCCTATGGCGCGAGCAAGGCCGGCCTCGTCAGCCTGACGCGCTCGCTCGCGGTGGCACTCGCGCCCGAGGTGCGCGTCAATGCCGTGGCGCCCGGCTTCGTCGATTCGCCGTGGACCAAGGCGTGGCCCGAGGAGCGCAAGCAGGGCTATGTCGGCGCCACGCTGATGAAGCGCGCCTGCACGCCGGCCGACATCGCCGAGGCGATCCTCTTCCTCGCCGCCGGCAGCGCCATGATCACCGGCCACACCTTGCCCGTCGATGGCGGGCTCATCTAGAGGTCTCGGCTCACTATTGGGGCTTTGCGTGCCCGCGCCGTCGGCAACACCGACGCCCGATATACGTTCAGGGTTGCCAGAACCATTTCCCGGTTTCCGGCCAAACTCGCGCCGAGAAGGCGAAGGATGAAATCATCGTGAGCGCGTGGATCGTAGCGCTGGTCTTGTCTACCGCCTTCTTCCACGCGGGCTGGAACGCTGTGTTGCGGCACAGCAGCGATCGGTTGCTCACCACCGCGATGATCGCTTTCGGCGGCGCTATGGTCGCGGCGTCATTTCTTCCGTTCTTGCCATGGCCGAGGCGTGCGAGCCTCCCCTTCATGCTCGCCGCTTTCGTTCTTCACACTGTCTATCGTGTCTTGCTGATCTTCGCGTACCGGTGGGGCGATCTCGGCACCGTGTATCCCATCTCCCGGGGCTCGGCGCCGCTTCTCGTTACTGCCGCCGCCGCATTTTTCGTGGGCGAACATCTCAGCGCACTGGCCCTTTGTGCGGTCATCCTTATTTCGCTCGCCATCATCGCCCTATCACAGACCCACCTGGCGACGGCGATGCCCAGCGCGCGGGGCGGCGCCGTCGCCAGGAGGCTCTGTGATAGGGCGATGAT
>WNFH01000055.1_pt1 | contig 53762 bp, 43 predicted proteins | sample 5400411 | NCBI WGS metagenome assembly WNFH01 (sample SAMN13153347, study PRJNA577476) | soil metagenome | isolation source: 200 cm saprolite under Douglas fir tree site 2 hole 3 | place: USA:California | collected 2015-04-18 | reverse complement strand
CCGCGTTTAATTACACAGTGGCAGCGTTTGACGCGGCCGGCAATACTTCCGCGCAATCAGCGAGCGCTTCGGCGACGACGCTGGCATCCTCCGGCGGCGGAATCCCGAACACGCTGGGGTGGTATCAGATTCCGAACACCAGCATTAAGTCTCTCTGTCCGACCTATAGTGAGATTCAGGCAAGTTCCGGCTGCGCCGCGGTAATGTCGGCGTGGAGTGGTGCTTTGTTCGATACGAAGAGGAACCGACTCATCATTCATGGGGGCGGGCATTCCGATTACTACGGCAACGAGATCTATGCCATTGACTTCAACACGAACCCCATCTCTGCGGTGCTTGTTAAGGACGCGTCACACGGTAGCGCAATATCCAATGTGAGTTCGACACCAGAGGCGTTTAACGACGGTACACCCAACGCGCGCCACACTTACAACGGTTGGGTCTACCTGCCGACGCAAGACAGTTACCTGCTTTATGGAGCAGGGCTTTCCGCCAATGGACCCTTCTCAGACGGCCAATGGCTCTTTAACCCGTCGAGTCTAGCGTGGACCCAGCAGCAGCCTTTGACGCACCCCAATACAGCGAAAACCGGGAGCATTCCGCAGCATGCGTACGACCCGGTAAACGACAAAGTCTACTTTGTGGAAGGGAACGCCAGTACGTTCTGGCAACTGGATCCTGCCACGGGACAGTGGACGAACCTGGGCAGTTCGGGGTCGGCCTGTGGTAACGACAATGCAACGTCGAGTATCGATCCTGTTCGGAGACTCTACGCTTGCGCAGGCAATGGCGAACTCTTCACTGTCAGCCTGAATGCGCCGTATACGGTGACAAACGACACGAGCGCTTCCGGTTGTTCCACGCTGGCGTCGACCAACTCGCCGGGGTTCACATACGACCCGGTGCAACAACTGTTCGTCGGCTGGGCCGGAGGGAATACGGCTTACACGTATAATCCTGCAAGCCACAGCTGCACCGCGATCACGGCGTACTCCGGCGGACCGACGACGATACAACCGAACGGCACGTTTGGACGCTTTCGCTACGCACCGGCGCTCGGTGTTTTCGTCGTAATTAATGACATCAATTCAAACGCCTATTCGTTGCGCCTAAGCCCGGCATCCGGCGGAGCCGGCGGCGGGCCGAACCTCACGAATATCACGGCCAATTCGATAACGACGTCCAGCGCGGTGATCGCGTGGACCACGGATGTCGGCGCGACTTCGCAGGTGGAGTACGGCACGACGGTCGCATACGGCACGCTGACGATCCTGAACTCGAGCCTGGTGACAAGCCATTTGGTGTCCGTGAGTGGTCTTAGCGCGAATACCCTCTATCACTACCGGGTGCGCTCCAAGAATTCGAGTGGAGTCGAATCAGTGAGCGTAGACGCGACCTTCGCCACAAACAACACCACCGACACGACGCCGCCAACGGTATCCATTACGGCGCCGGCGGCGAATGCGACGTTGGCCGGGACCGCGAGCGTTTCGGCGAATGCCTCGGACAACGTGGCCGTTTCCCGCGTGCAGTTCTTGCTGGATGGGGCTAACTTAGGGGCGCCAGCCACCTCAGCGCCGTACACCGTGAGCTGGGACACCACGACGGTGGTCAACGGGGTTCACACAGTGGGCGCGGCCGCAACCGACAGCTCTGGCAACGTAGGGAATGCGACGGGAGTGGCGGTGAATGTCTCAAACACCGCTTCAGCGTCGAACTTCCAGACGCTGTGTACGGCGCCGGGGGTAGTCAAGTGCGTGACGTGGGATAGCCCATCGGATTTCACGCCCGCAATCGGCGGCGCCGGTTACGCCAGCGGGTTATATCCGGCGGAAGATGGCACGTACCAAGGCGTACAAGACACCAGCAGCAAGGTAGATGGCGCTGGGGCACTGAAATTCGTCATCCGACCCGGATCCGCGCATCCGCATGGCACAAATCCTGCGGGGTACTGGTTCCAGCAATTTGGAACGGATGGCGCGCCAACCAACTTCGGCGAAGGAACCACACTGTATCTGCAATTTAGGTTCAAAGTGTCTACCGAAATGCTCAATTATGACTGGACGCAGGCAGGTGGCGAAGGCTGGAAGGTGTTCATTGTCTTTGGCCCTGTCCCTGGTCCAAGCTGCACGAGCGACCAGTTTGTGCAGGAGAATACTAACCAAACCAATGTCGCGACCGGATACGTGTCTTGCGGAACGCCGGGCTTATATACGAACAACGGGAGTCCCCCAATGGACATTGAGCAGGGGGACTATAACTGCGCCTACGCAGGGGGCGGAGCAACATATACAGGACCAAACTGCTTCGTGTACCCAGCGGACACTTGGATCACGGAATATTGGGTGGTACACATTGGGACCTTCGGTCAACCGAACAGCAGCTTCCAGGCTTGGATTGCTCCGGAAGCGCAGCCGTTGAAGCAGTTCATTAACCTGCCTAACTTTAACTTCGGGGATGGATCCAACCACGCGGTTGGACTCAACGCAATCGAATTGACACCCTACTTCAGCGGCGCCAACGGGTCCACAACAACGCCAGGGGCGTCAATGTGGTTTGACGATCTGATCGTCTCGACACAGCCGATAGCGGCACCAACGAACTAAATAGAAGGTGAGGGTGCGAGGCCAAAAGCTCGCCCCACACCCACGAAGCGAGAACCGATAGGGGCATGGACCCGTCTGAGCCATGCCTCTAGATGTTTTCGGGGACCAACGTACCCGTTCGTAAGAAAGCGCGAGAGAGATTAATCTGCTACTTGGCTGGGGCGTCGGCCTTTGCTGATTCGTGAAGCGAAGCAGTGCCCGGTAGATGCTTGCGGAGCAAAAGCGCCCCGGCAATCAGAATCCCGCCCATTAGGAGCAGCCTGGCGGGTTCTGCCAGGGAACCGAAAAAAGTGAGGAGCATATTCATGACGTTTTACACTAGGCAGCCCGAGTGCCAAAGGTCGTCCCCTTGTAAGTTATTTGTTTACAAGTAGTTATGGATTGCAGGGAACGATAGCAAGTGCGAAAGCGGAAGCTTAATGTCAAATGTTGGCCAAAGACTTCCGCTACCTTAGGGTGACGACCAGACTGTTACATTCCAGAAAGAAACCTGATTCAAGACAGAGTCCGGCGGACGCGAGTCACCCAGCATGGTCCTATCGGGGGTCGATCTTGCGGGCTGTATATGTTACGGCTCCCGCCAGTTCGTTTAGGTATTCGCGACGGGACCAGACGAGGGAACGCGCCTGAAAAACGATGATTCTCAGTTTCTCCATTAGTGAGATAGGGGCTCGACGGACTGAATTCAGGTTAGCACCTAGATGAACCCAGTTGTAAAGGAAGAGCTTGGAGCGCTTTTTGGGATCGTAGAAAGCCATAACATCGGCGCTGCTCTTGAGTGCGCTGGAAGCTTCCTCATGCATTCGCCGGTAAAAGAACGCGTCCTGAATTTCATAGAACTTGCCATATAGAGACATTTCCGCGATCAAAGGGAAATCGCCGCCGTTGTAGTTGCGCATGAGGCCGGTTTTTCGGAACTTGTCGGCGCGGTTCAGTCCGTAATGAAGGTTACCCAAACGGATTTTTTGCTGAACGCCAATCCAGCGTTTGCTGGGCTGTTCGTCCATGAGGTGAAGGTGTTCGTCAAAGTCTCCTGTGATATTACCTTCGGCGTCGATGAGTTTCGTACGGGGATACGCAACAAACACGGATGGATCGTGGTCGAGGATATCCACGGCGCGCTCGAGGAGATTCAGGCTGACTAAATCGTCAGAGGGTGTCCAACGGAAAAATTCACCATTTGCAAGCTCGAAACAACGGCGGTAGTTTCCAGCGGCGCCGAGGTTGGAAGGATTCCGGTAATACTTGATGCGGGAATCTTTTGCGGCAAAGTCACGGCAGATTTCTTCACTGCGATCGGTGGAACAGTTATCTGTCAGGATAAGCTCGAAGTCGCCATAGGTTTGATTGAGATGTGCCTCAATGGAAGCGGCGACGTATTTATCGCGGTTGTAAACCGGCATGCCGATGCTGACGCGGGGCTTGCCCATGATTGTTCCTCCAGAAAGATTGCGCGCGTCCTTTTTCAGGGGCCGAGGAGCACCTTTCGTGAATAAAAGCCCTCGGCAAACTTGCCTGGGGAATTGGCCTCGATTCCCCGGATGCGCATTAGACCCTGAAAGGTGTCCTCTGTAAACCACTGCTTGTTTCGTTGGGTAGCGAAACAAGCCATTAAATGCTTAATTTTACGCGCACAAATACTGCGATCAAAGGGCACGAAAAAGTTAGGCGAGCCGAGGTCACCCTCGTACTTCGGGATCTCGTACTCGAGAATGAAGTGATTGCGCCAAGTGTTCCAGGTGAACTGGTTGAGAACGAGGTGATCCTGATGCAGGTCATCCCGGCTATGGGTGAAGATTAGATCAGGGGACAGGCGAGCTTTTAAGCTCTCGAAGTACTCCTTGATCTTGACGCCCTCAAATGGGAAAAAGCTGTTCCGGAAATCGAGAATCTCAACGTTTTGCTTGGCTGCGCCTTTTAGGAAGAGCGCCGCGCTGCGGCGAGCTTCGCGCTCGCGGTCTACACCAGAACTGAAGACGACCCAGTGAAAATGGAGATTCCGGCGAGTTCTTAGGAACTCAAGGAGTGTGCCGCCGCAGCCGATCTCAATGTCGTCGGAATGGGCACCAAGGCAAAGAATCTGCAGAGGCCGGCCATTGTTCTTGAAATTGAGTCGTAGCATTACCGGCTTCAGTGCCCGTTCATCCACACTTGCCAAGGCGCGTTGCCCTTGGCGTAGAGATCGTCGAGGTGCTGTTTGTCCTTAAAAGTATCCATACAGGCCCAGAAACCGTCGTATTGGTAGGCTATGAGTTGCTTCTCGGCAATCAAACGGCGAAACGGTTCATGAACCAACTCTTCGCCTTCCTTTAGATACTTAAAAATATCCTTCTTGAAGACAAAGTAGCCGCCGTTGATGCGCATGGAGCTCTTGTTCACGTCTTCAATGTTGGAGACGAGGTCTCCTCCATTGAAAGAAACAAGGTGATAACTGAGGTTAGGCCGTATGCAGAGAAAACTGGCGACCTTGTCATGCTGCCGGAAGTGCTCGATTTGCTTGGGGAGCGGGAGATCCGAAAGGCCGTCACTGTAGTTGGCCAGGAACATCTCTTCGCCTTCCAGATATTTCTCCACCGCTTTGAGGCGCTGGCCGACATTGGAGGTGATTCCCGTGTCGGCGAAAGTGATGCGCCAATCGTGGATATCCCGATTTATGAGGTCGATATTCTTGCCGCCCGCCGACAGGATGAAATCATTGGAAACATATTCGTCGTAGTTGACAAAATAGTTCTTGATGGTGTCCGCGCGATGCCCGAGGCAAAGAATGAAATCCTTGTGGCCATAGTGAGCGTAATACTTCATGACGTGCCAAAGAATGGGGCGATAGCCAATGGTGGCCATGGGCTTGGGGATGTTCTCGGCGTAGTCGCGCAGACGCAGGCCGAGACCGCCGCAGAACAATACGACTTTCATGGCTTACCTCCCTTCCCTTGCGAGCGAAATGGGCTGACACTCATAGCCCGATACCCTCGTAGGTGGCAAAATCGTGCTTGTCGAGCATGCGCCGCCCATCGATGAAGAGCGGAGGCTGCTGCTGTTTTCGGAGCAATTCGGGAACCCTTTTGAACTCGTCCCAGCGAGTTACAAGAATGACGGCTTGCACATCGGAGATAGCGGCGGCCAAGTCATCGCAGATGTGGACGGATTCGCCGTTAAAGAGATGGCGGGCTTCCTCGGCAGCGGCGGGATCGTAGGCTTTCACCTGAGCGCCCTGTGCTGCGAGGGCACGCAGAATGGGGATTGCCGGCGATTCGCGCATGTCATTGGTGTCGGGGCGGAAAGACAGGCCCAGGACGGAAACACGCAGTCCACGGAGAGAAGGGTAGTGCTTCTTCAAAAGACCCAGTACTCTTTCCGGTTGGTGCTCGTTGACGTGGACGACCGCCTCGAGCAAGTTCATGGGCAATCCGGCTTTGTGCCCGTGGGCGACGAGAGCCTTGACGTCTTTGGGCAAGCAACTACCGCCGAAGCCACAGCCGGCTGCCAGAAACGAAAGGATGGCCGGCCCCTTGCGGGTACCGTCGGGAAGGGCCAGAGAAAGGTAGTTGCTGAGATGCACGCCGCGCATCACATCCAAGCAATCGATGCCGCCGAGAGTAGAGCCAAGATTGGCAATTTCGTTGGAGAAAGAGATCATCGTGGCCAGCAGCGCGTTGGAGGCGTATTTGATCATCTCAGCGGTCTTGCAGTTTGTGCGGAGCTTGTCAACGCGGTCGAAATTGGCGTAGAGACCGCTGAGCACCGAAATGGTGCGTTCGTCGATTCCACCCAGGACAATGCGGTCCGGATGCATAAAGTCGTTGATGGCTTCGCCCTCGGTGAGAAACTCGGGATTCATACCCACGCCAAAATCTCTGCCCGCACACTTGCCGGAGGCCTCCTCGAGAATGGGAAGGACAACGGAATCGGTGGAGCCAGGAACAACCGTGCTCTTGACGATGACCACGTGATAAGAGGTCTTGCTGCGCAAAACTTCGCCGATTTGACGCGAAACTTCCTTGATAAAACGGAGGTCGATCTCCATTCCTGAAAAGGGCGTGCCAACGGCAATAAGCGAAAGCTCCGAATCGAGAACCGCCTGGCGAAGGTCCGTGGTGGCCTGCAGCTTGCCTCCAATGTGTTTGCGGAGCAGCGGTTCGAGACCACACTCAAATATGGGGGGTATGCCCATGCGGATACTCTTCACCTTGCGCTGGTCGGAGTCGACGCAAACGACGTCGTGCCCCTTCTCAGCGAGGCACACGCCGCTCACCAATCCTACATATCCCGTGCCTACGACGGAGACCTTCATCACGCCTCTTCCGCAATGGGATTGCCCGCATACCAGAGAAGGGAGCGTCTAAGCCCTTCGTCAATCTGGATGGTTGGGTTATAGCCGAGACTATTGCGAGCCTTTTCAATGATGGGGCAACGGCGATGGGGATTGTCCAGGAGATAGTCTTTGTCCGCGCTCTGCCGCCGGACAATCTTGCCTTGGTAGCCAAAAAGGACGCGAACTTGCGCAACGATTTTTTCCGCGAGCTCCAACATGGAAATCTCCGGTTTTTCGACACCGATGTTATACGCCTCTCCGGGCTTTCCTGAGATCAAAATCTTGTAGTAGCCGCAGATGGCGTCAGCAACATAACAGAAGGTACGCTTGGGGGAACCGTCGGAGAGCATGACAATGTCACGACCATTGAGAACGTCACGGACGTAGTCCGGGAGGACGCGCTTATCCGTAATTTTCAGGCCTGGTCCATAGTTGTTGAAGGGACGAGCGGATTTCACGGGCACGTTGTACTGCTGCGCGAAATTGACGCACAGGGTTTCCCCATAGCGCTTCGCTTCGTCGTAACAAGCGCGAGGGCCGGTGCAGGAAACAAGACCGCGGTAAGTTTCCGGCGTGGGGATATTCTCGGGCGAAGGGTCGCCATAGATTTCGCTGCTGGAGTAAAAGAGGAAGCCCTCAAAAGGATTGCCGGCTTTGATGCGGCCAAGAGCGTAATCAAGGAGATTGCGCAGCCCATTGATGTTGGCATCCATGGTGCCAATGGGATCTTTGCGGTAGTACGTGGGCGAAGCAATGGATGCGGCGTGAATGATGTACTCGAATTCGCCCATGTCCGGTGGAAGCGCTTGCGCGAGATTGTGGGTGCGGAGGTGAAGGTGGGGATTACCTTCGAGCTGCTTGAGCCAGTCGGGAACACCGCGGATGTAGCTGTCGAAAACCGTGACATCGATGGGCGAACCCGAGCGTGTGCGATTCCAATAAAGCGCTGATTGCACCAAGTAGTGGCCGAGGAAGCCGGCGCCCCCAGTGATCAGCAGCCGATAGCCCGCAAGTTTCGGAAACTCTTCCCTAAGGTTGGTACAGATGTATTCGAGGTCGTTTTCAACAACTTGTTGAGCCTTGAGGCGCCCGTTTTGCTCTCTGATAATGGTCGTTGTCATGACAGATTGGTGAGCCTCTATGCGCGAACTGCCGAATAGAAGTATTGAGTCTGTTCCGCGCGCAGTTTGTCCGCAAGGCGGCCTGCGGGAAGCTCAACATAGGAATAGCTGATGAGCTGATCTTTAGCAATGTCGCGTTTCAAGCGGCAGTTTTCAGAAAGCCCCATGGGCAGAGCATTTTCCTGCTGCGCGGTTTCTGAGTTTTCAATAGCACCGTAGCAGGTAAAGCCACCAATACCGTCCAACACGTCACCTGCTTTGAGATCGCGCTTGGCAATGGTGACCACGTCACAAACAGGCTTGCCGATGGGCGCAGTGGTAGCATCCTGGAAAAGGGCGGCCCGCGCAATCGTGGGAATTACCTGGACCTGCGGAAGGTGAAATGGTGTGTAAAAGAGATAGAACGGGCCGTCGCCCATCTTGAAGAAACTCATATACTGCGCGTTGATCTGATCCTTGCTGTAGCCGATGACAAAAACGCCGGTGTGTGGCTCCGCGCCGATGAGGAAGTCGACGATTCCGCCATTCAGGAGCTGACCTTCCGGAAAAAGATTCACGGCTTCCTTGACGTGGGCGCATTTTGGTCCGTACATGCCGCGTTTGCCGACACCCAGGCCAGTAGAGTTCGCCAGAATGGTGCATTCCATGGAGAGCTTAGTGCCGTCCGCAAAAGAGGTAATCATAGAAGCGGATTGGTTAACGCGCTCCGCAAAGGCCTTCTGGGTTTCTGGGGTCCGGTAGGGATCGAGAAGACCTTTGAGGTTGCCGGCGGCCACCGGTTTGAAGCCCATGGTCTTCACGAAGCGGAAGAGGTTGACGGCCACGCCCGGTTCATCGCCGTCAGTGTAGGTGACGATGACATTGTTGCGATCGGCGTAGGTTTTGAGAATCGGACCCACCGTGGCGTCGAGAACCGCATTGAGAAGAACTACGTGCTTCTTGTTTTCGACGGAACGAAGGACAACGTGCGCACCCAGCTCCAAATCGCTGGTGGCATCAATAATCACATCGATGTTGGAAGCTTCGCAAAGAAGACTGGGATCACTGGTGATGGATACTTCGCCGCGGGAAATCGCAGCGTCTAATTGAACGACGGTGCTCGGCGTCTGATATTGATGGACGCCAGCGTCGTGGAGAGCCTGCTGGGCCTTGGAAATGGTGCGGTTTGAGATGGCGGCGAGGCGCATGCCGACAGGAGGCTTGAGCATCTGATTGGCGATTCCGCGACCCATATAACCGGCACCGACGATTCCGACGCGGATCGGCTTGCCTTGTTTTTCTCTCTTTTCAAGCGCTGTATCAACAATAATCATAGGGGCTCCGTAGCAGGGTATCTACCTAAGCACTTAGGGCTGCATAATCGGGCCACGCGCGATCAGCATCGGAGATCACTCCGACCGGAAGCGGCCATTCAATTCCAAATGAAGGATCATCAAAGCGCACGCCGCGGGCTGAAGCGGGAGCGTAGGCGGCGCTGGTCAAATATTCGATCTCGGTATCGTCACCTAGTGTTTGATAGCCGTGAGCACAGCGTGCCGGGATGTAGAGGATTTTGTGATTGTTGGCGGAAAGCTCGAAGCCAGCCCAAGCTTTGTGGGTTGGAGATGAAGGACGCAAATCCACGACGACATCATAAACCGCGCCACGAGTGCAACGTACCGTCTTGGCTTCCTCATCCGGAGGAGTTTGGAAGTGGAGGCCGCGCACAGTTCCCCTTTTCAACGTTAGAGCCACATTGATTTGGGCGACGTGAGAGACGAGACCGTGCGCCTGAAATTCTTTCGTACACCAAGAACGCGCAAAAAAGCCACGGTTATCGCTCCTGGGGTCGAGCTCGATGAGGACTGCGCCTTTCACTTTAGTTTCCGTAAAATGCATGCTTGAGGTATCAGTTTGCCCGTGATTGACATTGTCGGACACCGATAAGGGAGAGTACGGTGTCGTACTGTTCATCAAGAGCCTTGCGCAACGGCGCCATCCGCTCGGCGATCTGTTTCTTGATGGCAGGAGCGTTGGCCTCCAAAGCTTGGAAACGCTCGATCAAGTCTTCGGTCTTGAAGTCGGCAATGTTGAGGACGTAGTCCACCTGGCCGGCTTGCGCGAGAAGAGCGCGGCTCTTTTCGTGATAGGCGACGCCCAAGACCGGCTTATTCATCATTAGTGAAATCAGTATGCCGTGGTAGCGGTTGGCAATCACGAAATCGGCCTGCGCAATCTCCGAAACCAAATCTTCGAGTACCTGAATCTTCTGGCCAGCCAGCAGGTTCGGTGAATTGCCTGAACCATTCATCGCTTTGCGAATATCGTCGATGGTCAACGAGTCAGCTCGGACCTGAGTGGGGAAAAACAGCACGGCATGTCCGCTCTTGTCGAGCCATTCGGCGAACCTGGCAAGTTTCCGAACGTAATCTTCATAGCGGGCGGGATCGGGAGTGGGCCAGTAACGGCCGTCGAAGAAAGGAACGGGGTTCGTGCCGACCACAGCGCGTACGCATCCCGAAGGCGCTGGCTTCGCGGCGGGCAACTGGAGACTGTAGACGAGGTCAGGAAATACCGGGTGGTTGCCCTTGATCCTTAGACTCTCCATGAGCCGACTAGAGATCGCATCTCGGTACGAGCGGTAATTCACACGATCTAGAACACGCTTGAAGAACCACTTGCTCAGAGGTGAATCGATAGGGCCGGCGCCCACGCTGAGAATGGCGACTTTTGTTCCGGTCAATTTGGCCAGCCAAGTCCATTTGTAAAGGGTATAAGGGAAGCCCCAAGCGCCTCCGTACCCGTCGTTTAGTTGCTGAGAGCCTGCAACCAGGAGCAAATCGACGCCCTTTAATCGGCGATAGGAGGCCAAGAGGAATTTTGGCTCTCCCAGAACTCCAGAAACAATCTCCAGAAGGCGGCGAATAGCCTGAACGGGCGCACGAAGTCCTGGAATGACTTTGAGTTTGGCCTTTAGACCGGAGCGCACTAGCATCGGTTTAGCAGTGGCAGAGGAGGTAGGCTGACTCTGCTCGGGAGAGTCGGATTCCTTCACCGGTGGAGCTGGAAAATATTGCCGAATCGGAAAGGCTGTAATTTGGTGACGAATCTGCGTGTCTTGTGGGTTGATTGTGAAGCCGATGACCTGCGCATTGGGAATGCGTAGGCGAACATTTTGAATCACAGCAGCGAGGAGGGCCTCGTCCCCGAGGTTCTTGGTACCACCATGGCTGAAAACACCGATTCTTTTTTGAACTTCAGACGCCAAAAGTTTTCTCCAGATGAAGTCACGCTCAATACAAGTCTGTTAGCGCTCTTTTCTTGCTAGGAAGATCATCTGCCAGCCAAGACCGGCACGTTCTTTGACTTCGTCGATCTTCTCCTGCGACAGGATCAGGCGCGCGGCGGAATTGAGCTTGTATGAATTAAGGAAACGCAGGAGGCCAAGGCTGCCGTGGGGAATAATTGTGGAATTCTTGAGAACCTTAAAACGTGGTGCAAGCATTTTCTTGAGTTGAGGGCGGCTCAGTTGATGAGCGATGTGCTGAGGCGGTTGAACGTTCCAACCTACGTCTCCAAGCCGGTCCATGACCCACTTATTTCCGGTCGTGATGATAAAGTGACCACCAACTTTCAAGACCTCCGCGGCCAAACCGACGTACTTTACCTGATCCTCGACGTGGGCAATAACTTCCTGGGAAACTACGATATCAAAGAAGTCCCTAGGGAGGTCCGCGTCGTAAATGTTCCCAGCTCGGTACTCAATGTCCGGGCGCCGCGCCTGAGCAGCAGCAATACCCTCGGGCGAGAGGTCGATCCCGTGTGCCTCCCCGAGTTCTGCGAGCCGCTCTGTGAACCAACCCCGGCCACAGCCAAGATCCAAAATACGAGGCTTGAGGAGGTGTAAACCGCGTATAAGACCCAGAATTTCTTGAGCCCGACGCTCCGTCCAAGCATTCAGGACCTTGCGACCTTCCCAGTTTTGCCAATGCCAGTCCCAGAACTGGCGCTGGTCGTCAATCGATGGAACTTGTCGAGCAGTGGACATCTTGCCTTGTCTCCCGGAAACCCTTTGTGAGTTATTTTCCAATTTTTCTCGAGGGATGCGCGGAGCGCGAGGCCACCGGCTATCCTTCACTCTTTCCCACGACACCGACCGGGCCCCAAATCAGTCTCTAACAGATTTGGACATCTACATCCGGTGACGGCAGACGGGTGCTCTTATTCAGCGTGTTGGAAGGCACGATCGTAGCCAAAAACCACGATGTAAACAAATTGTTAAGTCCTTACAAAACAACAACTTATGTGGCTGTTCGCCTCATGCTGTTTTCCCATGAGATTCTGGCATGTTCCCATATGTGGCACTGCTTTACCCAACTTCAGTAAAGACGAGGAGACACGGTCCGGCCATGAAAGTCCGAACGCCAATAGAGTACTAGTTTTCATAGGCTTAGAGGGCGTTATGGGTTCCCCTGATGGCCATCGAAATGCGGCACAAAACGAGACTCACCAAGGGAAGTATGTCCGTCCAAACTGCTAATGGGCAAGTTGTGTCGAAAGCACCCCTAAAGAAGCCCGGAGCGATTCGAAACGTGCTCTCAAACTGGGGGGCCTATGTCCTGGCGATGGCGGTGAACTTTTTCGTCTCGCCATACGTCGTTCGCCACCTGGGAGACACAGGCTACGGTGTTTGGACAATCATTTTGTCACTGACAGGATACCTGGGACTTCTGGACCTCGGCGTGAGGGGAGCAGTTACCCGATATGTGGCGAAATTCCATGCGCAGACTGATCACGACAAGGCAAGCAATGTAGCTTCCTCGGCCATGGTGATCTTCTCCACGGCAGGGCTTGTAACCATGTTGGCATCGGCTATCTTTGCTGCTGTCGTTGTGGATCGTATGCGCATTCCTGTGGAATATGTAGGAGCAGCGCGCATCGTGTTGCTCCTGACGGGACTGAGCATCGCGATTTCCCTAGTGAATGGAGTGTATGGTGGAATCCTTGTCGGATTGCAGCGTTTTGACGTTACGAATAGTGTTGAAATCTTAATCAATCTTTTGCGCGCCGCAGCCATTGTTCTAACGCTGCGCGCTGGCTACGGGATCGTCACGCTCGCCATGGTGCAACTGGGATTCACTGTACTGAGATGGGCCGCCAATATCTGGCTCGCGTGTCGCTTTTATCCTCAACTCAAGATACGACTGTCGCGAGCAAGCCGGACAGGCATGAAGTTGATCTTTTCGTTTAGCGTATTCTCGTTCTTGCTTCATGTCAGCGGCAGCCTGATTTACGCAACGGATAACATCGTCATAGGTGCGTTCCTGCCGGTTTCGGCTGTAACGTTTTATGTCATCGCGGGGAATTTGACCGAATATACCAGGACATTGGTATCCGGTATTTCCCAAACCATGACGCCCCTGGCAAGTTCAATCGAAGCGCAGCAAGATCAGAAGCAGTTGCAGCGGATGGTACTGTTCAGCAGCCGAACTGGTTCCATGGTGGTTCTGCCCGTAGCTTTGACATTCATGCTAAGAGGAAGCAGTTTCATCGGACTCTGGATGGGGCCGCAATACGTCGAGCTCTCAGGTAAGGTGCTTTGGGTGCTTTCTCTTGCTCTATTGTTTTGGGCCGCTAACTCCGTGACCGGGGGAAGCATGCTGGGACTCAGTAAGCACAAACCTCTAGTCCCGGCAATGCTCTTCGAAGGGCTCCTTAATCTGTGTCTCAGCATTTTCTTGGTCCGGGGAAGCCTCGGGATACTAGGCGTGGCCTGGGGCACGGTGATTCCAAATTTCATCTCGAGCCTGATCTTCTGGCCTTGGTACATCCGTCGCACCCTGCAGATCGATCCTCTCGCGTACGCGGTATCCGCTTGGCTTCGCCCAGGCATCGCGATTCTTCCGTTTGCGATCGCCAGCTTTGCGATCGAACATTTCTTGCCAGCGAAAACGTTGTTCGTCTTCTTCCTACAGGTAGGTTGCCTGCTCCCATTGGCAGCAGGGGGATATTGGCGCTTGTGTTTGGACGCAGAGCAGCGCTCCGATTTTTCGCAACGCATTGCTGGCCTTGTCGGTCGGGCACCTGTTCCTGGATGAAATCCTGAGAATTCGCTGGCGATTCCTACATAGAGAACTTAGTGCTGGCACTCGGCAGGGGTAACCTCGGCGGCCAGGGTTCCGAGGGGACAAAACTCAAAATCGTGAATCAACTTCCGGAACTTCTTTGGCGTGCCACGGAGACCGGTGTAGTGACGAATATGAGCAGTCAGGCTTCCGTTCATCCTTGGCTGTTCCGGATCAAGTTCCCAAGGATGAATATATACGCAGACAGAGCGATTCTCACTACGGTTCAAAAAATGAATACCCCAACGTGTGAACCAATAAGGCAAGAGGCGGAAGTACGCGCCACCCCCAAAGGGTGATCGGCGCCCGCCAAACTCGAGTGTGGTCATGGGAAATTCGACGATCGACCCATTAGAAGTTCGGATACGGTGGGGATAGCGAGGAGCGTCGGGAATTCCATAGCTTGGGTGCTTAACCGGAAAAATGCTGGAATCGAAGCGGAAGCCGAGCTCTACCAGAATATCAAGCGCCCAAAGCGATTCCTGAGTAATGGAAAAGCTTGGAGCGCGATAGCCATATACGGGCGCACCGCTAGAATCCTCCAGAAGTTGTTTTGCCTGTTGCGTGTCCTCGCGGAACTCTTGAGGGGTCATCCTGTAGACGCTGCGGTGGCGGAGGCTATGACAAGCGACCTCGTGTCCGCGTTCCGAAACTTGTCGCACGAGTTGGGGGTAATACTTGGCCACCCAAGCCAGAGTAAAGAATGTCGCTCTGCAGCGAGCTTCATCTAACCAGTCGAGAAGCAAATGTGTATTTTGTTCGACGCGGCTCTGGCGCGAACCCCAATCGTCCGGCACATTGCTGGAGCTGAATGCGCTCACGTGATAATAATCTTCCAAATCGACGGTTAGCGCGTTCTTCATTTGCGTCCCTGTGAAAACGATCGTATCGCGACTTCGTAGACCTTCCGATAGAGCTCCGTGACTGTATTCCAATCACTCTCCTGGCAGACCTTTGCCCTGGCGTTCCTTCCCAACGCTGAGCGCAGATTTGCATCATGCAACAAGCGCGTAGCTTGCCGGCAGAAATCGTCAATCTCGTCCGGCTCGAACAGCAGACCAGTAACCTCAGGTTCGATGAGTTCCCGGATGCCACCTACGTTACTCCCCAACACTGCTTTTCCGAGCGCCATTGCCTCGAGAGGCTTGAGTGGCGTAACCAGTTCCGTGATGCGCAAACTTCGTCTAGGGTAAACCAAAACATCGAGGATGGAATAGTACCGCTCTACTTCTTCGTGACGGACGCGGCCCAAATAGGAGACAAAGCCTTGGGCCTTTTCTTGCTGGATGGCATCGCGGACAGCTTCGGTACCGTCGCCGATGATCAACAACTTGAAGGGAACCCCGCGGGCATGGAGAGCTGTCGCGGCTCGTACCAGCCACGATACGCCTTCCCAAGGAAAGAAAGTCCCTATAAACCCCAGTGTTGGGGTGTCATCCAACTGAAGTTCTTTGGCGAGGTCTCGGTCGTAATCTCTCGGCGTGAAACGCGCAACATCGACTCCATTCGGCACGTGAAACAACTTCAACTCCGGGATACCGCGCGATGTGAGATCCTTCAAAATTGGTCGCGCAATGCCAACGACGGCGTTCGCGCTATTGGCTACATGCGTTTCCAGCGCTCTCGTGAGTTTGTAACGTAGGGATGTCGGCTTCTGGGGTACGCCATCTTCCCAGAAAGAGCGAATTTCATAGACAAAAGGGATGCCCGCGGACGCTGCGGCGCGTGATGCCGAAAGTCCGCAAAGGGCCGGTGAGTGGGCATGAATCAGATCAAACCTCTCGCTCGCCAAAGCTTTAGTTATGCTCTTTTCGAGGAGATGCACGACTCCCCATTCTCGGAAACCCGGCCATCTGCGGTTAATTGCCTTCCAGCTCCACGAGGAACCTGATGGAACCCGATAATAGGGCACGGAGTCCCACACCGTGTCTTGGGGGCTCCGGTCATCAAGATTGTGCAACGGGCTGGTGACCACGGCAGGGTGCCAGCCCAGGTTCTTCTGCGCGGCAATAAGACTGCGGCTGCGGTTGCTGTAGCCGTCGAGCACGGGCCAAGAATGGTCAAGTACGTGGAGGATTCGAAAGGACAAGACTCACGAACCCTTGCTAACGAGGTGATCCTCTGCCTTTGCTGATGGAGATGCATCACGAATCGTCTCCCAGGTTGGCGAAAGGGTGCCGGTCAGAAACCGGAAGATTCCCAGCAAAGACGCTGCATTTACCACGCAAAAATAATAGGGCAAGTAAAAATATTTCGGGATGCTATTCCGCTTTTCCAGAAGCAATCCCGCAATGGCCAGCGCGTAGAATATTAGCTGCAGCCACAAAACAACGAAGTAAATCCGCGAATTGGAGAGCAATCCACTCGACAAAACCAAAAGAATTAAGAACAAAGGAGCAAACCAACGAAGAATCTTGTGGGAAACTAGTGCCAGCCAGTGTCGCGGCTGCACCCACGGCAAGACGACGCGCGGCTCACGACGGATGGCGTTAAGGCTGCGGCTGATTATGCGAACTTTGCGGCGAAATTCCTTTTGAAAGCTTTCGCCGGCTTCCTCGAAGCATACTGCAGCCGGCTCGTAGACGCCCCAATAGTTGCGTGCGACAATCTGAAGAGGATTGAGAAAATCATTGATATCTGTCGCCAGCAGTGGCAAGAACAGATCTCTCCGAATGGCATAAATTGCGCCATCTCCTCCGACTACGGAACCGAATTGAGATTCCAGCCGTTTAAGCCAAGTTTCTATCTTCCAATAAAATCCTTCTGATTCTGCCGAAGCCGTCTGCCGCGCCGTTTCGGAATACTTGGAGTTTCCGACCACGTAGCCCACGGATGGATCACCAAAATGTCGAACCAGTTGAAGGATGGCATCAGGTTGGTAGATGGCATTGGCGTCGGAGAAAACGACTATATCCCCGGTGCTCTGGGCCACACCCAGATTCAGCCCGGCCGCCTTCCCAAGCCGCTGATTTTGACGAACCAACCGAACTCCACATGCTGCATAGGAACCGGCAATCTCGTCCGTGCCATCATCCGAAGAATCCGACACCACGACAATTTCGAGATCTCCCGGCGGATAGTCAAGTACAAGACTGTTCTCAATCTTGCTCGCAATCACGCCTCTCTCGTTGTACGCAGAAATCAGCAGGGTCACTTTGGGGTGAATGCGATCACCGACTTTGCTTGCCCGTGGGAATCCCTTTGCCAGTAGCCATAGGAGCGCCGGATAGAGCACGTAGACGTATGCCACCAGAACTGCAGAAACCCAGAAGAGAAGTTCAATACTCAAGTCTTTCATCGGTTGCCTTTGTCGCGAGAGTCTGGGTATTGCTTCAAAGCAATTCCTTATTCGCGCATGGCCGCTAAGGAAGCTTGTTTGTCTGCGCCGAGGTGACCTTCGCGGGCTTTTTTTGTCCAACTAGAACCTTAAGGGATCCATCCACGGGGTCCTTATAGCTGACGAATAGATTGTCCTTCTTGTCGATCGTCATGCTGTTATCGAAGAATGTGGCGCCGAGAGAAGGAAGAAGGAGTTGGGGGCGCCATTGATTGCCATCCCACCAAATGTGTTCCAGCCCCTTGAGGCTTTCAAAGACGATGTGTGGAGCGCCCGTCGAGTCAAGAACCATGGAACTCCTAAAGTTTCTCCAGCTGAACTGGCCAAACGGCGGCAACTCCTCGACGGTTTCCTTTTTCCATTTGCCGTCGATGTATCTTGCTAACTTCAGAGCTTGTTCGTTGTAATAACAAATTATTGGATTGCCCTGTCCGTCGAGGATCAAGGAGGATCCCATTCCTCTTTGTCCACCGGGGCTGTCGTTCGGAGAATCGACCAGTACGGTGTTCCAATTCTTTCCGTTAAACGCGGTGTATTTTAGCTGGCCCGTCGGAAACCAGGTGTAGGACATGCGAGGGTAGTTCTGGGCATCCAGTGTCATCGAGTTCCATTTGCCGGGCAGCGCGCCTCCGCCACCTTCGATGGACTGAGCCGCCCAGACGCCATCTTTCAGGATCGCGTAGCGGAAGTATGTGCCGCTCTCTAGATACCATGAAATTTGCGGATTGCCATCGGCAGACACACGGATGGAGCACCAAAATCCAACAATGCCGCTACCTGGGTCGACTGATTGGGTGTGCCATTTGGCGCCGTCCCAGTGAGCGTATTTCACGATATGCGGCGTATAGCAAATGTGCGGGTTTAAATCAGAATCAATGGTGATTCTCGTCAACATGAACCCCAAGCCATGTTCCAATTGCATGTTGAACCATTTACCGTTTGGCGCGGACCGAAATGCGTACTTCAACATGCCGCCCGTTGCGGCGTAGTAGCTGAGATGTAGGTTGCCCTCAGAATCCGCCACGATCGAGGTGCTCTCCGCCTGAACGTCAACGTCCTCCGTCGTCCACGTCCAGGTTTGCGCGGCAGTTCGCGTGGAAAACATAAACAGAGCCGCTATGGCCACCCATCCGAGTTTTCTGAGCATATGAAGGGTACTTCCTTCCAGGGCATGACAAAGTCCGAATGGTTTTCCGGGGCTGGGCGCTGCAACTCGAAGTGAAATCATGCCCAGACCGCCTCCTCGGGATGTTCCAACTCGATCGCCGGAGTTTCGTCGGGCACGGGATTCGCGAGGTGTATCGCCAATTCACGCCGGTAGAGAACCTTGATGACGATTACGAAACCAATCATCTGATAGATTACATCGAGGTAAACGAACCCCAGAAAGGCTCCGCTCACCATGAATCCCAAGATCGCTACCTCCACCATACAGGCATAGTCGACAAGATAGGTAGCAGAGGCCAATCGTCGGGCGTCGCGGCGCAATCTCCATAAACTCCAGTAGCAGGAACCAATTAAAAGCAGGAACAGTCCAAGTCCGACGAAGCCTTGGTCTCCCAGCAGCTGAAAATAGATACTGTGGGGACCGCTCGAAGGATGTCCCAAAGGCAGCGGCCTGGGTTCATAGCGTTGGAAGACCTCCACGTTAGGAAGAACGTCAAAGGAACCGCCGGTAATCGGATAATCTTGAGCGAGGTTCCAAGCAGTTTCCCAAGACACCAGTCTTTCCTGCGCGGAAGTATCCAAATCGCCATTCATAAAACGGCCCATTCGGTCCATCCAAGCGGACGGGGCAAAACTTAAGACCAGAAGAGCAGCGCCCGCAAGGAAAAAGAGGCCGACAAACCTATGGCGCGACTTCAACATGATGGCAGTGAGGACGGCAAATAAACCGAGGAGGGCGCCTCGAGAGTAAGTGAGCAGAATCACGAGAATCGTGCATGCGAAGGCAACCCATAGAAAGATCTTGATCCAACGGTTTTTTTCTTGGCGAGCCAGGAAAAATAAAAGCGGCAGAGCCATGTTGAGCGCCAGACCAAAAGCGTTGTTGTCTGATAGAAAGGAGTCTGGCGGGCCCCACACGCGAGACTCTCCCGAGGTGCGCAGTCCAAACAAAGCACTCTTCACAGCCAGCAGCCCAAAGCTGCCTGCCGTTACCAGCATGATTCCTCGGAGTCGTTCCTTGGTGAAGATGACCAAGACCATTACGAAAGTGAACAGAATAATTTTGCTGACATGATTCATTTCGTACTTTGCATCGACCATGTTGCCGGCGAACAGTGGAACGCCTAGCGCGTGGACATAGGAGACAAAGAACCATACCAACAGCAATAGTAGCAGTACGCTCTCCATCGTCAGCAAAGAGCGCACAGATTTCTTGGCAAAAATCAAACCGGCAAGAGTCGGTACCGCAATGGTCATAGCTACCGGGAAATCGTGAGCGTAAGACCACGCGAACCGATGGGGATTGAAGTAGGTCACCCAGACATACATCAAAGTGCCAAAATACGGATTCAGAAAACAGAGTGGAACCGACCCAAGCATGATCGCCAGTACGAGGAAATCGCGCATGGTCCCTATACCTCACACCGGCTCTGTTGCACTCGCGTACTCATCTCATCCATTCCGTTATCGGTCGCTACCGGATCCTTAGACTCCAGAAACAGACGCCCAAGGTTAAGTGCGAAAGAAGCCATAGAGTCGTTCTCATCTATTTGTATTCGCCGCAAGCGAAAGGGATTAGTGGTCGAGAGGTTGTATCCTTCCACCGTCGTCACTGCCGAGCGATATCCGGAATGGGCTAGGAATTCCTCAGCGACTGAGCTCTGGTCTGCAGGTTTGCCGAAAGGGTACGCGAAATCAAACACGGGCACGCCAAGTCGCTCTTCCAGCAGCCGCTTCGACCGCAGCAATTCCTCGTCAAATTCCGATGGATCCAACTGGCTAACTGCAGGATGAGACATGGTGTGCGCCCCAAAGGACACTCCGCCTTTGTGCATCTCGCGAACCTGCTCCCAGTTGAGCATGCGTTCCTCAAGCTCGGCGTGTCGCACTCCAACAGTCTGCTCAAACCTGGCGCACCAGGCTCGCCGGGAACGTTCGGAAATGCTGCGGAGGTAGCACACGATCTGCCATGCGGCGTAAAGGCGAGCCCGGGCCGGACCCAGCTCGAATCGCCTGGGGCAATCCAACTCAACCTCGAGCGTGTCACCGGGTGCGTTCTTCAGAGCGACAAAGATACGGTCGTACCACGGTGCTTCGCCTGTTTCCATGCAGCGGCCTATCAGATAGATCGTTGCGGGGATTTCGTATTTTTGCAGCGCAGGAAATGCGTGGGTGTATAAATCCCGATATCCGTCATCAAATGTGACGGCGATCGTCGGCTCCACCAGCGGTACTTCGCGTAATTCGCGACAGAGCTGTTCGAGCGAAACCACTCGGTAATGCTTCTTAACGTAGCGCATCTGCGCGTCAAACTCGCTGGGCTTGACACGGGAGAACAGGGGAACTCCGTCCATTCCCACTCGGTGATAGCAAAGAACAGCGAACTTGGACATTGCGCGGCGACGCAGCCTTGGCAGGAGTGAGTTCGATAGGAGTCTGAATTCATACCTCCTCGCCACCTGTTCAACACATCGCAACACTCCGGCGCGATACAACCCCTTAATGACGGCCCGCTTCACGCTTTCTCTGATCCCGGAAGGACGGCGAACTCCTTCGTCTCCCGCTACTCTATCGTTAGATAAGAAGTCAGCTGACATGAACCATCTCGCGTGAACGCTCCAGGTGTTTGCGATGCCAGATTTCCAAGGCTACGAAGTACCAAACAATTTCGCCGTAATAGTTCGGTTGTTCTTTGTGCAAACGCATCAGACGGTCGCAGAAATCCTTGCGGAAGTACCCGCGCTTCTGCGTTCTGGAATCATTTAGTATGCCTTGCATAAGGCTTCGCATGCGGGGATTTTCCAGAAGCCATTGCGCAACAGGAACCCCAAAGCCGTGCTTTTTCTTGTACAAAATCTTGTCGGGCAGGATTCCTTTCATTGCCTGCTTGAAGATGAAGCGTTTTTCGAAACCCCGCAGTTTGAGAGAAGCGGGGACTCGCCCGGAGAATTCGACCAGGCGATCGTCGAGCAACGGATAGCGGACGTTTACGCCGGCAAGTTCTGCTGTTCCTGAAACTTTGCGGATATCGTTGTCGGCCAGCGTCATTTTCAAATCAAGGTAGAGAATGCGGTTCAACTCGCTTTGTGCCTTGGCCCGCGCGAAGTGCCCCTCTGGTATTTCCAGCCAACTGTCCCTTCGTACCTCTTGCAAAAAACCATCATCGAAAATCTCTTCGGGAGGTCGACTCAAGAAAAAACCGTACGAGAGCATGCGCCTCGGATTGGGAATATTTGCTCTTCGGACATATCGCCGCGGCAGACTCCATTTGCTCTCATCATTGGGGAGTAGATTCATCAGCGGTTCGATCACCCCGCGCCGGAGCCATCTCGGGACACTGTGGTACAGCGCAAAGCGCTTGTCGAAGGCGTAGCGTTCGTTTCCGGCAAAGAGCTCATCACCACCGTCGCCGGCAAGCAGTGTTGTGACGCCGTGGTCGCGCGCCAGCGCCGCGCAATGGTAGGAACCGATCGCCGAGGAATTCGCAAACGGCTCATGATAGTAGTCAAATATCTTGTCTACGACTTCACAAGCGTCCTGGGGAACTAGAAATTTCTCGAAATGCTCGGTCCGAAATGTAGTAGCGGCTGTCCTCGCGAAGTCGATTTCGCTAAATCCCGCCTCTTGGAAGGCAATCGAAAAACTCTTGGTCGGTTGATGATTCTCGCTGGCAAATGCAACGACTGAGCTGCTGTCCGTACCGCCACTTAGAAAACAACCTGTATCGGATGGAGAACATCGATCGAGGTGACGATGCACGGCAGTGCGCATGCTCCCTTGCAACGCCTTTGCCCAACTGGCAACGTTGCCATCCGCACCCTCGGGGAACTCAGCATCCCAGTACTGCGATTCGGTCATAATTCCGTCCTTGAAGACAAGAAGGGTGCCCGGCCGCAGCTTCTCGGTGCCGCGGTCACTGGCCAGCGGCGCGGGGACACAAGCGAACAAGAGAAATTGCAGAATAGCTGCGGGATTCGCTTCGGGAGATGCAATTTGGGATGCACGAATCGCACCTAGGCGGGAAGCGAAGAGCAGACGTGCTCCCTCGCGGCGCCAGTAAAGGCTCTTTAGTCCCAAACGATCGATCGCAAGCACCAGGCTGTGTGTCCGCTCGTCCCACAAGCCAATTGAGAACGCTCCGTGCATCTGTTTGACGAAATCCAATCCCTCTTTGAGGTACAGACGGACGATCAATTCCGCTATGGGCAGGGGCGTGACGGCATCCAGCTTAAGCGACAGCGCATCGGAAACGGCCGCCAGATCGATCAAATCCGCATCGACGGCCGCAGAGACACCGTTCAATAGACAAGTCTGCTGGAATTCCCAGGCCCGACTAACACCCAGAACGACAGATCGATTCGCGATTGGGGTCAGGTCCAAATCACCGGGAAGCCGCAACGCCTCTAGCATTGGTCCGATGCTCTCGGCTCGCCATTCTTTTCCGACTTCGCAAATCCCACAAATCCCGCTCATGCGACCCCTCTAGGCACAAAACGTTTGACGCCACTTGCGAAACATCAGCACCGACCATAGGAGTGCCGACCGGTCATAGATACGCTCTTGGTGCTGATTCCAGATTGTTAGCAAGAAATTTCTGTCCAAGATTCCGTCCTCGGTCTCGATAATAATTGACTGAGCCATTTGCTTCAGCTCCCGCCTGAACCATGTGTCCAAAGGGATTGCGAAACCTTGCTTGGGACGATACAGAATGTCGCGCGGCAGCACTGGCTCCAACGACTTTTTCAAAATGTACTTACCGACACCGTTTCGTAGCTTCAACGAACTCGGGATGGAAGCAGCGAACTCCAGAAGTTTGTGGTCGAGCAACGGCGCTCGAACTTCTAGCGATACGGCCATGCTAGCTCGGTCAACCTTTGTAAGAATGTCGTCGGTCAGATAGGTCTTAACGTCCACGTACTGAATTTTTGAGAGCGGGTCATCGGTGTCGGCTTGATCATAGTAACGCCGAAAGAGATCCAAGGAATCATAGTTGCCCAGTTGTGCGCGAAAATCTGCAGTAAAAAGACGCGCCTTGTCACCCGGGCGGAAATACGAGATCGAATTGAAATATCCTTCCAGCGGCGAACGGGACAAGCTTTCAAATGTGGCTTTGGCTCGGAAGATTCTTGGTGCCCACGCCATAGCTGGGTACCATCGGCCCAGCCGGCCAAATATGCTTCGGCGCAGGGCCGCAGGAGCATACCTGCGCAGTCTGTTCTCATAGTGATCAAGCTTATAGCGCCTGTAGCCAGCAAAGGTTTCGTCACCGCCATCCCCGCCAAGTGCCACTGTAACCTGGCTCCGCGCGATCTTGGAGACGTAGTAGGTGGGAATTGCCGACGAATCTGCAAAGGGTTCATCAAAGTGCCAGGCAAGCTTGTCGATGATGTCGATGGCGTTCGGTTCTACGGTTTCCTGATGATGATCCGTCAAGAAAAGTGCGGACACCTGCCGTGCATACTTTGATTCGTTGTATTTTTCTTCCTGAAAGCCGATCGAACATGTGGTAACAGCACGCTTCATAAGGCGGCTCATCATTGCCACCACCGAAGAAGAATCAATCCCACCGCTGAGGAACGCTCCGAGAGGTACGTCGCTCATTAGCCGGATTCGTGTGGCTTCACACAGCTCATGGCGAAGTTGTTCGCCCCATTCCTCTTCGCTTCGCTGTTGTACGTTGGCAAACGAAAGATCCCAGTAGCTCGTCTCGCGAACGCCGTCCGCCGAGGCGACAAGATAGTGGCCTGGCATTACCTTGCGCACCGAGCGATAAATTGTTTTGGGAGCCGGTATGTAGCCTAACGAGAAGTAGTCCGATAGCGCCTGCTCGTCCATCTTCCTTGAGAGTGAATCGCCCTCCAGAAGCGCTTTCAGTTCTGACCCGAACAGAATGCGTTCACGGTCTGCCGCGTAAAAAAGCGGTTTCTTTCCAACCCGATCCCGAGCCAAGACAAGTTTTCTGCTTCGAGAATCCCACACTGCAATCGAAAACATACCTCGAAGTCTCGCAAAGCATTCTTCTGCGAGATCCTCGTAAAGGTGAACGATTGCCTCGGTGTCGGACTTGGTTGCAAATTTGTGTCCCCGCTGCAACAGTTCGGTGCGCAACTCCGGGTAGTTGTATATCTCGCCGTTTAGCAACACCCAGACCGTTCCGTCTTCATTAGACATCGGCTGGTGCCCGCCAGCGAGATCGATAATACTCAGACGGCGATGACCTAGCCCCACTCCCGGCCCCACGAATACACCGCCGTCGTCCGGGCCCCGGTGAATCATGGTCTGATTCATCCTGCGCACGATCTCCTGCGGAATATCGCTTTTTCGCTTGTATTCGACAATACCGCATATGCCGCACATGGCTGTTCCTCAGTTCCTTTTCCTCAAGCCGTGCAGTGACGCGTGTCTCAGATAAAGTTCACGGTACCGCTCAACCATCCCCGCCAGGCTGAATTGTTGAACCGCCTGCAATCGCGCTCCTCTCCCAAGGTTCGACCGAATCTCTTGGTCGTCAACGAGCCGCCCTAGAATCTGTGATAGCGCCTGAACGTCGCGTGCCGGGAACAGATACCCTGAACGCCCATCATCAGCCAGCTCGCCGTTTCCACCAACTCTCGTCGCCACCGTGGCCAGGCCACAAGACATAGCTTCTAATAGCGTATTCGACATGCCCTCGTTGATGGATGGAAGAACAAAGACATCCATCGCATTGAGCAACTGCGCCACGCTGTCTGACGAACCTGTAAAGGTCGTTCGTCCAGCCAACTCGGGAGATGCCGCGGCATACGCCTCCAGCTTTGTTTGTTGTGGGCCGGAGCCAACGATCAGCACGTGAATATCCTTGCCTTGTCGGACAAGGGTCTCAGCCGCGCAGAGCAGCGTGGCATGATCCTTGATCGGCACTAGGCGTCCCACGCTCCCCAGGACCACTCGCCCCCGCGGAATCTCGAGAGCATCTCGGGTTTGTTGTGCGCATTGCGGGTGGGGAGAAAATAGCTCGGTGTTCACTCCATTACGAATCACTGAGATTTTCCTCGTTGCGAGCCATGATTGCTTGGCGTGGTAGGTTCGCAAGTCGGCACTAACCGTGAAGACTGCATCGGTCATCCCGAACAAGGCACGACACAGGACGCGTCTACGGAAGGGAAGTCCCTGCATGATCTCCAGTTCATATCCATGTTCACTGTGTATTGCCACGGGCACTCGAGCCATTCGCGCGGCCGCAATGCCTTCCAACGCCCCGAAGTTTCGTGTGTGTACAATGTGCGGGCGGAACTCCCTCATAATCTTTACCAATCGAAACAGGGGGAATTGAAATCCGGCACGCGAGCTTCCGGCTGAATACGTCTTGGCCGCGACATTCATCTGACCGGCGAAGCTGGCATCCATTCCGCGAACGGCACAAATCCGCTGCTCAAACTCTCGCTCTCCGAGGCCATTCATGACCTTCAGAATGCCGTGTTCGGTGCCACCTATTCCAAGACGTGGGATCACATGCAGAACCCTCAGTCGGTCGGACGGCTCCAGTTCGGCGGCAACCTTGGAGGCGGATGCCGGTGAAGGGATGATCTTCTCGCATTGTGCTTGCTCTTGCATGACAGGTTATGCTCACCGCTCCCAGCAGGGGGTAGCGGCGTGTTACGGGGATTGCCTCAAGGAAACCATCGCACGACTCGCGGACCGATGGCGCGCGTTAGTGCAAGCGGCATCCTTTTCCACAGGCCCGAGGCCTTTTGGAACTTTGAATTTGTTGGCAAATTGTTAGGCAATGAAGTGCGCTGGAACAGGCGAATCTGGTACTTGAGAGGTTCGATCCGTGGATTCCATTTTTTCTTAAAGTCGTAATTTCCAGAGTCATTCTTACTTCTGCCAAAGTCAAATGTCGAATATCCCTTTTCGGCGGCTCGCTTGATCAATTGCCACCATAAAAAATTGTTAGCTGCTAATTCTTTCGCTTCGTCGAGTGATCCGATGTAGTAAGGCTGCATCCAGTCACGAAAGAAGAATGACATGCCCCCGGCCACGGCTCTATTCTCTGCATACACAACGGTGAGGTCTACTTGATCCGGGTATTCACGAATTAAGTTCTCGAAAAGGACGCGGGGAAAAGCGGGAGTACCAAGCCTTCGAAGATTTATGGTCATCAATCGATAGAACGCGTCCAGTTGGTCGAATCCGCTACATGCCTGAAGGCCGGCCTTCTCTCCTTTTCGAATCATATAGCGGATGTCCTTCGGGAATCCCTTGTAGAGCGCCTCTGTGTCAGGTCCGATGGGCATCGTGAAAGTCGAGTAGCGGGAGTTCTCATGGTATTCGGGCAGACTAGCGCTGCGGTTTCTCAGCTCCAGGTGACCGACTTGCAGCTCGGCGGCTAGCTGCTCGAGCCGAACAATTAGCGCCCGTTCGCTTTCTGCATCACTAGCGCAGATACCTCCGTAGACCGCAAAGGGAAGAGACATCAAACATCGTCCTGTCACCCAATTCGAGGTCAAGAATGCTGGTGCAATGCCCGTGATCTCTTTATTGCGTCTCGCACAAAGATAGAACGGCTTGTAGCCATACGTGCCTTCCATTACCCGCTTCCAGCCTAATTGATGGAAAAACGTGCCCGCTGGATGGCTGAACACATAGCGATCCCACGACGATTCTGCGTCCGAGTCCAGGTAAGAAATCCTGACAGTCGAAGCTTCTTCCCGAATGGTTTTCGCTTCTGGAAGCACCGCTGTCGATTCAGTCGCCGCCATTCTCTCCTGCCTTTTCTCTCGGTGCGACATTTGGCACTGGTCCTGATCCGTCGTGCTTCGAATTCGTTTCGAAGCGCTCGAAGAGCCAAGCTTCGTCCGCTTCCAGAAATCTGGACAACAATTTCCGTTGCTCGGCGGTAGGAGCGCGATAGCCGTGGATGATCTTGCTCAGCACGGTCTCATCCATGCCGACCGCCTTCGCAAGTTGATTCTGATGGCTGCCGAGCCGAAAGATCTGGAGCTTTAGATTCGGAAACATAGGTTTTGTTCTTCTCTTGTGCCTTTCGGCGTCACTTAAGAATTGCTCAGGACTTAGCGCCTGAACCATAGGAATAATCGTATTCGCGGTTCGTATTCTCCGCTGCGTTGTAAACCACACCGAGAAGCTTCTTGCTGTCGAGTTGCCTCGCGCACTTTTGTAGCAAAACTCGCTTAGTTTGCAACGCCCGGACTACCATTAAAATCCCGTCGCATCCAGCAGCGATCAATTCCACGTCCGTAAGGCTCAGTGCGGGCGGTGAGTCCACCAACGTCATTTTGAACGTTTCGTTACACCAGCCGATAAGCACTGGCCAGCGTGAACTCGCGAGGAGCTCTGCGGAGGGCAACGAAGGAGATCCGCTGGTCATTACGTATAGGTTTGGAGAGTCCGTCGCGAGGATGGCTTCCTGAGGTTCGCACTGTCCGCTGAGCACATCGGAGAGACCTGGTCTTTCGGGTGAACCGAGCAGTCTCGTCAGCCCGCGGCCACGCATGTCTCCATCTATCAATAGAACACGCATATCCTGTAGTTGGGCGCAACACAAACCCAAATTGAATGATGTGAGCGTCTTGCCCTCGCCCTGGGTTGCGCTGGTGATCACCACAGACCGCAATCCCTGTGACGCACGCAGCCGCAGCAATCGCGTTCTTAGCGCTCTATATGAATCCGCCGTCGTGTCCAGCGAGGGACTGCCCTTGAAGAGCTCTCGCAATAGATCAGTCATCGGCGTCTCAAGCTTTCGGCACTCCTCCAAGCGTAACGCGCCAGGATCGCTACCTCGGGGCTTGGAATTGCTTACCGGCGCCTCGGAAGGTGCGACGGCAGCTTCGTTCTTCGCCAGGGCAGCCGATGATCGGACTGTCGGCGCCTTTAGAGTTTCGTTAAAGAACTTGCTCATTTTTCCTTACTCCAGTGTTGCTGAGCGGTTTTGCTTCATCGCATCGATTAGTGTGTCGACGATGGATCGTTGCCTTCCGCTGATAGTCGGAACCGGTTCTGGAATCGCTCTCCTCTCGGGAGCCTCGACTTTGGCCGGCTCAAGGAGGCCAAGTGAAATGGCAGCTTCCTCCACCATGTCCAGTTCGATTGTCTGGCGCTTCGTTCGAAAGCCAAGCGACAGGCATGCATCGCAGACCAAGTTGGTGAGGCGGGGAACGCCCGAAGCGTACTGATGGATCGCCTCCACGGTGTCGCTCGGAAAGGGCGACACTCCCTGGTGTCCTGCGAGTTTCAGTCGCTGCACAATGTAGGAACGGACTTCGGGCAAGCTTAATGGCCGCAGGTGGGCTCGCGCGCTGATTCGCTGTCGGAGTGCGCTTAACTCGGGCCGGTTCATCATCGCGATCAGCTCTGGTTGCCCGCTCAATACGATCTGCAGCAGCTTCTCTCGATGCAGATCCGCATTGCCGAGCAAGCGGATCTCTTCAAGCACGTCGGGGCTGAGTAAATGGGCCTCGTCGATGAACAGTACCGCCGTGCCACCTTCTCTTTGTGCCTCGAACAGCATCTCGTGAAGAGCCGCTAGTCGACGAGGCTTGCTCGTCGAGGTACACGTAACTTCGAATTCATCCAACATCATCTCTAGAAACTCGTCGCGCGTCAGCGTCGGATTGAATAGCAATGCGCTCTTGATCGGTACTTTCTGTTTCGAGTAGTCGACCAACATCTGCAGCGCAGTGTGTACGAGTGTGGTCTTTCCCGTTCCGATTTGGCCCGTAATCATCACCAGGCCCTTGCGATATAGGATGCCCTCCAGCAGGACAGTCAGAGCAGCCTGATGGGGAGCCGACAGATGAAGGTATCGCGGGTCTGGCGTCAGCCGAAACGGCTCATCTTTGAGCTCGTAGTAGGCGAGGTACATCTACAGGAGTCCCCCGGCAACGATTGAAAGCATGACTCCAAGGGCAACAGACCCGACCACTGTCGCTGCGACTGCCCCAAGCGCGCGAAGGCGCCACCTGCGGAGCTCCTGCGCTGAGACGATTTGCGGAATGCCCGAGAGCACAGGCTTGCCAATTATCTGGGCGGCTTCTGCTTCGGACCTAACCGATTCGTCCTGCATCTCGGCAAACGCTGCCAGCGCGATGCCGCAGAACAATCCACCGAACAGGCCCGCCATACTTATTAGCAGCCGATTTGGGGCAGAAGGCAGATTCGGAGTCACAGCCGCATCCAACACCTCGAACCTCTCCCCTTTCTGATGAACTTCCAATGCATGGGAAATCTGTGCTGCCTTCTCGTTTCCAAGCAGCCCCGTATATTGGATCTTTAAAGCGTCGTAGTCCTGTTGAAGGCGGGCGATTTGTTGCTCGAACGCCGGAATCTGCTGCAGTTTCGTTTCGTGAAAAGCCATCTGGGTTTGCAGCGGCTCCAATTGTTTCGTCTGCTCCTGGATATCCTCTTCGAGCTTCTGAACCTGCGCCTCCAGTACTGGGTTGCGCCGTTTCTTAGGGACCTGCGCTGCAGCAGCTTGTTGAACAACCGTCGGGGCCAGAGGATCTTCCTTTAGCTCGGCGGCGGCTTTGGCTTTCAGACGATTGATCTCTTCTTGGGTTCTCCGGACATCCGGATGTCCTGGACCATATCGTCCTCTCAACTCCGATAGCTTTGACTCGAGCTTGGCAATTTGCGATTCGTACGCGCCCGTTGCACTCCCAGTGTTTCCCCCGACGTCGACTGTCGGCGCATCTTCACCGGACATCATCAACGACTTTATAACGCCTTTTTCCCGTTGATCCTGCAATATCTTGTCTCGAATCGCTTGGGCCTGGGTGCGAAGGTTTGCCAGCGCCTCCATGTGATAGGGCTTGGACTCGGGAAGTTCGAGAACGTTCCGAGACTTTATGGCGCTCAGCTCGGCGTCCTTGGTATCAAGTTCCTTCTTGGTTTCCTGGAGTTGCTCCCGCAGAAACTGCGCCGTATCTTCGGTCTGGTTTACTCGCGCTGCTAAGTTTTCCTCGATAAACATTTGTGAGAGGTGGTTTGCTGTGGACGCAACCTTACTCTTGTCGCTACTGCTGTAGGCGATTCGAAACGTGCTGAGCTTTCCCGCCCCTGGGTTTACGACCTCGACAATTATTGATTTCTGAACACTGCGAATGACCTGCTCTTCCGTTCTCTTGTGATCGGCATCTGGGTACAGCCCTTCGGACTCCACAAGCCTCTTCAGTCGCGTGGGAGAGAGCACCTGTTGCTGGAGCGTCGTTAGGCGTCCAGCGATGTCTCCTGTATTGATCGTAGCCACGTATTTGTCAGGCACCTGCGCCGAATCAACTAGGATTACCGTCTCCGCGCGATAAATGTCTGGCAAGCATGTGGCACAAACTGTGGCGCACACGAAAAAACCTACTGTGCTAAGAACAATCCACCACTTCCGACGGCGGGCAATTTCCAAGTAAGGCCCCCAATGGAAGTCTCCAACGGAATCATGCAGAGAAAAACGCGTATTGTCGGCTGCCGCCAAGGGGGCTCCTTCTTTGTCTCGACGCCAATAAGTTGTTGCTCAAACTCTAGGAGCACATTGATTGCCACAGTCAGCGCTCCGGGCCACACGGCTACCTCTCTTATGATGCTGATTTATATGGACTTATTGGGAGCGCCCGGAGCCTTCTCGTAGGATCGTTCTCAATGGCAGCCGATTGAGAAAATTAGTTTCCATCCTTCCGACCCTTCGCTTCCTGCCTACGCAGGAACTCCTAATGCGCCACCGCAGGGGCACGTGGCTCCCATTTCATTGCTAGGATTACCGTATTTCGGGTGCCCGAAAGCAGCTGTGGAGAGCTCGACCTCTGGAAGAGATGAGCATAATTCCCTTCAAGGAACACATTCCGGAGGATTTCGAATTCCAGCTCTGTCCCCGCAGTATTACCCATATTCCGAGGGTCGGCTCCCGTTTCTCTGTAATAGCCTAGGCCGCTGTTCCACGCCAGCCGCTTCGTCAGGTGCTGACTATAGGCGACCTGCACCAAATCGCCGATGTGTGTTGTCAGGAAGTTGTTGTCGACGCGGCCCCGCGTGTACCCAAGAGAGAACGTTGCGGAGGTGAAGGTTTTGACTACGGACAAGGTGCCGGCGAACGCATTCGTAGAAGGGATGGTCCCCGGATAACGTGCGGCGTTTACGCCGAATTGACCTCGAACCCACCAGCTAGCCGATAGCCGATTCGCGTAAAACAGTCCTGCCGTGTGAAAGTAGCTGTTTCCAGGCATTCCGGCAGCGCCGTTTTGCCGCAGAACCTCGAGCGTATAGATCCCTCCAATGCTTTGCCGCTCCGTCAACGCATGTGTGAGTGCGACCGTATTCGCGATTTGATGTCCGTTCGCTAGGTAAATCACCTGTTGGTCGTTCGTGGTCTTAATGTATTTGTAGTCGGGAGAATCTGTGAGTGTTGTTCTGGGGCCGAGCAGATAACTAACCACAACGGCTACCTCGTTCGACAGGTAGCTTCCTGCATTCTGCAAAAAATTGTTCTGGATCAGATTGCCCGCCTGCTCATCGACGGCCAGATAGCCTGGCGGGTACAGTTGCCGCGAGTGCACATCGGCGAACGCATCTTTCAACGTCATCGTAAGTCGGGGCGTGGTCTGAAAAGTGGTCCCGAGCACAAGCGCGTTGTCGAAACCCGCATTTCCCGCTATTTTGCCGTTAAGCGTGGCCAGTTGTGGCTCGTATTGCAGAACCACCCTCTGCTTGCCATAAAAATAGTGGTCAAAGACCAGCGATGTTCGGAGAATATTCAGTGTAATATCTGCCGAAGGCTGAGTTCCTATCGGTTGAAAACTATCGTTCACGTGCTGGTATGTAAAATTGCCAACAGAGAAAGGGCCCCACTGTAGTGGTGATCCACTCCCAAACCATGGCACGGCTTGCCCGGCAGGATGGATTTGTGCGTCCACCGGGCCTGACGGAGCAATGGCTGCAGGGACAGGCGGAGGGGCCGACTCTTCCTTTGGTCCGGCTGCACTCTTTGTCGCCGGTTGTGGATCGTCCCGCGCGGGAGGATCCTGTGCTCGAGCCATTGTTGAGAGCGGCAAGGATGCCACAAGCAAGAAAAATATCTGCGGCCAGTTCTGCTTAGTATTTCTCATCTGACTTCCTCGATTTCTCTGGAAATTCCAACCTGGCTAAGGCACCACAACCATGTCACCGGACATTAGTTCAGGATTGGCCCCTTTACCGGAAACCGCCTGCTTGTAATTGAACGGAATTCTTAATTCTTTGCCGCCTTCCTTCCGCAAGATGTAGATTGATTTGCTCTTTGCGAACGGACCAAGTCCACCCGCTTCGGCAATTACCTCAAGCACCGTCTTCCTTCCGCCGAGTGGGTATACTCCTTGCTTCGCGATGTTGCCGACCAGAAAGACCTTTCGACTCTTCACGCCTTTTACAATGACTGTCACTTGCGGATCGTTCACAACCGGTTTCAGTTTTTCGGTTAAAAGGACCTGCATCTCCTCCGTCGTCAGTCCGGCAACCTTCACCTCATTGATGAGCGGAAGCGTAATCATCCCATCAGGTCGAACTACCACGGCTTGCGAGAATTCTGGCTCGTGCCACACCGAAACGGTGAGTTCGTCCTCCGGCCCAATTCGATAATCGCTTGGCAAAGCTGTTGACGGACCTTCCGACTTGACGGGGTCGCTCGCGGGAGCATGCTGTTTGGAGGATGCGGCATCTGACGGCTTGCTGGCGCTCTGCTTGGGGTCGCCCGCCTGGTTAAGCAAGTTCGCGCGCAAAGTGACTATGCCAAGACTGATTTCTAGCGCTGCCACGGCTAGAACAACACACAGCCGTTCTCGGCGTCGACTTTCCACGTGTTCCTCCATTAGAAATTCCACTCCAGATGGGAGCACGGATCGTTCCAATATCGCTTGGACATAAACTATTGAAACAAAAGGCCTTAACTTGAAGCTCCCTGCTCTGCAATTATGGCCTGGAAACCAGATGCCCACTTGGAGAACTATTATTCATGCTGTGCCACCTCAACCATCGGCCCGGCTGATTGATAGGCAAGAACTTAACTCCGTCTCATACCCTTGCGCTTGGCTTCTCAAAGCGCTTCATCAACCCAAAGGCGAACAGCAAAACCGCGTACGCCGAAACCCAAAAAGCCAACAAGATCGTGTCGACTAGTCGTCTGCGACTGTCGCGCACGCCTCTGACAATTCCTCGTGGCATCCTATTTCGCGCCTCTGCCGGACAGCATCACCTTGGCGGTCTCAAACAATACTGCCAGATCCAACATGATCGAGAGATGTTTGATGTAGAACAAGTCGTATTCGAGTTTCGTCTTTGTTTCTTCGACGCTCGCACCATATTGATATTTGACCTGTGCCCATCCAGTTATGCCAGGACGGACCGTATGCCGCAGTCCGTAGTAGGGGATCTGCTCTTCCAACATAGAAACAAACTCGGGACGTTCCGGGCGAGGACCTACAATGCTCATTTCGCCGCGCAGTACGTTGATGGCCTGCGGCAACTCATCGATGCGCGATTTCCGAAGCCACCTGCCTACTCGCGTTATCCGTGGATCACCGGCAGAAGCCCACTGCGGACCACCTTCTTCAGCATTGGTATACATCGAACGGAACTTCAGCATCGCAAACGGACGTCCATGTAGCCCCGTCCGCTCCTGCCGGAAAAGAACCGGCGATCCCGATTCCAGGTAAACAGCCACCGCCGCTACGGCCATCAATGGCGTGCACACGATCAACGTAATCAGCGAAATGACCACGTCGATCATTCGTTTGGCCCAGACCAACAGCGACGACTTGCTAAATCCTTCGGACAGAATCAGCCAGCTCGGCGACAATCTCTCAAGGATAATCCGTCCGGTCATACGTTCGAAAAAACTATGCGCGTCCTCTACTTTGACTCCCGCAAACTTCAGACGGAGCAACTCTCGCACTGGCATTCGGCCGCGTCGCTCTAGAAGCGATATCACTATGTGGCCGATGTTTTCCTGCCGCACAATTGATTCCAGGTCCGCGACCCCGCCGATAATTCCGGGGTTAACCAGCGACTTGCCTATGTCCTCGCCCTTTTCGTCCAAAAACCCAACAACCTTGAGTTGGATCTCCGGCCTGGAGAGGATGTCTCTCGCAAGCGAGATCCCCGTCGGCCCCGTGCCAATAATCAGCATTCGCTCGACAGTCCCGAGAGTTTGGGGATGTTGCGCCATCACCAATCGCCAGCCGAGTGTGAGTAGGACAATGAGGGGCGCCGCCAGGGCTGCTATTCCTCGTCCAAAGCCCAAGTCCGGGGCCAGGTAATAGAACACGGCTAACGCGAGGCACGCGATACCAAATGCTTGGAGCAGACGCACCAGGATCTCGCTTCGGGTCCTCATCAATCGAAAGTCGTATAGATCATTGAAATACAACGAAACCTCGCAAACCAGAATTGCGACCACGAATCGCATGAACGTCTGGCCTGTTCCAAGATAGCCGATTACGAATCCTAAACCGCTGACACCGAGCCGCGCGAAAGTTGCCAGCAAAAGCCCGAGCGTAATCAGAGCGCAGTCGATGGCCAGTAGTATGAGCAGCGTATTGGGAACTTTTTGACCGCCAATTTTCAGCATTAGTGCTCCACGCGCCTCACCTCAGTAGAGTGCGCTGGCGGTATCAAGAGACAACGCGGGTATCGTGGCTGACGAGCCTTGCCAAAGTTTGGAGAATTGATCTGCATACGGGGCGGCACAGAAGCCGCCACGTCGCTAACGTGCACTTCGCTGACCAAACAGCTGCTCCATTCGATTTGTCGCAAGTTGCTCATTTCCCGATATTTAGACGAATTCTTGCCCGCTAACAGCTGCATAGGACTCCGATCAAATGCTGCCGCGAGGACGTAAACCAGTTGTAATCTTAGAAATACGTCCCTCTGGCAGGGGAGTCATATGGAAAATCTCTTGGTTTATGGACCCCCAGACGAAGAAAATTTTTTCCCACATATGGTATGTCTGGGATTCCCTATGGCACTTGTCCGCGCTCGTAAGTTAAACAAGATCAAGCCTTTAGTTGGAATAGGCCTCCATGCCCTCGTGTGAAATCGCCTTCCGGACTGGCAGCCTAGTTGCACCGTCTATCTCCGACTCAACGTTCTCAAAGGGCTGTGTGCGTCAATACTCGTATCACTAGATTGTTGGACGGACTGCCAAAGCCGAAATGTCGATTCGAGTACGCCGTTCTGAGATATTGGATTCTGACCGGGATTTGCTGATTACCCTGTATCGGCGGCATCTTGCCGCCGATTACGCTGAGGAGCGCTTTGATTGGCTATATCAGCGAGGTCCACATGGCCAGGCATTTGCCTGGATTGCCTCCGACAGCGCGAACGGCGAACCCATTGGTGCTGCTGCTGCGTTTCCCCGCAAGGTTTATTGTCATGGCCAAGCGAAGCTCGGCTTTGTTCTGGGTGATTTCTGTATGAACGAAAAATATCGTAGCTTGGGACCTTCGCTCCAGTTGCAGCGTGCGTGTGTCGAGGCTGCTCGACTGGATCCGTTCGAGTTCTTCTATGACTTTCCAAGTACGGCAATGATGGCCGTGTACAAAAGGCTTGGAGTTGTGCAAACGTGCTCGCTAGTCCGGTGGGTCAAATTGCTGCGAATGGAGACTAAACTCCAGCCGTTGGTACGATCGAAGACCATTTCGAAGGTTGTCAGCACAGCTGCAAATGCCGTCCTCGCCCAAGTGGGCTGGAAAGGCGACGAGAACGCCTGTGAACTGGAATTGCTCCAAGGCCCCTGCTCCGAAGAATTCACGCATTTCGACGGTCAAGTCCAGGCGCGCGTGGGAATCCAGACCGCTAGAACTACTGCGTATTTAAACTGGCGATATTTAGATCCTGCAGCCCCCAAGCACCTTATTCTGACCGCACGCCGTCAGGGCGCTCTCGTCGGCTACGTTGTCTACACGCACAGGTGCGATGACGGCTACATTGTCGATTTGAATTCACTCGACGAACCCGCCGTGATCGCTCGCATGCTTGCTGGCGCGGTCCAAAACTTGGGCAGAGCCGGCGTTTCAGCAGTAAACCTGCATGCGGCAGATGTTCATCCTTGGAATACAATTCTGCAACGAGCAGGATTTCGAAAACGAGAGAACTCACCGGTGGTAGCGTACTCGCGCCAAGAAACGGGTGTTTCTAGCTTAGGTTTCCAGAACAAGTGGTACGCCATGAGCGGCGAGCGCGATAGCTAACAACTAGGAGAAACTATGACGGAGGCACAAACCATCGAAGACCGTGTTCGAGATTTCGTATTACGACAATTTCCTCTCGCGCGGAAGAACGGGTTGAAGTCCGGCGAGCGATGGCTCGAGTCGGGCCTCATCGACTCTCTAGGCATTCTTGAGCTGGTGCGTTTTTTGGAAGAAGAATGCAGGGTTCAGGTAACCGACGAGGAGCTATTACCCGACAATTTTCAGTCTCTTGACGCGGTAGCTGCTTTTGTTCGCACCAAGCAGGCCAATGGCGGTTCGACGGCATTGTGATGTCTTCGCAGCTCTCAGCTTGAGGCTGCTAATTGTAGACTTCAATTTGCGAGGCCTAGGAAACGAATGGACTTTTTGATCTGGCATTTACTACGAGACAGCGTGTCCCGGAATCCCGACAAGGAAGCGCTAGTACACGGTGATCAGCGGTTGAGCTATCGCGAGGTAGGTCAACGCGCGTCTGGCCTCGCTACTTCGTTGCGCTCTGCTGGTATGAAACGCGGCGACCGTATTGGAATTTACTTGGAAGCGTCCGTACCCCAGGTTATTTCAATCTTTGGGGTTACTCAGGGTGAAGGAGTGTATGTACCTATCAACGCGCTTTTGCGCGGCGAACAGGTGATGCACATCGCTCGGGATTGCGGCATGAAAGGCTTGATCACTTCCTCGGCGAAGCTCGGCACTTTTGCCGATGTCCTGGAACAGATTCCATCCTTGGAGTTTATCGTTATTGTCGGTGATGGAGAAGCTCCGGAGATCGGCCGGACGATCTATTGTTTTGATGACTTTTGCAACGCTGAGCCTCCTGCAGTTTGGAGCGAGACGAGTATTGAAAAAGATCTCGCGGCTATCCTCTATACGTCCGGCTCCACGGGGAAGCCCAAGGGTGTCATGCTCAGCCATGCCAATGTTGTTGCCGGAAGTCGCATTGTGTCGGCCTACCTCGGAATTACTGCCAATGAGCGCATTCTTGCGGTTCTGCCTTTCAGCTTCGACGCCGGGATGAACCAACTGATGACTGCCTTTGAGAAAGGCGGCACGCTGGTGCTCGTTAATTTCGTGTTTGGTCAGCAAATCGTGCATATGCTCCTCAAAGAGCGCATTACGGGCCTCGCAGGCGTACCGACCTTGTGGAGTCTCCTGGCCCAGCCTAATTCCACTCTCCGCAAACATGCACTCCCCCACCTGCGCTACATCACGAACACGGGTGGCGCCATGCCTCAGGCCGTGCTTCAAGTTCTTCGCCAAACGCTTTCGGACACGAAGGTATTTCTCATGTACGGCCTGACTGAAGCTTTCCGCTCGACGTACCTTCCTCCGGAGGAACTTGATCGCCGCCCCACGTCCATGGGGAAAGCGATTCCCGACACAGAGATTCTAGTGCTGAATGATCAAGGCCAACTTTGCAAGCCCGGCGAACCGGGGGAACTCGTCCATCGCGGGCCAACCGTTTCGCTGGGTTATTGGAATCGTCCGGAAGAAACAGCCAGAGCCCTGCGCCCCAATCCGCTGCTTCCACCGGAAATGGGTGACTGCGAGAAGGTCTGTTACTCCGGAGACCTGGTCAAAACGGATGAAGATGGATTTCTGTATTTTATCGGCCGCCGCGATACCATGATTAAGTCTTCCGGCTTCCGAATAAGCCCGACCGAGGTGGAAGAAGTGCTTTTCCAGACTGGAATGCTGCGTGGTGCGGCTGTGATCGGCATTCCCGACGAAGTGCTGGGGCAAGTGATTAAAGCGTTTGTTGTGCCCCGTGACGGCCAGCCGTTGCACACGGAGACGATCTTGGCTAGTTGTGCGGAAAAAATGCCTCGCTACATGGTTCCCAAGTTTATTGAGATTTTGGGTGAACTTCCTAAAACGAGCAGCGGCAAGGTAGACTATCCGTCATTGCGGCGCCGTGAAGGGCTTTGATGAGTGGTGTGACGGCAGCTTTGGTTCGCAAATATTTTGCAGCCTCCCATGAAGAACTGTTCGTTGGTAACCTTCCTGCCCAGATTCTAGCCGAGACGTACGGCACCCCGCTTTTTGTTTACGATGGAGCAATTATCGACACCAAGCTGCGCGCTCTCCGGAGCGCACTGCCCGACCGATTCGCGATCAGCTACTCTGTCAAGGCCAATCCTGCGCAAGCGATATTGCGTCATTTTCTGCGGCACGGCTGTGGACTTGAAATCGCGTCAGCCGGCGAATTCCACCATGCTCTCCGTGCCGGATGTGATCCACAAAACATTCTTTTTGCAGGTCCTGGCAAAACCGAAGTTGAGCTCGAGTTGGTCCTCTCACATGGCATTGGCGAAATCCACCTGGAGTCGCTGGTGGAAGCCCTACGTGTCGCGTCCATCTGCGCGCGCCTCGGAATACGGCAGCGCGTCGCCCTACGCGTTAATCCTGCAGGCGAAGCGGAAGGTGGTGCCATGCGTATGGGTGGCAGGCCCGCACCGTTTGGCGTCGACGAAGAGATTCTAGATCAGGCCCTCGATGTCATCTTGGCTGAGTCTGCCTTGGACTTCTGTGGGATCCACCTTTTCACCGGCACACAAATACTGGAAGCTTCTACTCTCCTTAATCAATATCGGTACGGGCTGGGGATTGCTCGCCACGTCGTAAAGCGAATTGGTCGTCCCTTGGAGCGTATTGATTTCGGCGGAGGGCTGGGCATTCCCTATTTTGCGCACGAGAAAGAGCTGGATCTGCAACAGGTCCGGGATGGACTTTCTGCCTTGTTCTCCGGTCTGGATTCCGATAAATTTTTTTCCGGGACTCAGTTTCTTGTCGAGCCAGGCCGTTTCCTGGTCGCCGAATCGGGAATCTACCTGGCACGCGTCACCGACATCAAGGTCTCCCGCGGCAAGAAATTCCTCATCCTCGACGGCGGAATGAATCACCATCTCGCCGCATCGGGCAACCTCGGGCAGACCATTAAGCGCAACTACCCCGTTGCTCTTGCGACCAAACTCGATTCTCCAGCCGTGGAAACGGTTGACGTAGTTGGCCCACTTTGCACTCCACTCGATACTCTCGCTCGCGGCGTTTCTCTCCCGGAGGCCGCCATTGGCGATCTCTTCGTCATTTTTCAGTCCGGCGCCTATGCCCGTTCAGCGAGCCCGCTCAATTTTTTGAGTCACCCCGCACCGCCTGAAGTCTGGGTGAATTCTCAACATCACACACTGATCCAACCGCGCGGTCATTTCGACGATCTGATCCCGAACCTGACGCCGCCGTTGACCAAAGTTCACTAGGGCGTGACATAAAACTATGACCTGGAAATTTCAATCAGCCTCTCGCACTTTTGAGCAATTGCGCTCGTTGTGGGATGACATGAATCGCGCCCGCGGCAATCACGTTCTTCTGGACTCGGGCTTCGTCTCGCCCCTTCTCAAGCACTTTGCCGGCCCGCATGTGAACCTCGGGATCAACGCCGACTCCGCGGACTCCGGGTTGATCTTGCTCACCTCTCCTGGTTTCTGTCGCTGGGAGACCTTTCAGCCCTCCCAAGCCCCCATTGGTTTGTTCCTCCTCGCCGAGGCGGATTCCAGTGGGCAGAAGTTGCATCGTTTGATCGAGAAGCTCCCGGGCTTCGCGCTGGAATTGAGCGTACTCCAGCAGGATCCGGACTACTCCTCCCTTCCTCCTGAGCTGAATTGTCCCGGCCTTGAGCGCTCCGACTACATTCAAACTGCTCGCATTCACGTCACTGGCACCTTCGAGGACTATTGGAAGGCTCGCGGAAATAACCTTAGGCACAATCTTGCTCGCCGCCGCCGTCGTCTGGTGGAAAAGGGATTCGCCGGCGAACTGGTTGCTCGCCGCTCCCGTGGCGAAGTTTTGGAAGCAATTGCGGAATATGGCCGTCTGGAATCTCTGGGCTGGAAGGGCAAAGACGGGACCGCCGTGCATCCGGACAACCCGCAGGGACGTTTTTACCGCGATGCGTTTGAGCATTTTTGTGAGCGAGGCGAAGGCGTCATATATCAATTCGTTGTCAATGGCAAAGTCGTGGCCAGCGACTTGTGTCTGCTCCGCGGCGAAATGATGGTGGTGCTGAAGACCGCCTACGATGAGGAAATGAACGAGTACTCGCCCGCCCTGTTGATGCGTGAAGACATCATGAAGCAGATCTTCGCGGAAAATCGCGTCCGCGTTGTCGAGTTCTATGGGCGCGTTATGGATTGGCACAAACGCTGGACCGAAGAAGTCCGCACCATGTATCACGTGACCTGCACGCGCTACCGTTGGGTGCCCGGTCTGAAAAGGCTTCTAAAACGATCGCAATGAAAGCCTCCAGCCACATCGGCGCGCGGATACCGAAGGAACAATTTCCTTCTTTGCATTTCATGACCCTTGCCTCAGACACCCAGTTGCTTTGCGAACCCGAAAGCGGGCATTCTCACCAGTTCTTTTGGGCTCGCAATGCCATTTACCATTGTCTGGCGGCGTTAGGAATTCCTCGGGGCGCCCATGTGCTGCTGCCTGCTTATTTGTGTCGGGCTGCCGTTGAGCCTTTCGAAGCTTTCGGTGCAGAAGTCGAGTTTTATGGAATTGGACGCGATTGCTATCCGGATTTTTCCGAAATCGAATCGCGAATCAATTCGCGAACCAAAGCCCTGCTGGCTGTACACTACTTTGGGTTTCCTCAGCGAATCCGTGAATTTAGAGCTATTTGCGATCGGCACCGGCTTGCCCTTATCGAGGATTGCGCACACGTTTTGCAGAATCAGTTTCACGGTCAATGCTTGGGGAGTTTCGGCGATGCCAGCGTGTTCAGCTGGCGAAAATTTCTCCCCATCTACGACGGCGGAGAGCTGTGGCTGAGGCAGCCTTCCGTTTCGTGCAATGTTGCATGGTCCGCGGAAACTCCTCTGTTTACTCTGAAAGTTGCTAAATCCTTGCTTGATCGCTCGCTGGAAAATTCCTCTTCACTGGTCGCAAAACGTACTTCCGCCCTTGTCGAATCGCTCAACGCATTCGCCAAGCGCCTCAAGAACGCTGGCAGCACCACCGTCGGCGCCCCTCTTTTCGCTCTCGACAGCGAAGAATCCGACTTTGATCCGGCGCTGCTAAATCAACCCATGTCCCGGCTTTCCCGCTGGTTGAAGAAGCACTCCGACATCGCAGCGATCATTGCGACCCGCCGTCAGAATTTTCAGTTCTTGCGGGACCATCTTCAATCCATTCCCGGCGTCACTCTCCTCCGAGCGGAGTTGCCCGAAGAGGGTTGTCCGTGGGTTTTGCCGGTCTTCTTCGATAGTGTCGTAGACGCCCACTTACGTTTGCAAGAACGGGGTGTTCCTGCCGTCAATTGGGCGGGCGTTCGTCCCCCGGCTCTGCCCCGGGGCATGTTCGCTGATGTCGATTTTCTTTACGAGAATCTCATTTTTCTGCCAATACACCAGAACCTTACCGGGGTGGCTCTCGAAACCATCGTCGACGCGGTTCGAAAAAGTCAGGCGAATTCGACTGGGTCCGCGGCTGTAACTCGTCTGGTTGGAACGGCGGCGACTCAGTGAGTTCAGCAACCCACCCACCTTCTCAAAACGCCCTCCTCTTGGTGGCGTTTCATTTTCCGCCACAATCTGGAAGTAGCGGCCTCCTTCGCTCTCTCAAATTTTCGCGCTATCTACCTGAGTTTGGTTGGCAACCAGTCGTGCTCTCGGCCAACTCACGGGCCTACGAATCCACGGATCCTCAGAATGGAACGAATCTCCAATCCGCGCTGCCCGTCATCCGCGCCTTCGCGCTCGACACCAAGCGACATCTTGGCTTCCGCGGTGGCTATCTCGATTGGATGGCGCTCCCCGACCGCTGGGTCAGTTGGCTCTTCGGCGCCGTTCCTGCTGGTCTTCTAGCGATTCGCAAATACCGCCTCGATGCTATTCTGTCCACCTTTCCAATTTCGACTGCCATTCTGATAGGCTTCCTCCTGCACCGCCTCTCCGGAAAGCCGTGGATCGTTGACCTTCGCGACTCCATGACCGAGGATGGTTATCCGAAGGACCCCACAGAGCGCCGAGTCCGGCTCTGGATTGAACGGAACGCTGTCCGTCACGCCTCGCGCATAATTTTCACGGCTGATGCAACTCGCCGCATGTATCTCGACCGGTATCCCGAGCTTTCTCGCGATCGCTGCCTTGTCATTCCCAATGGATATGACGAAGAAGACTTCGCTTCCCTGACCGAGCGCCCTCCGACCCCCATTCTTCCCGCTCAGCTTGTGAGCCTTCTGCACACCGGGCTCGTCTATCCCGAGGAACGCGACCCGCGTCCTTTCTTTCAGGCCTTGTCGCGCCTGAAGCAGGAAAACACAATCAGTCCTCGGACACTACGCATCGTCTTTCGCGCTGCCGGGTCGGAAGACTTGTTCCAGCAAATCGTCAATGCTCTCGGCATTTCGGACCTTATTGAATTTCAGCCTCATGTACCCTACCGCCAAGCTCTCCAGGAATGTGCCGACGCGGACGGCCTGCTTATTTTCCAGGCGGCCAACTGTGATCACCAGATTCCCGCCAAAGCCTACGAGTATCTTCGCCTTCACAAGCCTCTGTTTGCGCTCACTAGCTATTCTGGAAATACTGCTGCCTTACTCAACGAAGCAGGTGGATCAACGATCGTGAATCTGGCTGACCAGAACGAGATCTATCGGGCTTTTCCCTCGTTCCTTAACGCGGTTCGCACTGCCACGCATCCCTTGCCACACCCCGAAACGGTTCAGCAATACGCGCGTCGCAGCCAAGCCCAGATGCTGGCAGATTGTCTCAACGACCTCAAGGATCATTCTGCCGCTCTGAGGCAGCAGAACTCCGCGATTCACTCGACGGGCGATTGAAACAGCTATGTGCGGAATATACGGAATCCTCGACTTTGACCGGCGCCACTCGCCCTATGAGCCGCTCCTGCTTCGCATGGGAGGCATCATTGAGCATCGCGGGCCGGACGATTACGGCCACTATGAAGGGCCCGGCATCGGTCTGGGCATGCGCCGCCTTAGCATCATTGACGTCGCCGGCGGGCATCAGCCCATTTCCAACGAGGACAACACGATCTGGCTCGTCCTCAACGGCGAGATCTATAACTTTCAGTCTCTCCGCTCCCAGCTGGAAGCAAAAGGGCATCAGTTCCGCACGCGCTCCGATACGGAAACCATCGTTCACCTCTACGAAGAGGAAGGCGAACATTTCTTCAAGCGTTTGCGAGGCATGTTTGGCCTGGCCCTCTGGGATCAAAATCGTCAACGATTGATTCTCGGCCGCGACCGCATGGGTGAAAAACCCATCTATTTCCGCCGCGAGCCCAGCCGCATGCTTTTTGCCTCAGAACTCAAGTCCATTCTTCAGGCTCCAGGCGTGCCGAGGCGCTTAAACATTGCGGCTCTCCAGGAATACCTCGCTCTCGGATACGTGCCCTCTCCTTTGACTATGCTCGATGGCATCCAGAAGTTGCTCCCGGGCCACTATCTCGTTTTCGAGAAAGGACGCGTCGAGGAAAAACAGTATTGGGATCTCCCTACCGGCCAGACGGAATCGCATTCCGAGGAGGAGTGGCTCCGGCTTGTCCAGGACAAACTTCTCGAGACCGTGCGTTCCCAGATGGTGAGTGACGTCCCCTTGGGAGCCTTTCTCAGCGGCGGCATTGATTCCAGCCTCATCGTCGCGGCCATGGCGCAGGTCACGAAGAGTCCCGTCAAGACCTACTCTATCGGATACGAAGGCGAGCACAGCTATTACAACGAGCTGCCCTATGCCAAAGCTGTGGCCAAAGCTTTTGGCACCGACCACCACGAGATCATTGTCCGTCCGGAAGTCAGCGATTTGCTACCCAAGCTAGTCTGGCATCTCGATGAACCCATTGCCGATTCTGCTTGCCTCACTACCTATCTCGTCTCTAAGCTCGCTCGCCAAAGCGTCAAAGTGATTCTTTCCGGCGTGGGTGGAGATGAACTCTTCGGTGGCTATCGCCGATACCTCGGGGCCAGCATTCTGCGCTGGTATCGCCTCTTGCCCGGAACCATGCGTAGAAGCTGGTTGCCAGCTCTCACCCGGTTGGTGCCTCAAGATCGCACCAGTGCGTGGAAGGACTACGCACGCTATGCCGCCGCTTTCGTCAGGACGGCGGAACTCGACCCGACAGCGCGCTACATTAGCTACGTGACCCTATTCTCGTCACAGGCTCAGGCTGAACTGTTGCGTCCGGAGGCCCGCGCCGCCGTCGACGGCGATTTCTCCGCCGACACCTTGGGCAAGTATTTCGACCGCTGCCCGGATGATTCTCTGAATTCCATCCTCTATACCGACGCAAAGACCTCCCTCCCCGACGATCTGCTCGCGCTGACCGACCGCATGAGCATGGGTGCCTCCATCGAGTGCCGCGCTCCTTTGGTCGACTACGAACTAGTCGAACTGGCGAGCCGCATGCCTGCCTTGCTCAAGGTTCGCGGTCGCACTTTGAAATATTTGCTGAAGAAAGCGGTTGCTCCGTGGCTGCCCCCCGAAATAATCAATCGCAAGAAGCGCGGTTTCGGTGCGCCCGTCGGAGGTTGGCTTCGTAAGGATCTGCAACCCCTGATTCGTGATCTGCTCTCGGAGGAGCAAGTCCGCTCCCGCGGCTTGTTTCACTGGCCCAAGATCCAGGAAGTTCTTCGTGCCCACAACGAGCAGCGCAGCGACTACACTGACCAGGTGTTTGCGCTCGTCACTCTTGAAATTTGGTGCCGCGCCTATCTCGATGGGCAAGACTCGAATTTGTCGTCGTCTTCCTCGTTGTATGAACTGGTCCGCTAACTTGAGTGAATACTGATGCCTACTAGCGTCTCATCCGTGCCGCGAGCCCTTGCGCTGTTTTTCTTTGCTCTGTGTATTCTTGCTTTTGTCCTTACTGGTGCGCGAACCCCGCTCCAGGATTCTTCCTACGCCGCTCAACCATCGCACTCGCTACGGCCAGCACAAAAGGCAGCTTCCGATTTTCAGGCAGATAATGAGCTCGATTTTCAGGCTCGCTGTCAGGCTGAGGGTGTGCTTACGTGCGTCGGATGGGATAGCCCGTCCGACTTTTTGCCCGCAAAGGGCAATGGTTACGCGGACGGCCTCTATCCAGCTGCCGATGGCACCTTTCAAGCAGCCATGGACACCACGGCCAAGACCTCGGGTGCGGGCTCTCTTCGATTCACCATTCGTCCTAAGGTCGTCCCTAACTCCACCGGTTACTGGCGTGCGAACTTCGGGCCACCGGATCATCTAACTGGGTTCGGCCCGCATTCCACTTTGTACCTTCAGTTTCGTCTCCGGCTTTCTCCGGAGATGCTCCATTTCAAATGGGACACCGTGAGTGACACAGGCTGGAAAGTTTTCATCGCTTACGGTCCGATTCCTGGCCCGAGCTGCACTGGAGCACAGTTCGTTCAGGAAAACACCTATCAGACGAACGTCGCCACTGCGTACACCTCATGTGGCACTCCACCGCTCTATTCCAACAACGGCAACCCGCCCATGCTGATCGAGCAAGGCGACTACAACTGCTCCTATAAGCACGAGGGTGCTTACTCTTCCAACCACAATTGCTTTACTTATCCTGCGAATACTTGGATGACCGAATATTGGGTTGTGGAGATTGGAGACTTTGGAAAGCCGAACACGCACTTTACCGCTTACATAGCCGCGGAAGGTCAGCCCCTCAAGCGGTTCATCGACCTTCCAAATTTCAAATTCAATTCTGGAGCTGAGGCCGGAGATGCCCTGCAAACCATTCTGCTTCAGCCCTATCTGAGCGGAGCCCAGGGCACCAAGAATAATCCAACGGCCTATGTGTGGTTCGACGAACTCATCGTTTCCACTCGTCCGATTGCCCCGCCGAGGAACTGAACCCCGTCGCGCTTGTCCCGATTGAAACGGGATTCCGTCCCTAGATCCAGCGCAGGCGATTGACGGCCTGGACCATCTTTCGAACCGCAGGCACGACTGTGCCCATTTTCGGAAAGCCGGACTCGGTTCCTTGCAGCGAGCTCGGCTCCACCTCCGCAAAGGTGGTTACTTCAAAGCGATCCCGGTGCTCTTTCAAGAACCGGCACAACCCTTCAAGCCTCCGCAGAACCAGCCAGTCCGGCCGCATTCTCTCGAATTGCATGTCTGCGGCTTTGAACAAACTGAAGGAATGTGCGATGAACGTGACCGCGCTCAAGCCGATGCGTTCGGCCTGTCCTAGGACCTTCTTCATCTCCCATAAGCTCACCGCATTGATGTTCAGTTGCTTCCAGCTCCGCAGTCCCCAGGCTCCAGTCTCGTAGGTAGTAATCGGCACTTCCCAAACAGCTCCGTGCTGCCACGCACGATTGATCGCTCCGCCAGAGTCCATCGTACAAGCCGTTCCCACGTAAGCCGCATTGAAGCTGCTGTCAAGCCGTATCCCCACTTGTTCGAGAGCATCGAGAGTAGTGGTACTTGCGCCGAAATTGCCGGCGCGAAATGCCACAGGCGTCTTACCAACAGTTTCACGAAACAGCGCAATCCCTTTCTGCAGCAACTCAACCTGTTTCTCCAACACCAAAGCGCCGATCATGTCTTTCGCCACCGGTAGTTGCGTGGGGTCGAGCTCGCCGTCCTCGCGTCGCCGGTAATAGTATTGGATCGGATGTAGGTGTAGTTCTGCATCGTGCCCTCGCTCCACAATCTGCGCACAGGCTCGTGCCAGCTCTTCTTGCAGGCCATTTAATCCTGCGAAGACTTCCACGAAAAATGTGCCTCGAAGATCGTATTTCTCCAAAATATCCATGATTCGCGGGGTGCCATAGTATTCCGATCCGATTTTCCCCAGAATCGCGCGTTCCGGACGGACCGGTTTTTGCCCGGGGTTCTCCCACGCACCACCCAGCGAACACTCGGTGTCTACTGTGAAGAAAACACGAACCATATGTATATATTTTCTCGCCAGCAGCAAGTAATCCGGCTGCGTGCGGCCGCGCTACGATTCTAGGGCAATTCGCAGCGTATGTCGCTTTCGCAGCCCTTCACAGGTTCCGCGATCCGCAAGACTTACGAACTTCTTGGTAGGGGCATGTCTGGAAAGCTTTGGCTGCCGTTGGTCTCAGCAACATTTGACAACGTTCCTTCCGCCGACCGCTTCGCTAGTCTGGTTATCACAATCCAAGCCAGGGTCAGGAAGGCTTCGAATCCAGCCAAGCCGTAAATCACCATCAAAGGTGGCTCTTCCGCGAATTCTGGACGGCGCAACACGTAGGCGCGCTCTCCCAGGATCCAATGCAGCATCGAAAACGTGGATCGCAGTATGGCTGTTTTGGTCCAATTGATGGTCCGCGCGTTCGTATAAATGTATTCGCTGGTGGGATAGAATTTCAGGCGGCCAACTCCCGGCTCAATTTTTTCCGCACGCAATTCTTTCAGACGTTCCGGCAAGATGCTTGAATCTTGCCGCAGTTCGCGAATCCCGAAATACCCCCCTTGTGGCTTCGGGAACCAGATCCCGAATAGCGGATCCACTACCATCTTTCCGGACTCTACGTCCGCTTCCACGACCGCGTGCTTGGATTCTCCATTGGCGTTATACAGCGCCCACTTTGCTGCGTGTATGCCATGCAATCGCAGCAAGGTAATGACCAGTCTTGACCGATCGGCACAGTCTCCGCCCTTGTCGATCACTTGAGAGGCCATGGGCCGCAGGAAACGGAAGGCCGGAATTAGAAAATAGGAATCGTTCCCCTCGTCAGGTTTGTTCTTGAGCGAAAGAACAATTTCCTTTGCCTGCTCACTGGGTACCTGCGAAACTTGGGTAACGCGATTTAGATATGTCTCAAGCGTTCTCTGTTCGCTGAAGTAGTCAGCCAAAGAGACCAGTTGAAGGCCTACGAGGGGCACCAGGGAAATGACCAACCATCGAACATGCCTGCTCACACCACTTCTCCACCAAGATCAGATTTCCGTTCCCGTTCGTCCTTAGTTATTTCTGCTAGTAGGTCCCCGCAAAGATGCTTTGCAACTTCAAGAATACACTACGCTAAGCGCATTTTGTTGATTAGGCTCTGTTGTTTTTGCCTGATAGTATCGGACAGTGATCCTGTCCAGTAACGGCTTTTCCTGGCACGGCCTGGGCGTATTCCCGCCTGCCCGTGGTCCCCTATTGGCCAAAATCAGCCGGTTTGACGTAAATCCGCATCGCTTCGGCGTTCTCTCATGAGCCCTGGTTTGCCAAGACGGTTGGCAAGACGCATAGCCAGAACACTACTCCTTTCCCTGCTTACCGCTGCGACGATTTTCACGTTCAGTATGCAGGGTCTGGCGCAAGGCACCGCGCTGACCCCGGTCGCGGGCCCGGTGCCTCTTCAGGTTGGGTGGTATCTCATACCCAACACTGCTTTGGCATCTAATTGTGCGGATGCACCGGAAATCCACGGCGTCGAAGGTTGCCGGGCCATTATCGACGACTGGGGCAGCGCCCTCGCGGATACCAAGCGAAACTGGTTGGTTCTCTGGGGAGGCGGACACAACGCCTACTACGGAAACGAAATGTACGCCGTTGACCTCAAGGCTCCCTCGCTACGTCGATTGACAGAGCCTTCCTCTGGAAGCAGTTTGTCGAATCTCCCCTCTTGTCCGGAAGCGTACGCTGATGGCAAGCCGAATGCTCGTCACGCCTACAACGGCCTGCAGTATTTGTCCAAATACGACCGCTACTTTGTCTGGGGCGCTGGCCTTTCGCCCTGTGGTAACTTCACCAACGTCGCTTGGATCTGGGACCCCAGCTCGATGAGGTGGTCCAGAACCAGCCCGGCTCGGCATCCCAATCCTGCCCAGAATGGCAGCATTCCACTAACCTCGTATGACCCTGTCAGCGGCGCCATCTTCGAGATGGAAGCCAATACAGGCATCTTCTGGAAGTACGAGGTGCCCTCTGACAATTGGACCGATCTTGGACGCATCTTTGCTTGCGGCCGTTTGAACCTGACCAGCTCCATAGATCCCAAGACCCGCTCTTATTTTTGTGTTGGCAACGGAGTCTTCGACCGCATCAAAATCGACGGCTCACCGAAAGTAACTCACTTAAAGGCCTCCGGTTGCAACGAACTGAGAGCTGCCGCCGGTCCTGGCTTTGACTATGACCCTGCACGAAACCAGATGGTGGGTTGGGCCGGCAACGGCTCGGTATATCTCTACGATTCGACCCTGGATGCCTGCACTCGGCGGGAGTTCCCAGGCGGTCCCGGCCCTCAGCAGCCGAACGGCACTTTTGGTCGCTTCCGTTATTTTCCGGATCTAGATATATTTGCCCTGGTCAATGATGCCAGTCAGAATGCCTATGTACTGCGTCTTGCTCTGCCTCCCGCCGAGCGTCACTGATGCAGATGAAGCACTTTCCCGATGGTTGAGCAGCAACGCCGGCGTGCTGCCCCCGGTCTCCAGTCAACACCATCAGTAGTTAGCAATCGCAATTCTCGCAATATAAGACATGGGCTCAAGAAAGTAGGAAAACGATATGAAGCGCAGCGAGTTGATCTCTCGGATTGCGAAGATCTATCCTCCCCAAGATTGATGCAGAAGGCGTCGACTTCGACGTGCTCAAAGGTATGAACATCATTGTAGAGTGGACGCCTCCGCTGCTCGCGGAAACTGGCAAAGATCCTTTCGAGATCATTCAGTTGCTTAAGGACGCTGGCCTTTCCAGAATTTCAGTGATCGACGAAAAAAAACAAAAAACAGTACCCGTTGGAGGACGCCGTCGCTCTGGTTCGCGCCGGAAAACTTCCGCATGATTGGGTGGGTGACTTGCTCGCGCAGAAATAGTTCTTCGTTTAGGCCTACCTCCTCTGTGAGTCCGCGCTCCGCAGGAAAGTACGCCCTTTTTTCTACTCAAAGCTCAAATTTGCACAAAGAATTACGCTATCTTGACGTGTGTCAAGGGCGGCTCCGGGTGGCTGACTTGGTGCAGCCTGACGCTTCTCAGCGCAGGTGGGTGAGGTCGAAGTCGAGGGAGAGGGGATCGCCCTCTGGGGGATTGACGTCAATGATGGCGGAGCCGGAGGCAAAGTCTTCGGCGGAGAAATCGAACTGGAGAGTGGCTCCGGTAAGGGTACAGCCGCCGTCATCCGAGCAAAGGAGATTGGGCTGGCCGTACGAGGAGAAGGGGCGGAGCTTCTGGTCTTCGCTGGAAACCTGAACATCGAAATCCTTCCAGAAGTCATAGGGGCGTGGGGCGAGGCCGGTGGGGGAACCGGAACGGGAACCGGTGGAGCGAGAGATGTATGGGCCGTAAGAGTCGGTGAACTGTATTAGCACCACAATTCTGACGAATTCGGGTTGATCGCGATGATCGAGGGCGGCTTGCTGGGCGCTGTAGTTGGATTGCCGGCTGGAATGCTGGACGAGAAGAGCGAAAGGAGTGAGGAAAGCGACGGAGGCGATGTCCGGGCCGGTTTTCGGTGGCGTGAGGAATTTTGTGTATTTGTTGAGCAAAGTGGCCATGGTTTCGTCATGGCGCTGGCCGAGGAAGTAGGCTTCGCGGACGGCTTGGTCGGACAAGGGTGTGTCGAAGGCGAAAGAGGCAGGCGTTACGAGCATAGCCGCCATGAGGACTGCGGCGACGGGGCGGGCAGGGAAGAACATGGGAGGTAGTCTCCTTTGCATTAGACGCGCAATCCTAGCGGGACGGTTACCTGCATGAGAATGGTAAGCGCCGGCGGGGTGTGCAGATTCAGGGAGAATACAAACTCTGAGAGGGTCGTTTTAGTTGCAAACCACCTTGGTGGGGCTCCGCTACCGAGCCTTCGGCAGATTTGGGAAGCCGGCGAACACACCTATCAGAGCAGGCGTGAACAAGCAACGGTAGCACATCGGTGGCGACTCGGAGCGAAACCCAAAATTGTTGTGCTCCGGACTCGGGGAAGGAGCCAGCGCAGACACTGCAATGTTCAGGAGCGCCCTCCAGCGAAATGCTCGGGAGCCGAGGGAATGGGGGCCGGTATTTGTAATTGCCGTAAAGCGCGCGCGTGCTGACCCTGCTTTCCTTCAGTTTAGGGCAGCGCGTGATTTCATATGGGAAATAATGCAACCGGTAGGAAGTATAGGGCGTGAATTTCTCGAGGGCGGTCATCTCCCCAATTTCCGGGGGAATCCGCACGAGATTGCTGCCGTACAGCATCAAATGTTTGACGGCTTTGAGTTTCGCAATAGTCGCGGGTAGAGTCACGATCTGGATCCAATCCGCGCCCGACATTTCGCGTCGCGGTGCGAATTCATCCAGTGCATCGTGGGCGGACTGTTCAACCAAGTCCAAAAGACGTCTCCAAGCGTCGCAACTGGTGTCCTGTCGCTCGGAGTGCAGCGTGAGCTCCGACCAGCTCTGAGATTCATATTGTGGATCCAGGCAGTTACATATCGTTGCGCGCACCATGCGACTCCTCAGTTCAGATGCTGAATTATATGCTAATGGCCGAGCTTTTCAGGCAAAGGCATCTACCAGTTGGCGAACAGGGCAGGTGCGTCTGGGGCAGCGGCGCGTGAAGAGGAATCAGGTCAGATGCGTCGCGTGATGTTGGGGAAGTCGAGCCAGACTTTGATGCCGCAGAAGTGGGAGCCTTCGGTGCAGATGGGCGTGGTGATGCCGGCGCGGATGTGGCAGGGCGGGCCGATGTAGCGAGTGAGTTCAGGGTGGACTTCGCGGAGCTGGGCAATTTCGTCCATGGAAGCGTTGTAAATTTCTTCCTGGGCGTTGAAGCAGGTACGCATGGTCCATTTGTGAATGAGATGGAGGAGCGAGCCGGATTCGTAGAGGCGGATAGACTTGGCGTTGGGGAGAAGATAGAGGCCGATCTCCGGAAGCACGCCGCGATCGAGGAGTTCGTTTTTTGCTTGCCAGGCGTCGTGCATGGCGCGGTCGTAGACTTCTTTGGCGCGGGGATTGTTGGCGAGAAGCGTGGGAGTGATGTAATCGGGTTCGCGGGTGTCGGCGAGAGTGAGAAGAGGGCGGGAGCCGGGGACCATGCGATGGCGCTGGTCCTGGCTATCGGCGGTGTGGCTGATTTTTTTGGCGAAGGTGTAGTTGGCGTGCTGGAGGGCGCGCATGATGGGGGCGTGGACGCCGACGTTTAGTGTTTCGAGACGGTAGAGGTTGCGCGCGGGATTCAGAAGGCGATCGATGGCCTCGGTGTCGCTGCATTGCGACTCGGTGAGACCGACGACGGAGCGGTAGGATTCGGCCATGACGCGGACGGCGTTGGGGGAATAGTCGACGAGGCGGGAAGTCTTGCCGTTGAGCTTGGCGTCGAATTCGCGGGCGAAAGGTTCACCGGCGGATGGCTGCGCCATCGCGCTTTTCCATTCAGGCATTTCCACAAGCGGTTCGGTACCGAAGCGATCGAAGAACTGGGCGTCGATTTCCTTGACGTGCGCGACCATCGCGCCGATCACGGCGCGAGCTTCGCTGGGCGTGTCCGAGGCGGCGCTCATGCGCCACAGGCGGTGGAGGACGATGCCGGAGATGGTGTGCACCATGGTGGTGAAGGCGGCGACGGGCAAGACGTAGCGGGCGATTTCGATGGCGCGCTTTTCTGCGGAGCGCTCGATTTTCTGGAGGCGCTTGGGGTGAGACATGGGGCCGATGTGCCAGATGTCGTTGAGGATGGTGCGGGTGTCGGCAATCAGAAGAGACGATAGCTCGCGATAGTAATTCCAGGCGCTGGCGATGGCGGCTTCGTAGAGCACCTTGCATTTTTCGTCGAAGAAGAGCGAGGTGGGCGGGACGTAAGCCTGCGCGCGGTCGGGGCGGACGTAGCGCTGGCTCTGTTGCTCGGAATTATAAAAGGGATGCGCGTGGAGAAAGGACCAGACGAATTGGCGGCTGACGTTTTCGAGGCCAAATTCGAAATGGGCGTGCTGGTAGACGGTGTGATGGCCGC
>WNFH01000050.1_pt1 | contig 55414 bp, 59 predicted proteins | sample 5400411 | NCBI WGS metagenome assembly WNFH01 (sample SAMN13153347, study PRJNA577476) | soil metagenome | isolation source: 200 cm saprolite under Douglas fir tree site 2 hole 3 | place: USA:California | collected 2015-04-18 | reverse complement strand
AAGACGGAAATTCCCAGAGGATGGATTGTCGACAAGAACGGCCGCATGACGGCCGATCCTCGCGATATGATCAATGGAGGCGCTCAGCTTCCTCTGGGTTCTGAAAGCGAATTGGGAGGACACAAAGGCTATGCGCTTGGCGCGATGGTCGACATCTTGTGCGCCGTCCTGAGCGGCGCCAACTGGGGCCCCTTCGCGCCACCCTTCGCCTTGAGGCAGGAGATCCCGGCTCGCAGCGTGGGCAAAGGCATCGGCCACTTCTTCGGAGCCATGCAGATCGACGGCTTCATCGACAAAGATGACTTTAAGAAACAGATCGATGAATGGATCCATGTCTTCCGAAATACGAAGCCCGCTCCCGGCACGAACGGACCGCTGATCCCCGGCGATCCCGAAAGGGAAGCGGAGGCTATCCGAAGCAAAGAAGGCATCCCTTTACTCGAGCCTGTCATCGATGACTTGCTGGACATCTCACGAAAGACCGGCATCCCCTTTGAGGTCAAATGAGGAGTCTCATATGAAGGCGATCCGCATCCATCAATTCGGCCCTACCGAAGAGGTGCTTCAATACGAAGAGGTCTCGACCCCGCAGCCCGGAGCAGAAGAAGTGCTGATCAAAGTTGAAGCCGCATCGTTGAACCGGGCTGACCTGAGCCTTCGCAAAGGGAGTTACCGCACCAAGCCGGAAGACTTGCCGCTTATTCCAGGCAGAGAGTTTGCCGGGATAGTGACTTCTCTTGGCTCTCAAGTGAGCGGCTTCCGGAAAGGTGAGCGCGTTGTCGCGAATACCGGTCTCGGAGGTTATGCCGAGTATGCCGTAGCTAAAGCTTCCTCTATCCGGCCCGTGCCGGATGGAATCGATGCTGTGACTGCTGCTGCCGTGCCTACGATTTTCCTCACGGCTTGGTTTGCGCTTACGGAGGACGGGAAACTTAAGTCGGGCGAAGAGCTTCTCATTCAGGCAGGTGGAAGCGGTGTTGGCACTGCGGCCATTCAGGTGGGAAAGCATCTGGAGGCGCGCGTCATCACGACCGCAGGCACAGAAGAGAAATGCCGGCGGCTCAAAGCGCTCGGCACGGACGAAGCGATCAATTATCGAGTTCAAAATTTTAAAGAAGAGTCGCTGCGTTTAACTATGGGAAGGGGCGTCGATGTCGTCCTCGAGATGATCGGAGGCGAAGTGTATACGAAGAGCTTGGAGCTTTTGGCTCCGGGTGGGAGATTGGTTTCCATCGGCGGCGCCTTCGGCCCGATCCCGGATTCACCTCCTTCTCTGACAGAAAACCGAAGAGCAACCCGTTTTTCCATAACCAACTATCTGAACGCCCATCCCGAAGGTCTGAAGCAGCTGGACACCATCCTGGACCTGATTCGAAGAAAGAAGTTCCAGGTGGTCATAGACCGGACCTTTCCTCTATCCGAGGCGCGGGCCGCCCAGCGCTACTTGGAAGGAAGAGAGCACTTCGGGAAGATCGTGCTGACCGTGTAACTCCATGACTAAGGAGGGACAATCTATGTTTCGTGGTGCAAGATCAACCAGGAAGTTAACCTGCCTATCATCGGCGATTACTTTCACGCTGATATTTGCGATGGTCACGCTCGTCGACGGCCAGGAGCCCTTTTACAAGGGCAAGAACATCCGTATCATCGTCGCCACTTCAGCCGGAGGGGGATTTGACGCCTATGCGCGCATGATTGCCCGCCATCTCGGAAAGCACATTCCAGGCAACCCCTCCATTGTGGTGGAAAATATGCCCGGCGCCGGCCATCTCATTGGCGCCAACAACGTTTATAAGGTAGCGAAGCCCGATGGGCTCACTATGGGCCACTTTCAGGGCGGTCTGTTTCTTGAACAGCTTTTGGGACGACCGGGGATCGAGTTTGAAGCTCTCAAGTATGAGTTTATCGGAGCGCCGCTTCAGGATAATCGAGCCTGCGCCTTCACGAAGGCGAGCGGGATTACAAGTGTTGAGAAATGGATGGCGGCCAAGACGCCGGTGAAGTTGGGCGGGATCGGCGGCGGCGCCCCCGATGATATTGCCCGCATGCTCAAGGCAACTCTGGGCCTTCCGATCCAGCTTGTGGCGGGTTATAAAGGGACCACGGAAATTCGCCTCGCCGCTGAGAGCGGCGAGCTTGCCGGAGGGTGCTGGACATGGGACTCGATCAGGGCGACATGGACCAAAGCCGTGGAGTCGGGTGACACGGTGGTCGTGCTTCAGATCTTGTCCAAGCCCCATCCGGAACTGCCGAATGTTCCTCTGGCCATTAACCTGGCAAAGACTGAGGAGGCGCGCCGGTTAATTAAAGTGGGCATTCAGGACCCTTCGGACTATTATCGACCCTATGTGATGCCTCCCGGGACACCCAAAGACAGAGTGCGAATCATGCGCAAGGCATTTCAGGAGACTCTGAATGATAGCGAGCTGCTCGCGGAGGCAAAGAAGGCCAAGTTGGATATCGAACCTGTCACCGGCGAAGAGCTGGAGAAGACCGTAGGCGATCTCTTCAAGCTCAACCCCTCTTTAGTATCCAAGCTCAAAGAGATTCTAACGGCCAAATAATTCAGGCAACGCTAAAGGAGGATCTATGCCAAGAGGGCATCATGACATAGGGGGAACGCCAGACGCAGGTTCCATCGATCAGTCGGAGCACCCGCTCGAGGATTGGGAGATCCTTGCCGACGCGGTCAACCAAGCGCTCGGCGCAAAAGGAATCCGGCGCACGGACGAGCTGCGGCGCATCCGTGAGGAGATGGAGGCGGACTTATACCGCTCCATGAGCTACTACGAACGCTGGATCGCCAGCGCGGAAATCATTCTGATCGAGAAGAAAATATTGACGCGGGAAGAGATCGACCGGAAAGTCGTCGAGTTCGAGAAGCGCTGGGGCGAGCCGTGAGCGCGGCGACGGGAAAATTCAAGCCCGGCGACCGCGTGCGGGTGCGCATGGAAGATCGGCCCGGCCACATACGCACGCCATACTACATCAGAGGAAAGACCGGCTGGGTGGAAAAAGTGCACGGCGAGTTTCTCAATCCGGAGACGCTCGCTTATGGCCGTGACGGATTGCCGAAGCGCCAGCTTTACCTGGTCGGCTTTCACCAGGGCGAGGTCTGGGTGAATTACCGAGCCGCCTCGCAGGACAAGCTTTACGTGGACATCTACGAACACTGGCTGGATCCGGCCTAAAAAGGAGAATTAAAATTATGAGCGGTGATCACGGAGCGAAAGGGGAGCAGGCTCACGAGCATCCCAAGCATGAGTTGAGTCAGCACGCGAGACGGATCTACGCGATCCGGGAGCTTCTGCTCGAAAAAGGGGTGCTGACGCAGGAGGACATACAGCGCCAGATCGATTATCAAGAGGCGCGGTCGCCGGCCAACGGCGCGAGGTTGGTGGCGCGCGCGTGGGTGGACCCCGCCTTCAAGGCGCGCCTGCTGGCCGATCCTAAGGCCGCCTGCGCTGAGATGGGGATCGACGCCACCAGCATCAACGAGTTCGTGGTCCTCGAGAACAGTGAAAAAGTTCGCCATCTCGTCGTATGCACTCTCTGCTCTTGCTATCCCAGACCTATCCTGGGCCGTCCGCCGGATTGGTACAAGAGTTTCAATTATCGCAAGCGGGCGGTGATCGATCCTCGCGGGGTGATGCGAGAGTTCGGACTGGAGATTCAAGATAACGTGGAAGTGCGAGTTCATGACAGCACAGCCGATATTCGTTATCTCGTTGTTCCATTGAGGCCGTCCGGCACAGAGGAGATGAGTGAAAAGGAGCTCGCGCGGCTTGTCACGCGGGACAGCATGATCGGCGTGGTCGATCCGCTAGCGGAAATCCCAGAGGGTAACCGATAGGAAAGCTCGTAGCTCCGGAGGTCGTTCACAAGACAGAGTCCGGCGCGGTCGTGCTCGGACTTAGGAACGCGGAGGAAGTCGAGACTCAAGGGAAGCAACTTCTTTCCAAGGCGCCCGGCAAGGCTCGGTTGCTGATCCAGGAGATGGTCCAGGGAACCGAAGTGCTTCTCGGCGCGCGCATCGATCCGCAGTACGGTCCATTTCTCATGGTCGGCCTCGGCGGCATCTTCGTCGAAGTGCTTAAGGACGTGGCGATCCAGCTCTTGCCCATGAACCAGTCCGAGGCGATGGAGATGTTGAAGCAGCTTCGAGGCTACCGCGTGCTCGAAGGCGTGCGCGGCCAGCCGCCACGCGATATCAAAGCGCTGGCGCGAGCGATGACCGGCTTATCCGATCTGTTTGCTAAATACCGCTCTTCGATCTCTGATCTCGAAGTGAATCCCCTTATTGTCCGTAAGGATGGGAAAGGGGTAGCGGCCGTCGATGTAAGAATAATCAGAGTTGGCGGGGCATGAGACTCTTTCATGCAGTCATCTCTTCGGACGCTGCCTGAAAATCGCCTTCAGGCTTCCACGGAGCCACGTTGGGAGTCTCTGTGCCTTGAACGTGACTTTTCCCCAGCGCGCTTCAAGCACCATCTTCATATCACGCTTCGTGTACGAGTTATCCAGGACGAAAACGGCGTCCGCGAGCCGAAAGAGAAACGGCAGATTGCGGAGGCTTCTTCCGTAGCGCCGACGAACATCCGCCGCCGGCACATGATGGCCCCCAGTATGTCTTCTTTGCCGGACGCGCTTAATGGCTAACTCCGGGCTGCGGAGGCCGATGTAAACTAGACCTACATTCCAACCCTGAGACTTGGCACTCCGTGCGATCTGGAAGTGAAACCGGCCGGAAAGAGTTGTTTCAATAGCAAAACTCCAGCGCTGCTTTAGCGACTCGCGTATGTGACGGATTGCTTCACGACCAGCCGGAAGTGCAGCCTTTTCCGGAGTGATAGGCAACAGCTGTCCCGCTATCGCATCTGGCCCTATGATTTGCCCTATAGCTGCGGAGAGGTTAGGCGCGTAGGTACTCTTGCCAGCTCCGTTTGGACCTGCAAGGAGCCACAGCCATGGCTTCTCGCTCATCCGTGCGGAAGCTCTCTAACAATTTCCTCGCCGTCTTCTCGAAGCCGTACCTCGAAGCGGCGACCATTAGGTGTTAGCTTTACAACTTTGTCCTTGCTGTGTTTGAAGTAGACCGGTTTTTGCATGCCGGTATGCCGGCCGACTGCGCGTTCTACGGCTATCCGACCTGCGTCCTCGACCCGCGCAGAGAAGGCACGGAGGGTCTTGAGATCGTCGAGCTCGGGAGCGGACCAGTCGATGTAAGGAAAAATCCGGCATGCTCCGCCCAGGTCGAAGAGTACATCGAGCGAGATTATAACCGAGATCTTGCCGAGCGCAGGACTCTTCTCATTGAGCCTGCGGACCCACGGACTGATGACCGAGACGACCTTTCGGCGATCTACTGCGGGAAGCGGTGTGTCGTCATAGATAAGCACGTCGTGGTGAGAGACAGGCCTGAAGTTCGGCAGTTTGGCGAACTTTTGCTCGATGGCCCTACGAATAAGTGAACACCACTCAATTTCAGCTTCGTCACCAACCCATCCTGCCTGAGAGAGCGGAATACAGACGGGCTCAGGTTTCTCTCCAGACGCGGTAGCTCGAACTGTTCTACGCCCGTACTCCTTTTCGGATGTGGTCATGGTGCGCTGAAGCCACTGCTCGGTCACCCTAGTTACTTCGAGCCCGGTCAACTCGCCGGATGACCAAGTGAGGATGAAATCCGGCGACTCATGCTGTCTACCTTGTTCGACTTGAAGGGGATAAGTAAGCAGATCGTGTTCAGCCAGGGCCAGCAGGTATAACCCAAGGCTGTAGCGCTCTTCATGATAATGCCTGCGTCTTTCTGTGCGCGCTGGCACTGAACAAACACCTCGCCAAAAGCGCCGGACATCAGCAACAGAGCAAAATTTCCAATGATCCTTCATTATCGTTCATTCTTTTGCGTGGCGACCTCGGCTGACATCAGCGTAGCCGCGTTGCATAAGCTCCACTTTCAATTATGCCAGATCACTCACTGATATGATAGCAATTTGCTTTTAACCGTACGGCGTTCACTTACCAAGGTGCTTAAGGAACCCCTCGTCCTCGACCGCCTTCACAATACTCGTATCCACAAACGACGCCGGGTCGGCCTTCGCGATGGTCGGCTGCGTGCGGCCCGCCTCCGCAATGAACGTTTTTTTCTTTCCTTCGACAGTCGGATAGGGTAGCGTCATGTCAACTTGGACTTGATACAAGGATACGAAGAGAAAAATCTTTATGTCGCCGGATCAGGCGAAAGTCTTTCCGGTTATACGTCAGTAAGGTCGCTCCGATTCTCCGAGCGCAGAGAGCGATAAGGATATCGTTCAGCAAAGCCGGCAATTTGGATCTCCAACCCCTGTCTTTCACCTCAATAGCCGTTACAACCCGAGACGCTTCAACCCAGTCATCAAACGTAGGGCTTACTACCCGCCCGGTGCGCTCCATCGGACGGATAAATTCCTGAACCAGACTGCGAGTACGGTTGTCCTGTGCATTTACATATAACTCGTAAGCAACAACAGCGGAAAGAAAAGTGGAGGGGAGAAAGGGAAAAAAGGTCTGGCGAAATTGAGCCTTTTTCTCCTCGGAACGAAAGGCCCCAAGATAGACGTTGGTGTCGAGAAGATATTTCACCGGTAAACGGTCCGAAAGCGACCTTCTCTGAGCAGTTTGTCGAGGGACTCCTGAACCTCTTGGTCGTCAAGCGTTTTTTGTAATGCCTTCCGGATGGCTTCCGTGTCTGTCTTCACGCTAAACAGTCGGCGGACTTTGTCAATCATCTCTTCATCCAGATTGTAAGTCTTCTTCTTCACCGTAGCTTTCATATAGACTCCTTAGCCGTACTATACGTACAAAATAGCAATCTTATCCATACGCGTCAATAGACCCGTCCCAGGCCCGTTAGCTTCAGTAAGATTAAGTTGCCTACGGCGTTTTCTGTCCAAGGCGTTTGAGGAAGCCTTCGTCCTCGACGGCCTTGACTACGCTCGGATCGACGAACGACGCCGGGTCGGCCTTCGCGATCGCCGGCTGCGTGCGGCCCGCCTCCGCGATAAATGTTTTCATTCCTTCCAAGGTCGGATAGGGCAAGTCGGGAATCGCTGTCTTCAAATAAGCATAGGCGGTTTCTAAAGTGGTAGGATCGGTCTTCACGTATTTCTTCAGCACGGCGATCGTTTGAGGCTTTTGCGTTTTGAAGAAATGGATCGCCTCGACGGTGGCGCGGCCGAAGCGCAACATGGCCTCGTGCTTCTCTCGCAGAATTTTCTCGCTAGTGATCAGGCCGGCGTGGGGATAGGGGATTCGTTTGCCGGCGAGATCGACCAGGACTTTGAATCCCAGCTTCTCCGCTTCTTCCCGCTCCGTGGCGCTGAGGACGGTGAATTGGGCCTGGCCTTGCTTCATGACGAGCACGCGCAGATTCGTCGCGCCCACCACGCGCAACTGAACGTCGCGATCGGGATCGAGACCGATGCTCCTGAGACCCAGCCGCATGGCGAAGTCCGCCGATGTCGCCGCCGAATGGTTCGCGCCGACTTTGCCCTTGAGCTCTTCGATGCTTTTGATTCCCGGCACGGCCACGAGATAGTAGGGGAGGAAGACTTCGAAGCCCATGACCATGGTGACATCCGCGCCGCGCAGCTTGGCGTTGACCACCGCCGGGCCCGTGCCCGCGACGACCTGCAGCTCGCCGGCGAAAAGTGCCATCAGAGCTTTCGGCGTCCCTTCGATATAGATCACGTTGACGTCGAGCCCGTGCTTCTTGAAAATTCCCATCTCCCTGGCGACCCAGAGGACCGATGAAGAGCTGGCGTTGGGCGAGATATAAGCCAGGTTGAAGCGCTCCTGCGCGGCTGTGTCTAGCGGATTTACGCAGAGAAGGAGCAAGGCAGCGACGGTGCAAATGAGTCGGCGCATAAATTTTCTCCGTCCGGTTATTTTTCTGTGACGAGCTTGTCTTCCAATTCATCCCGATCATCCGGCGACCGGGGAAAGTGCGCGGCCAAAATGTCACCGCAGCGCTGGATGGCCTGGCAGAAGGCATCGCACGCCCTTCCCGATTTCAGCCCTGAAGTCTCAAGGCTCACGATCTCATCCCATGTTCCTGGAGGAACCTTTTCGTTGATGCCTCGGTCCGCTAGAATCTGAACGCGCCGCTCAAGCAGAGAAATCAGAATCAAAATTCCAGTATGCGCTTTGGTGTAGTGAAGACCGTGCGCGGTAAAAGCCGCGAGGCAGCGCTCGTGTACTGCCTCGTCGATGCGTCGCTTTGGAATCAACCGGCGCTTGATTGCGGGGATGTAGCAGAGGGCGAAGCCCAGCGCTGCGCCGAGGAGCGGCCGGGCCAGGAGGCTCTGCACAGGCGCCCAGGGGTCTCCCAAACGGAACGCTGCAAGAGTCCCCGCAACGAGTCCCACGATGAGACCCGTGATTTCCACCTCCGCATAGCGGCCGCTCGCGCCGACGATCATCGGCACGATCTCGCCTGAAGTGCGACGCTCCGCGGCGACAACGGCTTGGTGAATCCGTTCCTTTTCTTCCGCAGTAAAGAATTTCTCCGCGTTCATTACCAACCTCCTGAAGCACCGCCGCCGCCGAAACCTCCACCCCCGCCGCTAAAGCCCCCTCCGCCACCACCGAAGCCGCCTCCTCCGCCGAACCCGCCCCAGAACGGGCCGCTGCCATAGTAGCGGGAGCGTCGCCGTCCGCCTCCGCTCCATGTGCCAAGAGCGTTCCTCTGATTTCGAGTTCCCAAGAAACCGATTAGAGGGACGGCTACAAGGAGCAAGATAAACAACAGCTGAGCTACGGAGAGGTTGCGACTTTGGGGTTGGACTTGTTGGGAAAGCGGCAGAGACTCACCGCGGGTTACTTTTAAGATTGCGTCGACTCCAGCCTCTATTCCGCCGGCAAAATCATTGGCGCGAAAATGCGGAACAATGACCTCTCGGATGATCCGGCTTGCGAGCACGTCGGGAAGCACTCCCTCGAGGCCGTAGCCGACTTCGATGCGGAGTTTGTGATCGTTGTTGGAGATGATCAGGATGACGCCGTTGTCGAATCCTTTCTGTCCGATCTTCCAGCTCTCGGCTACCCTGATGCTGAATCCCTCGATATCTTCTCCTTCCAGGCTCGGGATCGTGAGCACGGCGACCTGATGACCGGTCTCGGCTTCGAATTGTTTCAGGCGTTCTTCTAGCTTACTAGAGCGATCAGGCGAGAGCATGCCGGCAAGGTCGTTGACGCGGCCGCGAAGCGGCGGCACTTCCAGGGCGGATAGAGGCGATGCAAGGACGAGAAGAAGAGCAATTAGAAGGAACTGAAGATAGAGGATAGAGGATTGATGAGCGCGAGCCACGAACACAATCCAGACTAGAACTTGACCTCAGGTGGTTTTGCTGCCTTTTCGTCCGCGCTGAAGGTTTCGCGCACTTCGAGCCCAAGAAGATAACGCGCCGTTAGATTCGTCGGAAAGAAGCGCACTCCCTTGTTGTATTCGGCAACCTTCTCGATATACCGCTTTCGCGCCACGGCGATGCGATTTTCGGTTCCCTCGAGCTGCGCCTGGAGGTCACGATAATTCTGATTGGCCTTTAGATCGGGGTAACGTTCCACGGTCACAAGCAAGCGGGACAGCGCGCTCGAAAGGCCCCGCTGTGCTTCCTCGAATCGTTGGAACGCTTGAGGATTGCTGAGGTCTTTAGCGTCTATCTTTATGCTCGTGGCTTTACTCCGTGCCTCAATGACCTGGGTCAAGGTCTCTTGTTCGAACTTGGCCGCGCCCTTGACCACGGAGACAAGGTTTGGCACCAAGTCAGCACGGCGTTGATATTGGTTTTGCACTTCACTCCAGGCGGCCTTTACATCTTCGTCGAGCGCTTGGAGTTGATTGTAGCCGCAGCCGGCCAGCAGGAATAAAGCGATAAACCCTGCTTTTGGAAAAAGATGGAGTTTCATAAACCTCTCCTGAGCATTATTGAGACCAAGGTTATGCTTGAGGAAAGACAGTTGTGGATGACAACTCTATTGCAGAGGCAATACCCCTTGTCAAGGTTCCTTCCTAGGTTGACTTTGTGGGTAATTTCGACTACAAAAATTAGTTCGAGGAAGTTAAGATGATCTATGCGGTTGTAAAGACGGGGGGGAAGCAATACCGCGTCTCTCAAGGAGACGTTGTTCAAGTGGAGCGACTCGCCGGTGAGGTGGGGGACAAGATCACGCTGGCCGAGGTTCTATTTATCGGCGGCAACGGGGAGGTCAAGATCGGCACTCCGAAGCTTGGCAGCGCCACGGTTACCGGAGAGATCCTTAGTCAGGGGCTGGCGAAAAAAATCATCGTTTTTAAGAAGAAGAGGCGCAAGAGCTACAGCCGCAAGCGGGGACATCGGCAGAGACTCACGACGCTTAAGATTACGGACATTCAAGGATAGGTTGGCTATAAACTTATGGCTCATAAGAAAGCAGGCGGAAGCTCTCGCAACGGGAGAGATAGTCAAGGGCAGAGACGGGGAGTGAAAGTCTACGGCGGAGAAACAGTGCTCGCGGGCAACATCCTGGTGCGCCAACTCGGCACGCGCATTCATCCGGGAAGGAATGTGGGCATGGGCCGGGACTATACCCTCTTTGCCAAGATCGACGGTGTGGTCCGTTACGAGCGCCTGGATAAAGAGAGAAAGCGGGTGAGCGTGCTGCCTGCCTAGTGCTTCTTCGCTGCACGATGAAAAGGCCCCTTTCGGGGCTTTTTTTTTGCCTATGGAAAGGCGATGATAGATTAGATTTTTATGAAATTCATCGATGAGGTAAGAATCAAGGTCAAAGCCGGCGACGGAGGACGCGGATGTGTGAGTTTCCGCAGGGAGAAGTACGTGCCGCGTGGAGGGCCGAACGGCGGTGACGGCGGCGGCGGCGGCGACGTGGTGATGGCCGCGGATTCTCAGCTCACGACTCTGCTCGATCTCCGCTACCAAAAACAGTATCGGGCCGGCAGAGGGGAGCACGGCAGAGGAAAAGATCAGCATGGAAAGCGAGGCGAAGAACGAGTCGTTGCCGTTCCGGTAGGGACGGTGATTCGCGACGCAGAGACCGGAGAGATGTTGGCGGACCTCAAAGGCGCAGGCGAGCGGGTTGTGGTCGCAGCCGGAGGCAAAGGGGGCAAAGGCAACGCCCATTTTGTCTCCTCGACCAACCGGAGCCCGCGTCACGCTCAATCCGGTCTTCCGGGTGAGGAAAAGGAGCTTGAGGTCGAGCTTAGGCTGATTGCCGATGTGGGGATCATTGGCCTGCCCAATGCCGGGAAGTCGACTCTCATCGCCTGCACCTCCGCCGCCCGGCCAAAAATTGCCGCTTACCCATTTACGACTCTGGTCCCCAATCTCGGAGTTGTCAGCGCCGAGGAGGGGAAAAGTTTCGTGGTCGCGGATATCCCGGGGCTGATCGAGGGGGCGCATCGAGGAGAGGGGCTGGGGCACAAGTTCTTGAGGCATGTGAGCCGGACCAGTCTCTTGATCCATTTGCTCGACGCCAGCAGGGTTCGGGAAGAAGATCCGCTGGGGGATTGGATCGCGGTCAATCGTGAGCTTGAGTTGTTTGATCCGGAATTGGCTCGGAAGCCCCAGATTGTGGTTGCCAATAAAATCGATTTGCCGGAAGGCAGAGCGGCGGCTGCCATTTTGAAAAAGCTGTTGATCTCCTCCTCGCATCCCTTTTGCGCCATCTCCGCAGTCACAGGCGAAGGGGTGCGGGAGCTTAAAAGACTGGTCGGCAGCCAACTGGAGAAGGTAAAAACGGAGCAGGGTGAAGATCGTGTCGCAGCGGGACTATAAAAAACGATTTCTGCGCCGTGTGCGGCGCGTCGTGGTCAAGATCGGAAGCCAGGTTCTTTCTTCCGGGAGCGGCATCGAGGAAGGAAGAATCAAGGGACTGGTGCAGGAGCTGGCCGGCCTCCATGACCAAGGCAAAGAGCTGGTCGTCGTTAGCTCCGGCGCCGTGGCGGCGGGCATGAGCCGGCTCGGCCTCAAGGAGAGGCCCAAGACGATCCCGCAGAAACAGGCCCTGGCGGCAGTCGGGCAGATCAAACTGATGGCTCTTTACGAAAAATATTTCTCCCGCTTTGACAAGAGCGTAGCCCAGCTTCTCTTGACGCACGAGGATCTGGCCGATCGGCGCCGTTATATCAATGCCAAGCATACGCTGCAGACCCTGCTGGAATCTTCCATCATCCCGATCATCAACGAGAACGACACGGTGGCAGTGGAGGAGATGAAGTTCGGCGACAACGACCATCTCTCCGCGCTTGTGTCCACGCTGCTTGAGACGGATCTCTTGGTGATTCTGAGCGACGTTGACGGCATCTATGACCGGGACCCTCGCCTTCACACGGGCGCCGAGCTGATCCCTTTGATCTCGGATATCAAGAAGACCAAGCAAAGTCTCGGTGGTGAGAGTCAAAGCTTCTTCGGAACCGGCGGCATCTTCTCGAAGATCAGCGCGGCCGAGAAGGCGGCCGCCGCGGGGATTCCGACGATCATCGCCAATGGCTCGGAGAACGGAATTTTGCTTAAGCTTTTTGATCCGAAGCACGAGACGGGCACCTTGGTTCTGCCGGAAGAGAACCGCTTGGCCAGCAGAAAACACTGGATCGCCTACAACCTGAAACCTTCGGGGGAGATCACGGTCGATCAGGGGGCCTACGAAGCTGTGGTCCGAAGAGGTAAGAGTCTCCTGCCGTCGGGCTTGAAGGAGATTCACGGCTCATTCGGCGTCGGGGAATGTGTCCGCTGTCTTGATTTGCAGGGACGGGAGTTTGCCCGTGGGCTGGTGAACTACAGCGCTCAGGAGTTGAATCAGATTAAGGGATTGCATACAAGCAAGATTGAAAAGGTTCTGGGCTACAAGGCCTATGACGAGATTATCCATCGAGACGACTTGGTGCTGTTGTAAAGGGATGAGCTATGAGCGCTGAGGACTGAGAGGGTCGGAAGACTCAGTCCTCGTTACTCAGCACTCAGTCCTGATTTCGGAGAACAAGATGTCGCTCAAAAGTGAAGCGGCCCTACTGGGGAAAAAAGCTAAGGAAGCGGCGCGGCGGCTGGCACGGCTCTCATCCGATGAGAAAAACCGGGCCTTGCTGCGAATGGCCGACCGCCTTCAGGAACAGAAAGAACTCCTTTTGAAGGAAAACGAAAAAGACCTGAAGCTGGCGCGCAAGGCGGGACTTTCCTCCGCGCTGCTCGACCGGATCGCTCTCAGCCCCGGTCGCATCGAAGCCATGGCCAAGGGATTGAGGGAAGTGGCTGCGCTGCCGGATCCGGTGCGGGAAATCGTGAAGACGTGGCGCCGCCCCAACGGGCTTCAAGTGGGAAAAATGCGCATCCCTCTGGGCGTCATCTTCATCATTTACGAAGCCCGTCCCAATGTGACGGCGGACGCCGCCGCTCTCTGTCTCAAGTCGGGCAACGCAGTTATCCTGCGCGGCGGGAGCGAGGCGCATCATTCAAACCGCGCGATCGGCGCAATTCTGAGTCGGGCATGCGCGGGGACTCATGTTCCGAAAGATGCCATACAGGTCGTGGAATCCAAGGATCGAAGCTTGGTGAACGAACTGCTCCAATTGGAAGATTACATCGATCTTGTCATCCCGCGCGGCGGAGAGGATCTGATCCGGACGGTCGTGGCCAACTCGCGTGTTCCTGTGATCAAGCACTACAAAGGGGTCTGCCATGTCTATGTCGATCATGAGGCGTCGCTCGAGATGGCGGAGCGCATCTGCATGAACGCCAAAGTCCAAAGACCGGCGGTATGCAACGCGATGGAGACTTTGCTGGTCCACGAGGCGATCGCTCCGACTTTTCTTCCCCCTATGCTTGCCAAGCTGAAGAAGGCCGGAGTTGAGATTCGCGGCTGCGAAAAAACTCGTGCCTTGGTGTTCGGTGTTAAACCTGCCTCGGCGGCGGATTGGACGACCGAATATCTCGACCTTATCCTTTCCGTCCGGGTGGTGAAGGATATGGATGCCGCAATCGATCACATCGAACGGTACGGATCGCAACACACCGAAACCATAGTGACCTCCAGTTACCAGAAGGCCAGGGAGTTTCTCGACCGGGTCAACTCTTCTGCCGTCCTGGTCAACGCCTCGACGCGCTTCAATGACGGAGGGGAGCTGGGCTTAGGCGCTGAAATTGGAATCAGCACGAGTAAGATTCATGCCTTCGGACCCATGGGACTCGAGGAGCTCACCACAACGAAGTTTATCGTTCTTGGCGACGGCCAGGTCCGGGAATGAACAGTCCGCTGAAAAAGGCCCATCTGCCGTCAGCCAGCCTGGGAATATCTTTCCGGCCCGATGCAGTACAGTCGTCTTACGCTCACCAAACGGCCAATGGCATCTATGAGACACGCTTGAATCTGCTCGTCCGATGCATCGGCCCTTCAAGACACCCCCAGGCTGGCGGTTATGATAGTTCCACTCGCTCCGCTCGCTCCAACGTACATCCAGAGTACGCCTCCGCTCGCGGAATCTTTGTGCGCCTCGCTGCCGGGACCTTTTTGATCGGCCTGGGAAAAGGATTTTTCAGTACCCCATGAAGATAGGCCTCTTTGGCGGCACCTTCGATCCAATCCACTGGGGCCACCTGCGCAGCGCCGAGGAGGTGAGGGAAGCTTTTTCCCTGGACCGCGTTTTATTTATTCCGGCTTCGGAGCCGCCCCTTAAGAAAAAGAAACCAGCCTCGACACCACGCAAACGGCTTCAAATGGTTCGCTTGGCCATCGCCAAGAATCGAGGTTTTGGCCTTTCGGGCGTCGAGCTCTCGCGGCCCGGCAAATCGTACACCATCGATACCCTGCGCTATTTCAAACAAACGCAGTCGTCAAAAAACTCGTTCTTCTTCATCCTCGGCCTCGATGCGTTTCGCGAGATCGGCTCCTGGAAGGAGTTCCGGGAGATTTTTCCCCTCTGCCATCTGATTGTCACATCCAGACCGGGCAGTGAAGGCGCCATGTCGCTCAAAAATATGCCCGTTGCCGTCCGAAAACTCTTTTGTTATGATCGCGCCAAAAAGGTTTATAGGCACAACAGTGGCACGTTTCTCTATTTCTTTAAGCTCACGGAGATCGCGATTTCCGCGTCGGAGATCCGACATCGTTTGAGGGAGGGAAAGTCCATCCGCTATCTGGTTCCGCCCGAGGTTGAGAGCTACATCAAGAGGAAGCGCCTGTATCAGGGGCGCCAGGGAGGACGAGAACGAGGTTGAGCAACATTGACTCCTGGGATAAGGCCCTTCTCCTCAGTCGCTTCGCGCTGGAGAAAAAAGCCCACGATCTTGCCCTGTTGGAGGTTCGTGAGGTCAGCTCCATCGCCGATTATTTCATCATTTGCTCCGGTCGCTCCGATCGACAGGTCCAAAGCATCGCGCAGGGAATCGAAGAAAATCTCGATAAGATAGGCCTTTCTCCGCTCTCGGTCGAGGGCATTGCCCGCGGCCAGTGGGTTCTGATGGATTTCACCGATGTCATCGTTCATATTTTTTATCAGCCGCTGCGGGAATTCTACGATCTGGAAGGACTTTGGAGCCACGCCCCGCAAGTGGAGCTGCCCGAGCCCTACTCAACGCTGGTCGAGCAGTTTCGCATCAATTCTGAACAATCAGCGTGAGTGGTTAAAATCGGATTTTCCCTTTTTAAGCGTCCCCTCCACTTTACGCATGGATAAAAGAAAGGAATGATCTTGAGCAGCCAACGCCCGATTTTGCTCGCTGTGCTGGACGGCTGGGGCTTCAACCCGAGGCGGGAAGGGAACGCGATCGCCCAAGCTTCCACCCCCAACATGACTTCCTTGGCGAAGCATTATCCTTCCAGCACCATCTCGATCTCCGGTTTGGATGTGGGATTGCCGGACGGGCAGATGGGAAACTCCGAGGTTGGCCACATGCATCTCGGCGCCGGTCGTGTGATCTATCAGGATCTAACGCTGATCCATCGGGCCGTTGAGGATGGCAGCTTTTTTTCCAATGCGGTTCTCTTAGAGGCTCTGACGGCGGTGAAGCATGCCGGCGGGAGGCTTCATCTCATGGGCCTTTTGGGAGATGGAGGCGTTCACAGCCACCAGCGTCATGTAGGAGCGCTTCTGGAACTGGCTCACAAGGAGAAAGTGGGAGCAGTCTTTCTCCATCTCTTCCTCGATGGCCGGGATACTCCGCCGACGAGCGCGGAGCGGTTCTTGCTTGAGCTGGTGGAGAAACTCAAGGCCTATTCCGAGGCTCGGGTTGCGACTCTGAGCGGGCGCTATTATGCCATGGACCGGGACAAGAGGTGGGAAAGAACCGAAAAGGCCTATCTCGCTCTCACAGAGGGTGCCGGAGTCCGGGCAGAGTCTCCATCAGTAGCCATCCGCAAGAGCTATAAAGAAGGAGTCACGGATGAGTTTGTCCTTCCCACGCTGATTCAACCTAACTTGCCCCAGGGTCTGATCCGAGATGGAGATGGCATTGTCTTTTTTAATTTCAGGGCCGACCGAGCGCGCCAGCTCACCCGCGCCTTTACCCAAAGAGACTTTAAGGAGTTTTCCCGGAAACGAATCCTTTCTCTTTCCTCCTTCGTAACGATGACCGAATACGATAGGATGTTCGGCCTGCCGGCAGCGTTTCCGCCGAGAAACTTGAAAAACATCTTGGGCGAGATCGCAAGCCGAGAGAAAATCCCCCAACTCCGTATCGCCGAGACGGAGAAATACGCTCATGTGACCTATTTCTTCAACGGTGGGGAGGAGACGAAATTTCCGCTCGAGGAGCGCATTCTTATCCCTTCGACCAGGGAAGTTCCTACCTATGATCTCAAGCCGGAGATGAGCGCGCGCGAGATCACGGAGAATCTTGTGAAAGAGATCGCCAAGGACTCCTACGGCCTTGTCATTCTCAATTATGCCAATGCGGACATGGTCGGCCATACGGGAAACTTCGCGGCCACAGTTCGCGCCTGCGAGGTCATCGACGAGTGCATCGGCAAGATCGTCCGGGCTATGTTGGATAAACGGGGTCGGGTGATCATCACCGGAGATCATGGGAATGCGGAACAGATGATCGATTATGCGACAGGCCAGATCCACACCGCTCACACCTCCAATCCAGTGCCATTGATGTTGATCGATGAGTTATTCAAGTCCTTCCGTCTAAGCTCCGGCAAGGCGATTGATGTCGCTCCGACCATTCTGAGGCTGCTGGGGATTTCTCAACCGCCGGAGATGACCGGGTGCTCCTTGATCGTCGAGCCCTAATGTGAATAGGTACTAGAGTCCGACGGAAGAGAGGGCTTTCAACTCTCTCTCCTATTGGAATGGAGCGCATTCTCGATGAGTCCATTTTTCGACTCTGCTGCTTTCGTGCGTTTGGGTTGGCTCCTCGATGGACTCTATCCGCCCCGCTGTCGCTTCTGCAGAGAAAGAATCTTTGGTCAGGATGAGGAGTGTTTTTGCCCTGGATGCTGGGCGAGAATTCGGCTGATTGGGCACCCGCTCTGTACGGTTTGTGGCAGGCCGTTCTTCGACGCGGCCGGCGAGGATCATCCATGCGGCGTCTGCTTGACACGTGAGCCCCGCTTCTTTCGGGCGCGCGCTTGGGCCTGTTATCCCAGCGACGAAGACGAAAGCCATCCGCTCCGCCAGGTCGTCCAGCGGTTCAAGTACGGCAGAAAAGTGTCGCTCGGGAAACCTTTGGGCCGGCTCATGGCGAGTGGATGTTCCGATTTTTTCCAAGGAGCCTCTTTTGATCTGGTGATTCCCGTTCCGCTCCATCCCAAGAGGCTTCGCTGGAGGGGCTTTAACCAAGCCGTGATCTTAGCCCGTGAGGTTGGCCGCATCCGGCAGCTTCGCGTGGATCCCTTTATCCTTTCACGGCCGAGAGAGACGCCTCCTCAAACGCAACTCGCTGAGGAGGAGAGAAGAAAGAACGTGCGCGGCGCCTTTGTCGTGAATCCGAGCAGTTCAGTTCAAGGAAAGCGGTTGTTGCTCGTGGATGACGTCTATACTTCCGGGGCCACTGTCAACGAGTGCAGCCGCACGCTGCTTCGCGCCGGGGCGAAAGAGGTCCAGGTCCTGACGCTAACCAGGACGGTATAATCGTTACTGGTTAGTCGTTGACTCGTTGATTCGAATACGCGAATAACGAATATACGAGCAACGAGCATGGCGACTGAAGATCGAGAGAGATGGGATCAGCAGCATGAAGCGGGACACGGAGAAAGCGGACCGGCCGGCCCTTTCGGGCAGAAGGTGAGATAAGATCTGGTTCTTGGCCTTTATCATTAGGCGCGCGAGTTCTTTACTGATAAATCGAGGGTTGAGCGCGATCGGCGTTCTCTATCTTTGTAGCCGTTGGGTTGCCGCCGCGGCAGCCTCCTTCACGGCAGGCACCGGGCAGAAACCCTGCGACTCGACGGCAAAGACCGGATTGAACTTGCTGCGAAAATTCTCCAGCGCAATGATCGCCGCAAGCTCCACCAACTCCTCGTCTGTAAAATGTTTCTTCAAGCGCTTGAAAAACCGCTCCGTGACACGCTTTGCGGTGTAGGTCATACGCTCCGCTAGCTCGAGCGCCAGCCGTTCGCGCATAGAAAAAAGCGGGCTCTTCCGATAGTCTCCCAGCGCGGCTTCCAATTTTTCTGCCGAGGCGCCATTCTGCATCCCACTGGATGCGTTGATGTCGAGTCAGTACGGGCAGCCGTTGATGCTCGCAGCCTTCATACATAGGAGGTGTCTTAGCTGAGGCTCGATCAACCCTGAGGCGACAATGCCCTCGGTGAGCGCCTGGACACCTCTCTGAATCGTGGGCCTGAGTCCGTATATGGGCGCCGTATTGAGCACGGAGCCATAACTCTGCTCTTGTTTTTGAAAAACGGCGCGCACCTCGTCCGGCGCTTCTTCTTCCGTTACCCCTTTGATCCTCGCCATGGTTCTCGCTCCTCCTGAGCTATATTCTCTCTGTCTTCGCTTCGTGTCGCAAGGGCTGAACCCTTCTTGCCCATTTTTACGTGTTGAAGAAGAAGTTGGCGCCAACTATGATAGCCGAAAAAAAGAAGGAGAGTGTTCGCGGAGATGGACAAATATGATTACGACCTCTTCACTATAGGCGCGGGATCGGGTGGAGTCCGAGCGAGCCGGGTCGCGGCCTCGTATGGCGCCAAGGTGGCGATCGCGGAGGAACGAAAGCTCGGAGGCACATGTGTCAACGTTGGCTGCATTCCCAAGAAGCTCCTCGTGTACGCATCCCACTTCAGGGAGGATTTTGAGGACGCGGTCGGCTTTGGCTGGGCAGTGGGCGAGCGCAGCATCGACTGGGGAAAGCTCATCGCCAACAAGGACGCTGAGATAGAACGGCTCAACCGGGTCTACCGGAGCTTGCTCGAGAAAGCCGGCGCGGAGATCATCCATGGTCACGCCTGTGTTCTGGATCCGCACACCGTTGAGATAAATCAGAAGCGGAACAGGGCCAAGTACATTCTTGTCGCCACAGGGAGCTGGCCGACCCTACCTCCCATCCCCGGCTCCGAACATGCGATAACTTCCAATGAGGCCTTCTATCTTCCCAATCTGCCGAAAAGCATCGTTATCGTGGGCGGCGGCTATATCGGCGTCGAATTCGCGGGCATTTTTCACGGCATGGGCACACAGGTAGCCCTGGTCCATCGCGGTTCGTTGTTTCTCACGGGATTCGATCAGGACGTACGTGAGACCCTGGCCAATGAGATGCAAAAAAAAGGAATAGATCTCCGCTTCGACAGTCAGGTTGAAAAGATCGAAAAGACAAAGAGCGGGGTAAGGGCAACTCTTACGGGAGGGATCTCTCTCGAAGCGGAAGAGATCATGTTTGCTACCGGGCGCCAGCCAAACACAAGGGGCTTAGGTCTCGAAGAGGCGGAAGTCAAACTCAACGAGAAGGGTGCTGTAGTTGTGGATGAGTATTCGTGTACCACAGCGCCCAACATCTATGCTGTCGGCGACTGTACCAACCGGCGCAATCTCACTCCGGTTGCCATTGCCGAGGGAAGAGCCGTGGCGGAGACTTTATTCAATAACAATCCCATGAAGCTCGACTACACGAACGTGCCGTCCGCGGTTTTCAGCCAGCCTAGCATCGGCACGGTGGGTTTGAGTGAGACGCAGGCGCGGGAGCGTTACGCCGCAATCGAAGTCTACAGAACCGTCTTTAGGCCGCTTAAGCATACGCTCACGGAACGGGATGAGATGATCATGATGAAACTCGTGGTTGACAGAGCGACAGGCCGCGTTGTCGGATGCCACATGGTAGGGCCTGAAGCCGGAGAGGTCATCCAGGGTCTGGCTGTGGCGCTCACCTGTGGGGCGACGAAGGCGCAGTTCGACGCAACCATCGGGATTCATCCGACGGCGGCCGAAGAGTTCGTCATGATGCACGAGAAAATGGCAGACCGTTGATACCGGATGGAGAAGGAGAATGAGAAGCTACCGAAAAGAGCTTTGGCTCAACACGCCGACCCGTGTTGCGTTCACCAACATCACCCCGCAGGTCGAAGAATGCCTGAAAGAGAGCGAGATTCGGGAAGGGATTGTCCTGGTCAACGCCATGCACATCACGGCGTCGGTCTTCATCAACGACGACGAGCGGGGTCTCCATCACGACTACGCGGAGTGGCTTGAGAAGCTGGCTCCGCATGAACCGATCAGCCAGTATCGCCACAACGACACCGGCGAGGACAATGCCGACGCTCACATTAAGCGGCAGGTGATGGGCCGCGAGGTTGTGGTTGCTATAACCAACGGCCAGCTCGACTTCGGCCCCTGGGAGCAGATCTTCTACGGCGAGTTCGACGGCCGTCGGCGCAAGCGAATCCTGGTGAAAATCATCGGTGAGTAGGATGCAGCGGGATTCCGCTCCATCCGGCGTCGTTAGTTTGCATCAAAGAAATTTCGCTAGAGGCCGATCTTCCGTTTGTCCATGGCGCGCTCCCACTTCCTCTCCGCATCTTTGCCGAAGATCAACTCCTCCTCGGCAGGAATCGAAAACCAGGCGCCAGCCTTGATCTCTGCCTCGAGTTGGCCCGGACCCCAGCCAGCATAGCCCATGATGAAGCGGCTCCGCCGGGGGCCCTTTCCGAGAGAGAGGGCGCGCAGGAGCTCGACATCTCCCGTGAGCGCGATGCCATTTTGGAGGATCGTAGTGCTATCGAGAACGGAGTCATCGCTGTGAAGGATAACGCCCCTTTCAGGCTCCACAGGGCCGCCGTAGTGAAGAATGATTTCACCCTTGGCTCCCTCGCTCTCCTTCCCCATGGACTTGAGCAAGTCTGCAATCGGCCCTTTTGCGATCGGTTTGTTGATCACCAAGCCCATGGCGCCATTTTGGTCGTGCCGGACCATGTAAATGACGGTTTGGAAAAAGCGAGGATCCGGCATCTCCGGCGTTGCCACGAGGAGCTGACCGGTGAGGTACGAGTTTTCCGGGGCCTCAGCTGCGGATGCTAAGCTCAGGATACAGAGCAGAAAGAGCGGAGCGTATCCACCCGCCCATCGCCTCAATCTCGGGGTTCGCATAAACATGGATAGACTATTGGACGAATTTTTCACCCGCCTCATCAGTTGGCTTCAGGGAAGAGACAGCGAGAATCTGAGAGAGAGACAATCGTTAGCTGTCCAGTTCGGGTTTGGGGAGGATTGCGTAGGGGATGCCTTCTTCGTTGAGTGATTCTCTTTCCTCCGGAGTCGAAGTCCCGTGAATGGATCTCTTTTCGCTCCGGCCATGAAAGATGGCGCGAGCCTCTTCGGAAAAGCGAGGACCCACATCTTCAAAGTTTTCTTTGACATAGCGGTGCAGCCGAAGGAAAAGTTCTTTCGCGTCCGCTTCGGTTAATGGGCGGGACGGCGCTTTTTCCTCGCGAGAGCTCTCCTTTTTTGCCTGAGGCTCACCTCTATGGGTCAGGACAGCGCAGGCATGCGGCATCTTTTCCACTTTGGTGCTGCCGCAGGTAGGACAAGAGATTTGGCCTCGAGCGGCCTGCTTTTGAAAGTCCTCGAAACTAGGGAACCAACCCTCAAAAGAATGGTTTTTCTTGCAAAGCAGATCGTAAACGACCATGGAGCACCTTAGATGTAACCATTAAGTTCCTTTAGGTTAAATGTCAACCCCCACAGTCCTCGCTGCGCCCGGAATCTCAAATTGCAGATCTCAAATTTAAAATTTGCCATTTGTGATTCCGAAGGGCTCGTCCGCAGCCCTTCAGGCTTCCTCCCCTCGCAGACCGATCTCTCACAGCGGAGGGGGCCTGGACCGAAGAAAGGGAGACACAGGAAACTAGATGGTCTCAAAGAAATGGGACCTTGCAGGTTAGGCACAGAGACCTGACGGATCAGAGTCTACGGGACGCCTACCTGCCGGGCAGGGAGGATCAGTTAGAGCAAGAAAGGCGGCGTACGATTGGGGAAGATAGCCACTGGCTCATTGGCTCCCGCTGAGGGACAGGTTCCCTCCGCTTTCACAACGCACCGCATTTTTCGCAATCGAGCTCCCTGAGTAAGTTTTCACGGGATAAAAGTAATGCTAGAATTCTCCCTCTGTGGGTGATCAGCTTACGATAAGAGTCGTCCGTAACCTCAGAGAGGTGCAGCGTGCCGATTGGGATCGGCTGCTCGGTCAAGGCTCGCCTTTCATGAAGTGGGACTGGCTTGACTCTCTGGAGCAGAGCGGCTGCGTCCAGGAGAAGACCGGCTGGCTTCCGCACCACATCATCGTTGAGAGGGTGGGGGAGTTGGTAGGGGGCTGTCCCATGTACCTCAAGTTTCACAGCATGGGGGAGTTCGTCTTCGACTTTGAATGGGCCGAAGCCGCGCATCGCCTCGGGATCCAGTACTATCCCAAAATGCTCGTCGGGGTTCCTTTTACGCCGGTAACGGGCGCGCGCTTCCTTACGGCTGGTCACGAAAGAAGGGCGGAGCTGATTCAATTGATGGGGCAGGCCCTGATGCAAATTGCCAAGGAGAATAAGCTCTCGTCCATCCACGTCAATTTTTGTCTTCCCGATGAAGCCGAAGCGCTAAAGCCTATTGGCTTCACTCCGAGGCTCGGTCTCCAGTTCCACTGGCAGAATCGCGGCTACCGGTCCTTTGAGGACTATCTGGGCTCTTTTCGCAGTGACCGGCGCAATAAGATTAAGCGGGAGCGCCGCGAGCCGGCGCAACAAGGCATCAGCATTCGTGTGATTGAAGGAGAGGATGTCAGTCAGGCTCATATGCGCACGATGTTTCAGCTCTACAAGACGCACATCGATCGACTCTACTATGGCCGCCAGTATCTGACGCGCGCATTTTTCGACGAGCTGTCGCGCCGCTTTAGCTCCCATATCTGTCTTATCTTCGCGGAGCGGAATTCTCAGGTCGTCGCCGGCACGTTCAACATCCAAGATCAGGCGGCTCTATTCGGGCGCTACTGGGGAGCCTTCGAGGACGAACGATATCTCCACTTCAACGTCTGCTATTACTCGGCTATCGAACATTCTATTCGGAGAGGCTTTAAGCGGTTTGAGGCGGGAGCCGGAGGGAGTTTCAAGCAGCTCCGCGGCCTGGACCCTGAGCCCACGACCAGCATGCATTACGTCGTGGAAGAGAGGTTCCGTCGCGCTGTGGAGCGGCATCTGCGCGAAGAGAGAGAAACGATGAATCAAAAACGGGCCGTCCTGCTTGACAGGAGCCAGCTTAAAAAGGAGGATTTTTAGCGTTGCCTCGCTTGCGCGTTGGACAAACCGGCCTGTCCTCGTTATGATAAAAGTGTTTTGATAACCAGCCACGCTCTTTCGCATATTCATGCCTGACATCAAAGGATCGACCTACAAAAAGGCCGGAGTGGATGTCTCCGCCGCCGACCGGTTGGTAAGCCGCATTCGACCCATCGCGCTCACAACCCCACGGCGCGGGTTGTTGGCGGGCGTCGGAGGGTTTAGCGGCCTTTTCGATCTTCACAGCCGAAAGTATCGTCATCCCATCCTCGTCTCATCCACGGATGGAGTAGGGACTAAACTCAAGATCGCCTTCATGATGGGAGTTCATGACACCGTGGGCATCGACCTGGTCGCGATGGGAGTCAACGATGTGTTGACTCAAGGGGCTGAGCCGCTTTTTTTTCTCGACTATTTCGCCACCGGCAAACTCCGATCCAAGGTATGCTTGGAGGTGATTCGCGGCGTCGCGGCGGGATGCCGGCTCGCCGGTTGTACGCTGATTGGCGGAGAGACGGCGGAGATGCCTTCCTTCTATCGCGACGGAGAATATGACCTGGCCGGGTTTGCCGTGGGCGTTGTGGAAAAGGACAGGGTTCCCGATCCGGAAGCGATCGCTCCGGGCGATCTTCTTCTTGGGCTTCATTCGAGCGGCCTCCACAGCAACGGCTACTCCCTGGCGCGCAAGGTGCTGCTCGAGCTGAAAGGGCTGAAGCTCCGAACTCGGCTCTCCCAACTGGGACGGACTCTCGGCGAGGAATTGTTGGAGCCCACGCGGATCTATGCCGAGGTCATTCGAAGATTGGTTCAGAACTATTCGATTAAAGGGATCGCTCACATCACGGGAGGCGGGATTCCCGGAAACCTTCCGAGAATCCTGCCCCGAGGGAGAAGGGCATGGGTCCAGCGGCGGAGTTGGCCGGCGCCGGCGATCTTTGAACTGATCCAGAAGTCGGGCCCCGTTTCCCAGCCGGAGATGGATCGCACTTTCAATAACGGCCTAGGCATGATCCTTGTGGTTGGAAAACGAGATTGTGATGGCGTCCAGCGCTCCCTTAAAAGAATGAGGGAGAAGTATTCTCTGATCGGTGAGATTAGGAAAGGAGAGAGGGGAGTCGAATTTATCTCCTGAGATTTTTATGGCGCGACAGCTTCCGTTGGGTGTGCTGATCTCCGGCAGCGGCACGAATCTTCAGGCCATCATGGACGCGATCGAGGAGAAGCGGCTCGACGCCGCGATTCGCGTTGTGATCAGCAACCGGGAAGAGGCTTACGGCCTGGTGCGGGCGAGAAAACGAAACATCCCGACGGAGATCGTCGATCACCGAAAATTCTCCAGCAGGGAGGCTTATGATCGGGCCGTGGTTGACCTCTTGAAGGCCCGTGGCGTGGAGCTGGTCGTTCTCGCCGGTTTCATGCGCCTTCTCTCGCCGGTTTTTGTAAAAGCCTTCTCCAACCGCATCATGAATATCCATCCCGCCTTGCTGCCGGCCTTTCCGGGTCTCCATGTCCAGAAAAAGGCTTTGGAATACGGCGTCCGTTTCTCCGGTTGCACGGTTCACTTCGTCAACGAGGAATGTGATCAAGGACCGATCATCATTCAAGCGGTCGTGCCTGTCTTTCCCGACGATACCGAGGCATCGCTCTCCGCGCGGATACTCAAGCAAGAGCACCTGATCTATCCGAGGGCCGTTCAGCTCTACAGCGAGGGCCGGCTCCGCGTGGTTGGCCGGACGGTCTTGGTCGATGGTTCGGGAAAAAAGGAAGATCAGGTTCTCATTCATCCTCCATTGGCATGAAATAGCGAAGCCATGAGCCGCGCCGCCCTTACACTTATTCTCAAGGCTCTGGTGAGCTTGGGTCTTATTTTTTTTCTCCTCACCCGGATCGAGCCGGCCCGGTTTTTCCAGGTTATCGGCTCGGCAAAGCTCTCTTATCTGATTGTCGCGCTTGCAAGTTATATCGTGGGACAGGTCATCAGCTCTGTGAGATGGGCTTTGGTGGCGCGACCTTTGGGCTTTAAGAACCCGTTGAAGGATTTCGCCGTATTCTATTTTATAGGCATGTTCTTCAACCTCTTCACGCCGAGCACCGTGGGAGGGGATGTCAGTCGGATCTATTACCTCGCTCAGGGGACGACGAACGACAAGGATGGAGGATGGAAGAGTTCAACGGCTTACGCCATCGTCTCTGTGCTGACCGACCGAGCCATAGGGATGGCGGTCCTCGTCTGGATTGGGGCCGCAGCACTGGCTCTTTTCTCTGCGTATGCTCTCCCTTCATCCATCCGCTACGTGGTCTTCGGGCTCGCTCTGGGACTTCTCATCGGGGCGCTGCTGCTTCGGCGAGTTGCCCGCTTTCTTCAAAAAACGGATTATTCTTGGGGAAGAAAGTTGGGTCTTGTCGTTGAGAGTTATAAGGGGAACTGGCGGCTTTTGGTTCAAGCAGCGCTGCTCTCGCTGTTGGCCCACTTCATTCAGGCCTGGATCCACCTTCTGGTAGGTCTGGCGCTCAATCTCAAACTGCCATTTTCCTATTGTTTCATCCTCTACCCTTTGGTCGGGACCTTCAGCGCGCTCCCGGTCAGTCTCAACGGTATCGGACTGCGTGAAGGAGGCTACCTCTTCTTGCTTCGCCATATCGATGTAAGTTCGGAGAAGGCCGTCGCTTTCGGTTTACTTTGGTTGATCATTTTGACGCTCGACAGTTTGATCGGGGGAATCGTGTTTATCTTGAGGAAATCCGGAGCGCTTTAACCATGTCTCTCAAAGAGCTCATCATCGGGAAACCCAAAGACCCTCTCGACCCGAGAGTTTTCCATCAAGTCTCGCTCATCGCCTTCCTTGCTTGGGTAGGTCTTGGCGCGGACGGGTTAAGCTCATCGGCCTACGGACCGGAAGAGGCCTATCTGGCTTTGGGAGAGCATCTTTTCCTTGCGCTCCCTCTAGCCATCCTGATGGCCACCACCGTCTTTGTTATATCCGCAAGCTATAGTCACATCATCGAGCTATTCCCCACGGGCGGGGGCGGTTACCTGGTCGCCACCAAACTTTTGGGTCCAAAAGTCGGGCTGACTTCCGGCTGTGCCTTGATTGTAGACTACATGCTAACGATTACTATTTCTGTAGCGAGCGCGGGGGATCAGATTTTCAGTTTCCTGCCCATCTCGATGCATGGGGCTAAGCTGGCAACCGAATTTGTTCTGATTTTTTTTCTAATTTACCTCAATCTTCGCGGCACTAAAGAGGCGGTTCTCCTTCTGCTCCCGATTTTTCTCCTGTTCGTCCTCGCCCACCTCTTTGCTATCAGCCTAGGGGTCATTCCGAAAGCCGCGGACATTCCCATACTTGCCGCTACAACCTATCAGAAGACCACCGGGAATGTTCAGGCTCTGGGATTATGGGCGACTGTCTTTCTCGTTCTGCACGCCTATAGTCTTGGTGGCGGTACATACACGGGCATCGAGGCCGTCAGCAATGGGCTTCAGGTTCTGCGGGAGCCCAGAGTTGAGACCGGGAAGAGGACTATGCTTTATATGGCGACATCGCTCGCCTTCACCGCAAGCGGCCTGCTGCTTTCTTACTTGCTCAACCGGGTTGGCCCTGAGACGGGCAAAACTCTGAACGCCAGTCTGTTTGCAAAAATCTACGGAAGTTTCTTCTCGACCGATTTCGCTTATATTTTGGTGGTAGTGACTCTTGTGACCGAGGCGGCCATCCTTTTGGTCGCAGCACAGGCAGGATTTATCGACGGTCCGAGGGTCCTTTCCAACATGGCGGTAGACTCGTGGGTCCCCCATCGCTTCTCTCACTTAAGTGACCACTTAGTTACCCAATACGGCGTCTGGTTCATGGGTTTGGCCTCCCTTGCCTTCCTCCTTTATACCGGCGGTGATGTGAGGCTGTTGGTTGTCATGTACAGCATCAACGTCTTTTTGACCTTCAGCCTCTCTCAGCTGGGGATGTGCCGCCATTGGTGGGAGGTAAGAAACAACGAAAGGCTCTGGCTACGCAAGCTCCTTGTGAATGGTCTCGGTTTGTCGTTCACAGGAACTATTCTCATATTCACTGTAATCATAAAGTTCGCCGAGGGAGGCTGGGTTACGCTACTGGTGACATCAGGCTTCATTCTTCTCTGCTATATAGTCCGATCACACTACGATCAGGTGCGGGGTGCGCTGAAGCGCCTTGATGAAACCCTGATCAACATCCCCTTTCGGCCGGACCTCAAGAATCCGGTGCCGGCTAAGAACCCAGATGCCCCCACGGCGGCCCTCATCGTCAGGGACTTTGATGGGCTCGCGATTCATTCTCTGCTTAACATCGCCCGACTTTTTCCGAACCACTTCAAGAACGTAGTCTTTGTCTCGATCGGATTAATTGACTCCGGTCGATTTAAGGGACTCAGCGAGATCGAGAATTTACGCCAATTGAAAGAGGAGGATCTTAAAAGCTTCGTGGAGTTTGCCAACTGCTTGGGCTGGTATGCGGAGTATCGTTATTCCTTGGGGATTGACCTCATCGAAGAGTTGGAGAAACTCTGCAAGTCTGTAGCCAAAGATTTTCCCAGGTCAGTCTTTTTCGCCGGGAAGCTAGTTTTTGAACAGGAGAATTTTCTTACTCGCTTGCTGCACAACCATACCCCGTTTACCTTGGAGCAGCGGCTTCAGTTTGAGGGCCTAGAAATGATGATTCTCCCAATCCGCGTTTTTGCCTCGCCACAAGCTCAGCCCTCTCCTACCTCAAGGGTTCGTAGGCCGGAAGGCTCCCCTCGGTCTTAGGTCTAGGTCGAAGTCCTATGACGCGCCGGGCCCAAGTGCTGTTGTGATGACCAGCAGGATACTTAGAACAATCATCGCGGCCACTGTAATCCAAGCGATGATGTTGAATATCAGCGAGTTCCGATAAGGGCCTACAACCTGCTCGTCGTTTGTTAGCAAGAGCATGAAGATCAAGATGACGGGCAGCAGGATCCCGTTTAGCACTTGCGACAGGAACATCACGGGTATGAGCGGGATCCCCGGCACTAGGATGACCAGTGCTGAAGCCACGATCAATCCTGTATAAAGTCCGACAAAGATAGGTGCTTCCCGAAATCTCCGATTCAAACCAGCTTCCCATCCGAAAGCCTCGCAGACCGCATAGGCGGTGGAGAGCGGAATGATAGCAACGGAAAAAAGGGCCCCGTTTAGCAACCCCAAGGCGAAGAGCGTAGAGGCGTATTTCCCTGCCAAGGGCGCCAAGGCGACCGCCGCGTCCGCTGCATCGCCAATCGAGATGCGGTGGACGAATAGCGTCGCCCCGCAGGCGACGACGATGAAAAAAGCCACGACGTTGGTGCTGATGGCCCCCAAGTAGGTGTCGATGCGGGTATAGCCCAGCTCCTTGGCACTGATCCCCTTATCGACTACGGCCGATTGCTGATAGAATTGCATCCAGGGTGCAATGGTGGTTCCCACGACGCCGATGACCAGAGTAATGTAGGGTGCGTCGAACTGGAAGGATGGGGTTAACGTAGCCTTGATCACCTCAAGCCAAGGGGGTTTCGCGAACAGCGCAGAGATCACGTAGGTGATGTAAAGGAGGCAGGCCACAAGAAACACCCGTTCCACTGAGCGGTAGCTTCCCCTGAGCAGGATCACCAAGACCAACAAGACCGCTAGAGGAACGCTGACATAGCGGCTCAAGCCGAAGATTTCCATAGCACCGGCAACACCGGCAAAGTCGCCCACGGTATTGGCCCAGTTAGCCAGCAAAAGGATAAACATGGCGAAGATCGTGAGGCGGACTCGAAATCGCTCCCGTATGAGCGCAGCCAACCCTTTGCCTGTAACTGCGCCCATGCGGGCTACCATCTCCTGAACCACCACTAGCGCGAAGGTGCTGAGCAATAGTGTCCAGAGAATCTTGTATCCGTACGACGCTCCTGCGATGGAGTAGGTGGCGATCCCGTTGGCGTCGTTATCGACGTTACCGGTAATGATCCCCGGACCCATCACGGCTAGAAAAAACAGTAGGCGAGACCAGCGGAGCCGAAGCCACTGCCGCATTAGACGGTCCTTCTGCGCTGCTGGGGTCGCAATCTGACGCGTTTGCGCTCTTTTCCTAGAACGATATCTAATACGTCATCGATGGTGACTGTGCCTACGAGGTGATGAGAGTCATCGAGGACGGGCAGGGCCATCAGGTTGTATTTCCTAAGTGCTGCCGCCACGGTTTCTACGGAATCCTGTGCTGACACAGAGGCAACGTCTCGTGACATAATTTCGGTGATCCGGCGGTGGGGTGCAGATACGATCAACGCCCGTATGGAGAGAATCCCCATGAGGCGGCCCTCGGCGTCAACCACGTTTAGGTAATAGGCTTGTTCTTCCTTCGGAGCGAGTTCTCGCAGGCGCTGGACGGTCTCCTCGACAGTGAGCGTCTCCGGAAGAGCAATGTACTCCGTGGTCATAATGCTTCCAGCAGTCCCCTCGGGATGTTTAAGCAGCTTTTTCACCGCGTCGGCCTTGTGTGTTGCCATCAAGCTGATGAGCTCGCCCGCTTTCTCTGGCGGCAAGTCAGTCAGGATGTCTGTGGCATCGTCGGGATGCATGGCCTCTATGATGTCAGCCGCAAGCTCAGTAGGGAGGCTCCTAATAGTATCGGCCTGCACCTTCGGTTCCGCCTCGGCAAGAGCTTCGGCGGCATCCTCGCTCTCCAGGACTGTCATCACCTCCACACGCTCATCTCTGTCCAGATCTTCCATCAGCTGCGCGAGATCTGCCGGGTGGATTTCTTGAAGCTTCTCCCGGGAGATGCTGAGTCTAAGCGGTGTCATTGGTCCACCGAAGGCCGCCACCATCTTCCACGGAATCAACTGTTCCGGCAGAGTGCGTCCTAACATCTTCGCCACCCTCTGAGCAAAGGTGTCGAGGTTGAGCCGGCGCAAAAGCCCGGTGACTCCCACATCGGTAGCCGCCAGACGGACTTCCCCGTTCACTCTCATGAGCTGTAGGTCATTGACGCGGACAACCTTCAGGCCGTCGGTATCCACCACTTGAGTGTCCAGGATGGTCTCAGCGAGAAGGAACTCCTCGGGTTGTAAGGGACGTGGGTGGAGAAAGCGGCGGGCCACCCGCAGGCGGGCCTCGCGGGGATGAAGGTTAGCCATAGTGTCCCACGGAATGATCGCAACCCGGCTTTGATCTCCCTTGATCCAGAGACCTGTCAATCTGGGGTGGGTCTCTTTTAGATCGACGGCCACATCGCCGATAACCCCAAGCTTGGTTCCATCCGCGTCTAGGATAGGGACGTTGATCAACTTGCTCAGGTAAATTATCTCCCCTCTCGACATACCAACCTACTAATTTATTTTCTCACCAAGAAAGAATTCTAAAGGATCCTTACAGCAAGAGAGAGTACTACGAAACTAACACAACAGAAAGAAAGGGCCTACTAAAAGGGAGAAATTTAAATGAGGTAGCGGATTAAGATTGTCCCCAGCCCCAGGAAGATCAGAAATCCCATGAAGTCGGTGAGCATGGTGTCGAACACGCCGGCGACTGTCGCCGGGTCGAATCCTAGTCTTCGCAGCGCGGTCGGCACGAGGACCCCTCCTGTGGCGGCCACGAGCATATTGAGAAACATGGCCAGGCCCGCGACTAAACCTAGAGTTGGATTTCCTTTCCACAACCACGCCACGATGCCCAATACGAAGCCGAACAATGTGCCCTTGATCAGTCCCAACCCCCATTCCTTTCGCAGGAGCTGAAATAAATTGGACGGCTCGATCTCGCCGAGAGCCATCGAGCGAACCACGACCGTCGCCGTCTGGATGCCGGCGTTTCCAGCCTGCCCCGCTATGATCGGCATGAAAATCGCCAAGGCCGGCACTTGACCGATAGTCTTTTCAAACATGCTGATCACCGAAGCGGCCGCAAAGGCCCACAGCATGTTGAAGCCGAGCCAGGGCACTCTTCGGGCGGCCGATTCCCGCAGCGGACTGAACGCCCGCTCTTTGATCCCTACGCCGGCCATCTTGTACATATCCTCCGTGGTCTCGTCGGAGATAACGTCGATGACATCGTCCACGGTGATCATTCCCACCAGACGGCCGTCGTGATCCACAATGGGCAGCGCCAGGAGATCGTATTTGGAGACCAACCGGGCGGCCTCCTCCTGATCGATCGAAACCTCGGCGCGGATAGGATCGGCGATCATGATCTCACCCAGGCTGCGGCCCGGAGGCGCGATGACGAGGTTGCGGATGGGAACCACGCCGGCGAGCTTCCCGCTCTCATCGACGATATAAAGGTAAAAGAAAGTTTCCAGCTCTCCTCGCTCGCGGATCTTATCGATGGCTCCCTGGGCTGTCGTGGTGGGCGGGAGGGAGAGAAACTCGGTGGTCATGATTCTTCCCACCGTTCCTTCGGGATAGCCGATCAATTTCTGTACTCGCTCCCGGCGCTCGGGATCGACCATAGCCAGGACCCGCTCTCTTCGCTCCTCCGGCAGGCTGTCGATGAAAGTCACCGCATCGTCCGGGTCGGCGCGCGCGATCACCCGCGCCACCTTTTCATCCTCGATCATACCCAGGATGTCCGGAAGTTCATCAGGAGGAAGTTCCTTGAGCGTTTTGGCGGCCCGGCGCACCGAGAAGAGGATGTCGCAAAAGCGGCGCACTTCATTCGGATCGAGATTTTTAAAGATGAGGGCGATATCGGCCGGATGCATTTTGCCGATCAACCTAAGGACACGGTCCGGCGTCGCCGTTCGTATCAGCTCGCGCACGGTTTCGTAGTTTAAAGGCGGAGATTTCATGATTCTTTGAGACAAATTCCGTTTTATCCTTTTTAACCGGTGCTTGTACAATTTGCAATCTATTTTGTGCGCCCTGAGATGGTTCTTAATCAGGCCGTCGAAAAAGTCCCATCTGCCGATAGGCTGCCTGGGAGCATCTTTCAGGTCCGATGCGATACGGCAGTCTCACGCTCGCCAGCTTACTGAAGGTATCTCTCTGCTACGCTTTAACTTCCTCGTCCGACGCATCGGCCCTTCAAGCCGCCCCCAGGCAGGCGTTGAGACTGGCGCGCTCGACCGCCTCGTTCCAACGTACTGCTTAAGTACGCCTCCGCTCTGCCTGTGCGTGACCGCACGCAGACAGGTCGACGGTTTCTTGCGCGCCTCGCATCCGAGACCTTTTTGACCGGCCTGAGAACAGGGTTTTTCAACACGCTGTTAAAATGATAGGCTAAAGTCTGATATGTTGGATCGCGGTTATTCACCATCAAAACAAGGAGGCGTTGCGATGTCTAAAAATAGGTATTCGTCGAGGGCTTTGGCATCGGCAATCGTTGGATCGGTTTTTTTAGGGGCCCTCCTTTCCCACATCCTTGGCCTTTCCCCTGTTATGGAGACCAATGCGTCTCTAAGCGACGGCATTCCTCCCTCGTTTTCCTCTGTTGCCAAAAGAACCATGCCATCGGTCGTCAATATCTCCACGACTCAAAAGACTGTCCGTACCGGCTCGGCGGGAACTTCTGGGAGTCTGGATCCTTTCGAGGAGTTTTTTAACCGCTTCTTTGGTGAGACGCCGAGAGAAGTCCCTCAGCGGAGTTTGGGTTCCGGCATCCTGATCAGCAGGGATGGGGAGATCGTCACAAACTATCATGTGGTGCGGAACGCGGATCTGATCAAGGTTAAGCTTTCGGATAATACCGAGGACGAGGCTCACGTCATCGGAAAGGACGAGAGAACCGATCTGGCGCTCATCAAGTTGAAAAAGGGAGCAACGAACCTGCCGGTTGCAAAGTTGGGAACCTCAGCAAACCTCGACGTCGGTGATTGGGTGATGGCGATCGGCAATCCCTTTGGTCTGGAGCTTACGGTCACGGCGGGAATTGTGAGCGCCAAAGGCAGGGTCATCGGGAGCGGTCCCTACGACAACTTTATCCAGACGGACGCCTCTATTAACCCGGGCAACAGCGGTGGTCCTCTGATCAATATGCAGGGAGAGGTCGTTGGAGTGAACACGGCGATTTTTAGTCAGAGCGGCGGAAGTATAGGAATCGGATTTGCCATCCCGGTCGATCTGGCAAAAAAGGTCGTGGATCAACTCAGAAAGAATGGCCGCGTGGTGCGCGGCTGGTTGGGCATCCGAGTGCAGGATGCGCCGCAGCAAGTGGCGGCGACTCTCGGGATCACGCGGCGGACAGGAGCCCTAGCGCAGGTCACCGAGGTGTCGGAGGATAGTCCCGCCGCCGAGGCCGGCATCAAGCTTGGCGATATTATTCTGGAGTTCAATGGGAAACCTCTCCCGAAGAGCCAGGATCTACGCTCTTGGGTTGCCGACACCCCTCCGGGCCAGCGGGTCACACTGAAGATCATCAAGGAGAAGACCGAGCGCAATATCACGGTAAGGATCGGCGAGCTCGCCGATGAAAGAGAAGTGATCTCCCAGGCTGATGGGAAAGATATCGACATCGGCGTCAAGGTCCAGAGGGTGACTCCTGAAATCGCCCGGCGCCAGGGGCTCAGCACGGCCAAGGGTGTCATCGTTACCGAAGTTCAGCCTGGCAGTTTGGCAGATCAAGCGGGCGTTGTAGCCGGAGATGTTGTCCGCGAGGTGAACCAGCGTCCCGTGAATACGGTCAAAGATTTCGAGCAGTCGCTGCGGCAGGGGAGGAGGGGGGATCGGATTCTGCTCCTTGTGCAGAGAGGAGATAACGAAGTATTCTTTGCCTTGAGGAAAAAGAGCTAATGGGACAGACTTTCAGCGGTCACTCAGCCTGAGGCTGACGGCTGAGAGCTTATGGAGTTAGGAGGGCCTATGTTCGGACTCGGTTTTCAAGAGCTGCTGATTATCTTGGTCATCGCCCTGGTTATCTTCGGTCCGGGAAAGCTCCCGCAAATCGGAAGCGGCTTGGGCAAGGCGATCCGCGATTTCAAGAAGGGAATAAGCGGAGAAGATCCGGAGGATAAAGAAGAGAAAGCAAAAAAAGACGATTCTAAAGAGCTCCCGCGTTGAGATCTTGAAAAGGCCGCATGAAAGAACTTACGCAGAGATGGAACTTGAAGAGTCGCCTGCCGATCGAGGCCAGCAGCGAGTATCTGGGAGGGATCGGTTTTTTACTTTATGAGATTCTGCGTTGTCTGCGCCGGCCGTGGGAAGGTCGCCTGATCCTAACCCAGATGGAGCAAGCGGGCGTGCGCTCGCTCGCCATTGTGATCCTTACAGCGGTTTTTACCGGGATGGTTCTTGCTCTTCAAATGGGAGGCTACCTCACGCGTTTTGGCGCCAGACCCTATGGGGGCAGAATCCTAGCTCTCTCGATGCTTCGGGAGATGGGTCCTGTCTTGACCGCCTTGATGATCGGAGGGAGGGTGGGGGCGGGAATCACGGCGGAGATCGGCTCCATGAAGGTCACTGAGCAGATCGATGCCATGCGCTCGCTCGGAACCAATCCGATCCAGAAACTAGTCTTCCCCCGCGTCATCGCGCTCGTTGTTATGCTTCCCTTGCTGACCGTCGTGGCCGATTTTGTGGGGATCCTCGGAGGCATGTTTATCACCGTCATGGAATACGACATCAGCGGAAGTTTCTACCTGAACTCGATCATCCAGTTTATCCGATTCCAAGACCTTTATAGCGGGTTGGGAAAAACCTTCTTCTTCGGCTTCTTTATCGCGGTCATTGCCTGCTATAATGGTTTGGAGGTGAGTGGCGGGGCCGATGGGGTAGGCCGGGCGACCACGCAGACTGTGGTGACGACCTCCATCACCATTCTTATTTCGGATTTTTTTCTTACCAAGCTCTTTCTCCAAATATAGTCATGGCAAGAGCCGGATTCATCGAGTGTCGGAACCTCTACAAGTCTTTCGGCGCAAAGCCGGTCCTCCAGGGAGTCAATTTAACCGTGGAACAAGGAGAGACGATGGTGATCCTGGGCGGGAGCGGGTCGGGAAAGACCGTTCTCCTGAAGCACGTGAATGGTCTGATGAGCCCGGAATCCGGAGAAGTGTTTCTGGAGGGTTTGGAAATATCGCGTCTGGGGGAGGATGAGCTTGGGGCGGCGAGGAAACAGGTGGCGATGGTTTTTCAGGGAAGCGCTCTCTTTGACTCTTTGACGGTTGGCGAGAATGTCGCCTATCCCCTCGACGAGCACACCGACTGGCCGCCCGATGAGATCCGGGAGCGGGTAAAAAAAGTTCTTTCTCTGGTCGGATTGGATGGGACGGAAGAGCTCTATCCCGCAGCGTTGAGCGGCGGGATGAAGAAGCGGGTCGCTCTGGCCCGCGCCTTGGCCCTGAACCCGAAAGGACTTCTCTATGACGAGCCGACTACGGGCCTGGACCCTATGATGACTCAGCGCATCAACCGTTTGATCCGTGACCTGCAGCAAAGATTAGGCGTGACCTCAGTCGTGGTGACCCACGATCTGGACAGCGCCTTTGCGGTCGCGGATCGTCTCGCGTTTCTATCGGAGGGGCGGATCCAAGTCGTCGGCACAAGGGATGAGATCAAGGCCTCGTCCGATCTTGGGCTCCACGAATTTCTTGCCTCCGAGTAGAGTTCTATGAGACCCAATCGAGCGTTGCAGATCAGAGTCGGCCTGCTTATCCTGATTTCTCTTGCGATCCTTGGAACAACCGTTTTCATGATGGGGAAGGAGAGGAGACTCTTCGAAAGGAGAGTGCCGTTCGAAATCCATTTTTCTCGCACGGTCGGTCTCAGGGAAGGATCTCCGGTCAGTCTCACCGGCGTCACGGTCGGTCGGGTGGAGAGCCTCTCCTTTCCTGCTAAGCTGCAGGAGCACTACATTGAAGTTCGGATCACGGTGGTCGGAGAGGTGGCCTCCCGCATACGCAAAGACACGGTGGCGCGCATTCGCACTCTGGGTCTGCTGGGGGACAAGTTCATCGAGCTCTCCGGCGGCAGCCCCCAGAGCGAAGCGCTGCGTCCAAGAAGTTTAATCGCCTCCATTGACCCCGTGGATTACGAAGCGCTGATGGGTGAAGGGAGAGATGTGGTGACGAACGTGATCGAGGCCACGAGTTCTCTCAGCGCTATCCTCAAGTCGATTGAGGAGGGGAGGGGACTGGTGGGACAGATCGTTTCCTCCGAAGAGGAAGGAAAATGGGCCGAGACGGCCGGCAATCTCCAGTCTGCTTCCGCCTCTTTGAAGAATATTCTGCGGTCGGTTGAAAAGGGCGAAGGAGTCCTCGGGCAATTGGTTCACAACAGAGAAGCGGGCGAGGACTTGAGCAAGAGCTTGCGCCAGTTAAGCAAGGTAACCGACTCTCTGCAAAAAACTACGGAGAAAATTGACAAAGGAGAGGGGACGCTCGGAGCGTTGATTCAAGACCCCCAGGCGGGGAAGGAGATCCTCGCGAACTTGCGTCGGTCTGCCGCCAATCTCGAGGCGGTGACCCGCCAGCTCAGAGAGGGAGGAGGACTGCTGCAGAGATTGATGAATGATAGACCTTACGCCGATCGACTGTTGGGAGACCTGGAGCGGACGACGCGGGACCTGGCAGGGATCACCGGGAAGATTGACCGGGGAGAGGGAACGATCGGCGCACTCGTGAATGACCCTGAACTTTACCGGAACGCCAAAGATCTAGTCGGCGGCGCGAAGAGCAGTTGGCTTCTCTCTATCTATCGCTTCTTCCACAACTTGACGGGCTCGAAAGAGCCATCCTCTCCCGGCGAGAAAGCTCCGCAGGATACAAGTAAGGCAACGGACTAAATCGTCTCTAAGATTCCTGTCCGTTTCTTATTGAACGGCCAGAATGGGATCCGCGGTTGAAGGAGTCCGAGCCCCGATACCCGTCTTTCTGGTTGCGGCCAACTAAAACCGTGTAGAGAGAGAGCTTCGAGAGCTTATAGATCGTTTCAACTTGAAGTTCGGTTTCCTCGATGAAGGGTTTGAGCCTGAGATTCGTGCGCCAGCCCAGGTGACGCGTCATCGGGTCAAGGGCCTCGGTCAGGGCGCCGAGAAGCGGAAAGTCGGTAGTGAAGTGATTGACTACGACGATTCTCCCTCCAGGCCGGCAAACCCGCTTCACCTCTTCCATCATTCCGACCGGATCCGGAACGACCGTCACGACATGAAAGGCCATGACGTAATCGAAGCTGTCGTCCAGGAATTCCAAATCGAGGGCGTCCATCTCCATAACCGTCAGGTGAGTCCATCCATTTTCCTGGATCTTCTCCCGGGCGCGGGCCAACATGTCCGGCGCCAGATCGATTCCGATGACCTCGCAGTGGCGCGGGTAGGCGGGAAACGAGGTGCCGGTTCCGGCGCCCACTTCTAAAACCTTTGCTCCAGGGGGAATATGGAGATCTTGAATGACCTGTTTCAGGCGGGAATAATAGATCTTACCGAATACTTTGTCGTAAAGGGGCGCAAGCTCTGCATAGAGCTTACTCTCATGTGCTTCTATCTCACCCATGATCCCGGCGCCGACCCCTCGACTTTCGTCCCTTGGGGAGATCAGGCTATCCCGACGACCCGCGTCGGGTTTTTGTTGAAGGCGGAAATATCTCTTTTTCTAAACCGCCACTGCTTCCCCTTCTTGAAGCCGGGCAAAATATTTTTCCGGGCAAATTCATTGACCGTGTCAGGACTGAGATCCAAGATGACGGCGACTTCTCGGCTGTTCAACAGCTCCTCTTCTCTTTCCAGCATAATCTACCCCTTCGATGAAGATCTCTAACGGTCAAGCGGTATAGGTTGTGTTTTCTAGCAAGTTAACCGGACGCTGTCAAGGCAAGCCCAAACCCGACTTAACTTGCGCCTGATCCAAAGTTCCTTTAGCATGAACGAGAAGCGATTTTTTTGGTTTTATGGCTAGATTTTTGAAGATCGCGGCCTTGCTGGGAATAGGCCTGGTTCTTGTTTTTGGGGCGCTCCTTTTCACTTTCTATCGGCTTGTCCAGATCGGTGAGTTCCGCGGCTTTCTCATCAGCGAAGTCGAGCGGCAAACTCGGTTGAAGGTCAGGGTGGGCGAAGCCAGGCTGCGCATGGGAAGCATGATGGGGATCGCCTTTCGCGATTTTGCCCTGCTGGAGCCCGGGGACGACCAGCCGGTGGTTGAGGCCCAGAGAATTTTGGTTCGCGTCGCCCTTCTCCCTTTGCTCGAGCGCCGGCTGGTTTTCGACGAGATCCGTCTATACCAGCCGAGGCTGCGGGTTGCGCGGGATGAAAAGGGACAATTTCCCCTGATGGAATTAATTCTCAGTCTCCCCTTTAAAAAACAAGGAGATGTTCGGTTCGACCTGGACCTGCGCGGGATCAAAATCGAAAAGGGGGAGTTTTTGTTTCTCGATCAACGGCAAACCGGCGTGGCGGTGACGCGCTTGCGGGAAGCCGACCTGGAGCTTCGACGGAGCCGGCTGAATGAATCGCTCTTCTCGGCTTCCGGAGTTCCGACCGAGGTCTCGACAGAGGCGGCTAGGGTCCTGGACTTTGGCTTAAAGACAATCGTCGAGAGAAACGGTCAGAAAGTGGGGCTGGTCTCAAAGGGAAAAATGGTCCTGCCTAAGGAAAGTCTTGAGCCTCGACAGACCTGGTTGGATGCGGACATTCGGGTTGAGAATTTGCCGACCGATCTGTTCCAGGATTATTACGGTCATCTTCTGCCGGTCAGGACGATCCAAGGAATGCTCAACACTCACATCCGATGGCGGGGAAGTCTGGCCCAGGAGGGTCACACCAACTGGGAGATCGGTTTTAAACGGGTCGAGCTCGACGCCCCGGATCTCTTTCCCAATCGTCTCGTGCCGGGGGATGGAAAGCTGGAGTTGGAGGCGGACTGGTCGCCCAAGGCGATTCGCATCACGCGCTTTGCTTTGCGCTCTCAGGAGATCAGCATGGCCGTGGAAGGTTCCGTGCGTTCCTTAGGAGAGAAAGGTTCGGACGTAGCGTTGCGTCTCTCGACGCCATTTGTGCCGGTCGTCTTCGCTCGGAAATATACCCCCACGCCGGTTCTCAGCTCCCCCACATGGAGCTCATGGATTGGCAAATTGAATCAAGGTGAAATCAAGTTGACCCAGGTTGAAATCTCCGGCCCCGTCTCCGATCTCCGCCGTCTGTTTGAGCCTGGCGCAGAAGGTCGCCTCTCGCTCGATGCCGAAGTTCGAGATCTGGGCGGGAACCTCGGAGGATCCTATCTCCCTTTGCGAGGTGTCAGCGGACGTATCACGCTGGAGAAAGGAGTCCTGTATTACAAAGGGTTCAGGGGCGCTTATGGACAATCGCGCTTCGTGGAGGTCGAAGGAACCCATAAGGACGCTGCGGGCCAAGGTTCGCTCGAACTTCGCGCCAGAGGCGAAGTGGATCTGGGAGAGCTGCGGGAGCAGTTGAAGCAGGGATTTCTCTCTCCTCTAGCAGCGAAGGTCGTGAACGGTTTGGACGAATTCAGCGGCAAGGCCAAATTTGGGATCTCCCTACGCAAGGATTCCGGCTCGTATGAGTATAACGGTCAGCTCTCTTTGGATAACGCGCGTCTGCGCATGGGCGATCTCTCCTTTGCTCAAGTCAGGGGAGAGCTGTCTCTTTCTCCCCAAGAGATCCGCGCTGAAAAGCTGACCGCTCTTCTGGCCGGTTCGCCGATCCAGGCGCGAGCGGTCTGGAAAGACTATCAGTCCGAAAAGTCCGCCTTCGATCTGACGGTTGAGTCTTCGGGTGTCAGAGCGGGAGTGGTCACTCGGATGCTCCTCTCCACGGGTTCTCTTCAGGACCCGGGAACAGTCCGAGGCGCTATCCACTATCAAGGCCTGTTAAACTCGGCGGGGGAGCGGCGGCTCAGCGGTTCGCTGGAACTCGTCGGCATTCAACTCCCGGTAAAACTTTTCAGCCAACCTTTGCGTGATGTTGCCGGAAAGGTCGATTTTGATGGAAAGAGGATCGATTTTCAGGCGCTCAAAGGCCAGGTGGCGGGCTATGGCTTCAACTTCAGCGGCCAGTGGCGGTATGCGGAGAAGCCGCAGTTGGTCTTTACCTTCAACTCGCCGGAGATGGATTTGGGCCGCGCCCTTTCCCGTCAGCACTTGGAGCTCGACGATTGGTATGACCGCTTGCAAGCCAGAGGGAAGATCAGTATCGGCAAGGGAAGACATGAAGGCTTCGAGTTTACCGATCTCAAGAGCGACCTCACGCTGGACAAGAGAGTGTGGCAGATGGAGAATCTCTTTGCCCGCTCCGCCGGCGGCACAGTGCAGGGTATCCTGTCTATTATCGATAGCCGGGACGGGTTTGGCCTTGCGGCTGAGCCCGATATTCAAGGAGTTCCGGTTCAAGCGGTTCTTAGATGGTTCGACGTCGAGACTAAAGAGATCACCGGCAACGTTCATACGACCGGCAAGTTCGAGTCGAGCGGTACCAGCCGAGCTGAGAGAAGACAAAACCTGAGCGGAGATTTTCATCTGGAGATTCGGGATGGCGTTCTCGGGCGAATGCCGCTGCTGGTCCGCGTTCTCAACCTGATGGACTTGACCCGCTGGTTTTCTTTCCAAGTGCCCGACTTCAAACAAAGAGGAATCAGCTTTCGCAGTGTGAATGGGGATTTTAAAGTGAAAAACGGGATTTACACGACTGAAAACCTGGTGGTGGACAGCGACGATATCAGCATCACAGGCGCGGGCCACTACGACGGCCCGAAGGACTCCATCGACGCCGTGGTTGCGATGCGACCTTTTCCGAGGGTTCGATCGGTTGTGAGCTATATTCCTTTAATTGGGCCTGGCATCGCCGCGATCAAAGATTCTGTGATGGTGGCGAGCTTTCACGTCGAGGGCCCCTTGGAAGATCCCACTGTAACGCCGGCGCCCCTGAGCACGCTCTCGGAGTTTTTTTTGGGCGCGCTCAAGATCCCGCAAAAGCTGATCACGATTCCCGGCACAGGACAGAAGTGAGCTGGCGGCTGACACTTTACACAAGGCGAGGCTGCCACCTCTGTGAAGAGATGAAAGAGGTCCTTCGGGAGGTGTCACAGGAGACGCCTTTTGGGCTTGAAGAAATTGACATAGACCGATCGGCAGATCTTGAGGAGAAATTTGGCCAGGAGGTTCCGGTTCTTTTCATCGACGGCCGCAAGGCCTTCAAGTACCGGGTTACGGCCGGAGAATTAAAAGATCGGTTGAGAAAGGCAGTATAGAAGATCTATGAGCGGCATGGGGCGACTTAGAAGCTATCTGTGGCGTTACTGGAGGCGTTACCTCGTCGGCGCCTTATGCCTCTTTGTCACGGCAACGCTTATCATGATGATTCCCTGGTGGATCCGCGAGGGGGTGAGAATCCTGGAACGGGGCGGGGCGCTGCGCGAGGTCTCTTTCTACGCCTTGATGATTGCCCTGGCGGCTATTCTTCAGGGAATCGTCCGGACCTATTCGCGCTTTCTCATCTTCAACGCCGGACGGGATATCGAGTATGATATCCGCAACGACCTTTTTGCCCACCTGCAAAAGCTCTCACTGTCGTACTATCAGGCGCAAAGGACCGGCGATCTGATGTCGCGCCTCATCAACGACATCTCTGCGGTGCGAATGCTCTTGGGGCCGGGCATCCTGAATTTCATCAACGCGCCGCTGTACTATTTCTACGCGATGATCCTGATGTTCTCGATGGATGTCCGAATGACGCTGGCGGCGCTCCTTCCCTATCCGATCTTGATCTGGGCGGTGCGCAATTTTCGCGGCAGAGTTTTAAGGGCCTCCCTCAGAGTACAGCAGCAGATAGCCGCGTTGAGCAGCCACATCCAGGAAAATCTCAGCGGCATCCACGTGGTGCGAGCCTATGCCCAGGAACGGCAGCAGATCGAACAATTCGCCCGTCTCAACGAAGAATACCAGCGCAGAAGCATGGAACTCGCAGTCCTCAGGGGCCGGGTCGAGCCTTTCATGAAGGCGATCAGCGGTCTGACCATCCTGGTTGTGATCTGGTACGGAGGAGTGCGCGTCGTTCGAGGAGATTTAATGGTTGCTGATTTGGTCGCCTTCATCGCCTATCTCAACGTTCTCGCCTGGCCCACGGCCGCCTTTGGATGGATGCTTTCTCTGGTCGAGAGAGGTCGGGCCGCTATGGAACGTATCGAAGAGATCTTCGAGGTTGAGCCTGAGATCGCCAGCCCTACGGCTTCACAAGCGCTGCGGGAACTTAAGGACGGTATTGAGTTCCGCGATGTTTGGTTTGCCTATGATTCGCAGGTCAACGGGCAGGGCACTCTCAAAGACATGAGTTTCACTCTGCCACGCGGAAAAACATTAGCCGTTGTAGGACGCACGGGCGCCGGAAAGAGCAGCTTGGCCCAACTCCTGCCCCGCCTTTATGACGTCTCTTCGGGGGAGGTGCGAATCGGTGGGAGAGATATTCGCACCGTGTCGCTTTCCGACCTGCGCCGGATGATCGGCTACGTTCCTCAGGATCCCTTTCTCTTTTCGGCCACTCTCCGACGCAACCTTTCCTTCGGCCGGGACCGAGTGTCCGACGAGGAGTTGGAAGAGGCGATTCGCGTTGCGAGGCTCGATCGAGACCTGGCGATCTTTCCTCAAGGGCTCGAGACGGTCGTGGGAGAGCGGGGGATTACGCTCTCGGGAGGCCAGAAGCAGAGGGCCACTTTGGCGCGGGCCTTGCTGCTGGACTCTCCCATACTGATTTTGGACGACTGCTTGTCGAGCGTCGATGCTGAAACCGAACAACAGATCCTTACCGGTCTCAAGGAAATGCTTAAGGATAAGACCTGCATCCTCGTCTCGCACAGGATCTCGGCCGTCAAAAACGCCGATCAGATCTTGGTTGTGGATGATGGAAAAATCATCGAGCAAGGCGATCATCAGTCCCTGCTGCGCAAAGGAGGAGTTTATGCCGAGCTTTTCCATAAGCAGCAACTCTCCGAAGAGCTCGACCGCTTCTAACGAAATCCACGATGGAACCCTATCAGGACGAAGTTTTTGGCAAAGCCTATGATCTGAAGCTCGTCAGGCGGTTGTGGGATTATCTCGCCCCTTATCGGGCGCCCTTTTGGTTTTCGCTCGCCCTTTTGCCGTTGCAGCAGTTCTTTGGTCTGGCGCAGCCCTACCTGATGAAGGTTTCGATCGATCGCTACATCGCGGAAAAGAACCTCTGGGGTCTTGGCGGTCTCGCTCTTCTTTTCATCGCAGCCGTCGTCGGCGAAGCGCTCGCCCTCTACTTTCATTATTTCGTGACGATGCGCGTGGCGCAGCGCTGCCTCGCCGACATGCGCATCGCTATTTTCACCCACCTTCAGAAGCTTCCCATAAGTTATCTGGATCGCAATCCGGTGGGCCGCCTGGTGACCCGGGCGACGACGGATGTCGATGTCCTGCAGGAAATGTTCGCCTCAGGCGTGATGACCTTGCTGTCCGACTCGATCATGGTCCTATGGATCTTGGGGTTCATGCTTTACATTGACTGGAAATTGGCCCTGGTCTCCCTCGCGTTGCTTCCCGTGATGATCTGGAGCCTCGATTTCTTCAGGCTCAAGGCGCGCCAGACCTACCGGTTGATTCGGGAAAGGATCGCACGCCTGAACGGTTATCTGGGCGAGGCCATTTCGGGAATGGCCGTCATTCAGCTTTTCGTCCGCGAAGAGAAAAGCTACCGTGAATTTGACGAACTCAACGCGGCGCACCGAGAGGCGAACCAGTGGTCGAATATCTATGAAGCAGCTCTCTTTTCGATGGTCGAAGCCGCCGGCGCTGTGAGCGTGGCTCTTCTGCTGTGGTACGGAGGCGGCCAAGTCTTGCATGCCGTCATCGGCATCGGAACCCTGGTCGCTTTTAAAGAATATATCCACCGGTTGTTTGTGCCGCTGCGGGATTTCGGTCAAAAATACACCGTCATGCAATCCGCCATGTCGGCGGCGGAGCGCATCTTCCAGCTCCTGGACACCCCCGTCAGCATTTCCAGTCCAGCCAAGCCGGTCGTTCCGAAACCGTTTCGCGGCGAGATCTCGTTCGAGGACGTCTGGTTTAGTTACAGGAAGGACGAGCCCGTCCTTCGAGGTGTCTCTTTCGGCATCGAGCCGGGGGAAAAGGTCGCCGTCGTGGGAGCGACCGGTTCAGGAAAGACCACGACGATCAAATTGCTCAACCGCTTTTATGATATCGATCGGGGATCGATCAAAGTCAGCGGCGTCGATGTTCGAGACTGGGATCTTCATGCCCTGAGGCGGCATATCGGGGTGGTCCTCCAGGATGTCTTTCTCTTTTCCGGAGATATCCGGACCAATCTTTCGCTGGGGGATCCTTCCATTCCTTTCGCGCGAATCGAAAGCGCGGCCCAGCACGCGAATGTCACGGGCATGATCGAGCGCCTTCCCCGGAACTTCAATGCCCCGGTTCGGGAGCGGGGAAGCAATTTTTCCAGCGGCCAGCGGCAACTCTTGGCCTTGGCCAGAGTCCTCGTGTTTCAGCCGGAGATTTTGGTTATGGACGAAGCGACATCCAGCGTGGACACCGAGACGGAACTTCTCATTCAGGACGCGGTAGACAAGGTCATGAAAGGCCGGACCTGTCTCGTGATCGCCCATCGGCTCTCGACGATCCGCAATGCCGATCGCATTGTCGTCTTTCACCACGGCGAGATCCGCGAGATCGGCTCCCACGCCGAGCTCATGGAGCGGCGCGGGATCTACTACCGTCTCTACCAGCTTCAGTATGAGAGGGAGGAGTCGAAGCCTGCGATGGAGCACGGAGAGCAACAGCGCGGTTAAGGTTCAAGACTGAGAATATCACTCGACGCAAAAAGTAAGAGGGATCATTGAGCCAAGTTGCCGATCGTTGGGATAACCGGATAACCCTAACGGAGGAGCGTTGGCAACATATTATAGAATGGCATCCTGAGCTTGAGGGATTTCAGGAAGAGGTTTTAGAAACGGTACGGAAAGGGCGACGGAGACAAGACCCAGCTGACCAATAGAAATACAAGTATGTCCATCCGGTGCAAGGGCTGCCCTTTGATTTGACACACATTGTAGTAGTTGTAAGATTAGCAAACAGAAAGTTTGTTCTGACAGCCTATGGCATTGAGAGGAAAGGCGGGAGATAGGAATAATGCGAAAAGAAGTTGAATTTCATTATGATCGACAAGCGGATGTCCTGTATCTTTCGTTGGGGAAACCCCAACGGGCAAAGACAATTGAGATGGGAGAAGACTTTCTTCTCCGTTTACATCCTAGAACAGGAGAGGTGGTCGGAATGACGATTATCGACTTCACGAGGCACTTTCCCCAACTGAAGCCAGCGCTCAAGCTCCCGATCAATGGTTCTTTTGATCCTGCGCAGCTGTTGCAGCAGGTTCTGATATCCCATGCCGGGTAGGTATCGAAGCTGTTGCACCTCAGATTGCACTTTTCCAGCTTCAAGTCCCTGGCCTTTGGTTCTCTGCTCTCTGCCTTTCTGGTCTCGGGTTGTTCCCCACTCTATCTCATTCAGGCCGCCTTTGAGGAAGGCAAGATCCTCTGGCGGCGGGAGCCGATTGAGAGGCTGCTGGAAAAACCGGATCTCGATCCCGATACGCGGGAAAAATTCGAACTGGTCTTGGCGGTCCGACAGTTTGCTCAGGATCCTCTGAAGCTAAGGGTGCGAGGAAGCTACGCAAGCTACTCGTACGTGGATCGTCCGACGCTCTCGTATGTTCTGATGGCGGCGCCGAAGACGAGCCTCCAACCTTACACCTGGTGGTACTTCCTGGTCGGCAGCTTTCCTTATAAAGGATTTTTTTCCGAAGAGGCCGCGAAGGCCGAGGCTGAAAGCTTCAAATCCCAGGGGTACGACACTTACGTGCGCACGTCTCCGGCCTTCAGCACCCTCGGATGGTTTGACGATCCGCTGCTCGCCCATCTCCTCAAATACGACAAGGTCACGCTTGCCGAAGTCATCTTCCACGAGCTTTTGCATAATACTCTTTTCATCAAGGGGGCTGTAAGCTTCAATGAAAGTCTGGCCAACTTCGTAGGGCATCAGGCGGCCATGCTTTTTTTTCGAGAGCGTTACGGAGAAAACAGTCGTGAGTTAAAGAGGGAAGTTCAATCCTGGCAGGAGGAACTGGAATTCTCCGTTTTCATCGGTCAGCTTGCCAGGTCTCTGGGCCAGCTCTACGCGAAGGATCTGCCTGAAGAAGAGAAATTGCGCGTGAGGCAGGAGATCTTCTCGCGCAGCAAGGAAGAATGGAAGCTCCGGGTTGCCGATCGGCCGAATCACCGTTACCGGAGATTCAGCGAGCAGGAAGTCAACAACGCCGTTGTGGCTCACTACCGTCTCTATCTCAGGGACTTGGAACTTTTCGAGTCCGTCTATCAGGCGGAAGAGAAGGATTTAGCTCGGCTAGTGGAGCTGATTAAGGTATCCGTCCAGGGCGGCGGCGATCCATTCGAAGCTGTACGAGGGCTGCTGAAGAAGAGCCAAGTCCGGAAATCAGATGCCCGCAACCGCTTCCTTGAAGCGGCGGATGGCATCGATATGGGCTGACGGAGTGGAGAGACCCGCCTTCATGGTGTTGACGGACAAGTGCGTTGCCCCGAGTTTTTTCCATTGAGAAACTGCCTCGAACCATTCATCGGCCGATCGATTAGCGATCGCCAGGCGCGCCTCGATGCCGATCGCTGAGGGGTTGCGGCCGGCCTCCGTGGCGCAGGAGCGCACTTTCTCGATCATCGATCTCACTTTGTCGCCGGGCTCAAGCTGCGGAAACCAACCGTCGCCGAGGCGGGCGATTCTTCGCAGCACCGGCTCGGCGCCTCCTCCGAACCAGATCGGAATGGGCCTCTGAATCGGCAGAGGATTCAAGCCGGCGTCGGTGATTGTGTGCCATTTGCCCTTGAAGGTGACCAGTTCTTTTGTCCAAAGCGCCCGCAGCAGCTCGACCTGTTCCTCCGAGCGCCGCCCCCGGTTTTTGAAATTTTCTCCGAGCGCTTCATACTCCACATGATTCCATCCGATCCCAATCCCTAAACGAAGGCGGCCGCCGCTCAACACGTCCACGGCTGCCGCCTGTTTGGCGACGAGAACGGTTTGTCTTTGGGGGAGGATCACTACTTCGGTCGCCAGCCCGATCCTTTTCGTCACGGCGGCAAGATAGCCAAAAAGGACAAAAGGTTCGTGGAATAGGTCCATGTGAGAATAAGGTGCACGCCAACCGGGCCGGCTTGCGGGATTCGCGCCAAGCACGTGCTCAAAGGCGGCGAGATGATCATAGCCAAGCGACTCGGCAGCTTGAGCGTAGTCTCGGATCGCCACCGGATCAGAGCCGATTTCAGTCTGAGGGAAGATCACTCCAAACTTCATAAGGTCGCTCCCTTTACCCCGTACCACACCCGATGGAAGCGTCCCAAAGCGAGAGACGTAAGCCCATGCTACGGGGTTTACTTTGTGACTATGATTGGTGACAAAACTTTTTCTCCGAGCCAGGCGGAGAGATCGACCAGGCTTCTCGGGCTGATCTCATGGCCCATATCGTATTCTCGATAGGTCACCGGCACGCAAAGCTTGCGCAGTCGCTCTATGGACTCTCTGGCTCGGTCCACGGCGATAAGCTCGTCGCGCTCGCCGTGCTGGACCAGAGCGGGAGGGAACTGAACGGTTGCCTTGAGAGGCAAGGCATCGACCAATTCCTGTGACAGCCAGGAACTCATCGAGACCAGCGCTCTGAATCGGTCCGGCTCGCCGAGCGCGAGGCTGTAGGCCATCGCCCCGCCCTGGCTAAAACCGAGAACCACCAGCTTCTCTCTATCGATCGGATACCGTGCCAACGCCTGTGCGAGAAATGTCTGGAGCCGGTCCCTGGCCGAAAGGAGGGTCTTCAGATCGGTCGGGCTGCCCATTTTTAGCGGGATCCAGCCATATCCCACCGCTCCGCCGCCGATGGGGACTTCGAGCGAACCTTGGGGGCAGATCACGAGGAAGCGGCCATCGCAGATGTAGGGCGCCAACCCAAGGAGATCGAGCGCGCTGGCTCCCCAGCCGTGAAGGGCCAGGACCGTCGGATGGGGGCCGTCGCCGCTCGGTTCAAAGAGCGCGTGAACAAATTCCACCTTTTTCCTCCTTCTGCGCCTTTTTCTCCGGCCTCACTCCTTCATCGTCTCGAATTTTTTTAAACCGAGCCGGATGGGGATGGCCACCGCGGCGGTTGTGAGCACGAGCACCATTGCGAGAGAAGGGACCAAGGCCCAAAAGCTTTGCGTTCCGACGCTTGGGGTAAGTCTCTCCGTGGTCAGCAAGTAAACCGGCCAGGCCTCGATCATCACGGTCAGGCCGATGAATCCGATGCTGAAGATCATGCAGATGACCCCGCCGAAGCCGGTTGGAATCTCCGCCGCGTGATCATAATCGAATTTCGGATAGAGGGCGCCGACGCCGACAGCGATCGCCGTGATTCCGAAGGTTGCAAGAAAAATCGTGATCAAAGATAGGGTCATCATCCACGGCGGGACGCGCAGCAACAGATTGCTCAGAAACACCAACAGTTCCCCTAGAAAGAGGAGAGGGATAAGGTTGAGCCAGAACTTGCTCCAAAGCAGCGTTCGAAGGGAGATCGGAGCGCTCTGGAGAATCCAAAAAGATTTTCCTTCCAGGCTGACTGCCGGAAAGGCGAATCGGACGGCCACGGCGCTCAGGACAAAACCGGCCAGCGCCAGATTGGTGAAAGAGATCACCGTCCGCAGGATCGAGCTGGGGATGGGAGAGCGGTCTATGGGCAGGACTTTGAAGTTATAGAGGTAAACCACGACCAAAGCCAACAGGAGAAAGAGCTGCGACCACTGCGTCGTGTCACGCAAGAAAGTCTTGATGTCCTTGGTCATGATCGCTCGCAGAGTCTCCGGGAAAAAACCAGTCATACCACGGATCATCCGATCAAGAACATATCCCTGGCGCCGCCCCTGCCTGGACTCCTGCGCCTTGGACCAGCCGGTCAGGTAGACAGCGCCCGATACCCAGCATGATATGAGGGGAAAAAATAGGGCGTAGCTTAAGAGCAGAGGATAGAAGAACCAGAGATCGACCGGTTTCTTGAATAGGGTCGCCGCAAAGATCTCCGCCGACCAACTGCTGGGCAGATAGGGTGAGGAGGGAGTTTCCATGGCCGACATAAACTCCAGAAAATGGCCGAAGGTTTCAGGCTGAACCAGCCTTTCCGGTTGGGAAAAGCGAAACAGCAAATAGAGAACGACGAAGGCGAAGAGTCCGATAAAGAAGAGAATGTCTCGGATCCTTCTCGCCGGCAGAAAGTAGACCAGAAGGTGGGTGACGAGAGCCCCGAGCGCCGCGGGGATGATCAAAAACAGAGGGAGGACGAGAGCCACCGACACATAAAAATTGATGCCGCCGCCAAAGACAGCGGCATAGGCCGCGAAGATGGGAAGGCTGAAGAAGAGGACCATCCAGGAGGAATTGAGCGTCGTTGTGATCAGCCGCGAGTAGAAGAAGGCCTGGAGCGGGGTGGGCGCCGACAGGACGAGATCCAGATCGCGCGACAAAAAAAATGCGGAGAGGGCGGTTATCAGATTGCTGAAGAGGAGCATGGATAGAAAGGTCAGTAGAACGATCAGGAGCAGCTGATAGGCAAGCGCGGGCCCAAGCTCATAGACGGTTTGAAAATAGACTAACACGCGTCTGACCACCCAGTAGGTGGCAAACCAAAAAGCGAGACCTAGACAGAGGAGGACCAAGCTGCGCCCCCATCCTTTCTCCCGGTGCAGCCGAAGCTCGTTCTTCCAGGAGAGGAAGATGGGAGTGAGAAGGATCCAGATGGAGCGCATCAGGTTTTTCCGGCTTCCGGCTCCGAAGGGGCAGTGGCATCCCGCGTCAACTCGAGGAAGACACTCTCGAGTTTTCCTTCTTTTACTTTAGCCAGCCGGAGGAGCTCGTGCATCGTTCCGCTGGCGATGAGCCTTCCCCTATGGATGATCCCGACGCGCTGGCAGACCTCTTCCGCTACGCCGATGCTGTGGGTTGAGAGGAAAATCGTGGTTCCTCTTTCGGCCAGAGAGAGAAAGAGATCCTTCAGGGTCCTGGTCCCTTTGGGATCGATGCCGACCATCGGCTCGTCTACGACCAGGATTTTGGGCTCATGGATGAGCGAGGCGCAGAGGACCAGGCGCTGCTTCATCCCGTGCGAATAGCTTTCGATGAGTTCGTCCTTCCATTCCAAGAGTTCGAAGCATTCCAGCAGCTCGGGGATCCGCCGCTCCATCTTCTCCCCGGTCAAGCGATGGAGACTTCCGATGAATGTTAAGAACTCGGTGCCGCTTAGCTTTTCATAGATGAAAGGTCGGTCCGGGATAAAGCCGGTGATCGCCTTGGCTTGCTCCGGTTCCAGCTCGATGTCGTATCCTCCCAAAATCGCCCGTCCTGAAGTCGGCTTCAGGATTCCCATCATGACGCGGATGGTTGTGGTTTTGCCGGCGCCGTTCGGCCCCAGAAAACCGAAGATCTCCCCGGGAGCGACGTCGAGGCTGAGGGAGTCTACGGCAGCCAATTTTCCGTAGTGCTTGGTTAAATTTTCTAGTCGAATCATCTCACGATTTCCGATTTTAGATTAGGGATGAAATTCGTAGTCCAAAAATCCGAAATCCCAAATCTAAAATCCAAAATTCTACCCCGCATCCACAACTTCCAATTTTAGGTTGCCGATGAGCTGCAGGATGTCGATTTGCCGGTCGATCTCGCCCTCGAGGAATTTGACGTGGGTGACATCGGCGGGAAATTGGTTCAAAACCGAATCCACGGCAATCCACTGTCCGAGCCACACCTCGGACCAGGCGTGATAGTAGAATGCTCCGCGCAGATAGACCACCCCCACGGTGGTCTTCGCAGGAATTCCCGCGGCTCTAGCCAGGGCATTAAAAAGGACGGTGTGCTCGTTGCAGTCGCCCTTTCTGGTATGGAGCACCTCGAGAGCATTGGGAATGCTCACCGTCGGCTCCTTGGCGAGATTACCGTAGACCCAATCTTTGATTCTCGCCACGGCTTTGAGCGCGTCGGTTTCCCCTCTGAGCTCTCTTTGAACCAGGCTGCGAATCTCGGGATGGTCGCTCTGCAGAAATGGCGTGGATTGGAGATAGGAGGCGAACCGTTGATCCTGAAGCGGTATTCTGTAAGAACGGATTTGCTTTGGGTCTTCGCGCCGGATCTCCAAAATATCTCCGTTCAGCTGCTGACGATCCCCGCTCAAAACGAAACTCGCGAGACTGAAGCCGGAGAGCTTTAGCTTGAGAACTGTTTTTTGCGCCGGATCTGAAATGGGCGTTTGCGTCGGGATGGCGGTTTGCGCGATGAGGTCGAGAGAGATCGACCTTGTCTGAGGAAGGGTCTTTGCCTCTTCGGCCGTTTGCTTGATCAGGGAGAGACCTGTGGGCGTCTCCTCCTTGAGAGTCTTCCCTTTCCCGTCCACCCAAGAGGTGACCGTGATGCCTTTGAACCGCTGCCGGATGCGCAGCGCGGGTTCCATTTGATTTCCGATCTTGATCCTTTCTCTTCCCTCGACGGTGACGGTCGTGATTTGCTGCGATAGAGTTGAAGGATCAAAAGTGGGGAAGATCTGTTCCGCGCCGGGTTCGAAGTTCTGGGTCACGACGTAGGGTTTAAGGGCGACGGGCAGGTAGGGAGCTTGGGCAAGGGGAAGAGTGTTTTTCGAGACGTACCCTCCCGAATCCACTTCCAATTGGAGAGTTTTTCCCTCGACCTTGCCGCGAGCCTTGAACCGGACATCGTTGGATTGAAGCTCGAAATCAAACTGTTTTAAAGTCCAGTCTTGAGTTGCGGTTGTTTCTGTCCGAGTCCTCGCAGTCTGAATGGTGCCCAGCAGGTTCAGTCGCACTACCGATGAATCTTGGATGAGATAGCCTTGAGAGTTCGGGGTAATTTTTTGTCCCGCATAGCCGATCTTTTCGCCCCGATAGTAGATGCCCCACCATTCCTCCATGGGCTCGGTGATCGCGGCGACCGTCTGCATAGGGATGGGAGGAGGCGGAGCCCAGAGCTGGCGCCTCAAGAGCAGGACATTCATGAGGCACCAGAAGAGAACGACGGCTATGCTGAGACATCTCTTCACAATTGAGCGGCGGAAGATATATGGTAATAAGAATAGGGCGCTTTTTCAATTCTGCAAGGGTGGGCGAGAGTTGAAAATTTCTTACCCATGAAATTCGTGGCCGACAAGATGTTGGGAAAACTTGCGAAGTGGCTCCGGGTCATTGGACAGGATGTCACCTATGGCACGCATTTAGCGGGTCACGGGCTGATTCGGGAAGCGCGCAAGGAGAATCGTTTGATCCTGACGCGGGATCGAAGCATCGGAAAAAGAAACCCTCCCGACTACCTTCTCATCCAAAGCGACCATTTTCGCGAGCAGCTCAAGCAAGTGATTCAGGCTTATAGTCTGGACCCGCTCAAGGAGTCCTTCACCCGCTGCATCGACTGCAATACCGTTCTGCTTCCTGTGACCAAGGAGAAGGTCGAGAGCAGAGTCCCTGCTTACGTCTTTTCTACGCAGGAAAAGTTCTCCTTCTGCTCGAAGTGCCGGCGTATTTACTGGCCCGCCACCCATCAGCAAAAGATGTTAGAGGAGCTTAAGGCGTTGGGATTTTCCTCCGGCTAGAATTTAGCGACCTCGTGTGCTAATAACAAGCTATTGTATTACTCCCCGGTAGCTCAGCCGGTAGAGCAGGTGGCTGTAAGAGGTATGGGCAAGAATGGGGATCGTAGAAAGTACTCCGACCGCCGCGAGTATCTAATAAGGGCTGTCCAGAAGAGACGGAGGAAAATCCGCAAGTCCGTGCTTGAATATCTGGGTGGCCGATGTGCTCGATGCGGGTATGACCGATGTGCCGAGGCGTTAGAGGTCCTTCATCTCGAATCCTCTGAAAAAGATTTCGGGATCTCTGATAAGGGGTACACTCGGAGTTGGGACCGGGTTCGAGAGGAGCTTCGAAAGTGCGAGCTTCTCTGTGCCAACTGCCATCGAGAAGTCCATGCCAAGTTGCAGCTTTCTGCCGTAAGGCAGATTGAAAAATTGGGTGAATTCAGGGAACCCTAAGCAGGAGACCCCACTTACCTGTATGGCAACCCTGAGCGAAGCCTGTCGAATGGGGATCAGTAGACAGGAACGTGCAGAGACTAGAGGTTGAGGACCCCTACCAATAAACCTCATCAGCGCCCGACACCCGTCCTTCTGAATTGTGGAGAGATGGGTGAAGAGATAGTCCGAGCCTGGTAGAAATGCCAGGGAAACTTGTAACCACTTGGTCGGGGGTTCGAGTCCCTCCCGGGGAGCCAGATTTCAGAAAGGCCACTTTTCACCCGAGAAGTGGCTTTTCTCTTTTGATAGGCAGCGTTCGTAAGGGCAAGCATATCAAAGGGTTTTCGGTAGTTAGGAATCAGAGCTCCATTTTTCCAAAGACAGTTCGAGAATAGAAAATCGAGAACGCGTCGCTTTTCCTTCATTTCTTGCTTTTCGTAAAGGCTGGTAGCCTTTTGGGCGAGTTCGAGAAGCCGAACACCCTCTTCTAGGTAGGAGCAGTTAGCATTCTGATGTTTTTCGATCTTCCGGAGAATTTCAGCCTGCTCAGAACGCCAATCGCTATTTTTGCGGTCAAAGAATTCCTGGGGAACCTTACCGTCGAGCTTGTCCACATACATTGCGTCGATGCGATCCTGTAGCTTCTGGTATTCCTTTTGAAGCTTGGCAATCATCTCATCGTGGTACCGCTTCTCATCGCCGTGGCTCTCTTTGAGTGCCGTGACAACCCATTCAAGCACTTCTCTATCCATCTGGATCAGCCGTAGCGCCTCGCCGAATTGCCGGGCCATTTCTTCTTCACGAACATACTTTTCCGGACATTTCCCCTTATAACCTGTGCAGTGGTAGTAGACGTAACGTCCCTTCTTGATCTCTGCCGTGAGCGCACAGCCGCAATGGCCGCAGAACACAAGTCCTTGGAAGGCCCACTCGTGCGTATGCGGTCGTCTCCGGCAGTGGCTCTTTTCGGTCAAAACTTCTTGCACCCGGTCGAACAACTCCCGGGTAATTATTGGCTCGTGTAGCCCTCGGTAGTGTTTCCCCGCCCAGTCGAACTCACCGTGATAGATGGAGCTGTTTAGAATCTTATGGACAGTGCTCTTCCCGACTTGGTTTCCCGTCTTCCGGTAAGTCAAACCTTCGGAGTTGGCTTTTCTGGCCACATCTAAGAGGGAGTGGTTACCTGTCGCGTACCACTCAAAGAGCTGCCGGATAACCGGTGCAAGCTCTGGGTCGGGTTGAATGTACCGCTTATCGCCACACTGCACGTTTATGTACCCTAAAGGGGCAAACGATGGATAGATACCTTGTTCGGCTTTTTCCAGCATCCCTTTCTTGGTCTCTTCGGATAAGTTGTCGATGTAGTTCTTAGCCATAAGGACTTTGATCCCGTGTATGAACTTCTCCGAAGAACGGGAGTCATGGGAAAAAACCACATTTTCCTTCACGAAATGGATTTCCAGGTCCAGTTCGTCAAGCGTGACCCAGTCCTTAAGGTTGCGGTAAAGTCGGTCGGTTTTTTCAACGAGCAGTAAGCGGCAGGGATTCGCTGGCATCTTGGCCTTGGATTCTCCTCTGAAAAAGTCCACCATCGCGGTGAAACCAGTGCGGCCTCCTTTTTTTGCAGTCTCCACATCCACGTACTGCTGCACCACTGTGAAGCCTTTCTCA
>WNFH01000049.1_pt1 | contig 55672 bp, 50 predicted proteins | sample 5400411 | NCBI WGS metagenome assembly WNFH01 (sample SAMN13153347, study PRJNA577476) | soil metagenome | isolation source: 200 cm saprolite under Douglas fir tree site 2 hole 3 | place: USA:California | collected 2015-04-18 | reverse complement strand
GAGATGGCGTGTTTTGCGCCCAAGGCACGCGCCAATTGCGTCACCGCGTTGCCGACCGATCCCCCGATCGCCGGCGCCAGCACGGTTTTGCCTGCCTGAAAGCCAGCGAGGCTGAGAGCCATCTGCGCGGTCAGATACGCGACCGGAATACCTGCGGCGCTCACGTCGTCGACACCCTCAGGTATCAGGCAAAGGTTTTCCTTCCGTACGGCGAGCCATTCACCGTAGGCGCCATCCTCAAAGACGCCATACGGCCCAGTGAACATCACACGTGAACCGGCAGGAAAATCCGTTCCGCCTCCCTCCTCCACCACGCCCGCTCCTTCGTTGCCCCGGACTTGCGGCGCCTTCGCGAGGGGGAAATGGCCGGAGAGAATCGTATGATCGAGGGGCGTGACGCCGGCTGCAGTCATTCGCAGCAATACTTTTCCGTCCGAGACCGCTGGTTTTGGAAGATCTACGAGCTTCAATCCTTCATAACCAATGAATTTTTCCGCTCTCATTGCGCGCATATTAGTTCTCCTGTTTTTTGTCGGATGTATTACGGTTTGGCCGCGCGGGCCGAAAGCCACAGCGCTAGCCCCGGATTGGCCCGATCCGGATAGCGCTCCAGCATCTTGTCGTAGAGATCTCGCGCGGTCGTCGTCGTCCCGGCTACGCGGTCGAAATCGCGGATGTACTGCCGGGTCTCTTCAATGATCTTGGGGCCGTCGTCGTTCCCAGGTCGCTTATGTCCGGCGATCACAGCGCGTGGGTTGAGCGACTCGATTGTGTCGAGCGCAGAGATCCACTCACGGCGGGTTTGCGCGTTTGACTCGGCGAGGTAGAGGTGAACGTCGTTGTAGGCGACGTCGCCAGCGACCACCAGGTCGACCGACGGGACATGCAGAACGGTCGTGTACTTGGTGTCGGTGTGTCCGACTTCCACCACGACCAGGTCGTGCCCTTCGAGATCGATCACATTTCGCTTGAGCTCCTCGGCGATCACCAGTCGGTCCGGGATCTGGCCTGGAAACCAGACGCTCCAGAAGTTCCCCACGAACTCTGGTGAGGCCTGCTGGCGCATGAGTTTCACAACATCGGGTGTGGCGACCGCTCTGGCATTGGGAAAACGATCCAGGAGCGCTCCGATGCCAAAGAAATGGTCGCCGTGGCCGTGAGTGACATAGATCGTGGTCAGGTTCTTGCCGCTCGCTGCGACCCAATCCACCAGGGCGTCCGCTTGCTCGGTGGTGATAAAGGCGTCGACGAGCACGGCGTCGCGCTTACCGTAGATGAGGGTCGACGATATCGGCTGCCACATCCCCTGTTTCGCGCCCGGAGGCAGGTCGCTGGTGACCATGGGTATGCCGGGCGTCACGAACACGTCCCAGTTCAGCGTCTCGGATGCGTTAACTGCGTTGTTCATTTGTTCCAGGTTCATGTCGGTTCTCCTTTCTTTGTTTACAAGAGGGTTTAGCCCAAATCCGGCGCTACGCCCTTACAATGGGAATGCGCCACACCTTTTTTCTTTCGCTATTTAGATCGATCGTATTGTAAAAGGAGACAAGGCAAGCAGGGTGCCAAGCGGTTGGATCTCCCGAAACCGCCTATAAATGTTGGCAATCGCGCGAGTTACGAACCGCCGTGTTTAACTGCGAAGCGATGATGACGAAGGAAAGTCTGCCGACTTATCGGCAGGCGCCGAAATATCGGCGGCTACTTGGAGCGAGTGATGCCCAGATTTTTCATCCGGGACTGAAGGGTTGTGCGCTTCATGCCGAGCCGCGCCGCCGCGCCCGCCGGCCCGCCGACGATCCAGTTCGTTTCCTTGAGAACGCGTAGGATGTGCTCGCGCTCGGCGGCTTCAAGCGTGGTCGCGCCGTTGGACGGCACGGCGGCCGCATTTTTCAATTCGGCGAGCGGGACGCGGAGCTCGGAACCGGGCGAGAGAATGACGGCGCGCTCAATGAAGTTTTCCAGTTCTCGAATGTTGCCCGGCCAGGAATATTTGCTGAGCGCGGAGAGGACTTCGGCCGGAACCGTCCGGATCTCCTTCTTCATCAAGCGGCCGTACTTCTGCGCGAAATATCGGACTAACAACGGAATGTCCGCGGCACGCTCGCGCAACGGCGGCATCGTAACGGGGAAGACTTTCAGTCGATAGTAGAGATCGACGCGGAATCTCTTTTCTTCGACCATCCGCTCCAGGTCGGCGTTCGTCGCGGCGATCAGGCGGACGTTGACGCGAATAGTTTTGTTGCTTCCCAGCCGCTCGAACTCTTGCTCCTGCAGCACGCGTAGCAGCTTGGGCTGCAGCTCCAGCGGAATGTCTCCGACCTCGTCGAGAAACAGAGTCCCCCGGTGCGCCAACTCGAACCGTCCAATCTTCTGGGCGATGGCGCCGGTGAACGCGCCGCGCTCGTGGCCGAATAATTCGCTTTCAAGCAGACCCGTCGGGATGGCCGCGCAGTTTACTTTGGCAAAGACGCGCTCGCGGCGCGCGCTCAAGCTGTGGATCGCGCGGGCGATCAATTCCTTGCCGGTGCCTGTTTCTCCCAGGATCAGGACCGTGGAGTCGGTGGGCGCCACGGTCTCCACCAGCTTCAGGATGCGCTTCAGCGCCGGACTCTCACCGACGATTTCCTCAAAGTTGTACTCGGTCTTGATCTCCTCTTCGAGAAAGCGCTTTTCTTCGGCGAGCTTGTTCGCCCTGTCGACCTCATGTCCGAAGACGATCGCATTCTCCACAGCGATCGCTATTTGATTGGCGACATGCTGAAGCAATTCCGCATCTTTCTGAGGGAAAGTCTCCTCATGTATACTTGCTACCACCAGCGTGCCGAGGGGTCGGCCGTGAGAAATGAGGGGCAAGCAACACGCAGACTTGAGCCCTTCGGCGAGGATGCGCCGGGCGATGTCAGAACCGAATTGCTCGATCTCGTGGCGGGTTACGAAGACCGGTTGGCGTGAGGTTAAGGCCCGGCCTGTCGGTGTACCCTCTACGGGGACCCAGAGACCTTCCTGGAGTAGGCCCTTGCTGACGGGGAAATCCAACGCGTGAATCTGCAGCCGCTCGGTTTCAGGATCGTAGAGGGAAAGGCTGGCATATTCGTGTCCAACCAGGCGACGCAGTGATGCGGAGACGGCGTTAAGCAGTTCGTGCAAATTGAGCGCCGAGACCACTGTATTGTTCACCTCCAGCAGAAGACTTAAGCGGTCGCGCTCTTGCTTTAGTTGGTGCTGGGTGGATTGTGCACGCTCAAAATTGAGAGCGTTGTCCACTGCCACTGCCACCTGCTTGGCCACTTGCTGTAAGAATTCCACGTCGGGTTCGAAGTACGCCGCTTCTCGCGAACTGCCGAAAGCCAGTGCGCCCAACTTTCTCAACGCCGTGGTAATTGGCAGCACGCAAAGCGATTTGATTCCGCGATCGGCGAGCCATTGCGTCATTTCAGGGAAGCGCGTGTCTCGTTCCATCGCCGAGACCACCCAGGGCTGCTGAGTTTGCCACACCCATCCTCCGGGCGTTTCCATGGGACATTCGCCCGACGGGCAGGCGTAATTGGGATCGGGCGCCTCGAGAACGTGCGAGCGCATGACGTTGCGCTCCGGTTCGTGGAGAATCAGATTGATGAAATCGAACTCGATCACGCGATGGAGCCGCGGCGCGAGATCATGAAACAGCTCGGTCAGTTCTCGGTGCGAGACAATCGATTCCGAGACTTCAAGAAGAGTCTGGTACTGACGGCTAAGGTAGTCGGCGTCCCGAATTGAAGGTGCTCCGTAACTCATGGCAGAAACAATACACCTCGAGCCAGGGCTACTCAAGCTTGAGCCCTTGCTTTCCACAACCAGTCTGTGGAATTAACCTCCCCACTGTTCGTTGCCTGTCCCTCTAGATTCCTCGGAAACTATATCGAGCACTATCTTCTCAGAGTACCGACGGAACTCTTCAGCCGCTTGACGCTATTCCTAACTTTGCCCTATGTTTGGGGTCGGCTGTTGAGCCAGCCCAGCTTCGTATGCCCTCTCTCATCGCTACGGCGAAGTGTGATCATTTCGTGCCCCTTTCCTGAATCGGATTAGCGCTCACTAGGCTTGCACGTCAATTAGTCCCACGATCAGCCCAGAAATTACGATGTTTTCCCGATGCTACCACGCAAAGCAGTGGCAGTGCAGGCCCCGCAGGGCCAGGGTGCTCTGCAGATGCACAGTGTTGTCATGACCGGTCGAGTGGGTTTGCCTGCGGGTAGAGCGCGGTGCTGCCCACAGTTTTTCCCGTCACTAACCAAGAGAGCGCCACCCAAAAATTATAGCTTGCCATCCGCGTGGAGGTCCTGTGGTCCATTTCGAGACGTTCGAGAGGCGTGATGGTGACGACGGTATTTAGACAGGAGACGGGACTTCTTCACTTCAACTATCCTTGGTGCCGCGTCTAAACTGCTGTGCAATCGCTGGTGAGCCACTCCTAGCTTGGGTATCGAACTCAGCCTTTCATCGCGAGGAACTGGTGCAGATTGTAGCTCAGCAAATCACCGATACGCTCGATGGATAAATCCGCCGGAGGGTATTGTTCTTTCACCCGTGGATCGAGGGCGTAATGGCCCTGTTGCGGGAATACCGTCGTCACCCTCGACCTCCAGAATTCCTTGACTGCGGTCAGAATGCGCAATTTGTCATCGATCATGACGTAGTGCGCGGCCGGATAGCGATGCTCGACATCACTCAGTTCCTGCTCTTTATGCACGTAGATCAAGACATTCCCTTCCACGGCTTCGAGCAGCCCCGATCGCTCAACCTTGCGCGGCTGAAAAACTACGTCGCCATCCGACAGGATGACCCCTTGTCCCCACTGTTTTACATGCTCAATCACGTCGAGAGCGTTCGGGTAGAGCCGATTCGCGAAAGGGTAATCCACCAAGAAGTGCGATAGGATCAAGAGATGGGGGTCGCGGGGATTCTCGATCCGATAGCGTTGCAACGCGCCAAGATAATCGGCATAGCCGAGCTCGGTTCGCAACTGCTCGAAGATGTGCCAATAGTGATTTCCACAGTCGCGTCCGACTTCGCGTTCCAAATGACGCCTCAAATCCGTTATGACGCGATCGTTATCAAGCAATGTGTTATCGACATCGAATAGAAAGACGAAGTTGTCTCTAGCCATAAATGTGCTTTTCCCCTAACTCAACTCGACTCAAAGGAGGCGAGCGGCCGGCTTGTCTACAAGCCATAGCAAGTTTCCGCTCGACGGCCGGATGAGTTGGGCCGGATAGCGTTCCGGCTGGTATTCTCCGCACAGCACGGTGCGCAGCATTCCGGCTTTGTCTTCGCCGCCCACGAGGAAAATCACTTCAGCCGCACTGTTCAAGACCGACAGTGTTAGCGTAATGCGATAGGCGTTGAATGTTTCGACCCAATTGGCCACGACAAGGCGCTGCCGCTCGCGCACCGCATCCGAGCCCGGAAAAAGCGAAGCCGTGTGCCCGTCCGCGCCCATCCCCAGCAAGACAAGATCAAAGCGCGGAAACTTTCCCGGTCTTAGACTGAAGAAGTCGCATAGCGTGCGCTCATACTCTGTTGCCGCTCCGTCGGCGTCCTCGTATTCACCCTTGACGCGATGCACGTTCTCCGGCGGCACGGGCAATTTTGAGAGCATTACCTCATGGGCCATTCGGAAGTTACTGTCCGCGTGATCGGGTGGCACGTGACGCTCATCGCTCCAGAAGAAATGCACCGAGTCCCAGGACAATTGCTTGTACAATTCGGCATCGCAGGCCAGCCGTGAATACATGCTCCTGGGCGTTGACCCGCCACTCAATGCCGCTGTAAACATGCCCTTTTCCTGGACCGCCTCTTTTGCTCGACATACGAATTGCAAAGCAGCGGCCAGGCCTAGTTCTTCAGCAGTTGCGACGATCTGAGTTTCGGGGTTATGAGAAGGAATCACCATTCAAATCCTATTCCCGTCGACGCTTCGCTCCTAACATCTCATGGCCGCGTACCTTGCCGCGCCGAGCAACGGCGTCTTTTCGTTTAGAATCACACGCACGGGGATGGCTTCGAGAAAAGTTTTGAATCGCCCTTTGGCGGTGAACGCGTCCATGAAAGTGCGGTCTTTGAGTTTCGGAAGGATCTTGGGTGCAATCCCGCCGCCCACGAAAACGCCGCTTGTGGCCATAACTTTGAGTGCCAGGTTGCCGGCTTCCGCTCCGTGGACTGAAACGAATAGATCGAGCGCCTTGACGCACAACTCGCTCGTCCCTTTCAGCGCCGCTTCGCTGATGGCGACCGAAGGATCGGAGCCGCGCATCTTGTCTCGGAGCCAAGCCGGTTCTTCACCGCGCCCCGTGTCGCGCAGAAACTGATAAATATTGTGCAACCCAGGTCCTGACAGGACGCGCTCGTAACTAACGTGTTCGAATCGGGTCCACAGATAACGCAGCAATTCTGCTTCCAGCTCGCTCGATGGCGCAAAATCAGCATGGCCGCCCTCGCAGGCGAACGGGTGATGCTGCTTGCCATCCCAATAGAGCCCCGCCTCGCCTAACCCAGTCCCGGCCGAAATGATCGCCGCGTTGCCGACCGCATCCGGAGCGCCTTCGTTGAGCACAATAAAATCCTTCTCCTCAAGGGCCGCTACGCCCCAGGCATTGGCCTCCAAATCGTTGATCAGCCCCACGGCGCTTAATCCCATCTCACCGGCCAATTCCTCGGCATCTACGATCCAGGGCAGATTCGTTGCCTCGACACGCCCGTGTTTGACCGGCCCGGCGATGCCAAAACACGCACAATCAACCGGCCGACTGTGCGCCGTGAAAAATTTGTTGACGATCTCTTTGAGATCGCTGTGTTCCCGGCTTGGGTACGATTGCTCCGCGGCGGGATTGAAACTCTTGCCTGCATGATCAAAGATGGCCAGCCTTGTCGATGTTCCGCCGATATCGCCGGCAAGAATTCTCATTCGACTTCTCTCCATTGACGTCCATCGCGAGCCAGCATCTCGTCGGCTTCCTTCGGCCCCCATGTGCCTGAGGGATAATTGGGGAATGAGCGCGGCGGGAGCGCTTGCCAGACGTCCAGCACCGGCTGGATCACACCCCACCCCGCCTCGACCATGTCGGCCCGCTGAAAGAGCGTCACGTCGCCGATCATGCAGTCGTAGAGCAGCCGCTCGTAGCCGGTGCTTGGCGTGCTGCCAAAATAATCCGCATAGTTGAAATTCATCTCGACGGCCCCTTGCTGCATGACGGGGCCGGGCACTTTCGCGCCGAAGCGCAAGGAGATGCCTTCGTCCGGCTGAATGCGGATCACCAGCCGGTTCGTTCGCAAGCTCTCAATCGAAGTGTCACGGAACAATTGGAACGGCACGCGCCGGAACTGAATTGCAATCTCGGTGACGCGCTTGCTCAAGCGTTTTCCCGTGCGCAGATAAAAAGGCACATCGGCCCAGCGCCAGTTATCAATCATCAGCTTGAGCGCAACGAAAGTTTCTGTGCCGGAGTGCAGAGCGACCCTGGGTTCAGCGCGATAGGCCGGCACGCGCTCCTGACCCATTAATCCCTCGCCGTATTGTCCGCGCGCTGTGTGGCTCAACACGTCTTCCGGCGACAGCGGTTCAATCGCGTGCAAGACTTTGGCCTGCTCATCGCGCACCGCGTCGGCGTCGAACGAGTTCGGGGGCTCCATCGCCGTGAGTGAAACGAGCTGGAAGAGGTGGTTCGGCACCATGTCGCGCAGCGCCCCCGAAGTATCGTAGTAACCACCGCGCTGCTCGATGCCAACGGTTTCGGCGGCGGTGATTTGCACATGGTCGATGTAGCGGCGATTCCAGATCGGCTCGAAGATGGCGTTGCCGAAGCGAAAGACCATGAGGTTCTGCACCGTTTCTTTGCCGAGGTAATGGTCAATGCGGTAAATCTGCCGTTCGTCGAGCACCTGCTTGATTTCGGCATTGAGCGCGCGCGCCGATGCGAGATCGCGCCCGAACGGCTTCTCGATGATCAGTCGCCGCCATTGGCCGTTTTCCTGCTGCGCCAGACCTGCCGCGGCGAGCTGGCGCACAGTCCCACCGAAGAGATCCGGGGACGTTGAGAGGTAATAAAAATAGTTGCCGTGGCTCCCATGCTGCTGGCTGACTTGTGCAAGTAAATCTTTAAGCTTCTGATAAGCGCCGACGTCCTGAGAGTCTCCACTCAGGTAATGGATGCGCTGCAAGAACCAATCCCAGAGGTCTGCTTTGACGGAGGTGGTAGCAAATTCCTTGATCTCCTGACTGAGCTGTTGGCGAAAGGCTTCGGTGCTCAATTCTCGCCGAGCCATTCCGACGATGGCGAAGTCACGGGAGAGCAGATTGACCCCCGCTAGATTGTAGAGTGCCGGTATGAGCTTGCGTTTGGTCAGGTCGCCGGTCGCGCCGAATATCACCATCACGCACGGGTCTGCCGGGCGCCCGTGCGATTCAGCAGTTGGATTCACTGGCGCCACTCCTTTCTCATTCGCCCGTGGCCCGCTCGACGTGGCCGCCGAACTCGAAGCGCATGGCCGAGAGTATCTTGGCGGCGAAGTCGTCTTGACCACGCGAAGAGAAACGTTGGTAGAGCGCCGCGCTGAGCACGGGCGCGGGGACGCCTTGTTCAACTGCGGCGCCGATTGTCCAACGTCCTTCGCCGGAGTCCGACACACGGCCTGAGAAATTCGCGAGATCCGGCTGCTTGGACAGCGCGCTCGCTGTCATGTCAAGGAGCCAGGACGCAATCACGCTTCCACGACGCCACACCTCAGTGATGTCGGAAAGGTTGAAGTCAAATTGGTAATGGTCGGGGTTGCGGAGCGGCGTCGTCTCCGCATCCATGGTCGAGTCCCGCTTCCCGACATCGGCGTGGCGCAAGATATTCAGCCCCTCCGCGTAGGCGGCCATCAGGCCATACTCGATCCCGTTGTGAACCATTTTGACGAAATGGCCCGCTCCGTTTGGCCCGCAGTGGAGATAACCTTCCTCGGCGGTGCCGCCGCCTCTTTCCCGCGCCAGTGTGCGGGGGATCGCACCGCGTCCCGGCGCGAGCGTTTTGAAGATTGGATCGAGGCGCTGAACGATTTCGACTTCGCCGCCGATCATCAGGCAATAGCCGCGCTCCAACCCCCAGACGCCGCCGCTGGTGCCGACATCCGCATAGTGTAAAGCCTCGGACTTGAGTTCTCGGGCGCGACGAATATCGTCAATATAGTAGGAGTTGCCGCCGTCGATGATGATGTCCCCGGGTTGCATTCGAGAACTTAGATCACCGAGCGTGCTGTCCACGACTGCGGCCGGGACCATCAACCAAGCGGCGCGGGGCTGGGTCAGCTTGGCCGCGAAGTCGTCGAGCGATGAGGCCCCGACAGCGCCCTCCTGGGTAAGCGCCTGCACCGCCGCGGAGTTTCTGTCGTAGACGACGCACCGATGCCCGCCGCGCAGCAGACGGCGCACCATGTTTGCGCCCATTCTTCCCAGTCCGATCATTCCGAGTTGCATGCTTCGTTCTCCTCTTTCGTTATCTGACCTATATCAATGCCTGTTTGATCGCTGCTTGCAGTTTCTCCAGACCCGCGTTTAAGTCGGCACCCAGATGCACGCGCAGTGCGCGGCGCTCCCGTTCCGCCAGCACCTGAAAATCGCCCCTTGCCTGCGCTGCCTTCACAACGCCGAACGTGTACTTCTGTCCGGGCACCGGCAAATCGCCGCCGTCGTCGCACGTGATCTGCAGAAAGATGCCGCTGTTCGGCCCGCCTTTATAGGCTTGCCCGGTTGAATGCAGGAAGCGCGGCCCGAAGCCGAGACACGTGGCCACGCCCTTGCTGTTGCGTACGGCGTGGCGCACGGCTTGCAATGCTTGCTCGTGCTGTTCGTTCATCTCGATGTAACCCAACACCGCGAAGTAATCGCCCGCTGTAAGCCGATTCAGATGGGCCTTTAGATAGCCTACGAGTGATGGGTCGGCGGCGGCCGCATTTTTCAGCGCCACCGCGTTCTTCTCATCCGCAAACAGCTTTAGGCCCGCCGCTTCGAGAATCGGCAGCTCCGCCGGCAGCCTGCCCGTCTCTTCGTACTCCGCCGTCAGCTTTTGTGTTGCTACCTTGCTCGCTTCCACATCCGGTTGATTGAAGGCGTTGACGCCGAGAATCGAACACGCAACCGCAGTGGCAATCTCCCAGCGGAAAAACTCTTGGCCCAGATCGTAGAGGTCGCCGATGGAGATGCGCACAACGGGGTGACCTGCTCTCTCCAACCCCTCCACCGCCGCATCCTGATCTGGATCGGGCAAAACCTCCAGTCGCACGTAGACGAAGACCCGGTCATTGCCATACAGGGCAGGGGATCCGAGCGGTTCACGATCGACCGGAATAAGTCCCTTGCCTAGTTTGCCCGTTGATTCCGCGAGCAATTGCTCCAGCCACGCGCCCAGATCGCGAATGCCGGGAGAGGCGATCAGAGTGACCTTTTCGCGACCGAACCTCGTTGCCGCCACGCCGAGGATCAAGCCGAGGACGACGCCGGGGTTCTCTTCGACGGGGACGCACGAGGCGCAGGCATGTACGATCTCTTCCGCGCGATCCAAAAGCTTCGCCACATCAACGCCCATCACCGCCGCCGGTACCATGCCGAAATCCGACAGCGCCGAGTAGCGGCCGCCGATGCTGGGCAGGCCGAAGAAGATATGGCGGAACCGGTCGCTCTCAGCGACGTGCTGCATCTTCGAGCCGGAATCGGTGATGGCGATGAAACGCTGGCCCGCCTCCTTGTGGCCGACAAGCTGTTTGACGCGGTCGAAGAAATACTGCTTGAAAATGTTTGGTTCCAATGTGCTGCCCGATTTGCTCGAGACGATGAAAAGCGTGTTGGCCAGCTCCACTTTGTTCTCGAACGCTTTGATCTGCGCTGGGTCAGTCGAATCGAGCACGTGAAGCTCAGGATAGCCGTCAATCTTGCCGAAGGTCATCCTCATGACTTCGGGGCATAAGCTGGACCCTCCCATTCCGAGTACCAGCGCGTGCGAAAACCCAGCCGCTTTCACTTCCTCAGCGAGGCTCTTTAGGTGATGGAGGTGGGCCAACTGATCCTCCGTAATGCCCAACCATCCAAGCCATTGGCTCTCATCCGTGTTTGTCCAGAGCGATGCGTCCCGCGCCCAAAGCTTTCGCACCTTGCCATTGGCGCGCCAATCTTCCAGCGACGCTTTGACCGCTGTCGCCAGCTTTTCGGGAAGCGCATAGGTCTGGCGATTGATCTGGGCCGGCGTGGCCCCCTGGCACTTGCGGTCCACGGCGCCGAGCAACTTGTCAAAAGCCTCAGAGAAGAGCGCCAGACCATCATCGAGCAGCTTGTCTGTGACCTCTTTCATTGAGATGCCGACCCGCGCGAGCGTTTCCATCGTGTCATACGCACCCTCGATGTCTTGGGTGAGGCTTGCGCGCAGGCGACCATGATGGCGGAACGCATCGAGCGTCGCCGGGGGGATTGTGTTGACAGTATCAGGTCCGATCAGTTCCTCGACGTAGAGCACGTCGCGGTAATTCGGATTCTTGGCGCTCGTGCTCGCCCACAAGACACGCTGCGTTTGGGCGCCTTTCTTAGCCAGCGCCCGCCAGCGCGAGCTGCTGAAGATTTCCCGGTAGCGTTGATACGTCAGCCTGGCATTGGCGATGGCGACTTTTCCCATGAGGCTGCGCAGCAATCCTTGCTCGCCCGCATCGGTTGAAGTCTTGAGCCGCTTGGCGATGATCGCATCAATGGCCGTATCAATGCGGCTGACGAAGAAGCTGGCTACGCTCGCCACACGGCTCACATCTCTGCCCCGCGCCGCGGCCTTCTCTAGACCTGTGATATAAGCATTGGCCACCTGTTGGTAAACGTCCTGCGAAAAAAGCAGCGTGACGTTGACGTTGATGCCTTCGCTGATGAGCTGCTCGATGGCGGCGATACCTTCCGGCGTGGCAGGGACCTTGATCATCAAGTTGGAGCGACCGACTGCTTTCCATAAGCGCCGCGCTTCCTCCAGGGTACGTTGGGTGTCGCGGGCCAGGTAGGGCGAGACCTCCAAGCTAACGTAGCCGTCGCGCCCCTTTGCCTTCTCGTACACCCGAAGCAAAATATCCGCGGCATCCTGAATGTCTCGAATCGCCAGCCGTTCGTAGCGTGATTTCGCATCCAGGTTGTGCGACTCAAGCGCTTGCAGTGTCTCCGTGTAATCCGTGCTGCCGGTGATAGCCTTCTCGAAGATGGTCGGATTCGACGTGACGCCGCTCAAACCGTCTTCGTCAATGAGTCGGTGAAGCTCGCCGCTGACGATCAAATGGCGCCGAATGTAGTCCAACCAGACAGACTGGCCGGAGTCCGCCAAAGCTTTGAGCGGATTGCTGGCGGCCGGTTGTTTAGAATTTTTGCTACTAGCTGGATCGGTAGATTCCATGAGGGTTGCTCCTCGCTTAAACTCTCAGTACCGCTCCTCCAACGCCTTTACTTTGGCCAGGCGGCGACGGTATCTTTCTTCGCCAATGAAACTGGCTCTAAGGAAAACGCGAACCAACTCACGAGCCAGCTCGACGCCGATCACCCGCGCCCCCAGCACCAGGACGTTCATATCATCATGTTCCACCCCTTGATGAGCTGAGTAACTATCGTGACAGAGACCCGCGCGAATCCCACCAATCTTGTTGGCGGCTACGGCGGCGCCCACGCCGCTTCCGCAAATGACAATGCCGCGCTCCGCACGGTTCTCACGGAGCGCGAGGCCAACTTTTTCCGCGTAGTCGGGATAATCGACTGGCTCCTTGTTATGCGTTCCCAGGTCGATTGCCTGGTGGCCAAGTTCCCGCAGAAGAGCCCCGATGTTTTCTTTCAACTCGAAACCCGCGTGATCTGAACCGATCGCGATCTTCATCCGCTATTTTACATTCCGGAGCTGCCGTTTGGCAGACGCGACGATCTGCTCAACCGTGAAGCCAAACTTTTTTTGCAGCTCCTTGAGCGGCGCCGAGGCGCCAAATGTATTCATCCCGATGCAGTCACCGTACGGCGCTGTGAATCTGGACCAGCCAAAAGTGGAAGCTTGCTCAATCGCGATGCGCGCGGTGACATCAGGCGGGATGACGCTGTCGCGGTACTCGTGGCTCTGCCGCTCGAACAGCTCCCATGACGGCAGGCTCACAACGCGCGCCTTGATGCCTTCGGTCTTCAACTGCTCATAGGCTTGGACGCAGAGAGAAACTTCGCTGCCGCTGGCGAGCAGCAGGACGTCCGGCTGGCCAGCAGCGGCGTCGGCCAGGATATAGCCCCCTTTCGCCACGCCCGTCGCCGGCGCGTATCGTGATCGGTCCAACGTCGGCAACGTTTGCCGCGACAGAATCAACGCCACCGGCTCGTGTCTGAGCTGCATGATCAAGCGCCACGCTTCCACGACTTCGTTGGCGTCGGCTGGACGCAGCACTATCAATCCCGGAATAGCTCGCAGCGAAGCGAGATGCTCGATGGGCTGATGCGTCGGCCCGTCCTCTCCCACGCCGATGGAGTCGTGCGTAAAGATGTGGATCACCGGCAGTTCCATCAGCGCACTGAGGCGAATGGCAGGTCGTTCGTAGTCGCTGAAAATCAGGAAGCTGGAACCAAAAGGCCGTACCTTGGCCAGCGACAGACCATTGAGAATTGCCCCCATCGCATGCTCGCGGATGCCGAAGTGGAAATTGCGCCCGCTGTAATCGCTCGCCGCAAAATCCCCTGCCCCCTCGAAGATCAGACGGGTCTTAGTGGATGGCGCTAGGTCGGCAGATCCGCCGATCAACCACGGCACCTTCCTGGCGATAGCATTCAGCACTTTGCCTGAAGAGTCGCGACTGGCGATGCCTTTGGCATCGGCCGGGAACGTCGGCACATCTTTGTCCCAGCCGTCGGGAAGCTGGCGGTGCTGCATTCCGTATAGATGGTCGGCGAGTTCGGGATAGTGCTTCTGATACTGTCCAAACATTTCCATCCAAGCCTCACGCAGCGCTTTCCCGCGCCCACCGATTCCTGATTGAAAGTGCTCCCGGACTCCGTCGGGCACTAAAAACTTCGCATCCTCAGGCCAGCCGTAATTTCGCTTGGTCAGCCGGACCTCTTCCTCGCCAAGCGGCTCACCGTGGGCGGCTGAGGTGTCTTGCTTGTTCGGCGCGCCGTAAGCGATATGGCTGTCAATAATGATCAACGTCGGGCCGCTGTTCTCTCCCAAGAATAGCTTGAAAGCTCGCTCGACCATTTCCAGATCATTAGCATCGGCCACGCGCGTGACGTTCCAGCCGTAGCTCATGAAGCGCGTCGCGACGTCTTCGCTGAACGTCCAGTCGGTATGACCTTCGATGGTGATCCTGTTGTTGTCGTAGATCCAGCAGAGATCGGAGAGCTTCAAATGACCGGCCAGAGACGCGCTTTCACTTGAGATGCCTTCCATCATGCAGCCGTCGCCGCAAAGCGCAAAGACGTTGTAATCGAACATGGGGAAGCTCGGCCGATTGAAATAGGCGGCTAGCCATGTTGCGGCAATGGCGATGCCCACGCTGGTGGCCAGGCCCTGGCCAAGCGGGCCGGTAGTGGCTTCCACGCCGGAAGTCCAGCGGTACTCCGGGTGGCCGGGACAACGGCTATCGAGCTGGCGAAAGCGCTTGATGTCTTCCAGCGTCACAGACAGCTCGCCTAACCGTTCGTATTGGGGATTGATGGCTTTCACGCCAGCGAGGTGCAGCAATGCATAGAGCAACATCGAGGCGTGGCCCGCTGACAGTACGAAGCGATCGCGGTTCGGCCATATCGGGTCGTCCGGATCAAACCGTAGAAACTTCTGCCACAAGCAATAAGCCACCGGCGCCATCGCCATCGGTGTACCCGGGTGGCCGGAGTTCGCCTGCTGTATCGCGTCCATCGCCAATGTGCGAATTGTGTTGATCGATATTTGGGTGATCCGCTCGTCCTTCATCTTGGGTTCCGTATCTTCAGCATGCTGCAGCTCCCCTCGCGGTCGGCCGCTACGGTGGAGGTTTTACGACCGCATTACGGGCATTGGCCTTTAAGCATTCGGCCAGGTGACGTCGATTTCTTCACAAAAAGCTCGTGTTTCATCACCGCGAATGGATGGTGACCCGCGGCCCCTCCATTATGTGAGCAGGCTCTTGAGTGGAATCAGGCCGACGCGGTTCTCGCGCCCGTTGCAGTCGCTCCGGACATTCTTCCAGCTTACCTATCCGCCGGAGAGTCGCTAGAATACGTTCTACACTTCCCCAATCACTCCATCCTACTTCCGGCGCAGGGAAAACCCTTAGCCGAGCTGCCAAGCGCTCGCAAACGGCTGAGGAGCAGTTTACGGTTCGCAGCGTTGAGTAAGCCTGTTCAATCATGCGATCAGCTTGCGGGTTGTATTGTCCCCGCTGAATTTTCCAGAAAGCCTCATAGAGATCCGGAACTGCCGGTCGCGCCATCTCCCATAGTGTGCTCGCTCGTCCAAAAAACACAAGGGTGTGTATTCGTCCACCATCTTTTGCGCTCTTTGGGTTTTTGCTCCATCAGGAACTGAACCGGTGATTTTGAGCTTCAGCGACCAATGGGGGCGCTCGCCGTTATACCACAACAGCGACGAAATCAGCTTGCGGTTGAAAGCCGCAGGATCGAGCAGCAGATCCTCGTGGTAATCCAGGAACTCTTCCTGAGTGGAATAATCTCTGACTCCTCTGGGAAGCGATGCGCCAGTGGAGGGTCCGCTATCATCAGATACTTGGTGGGAAGTTAGGTGTTTCTCTGAAGGGCTCGAGCAATTGGCTTCACGAAGCGGCAGAGTCAATAATATATTGGAGAATGGTTTTCCAGACTCGTGGGTCGCTGTCGATGTTTCGATGCTCGGCGCATGGGCCGGTGAACGGACCCCACGGGTTGGTTATGGGCACGTTCAAAACCCGCGTCAGAGTCGGATCCTCGGCCTCGAGTTTGTCACGGCCCGGGCACAACGCAAACTTGGATGGGACATAAAAGTTGAAGGCCTGAATGACATTGCCGGGGATAGTGAGGTACGACAGGAAGCCCTCCATCTGGGCCATCATCTGAACGGGGACTTCTCGCCTCTTGAGTTCGTAGACAGCTTGTCCGATGACGGCGCCGCCCTGACTGTGTCCGATAAGGTAGATTTTGTCTCCAGGTGAGTAGAAGTATTTGACCACATCCACGACGACCTCGCTGTCCCCCCGGATCATGAGAGTGATGCTGTTAGGGAACAACCTGGAAATTTGGATCGCCAGGACATGCATCAGCGACTGGTGGAAGGCGATCTCGTTAAACTCCTCTTCCCGACGCACGTTCCGGTATGGGAGCCAATCCTGTGGGTTGAAGTATCGGGCTCTCTCCCAAGAGGGGACTTCACCTCCGTAGACTCCGATGTAGATGATCTTGCCTGACTTCGACTGGGCGGCGGAGATCTCTTTTCGGAGGTCCGAAAGGTCAAGAAGGCTTATGAATTTCTTCGGCTCGGGTATCGGCCTGGGTTCGGTTATCGTCGTTGGTTGGCTCACCGCGCAGCCGACGAGAATAAGCGGCGCCAGGATAAACAAAAAGCGCATTCAGCGCGACTCTTCGGCTGTGGCTTGGGATTCTTCCGGGACTATGGTGAGAACTATCTTCTCGGCGCGACGGATCACTGTGAGAGCTGTGCGCGATCCGGTCTCATCTTCGGTCAAAAGCCTGTGAAGGTCGTCGATGCCGGCGATCGGCCGGTCGCCGTAGCTTACGATCACATCTCCCTCCTGTAGATCGGCTCTCTCGGCCGGGCTGTTACGCTCGGTAGAGAGCACCATGACACCGCTCTCAACCGGCAAGTTATGGAAGCGTACAACGCGGCGCGGGAGCGGCACGTTTTGCCCGGCGACTCCAATGTAGCTCCGCTTGATCTTGCCGTCCCGGATGAGACGTCCTGCGACAAACTTCGCCGTATTAACGGCAATGGCGAAGCAGATCCCTTGAGCCGGCAAAATCACTGCGGTGTTGACGCCGACGACTTCTCCCCGCGATGTGACCAGAGGTCCCCCTGAATTGCCTGGGTTCAGCGCCGCATCGGTCTGAATGATATTGTCGATAAGCCTGCCCGAGTTTGACCGGAGCGAACGGCTCAGGGCGCTCACCACTCCGGCGGTGACCGTGGATTGGAATCCGTAAGGGTTGCCGATGGCGATGGCCAACTGACCGACTCGGATCGATTTTGAGTCGCCAAGCTCTACGGCTGTAAGATTGGGCGCATTGATCCGGATGACGGCAAGATCCGTGTCAGGATCGTCTCCAATCAGGTTCGCCTCGAAACGGCGGCCGTCCGGGAGCGTCACAGCAATCTTGCTTGTCTGATGGACCACGTGGCTGTTCGTCAGGATGAAACCATCCGGCGTGAAGATAAAGCCGGAACCGCTGCCTCGGATCTCGTTGGGGCGGCGGAAGAGAGGCGACTGCGGACTCCTTACATTTCGCTCAATTTCTATATTGACCACCGAAGGGCTGACCTTCTCAGACGCCTTGATGACTGCAGCCGAATAGGCGTCAAGAAGATCGTCATCGGATACGGGGGCGGCCTCGGGAAGGCTCGTCTTCTCGAAGCCGTTTGTGGATACCAACTGGAGCGCTCGCTTCATATATGTTTCTCGCTCTTGCCTTAGCGGACGATAAATCTAAGCACTGGTATTCGTCTTGTAAAGTGGGGCTGCTGTCACCCCGCCATTGACACCCCGGCGGAAGAAGGGCAATCTTTCTTCTCGTGATCGAGAGCGTCGGCGTGGATATGATTGAGGTGGAGCGGATCAAGCGCGCCCTGGAGGACGTCAAGATCGGCCGCAGATTTCGTGACCGGGTCTATACGGCGAAAGAGATCCGCTACTGCGAGAAAAAGGGCCGGGGAAGATACCAGAGTTATGCCGGTCGCTTCGCCGCCAAGGAGGCGATCATGAAAGCATTAGGCAAGGGCTGGGGTTCGAAAGTGAGCTGGAGCGATATCGAAGTCCTGCCGGCTCCGGGAGGAAAACCGGAAGTCTATCTCCATCACAAGACCTCCGCATGGGCGCGCGAACTTAAGATCCATAGCTTTTCCCTCTCCATTACCCACACGCAGGACTACGCCATGGCCTACGTCATCGCCCAGGGCGGGTGAAACCTATCCCAACTCTCCTTTCAATTCCTTTTTTTTGCCGGGAAGCAGGAACAGAACTCCCAGAGCCCAGATCCCCATTGTGAGCCCCGCAGCGGTCCAGATATTTTTGTTGCGGCCACTCTGACCGGCAATCAGGCGGCACAGAATCGCGTCGACCAGGTGGATCAGAGAGGCAGTGCGGAGAAGGGAAGAGGGTTCCATGTCGGGCTTGATGAAATTGAGGCCGGAGAGATAACCCACTATCGAATTAAAATCCACGTTCAGCCCTTGACGCTTCCTTCTTCTCCTTAATATACTCGACCTCTCCGAAAATAGGAAACTTGCTTATGGCCGTTAGGACCATCCAATGGAAGAACAACCGGGTTGTCATGCTGGACCAGCGGCTGCTCCCGGGCAAAGAAGTGTATCGGGTCTATCGCGACTACCGCGAGGTGGCCCGGGCGATCCGCGAGATGGTAATCCGGGGAGCGCCCGCCATCGGTGTAGCGGCGGCGATGGGAGTTGCCCTGGGGGCCTTGTGGATGAAGGGAAAGAATTTCGATCGGGAGATCGAACGCATCTTTCATGCTCTGGAGAAAACTCGGCCCACCGCGGTGAATCTATTCTGGGCTCTGGAGCGCATGCGCAGGGTCTACACGGAGAACAGAAACCAGGGAGTGGAGACAGTTAAGGTGCTCCTGAAACAGGAAGCGCAGAAGATTTACGCCGGAGACCTCGCAGCCAATCGGCTGTTAGGGAAACTTGGCGCCAAGCTGCTAGGAAATGCCACTCGCATCCTAACGCATTGCAATGCCGGAGCCCTGGCGACCGCCGGGTATGGCACGGCGCTGGGCGTGATTCGCGCCATGAGAGAGGCGGGTAAGGAAGTTGAGGTTCTTGTCGGCGAGACGCGTCCCTTTCTTCAAGGGGCGCGTCTTACGGCCTGGGAGCTCAAAAAAGATAAAATCCCGGTAACGCTTCTGACCGACAGTATGGCGGGCTACCTCATGCAGCGCGGCAAGGTCGATGCCGTGGTCGTCGGATGCGACCGGGTCGCCGCGAATGGTGACGTGGCCAATAAGATCGGGACCTATGGCGTCGCCGTTCTGGCCCGCCGGCACAACATCCCGTTTTATGTCGCCGGGCCGACTTCCTCTATCGATCTCAAGTGCCCTTCGGGAGCGGAGGTTCCCATCGAACAGAGAAATCCGCGCGAGGTCTCACATATTTTCGGTCATGCCGTAACTCCGCGCGGAGTGCGAATCCTAAACCCGGCTTTCGATATCACCACCCACGACTTGATATCGGCCATCATCACGGAGAAGGGCGTGGTGACTGCTCCTTTCAATCAAAACCTCCGCCTCTATGCCAATCATCAATAAAAAAGAAGAGCTGGAGGCCTTTTTCCACAGCTCGGGCAAACCGCGCGAGAAGTGGCGCGTCGGGACTGAGTACGAAAAGGTGGGAATTGAGCGCCGAAGCGCCAGGGCGATTCCCTACTCCGGTCGCCGCGGCGTCGAGACCATCCTAAGACAATTGGTAGAACAGCACGGATGGGAGCCAGTAGAAGAAGACGGTCACATCATCGCTCTCGTCAGAGACAAAGCGCAGGTTCACTTAGAGCCGGGTGGGCAGATCGAGCTGAGCGGGGAGCCATGCGAAAGCATTCATTGCACTCATGCAGAATTTAACCAGCACATCCGCGAGCTCCTCCAGGTGTCAGAGAGTTTAGACGTGGTTTTCTTGGGGCTTGGCATTCAACCGGTCAGTCGGCTCGAAGAAATCGAGTGGGTGCCCAAGAGGCGCTATCGCATCATGGGACCCTACATGCCGAAAGTAGGAACCCTGGGGCGGCGGATGATGAAACAGACGGCGACCGTTCAGGCGAACATTGACTACAGCGACGAGAAAGATGCGATGGCAAAATTCCGCGCTTCCATGGGCTTGGTTCCGATCCTCGTCGCCATGTTCGCCAACTCGCCGATCTCGGACGGCGCCCTGAACGGGTTCAAGACCTTCCGCGAGCACATCTGGACGCGAACCGACAAGGACCGGAGCGGCCTGTTGTCTTTCGCTTTCAATCCCGACGTCACGTTCGGCCACTACGTGGAATACGCACTGGACGTGCCGATGTATTTCATCATGCGGGATGGCAACTACATCGATTTTACCGGGATCCCTTTTCGCCACTATTTGACCCACGGCCACAAAGATCACCACGCGACGATTGAGGATTGGGATCTTCACCTAACGACGCTTTTCCCTGAAGTGAGGATCAAGCGTTACATGGAGGTCCGCTGCGTCGACAGCCAGCCGCCCGAGCTGATGCCGGCTTTACCGGCAATCATCAAAGGCATCCTCTACGAGCCCGATTGCCTTCAGGCAGCGTGGGATCTGGTCAAGGACTGGTCCTGGGACGAGAGGATGCAAGCTTATCTTGATTCTCACCGTCAGGCACTGGAGACGCGGGTCCGGCGCTATTCTCTCCTCGATATAGCCAAAGAGCTTTTTGACATCGCCTGGGAAGGTCTAAAGCGGCAGCGGAGTCTGAACTCCAATGGAGAGGACGAAACCATCTATCTGAAGCCTTTGCAGGATCTGCTCTCTCAAGGAAAGTGTCCCGCGGATTTTCTCATTGAGAAGTGGGAGGGAGAGTTGGAGGGCGATATCAAGAAGCTGATCGAGTACAGCGCCTATAAACTCCCCTGAATCTCTTCGACAATCTTGCGATGCTCCGGTAGGCCGACGAAGTTTTTAAGGTCGTCTCCACTGGCGCCTGTGAAGGATTTGAGACAGCGCCGCTTGAGCCTTTGGATTCTTTCACAGCTCTCTTCCACTCTTGCCCTGATCTCTATCTTCTCTTCAGCCTCTCGACAGAGAAATTCAAAGGCCTGAACGGCGACTTCTTTTTGGTGACAGAACATGAGCGCATCGACTCCGGCCTGGATAGCGAGAGAGACGGCCTTTTCTAACGAGTAGTTCTGGCTGATGGCTTTCATCTCCATGTCGTCGCCGAAAATGACCCCCTCATAACCCACCTCCTTGCGTAAAAGGTCGGCGATGATCGTTTGGGAAAGGGTCGCTGGATATTTGGGGTCGAGGGAAGGATAAAGAACGTGCGCTGTCATCAGGCATTCCACCTGGTTTTGACAGGCATGGAAAAAAGGCGGGAGTTCAACGGACTTTAAAGAAGCCAAATCTTTTTTGACAATCGGCAGTTCCAGGTGGGAGTCTTGCGCGGTGTCGCCATGTCCGGGAAAATGCTTGGCGCAAGGGATCACCCCGCCGGATCTCAGTCCTTCGATCATAGACCATCCGAGCTGAGTCACCTGCTCAGGATCAGAACTCAGGGCGCGATCTCCAATGACCGGATTGCCGGGGTTGGAATGGACATCCAACACCGGCGCGAAGTTAAGATTGAATCCCACGGCGCACAGCTCGCGCGCGATGGTCATGCCAGCTCTGTAGGCGAGATCGCTATTTCCCGTTCGACCGAGAACGGCCGCGGGAGGAAAATGGGTGAAGGGCGGCGGGAGGCGGTGGACCCTTCCGCCTTCCTGGTCGATGGCAATCAGCGGCGGCGTTTTTTTTTTGATCTCCCAGAGTGAATGGGACAGCGATCGGATTTGTTTGGGCTCTTCGAGATTGTGGCTGAAGAGGATGAAACCCCCGAAGGGATAATTTCCGAGAAGGCGCTCTTCTTCTCGGGTGAGCTGTTTCCCTTGGAGCCCGATCATGATCATCTGACCGATTTTTTCTCTTAAGCTGTTCACAAAGAGAACTATACCATAACTGGACAACTTCGGGGCGTTTGTGTAAATTCAGCGCACCGGATGACGAAGAAAAAGTATATTGTTGTGGAGGGGCCGATTGGGGTGGGAAAAACCAGCCTGGCCAAAATGATCGCCGCCGAGTTCCAGGCCCGTTCAGTCTTTGAAAAGGTGGAGGACAATCCCTTTCTGGCCAAATTCTACGAAGATCCGGAGACCTACGCCTTTCAAAACCAGATTTTCTTTCTTCTCAGTCGCTATCAGCAGCAGAGAGAGCTCAGCCAGCAGAATCTCTTTAGCCAAAACACCGTTGCCGATTACCTTTTTGCCAAGGATAAGATCTTCGCCACCTTAACTCTGAGCAGTGAGGAGATAACTCTCTATCAGCAGTTGTATCAGCTCTTGAATCCCAGGGTTCCAAAGCCCGACCTGGTTGTCTATCTTCAGGCTCGGCAAGAGGTCCTTTACAAAAGGCTCAAAAAGAGAGATAAAAGCTACGAAAAAGACGTGACCCCCGAATACCTCAAAGAGGTGGCTCAGGCTTATAACCAGTTTTTCTTCCACTATGACGAGACGCCTCTTTTGGTGGTGAACACTTCGGAGATTGATTTCGTTTCAAGCAGCAAGGATCTGGCTGACTTGATCAAGGAAATCAACAACATGGGTTCGGGGACGCAGCATTACATACCGCTTGGATCCAGATAATCTGGACTGAGACGGACGCCAGACAAAACCTGACGCGCGGTATGGTTTTGAACCATAGCTTGGTCAGGCAATGGCCTTCCGGCTTTGTCCGGGAGGCTTTTTTATTTTTGGAGGACAATCTGATGGCGGGGAAAGTTACAGTTCCTGAGATCATGAAGATGAAGCAAAAGAGGGAAAGAATCACTGCGCTCACGGCGTATGATTATTCTTTTGCCCGCGTTCTCGATGGCGCCGGAGTGGATATTCTACTGGTGGGAGATTCCCTCGGCTCCGTCATACAAGGTCACAAGAGCACTCTTCCAGTGACTCTGGAGGAGATGATCTACCATACCAAAGCTGTGGTCCGGGGAACCGAGCGCGCCTTGGTCGTGGCGGACATGCCCTTTCTCTCCTTCCAGGTGAGCCTGGAGGAAGCGAAGAGGAACGCCGGCAGATTTATCCAGGAGGCGGGCGCGGAGGCGGTCAAGGTCGAGGGAGGCGTCGTGCTGTCGGAAACCATCAAGGCGATTGTCCAGATGGGAATACCTGTGATGGGTCACGTGGGGCTGACCCCTCAGTCCATCCATCGGTTCGGCGGCTACAAGGTCCAGGGCAAGGAGAAAGAAAAGAGAGAGATGATCATTAACGATGCCTTAGCGGTGGAAGGAGCCGGCGCCTTCTCTTTGGTTTTGGAAGGCATTCCGGTGGACTTAGCCGAGGAGATCACCCACCGCGTCTCCATCCCGACGATCGGCATCGGAGCCGGATTGCACTGCGATGGGCAAGTCCTGGTGGTTCACGATATGCTGGGTTTCTTCGACATGTACACGCCCAAGTTTGTGAAGAAGTACGCCGATCTAAAAGGGATCATCTCTAAAGCCGTCAAGACTTTTGTTGCCGAGGTTAGGGAAGGAAAATTCCCGGGTGAGGAGCATTCGTTTCATTAAAGCATGAGGCAACAGGCAGAAGGCAGGAAAGCTACCAGAGACTATGCGCGTCATCGAACACATTCAGGAGATGCAAATATGGAGCGAGGCGGAACAACAGCCAGGCAAACGGATCGTTCTCGTCCCCACGATGGGATTTCTTCATGAAGGCCACCTCAGTCTGGTGCGCGATGGCAGAAAGAGAGGAGACCGGTTGGTCGTCTCGATCTTTGTAAATCCCACGCAGTTTGCACCCCAGGAAGATTTCGCCGCGTACCCGCGAGATTTGAAGCGCGATCTAGAGCTGCTAGAGAGAGAGGGCGTCGACGTCCTCTTTCATCCTTCGGCAGATGACATGTATCCTCAGGGCTTCCAGACCTATTTGGAGGTGGAGAAATTAGGGCTGCTTCTATGCGGCGGCTTCCGCTCAGGGCACTTCCGCGGTGTGGCCACGGTGGTCGCAAAACTCTTTAACATCGTGCGGCCCCATGTTGCGATTTTCGGAGAGAAAGATTACCAACAGCTTCAGATCATACGACGGCTGGTACGGGATCTAGACTTTGCTGTCGAGGTTCTAGGTCATCCTACCGTCCGAGAGAAAGATGGTCTGGCGTTGAGCTCACGCAATTCCTATCTGGACCCGGGAGAAAGGAAGGCGGCGTCGAGCCTTTATCGCTCCCTCAAACAGGCAGAAGGTCTCGTGCGTCAGGGTGAGAGGGACGGCAGTCGGATTGTTCAAGCGGTCAGAGCGGAGATCGACAAGGCAACCGCGACCCGGGTGGAATATATTCGTCTGTGTGATCCATCCAGTTTGGAAGACATAGGAAATATTGAGGGAGAAGCTCTCCTCGCCCTGGCAGTTTGGGTGGATAAGGCCCGACTCATTGACAACGTCCTTCTTAGGGCTTAGAGGAAAAATTACCATGGTTGAGGGGAACAAGGAACTAGGCGGAAGATTAAAAGAAAATCTTAAGCGTTATTTTTTTGCCGGGCTTTTAGTATTTCTACCTCTTGCTATCACGCTTTGGTTTCTGGGCTGGATCATCAGCATAATGGATGGCCTCTTTGATTTTATTCCCGTCGCCCTTCGTCCGAGTTCCTACCTCCCCTTTGCCGTACCCGGCCTGGGGGCGCTCTTTACTCTGGGCTTGATTTTGCTCCTGGGTTTTATGGCCACAGGCCTGGTTACGCGCAGGGCGCTTGCGGTTTGGGACAGGTTGCTGATCCGCATCCCGGTCTTCCGCGGGGTTTACACTTCGGTCCAAAAACTCATCGGCTCGATCTTCAACCAGGATCAGGGCGGGAGACAGGTCGTCTTGATTGAGTATCCTCGGAAGGGGATTTTTACGGTCGGCTTTGCGACCGGACACGCAGGTGGAGAGTTAGGTACGAAATCAGAGGATCGTCTCATCAATGTGTTTGTTCCGACCACACCGAACCCAACGGCGGGATTTTATCTGCTTGTGCCTGAGAAGGATGTTACGCCTCTTCAGATGACGCCTGAAGACGCCTTTAAGCTCATTGTTTCGGGCGGGATGATCACTCCGGAAGAAAAATCCAAATGACGGGAAGTTGAAGCGCCCGTCGGAGCCATGCCTCATAAACACCAAGAAGAAAAAGTCATTTGCGTTAACCGCAAAGCCAGGTATGACTACTCGATTATAGAAACCTATGAAGCCGGCGTAGTCTTGCAAGGCAGCGAGGTTAAATCCCTGCGCGATGGAAAGGTAAATCTAAAAGACAGCTATGCCCGCATCCTCAAAGGCGAGGCCTTTCTCCTTAACACACACATTAGCCCTTACTCAGCTGCCAGCCAGTTTAATCACGAACCGACTCGCACCCGAAAACTTCTCCTTCATAAACAGGAGATTCGGCGTCTTACCGGCAAGGTCAAGGAACGGGGGTTGACCCTCATTCCATTAAGGCTATACTTCAAGAACGGCAAGGCAAAGGTTGAGCTAGGTCTAGCGCAGGGAAAGAAGCTTTATGATAAGCGCGAAACCCTGCGGCAGAAAGCAGCTCAACGCGAAGTCGAGCGTTCTTTGAAATCACGCTGACCTTTCCCTGTTTCAAGGATAGCAGAAAGTGCTCCGGCTCAAGGAACAAGCATAACGAGGCGTGAGCCCCGAACCGACTGAGGCGTACTTTCGGGTTGTAGCCGCAGGGAGTGTGAGGGGCGATAAACGAAGTTAGGCGAAGTTCATTGAGCCGGAAGGGGGGCGATTTGGGTTCGACGGGGGTAGGAAGTCAAAACGGCATGCCGGGGTCCTGTTGGCCCGTTAAACAAACAGGTCTGCAAATTAAACGCAGATAATTTCGAGTACGCACTGGCTGCCTAACCGCAGCTAGCGCCTTACCTGCCTTCTCCCACGGGGTTGGATAAGGCGTCGATTAGTGGGATTGGCTGATTCTTCTGCCGGAGGGGATGAGGCCGAAATCTAAACCGGCTGGTCCTGAGAGACCCTGCCGCTGGGGGCTTGAAGGATGAGATTAAAACATCGGCTAAGCATGTAGTCGCTTTCGGCGGAGTACCTTCGGACGGGGGTTCGATTCCCCCCGCCTCCACCAATGCCCCTGTTGCATGATCTTGCTTGCTCGGCTTCAGCTCACCACGGGTCAAAAATGGAGGTATTTGCCGCATTCTGTCCTGACGCCGCCGCCTAAAGTTCCCGCGCAAGACAAAAAGTAACAAAAAATCCAGCGACTTGCATCGGCAACCGTGGCTTTGATTGTAGGCATGCTTCTTGCTCGTCAATTTGTTCCATGGAGGCCGAGTCCAAGGAAACGCGCAGGCTCGCGACGCTCGCTATTCCTTACGATCAGACCCTGCGTGTCATCGGCCAAGCACTGGAGCCCCTTGGAATCCAAGACTTCGACCTTTCGATTAACGGCCACGACTACACCATCCGTGGCGAATCGGAAAGGCAAGACCCTCCAAGCGAGGCACCGAAGAAGAGTAGCCTGGGCAGGATTTTTCAGGGTGCGTGGAGCAAGTCACAGGACAAGCCTTCCGGCCTCGATGTTTGCAATCAGATCTTATCTCCCTTTGTGGTTTTGGAGCTGCACTTCGGCCCGGAAGATATTGAGCGGCTTGAACGACAAGGAAAAGCAGCAAGACGCTCCGGCTCTGAGGAGGCGGCCAACCCTCATACACTATCGCAACTTTTGCGCGCCATTGGCGCGTACGTCAAACGGAAATCTTTTCGGCCGCTGAAGATCACGAAGCGGAAAGATCGGGTAGCCATAGAGTATGAGACCTCCCTCGGGCAAACCGATGTGGAAAATTTTCGGACGGCCGATCTTTACGATTTTTGGGTCCATCTGTACAAACTGAGAAAATCCCCCCAGTGAGATGGCTGATAACGGTCGTTGATACGATGCGGTTGAGGCATTAGTCTGCCGCAAAAATCAAAAAAAACCTCAAAACGGTTTTTCCTCCTAGCTTTCTGTGGCAGCACCCATCCGACTAGTCAATTCCTAACGAGCTCACCGGCCTTGTAAGCTTTTCCCCTTCCCAGACGTCTAACAGGCAAGAAGGCTTCAAAAAGTAGGGGGAAACTATGAAACAAGTGTTAGCTGGTTCTGTGGTTTTATTGTTATTGGGTGGCTTGGTTGGTTGCTCGGCTCCATTGACCACCAGGGAGAAGGGTACTGGAATAGGCGCCCTCGGCGGAGCTGCGGTGGGCGGCATCATTGGCAGCGCTGTCAGGCACCCGGTAGCGGGGGCGTTGATAGGTACGGCGCTTGGGGCTGGGGCAGGCGCCTTGATCGGCGATCAGCTCCAGGGGAGGGAACAGAGCCAAGCGGACCAGCAGCGGCAGATCGACGAGAATCAAGCTGAAATCCAGCGTCAGCGAGATGATCTCCAGAGATTAAAACAGCAGAGAGAATATTAGTCTTGCTTTTGGTTGGCTGCTGCCATCTTTTGAAGGTGGCAAGTGATATGATAGGTCAAGGCATCCGCCTCAAAACGACCTTTCTCTTGCAAGGGCCATTCCCTTTACATAATATCTTCCCGTCTTTCTACTTGAGTTCTCAATGGGAGGATATCTATGAAAATAGTCAGGCTCTATTCTGGCAGCGACCACCAATCACATTTCGAGGACGTGGAGTTATCATTCGATCCTGGAGAGAGGCTTAATACGACAAAACTCCAAGCGGCGGCTGGAGTTGTCTTTCGTCTCGCGCCTGTGGGACATGTGATTGACTGGCATCCTGCTCCGCGCCGTCAGTATGTCGTCACGCTTTCAGGGGAATGGGATATAGAATGCGGAGACGGCACGGTGCAACGATTCCGGCCTGGAGACGTCATGCTGGCAGATGATTTGACCGGCCAAGGCCACGTTTCACGAGTCGTCGGAGCTGAGCCACATGTCTTTATGACTGTCCCCTTGGCCGAGTAACAGATTCGAAAGACGATGGGGCTTTCCTTGTTTGGGCTTTCTCTTCTCCCCGTTGATTAGGTTGAACCACTGATTCTTTTCCTCTGCCGTCCGTCCATACCAACTTAGGGGATAAACGTTGGATGAATTGCATATTTGACATTTGCCATATGGCGCATTCTCGCTTACCTCATGACACGAGTAACATAAGTACGCTCTGGAAAGTTGCATTTAGCCTCCTTGGCAGTTCCATTGATGGGTGATTTCAACGTAGTGAAGATACTGGTCTATTGAAATCCCATCAGCTAGCATAGTCAAAATAGGTGCCAATGGCGCAAGTAACAGCATAAGTCTTTGACATCATTGATAACTTCTTTCTTTTTCGAAGATAAAGCTCGACTGCGGACCCCGTACCAATCAGGCAGAAATGCCATACTTGGGGGTAGGATTTTTTCAAATGCCCTATTTTGATGACACCCGGACAGCGCAATCCTCTCTGTCCAGATTTCGAGATGTATGTAAGGGAATTCTGACGGGAGTAGCTTGCTTATAGCTGTTTGTCAGCGGGGAAGTTCTTTATTAAGTTGCTGTTTATTTTCTGAGAGTTCTTCGACAGCAGAAGAGACGGTCCAACCGATCGCCCCTTCATGGGTTTTGACCATGTACCAAGTCTGGCCGTTTCCAAAGGCCTTGCCAACGGGTATCAGCTTTACGCCCTGCTCAAGCTTGGCGATGACGTCCGAGTGCTCATCCTGGCGCGCATAAAGATAGGCGTCGCTCTGCTTGACTGCGAGAACCGCGGGAATGGAACTTCCGGAAGAATTGGCAGGAGCCTCTGATTCACCGAGAGGGTTGACAGTTTTTCTGTTCGCTGAAGGCGTCTTTATCGACTTCGGATTTGCTCCAGGACGAATCCCTTTTACGGCCTCCGTTTGCTTGCCGTATTCGAAAATGGCTTGAGCATTAGTCCTTTCGGCCATCAGTACGAAAAGCATTGGCAGCCACGCCGTCACTAACAATTTCTTCATAAACAGGGTCCATTGTAGTCGCAAAACGTATTCACCGCAATCTCTTCTCTACTCTCAGACCGAGCTGCGCCACACCCTGACAAGGAGAAAAATTCCGCTTCCGATCAGAAGCGCGCCCGATAGGTGATGAAGATAAGGTTCGAGATGGGACGGTAGCAATTTCTTGCCTCTGGTCAGAAGGTAGATGGCGAGCAACGTAAAGGTCGTCGTACCTGTCCAGAACCCCAGAGGAAATATAGCAGCACCCCACGCGCCGCCCCGTTCAAAGCCCTCCCGGACAAAAGATGAACCGACAGTTCCCCAGTAAAGATAAGGGTAGGGACTCGTCGAGTGGGTCAAGACTCCTTTCACGAAAGAAGGGAACTCTTTCTTACCCCCTGCCGAGGCATGCGGTGTATTGAATCCTACGTCGCTCTTTTTGGAACCCGCCTCTATGGATTGCAATCCCATCCATGCGAGAAGTCCGGCGCCAACGAGTGCCAGGGCAAATACTCCCTTCCCTGAAAGAGAAACCTGAAGAAAGAGACCCAGGGGCAGCATGACTGCAGCGTCCGTTAACGTCGGAGCAATCATGGTGAGTAGGCCGGCTATGGCTCCTCTTCTCAGTGTCTCCGTTGCAATCAGAATGATTGTCGGGCCAGGGATGGAGGCGACAGAAAACCCAATGGCAAATGCAAACGAGAAAGTCACGCAAACAATCTAGGGTCTTTTTTCTCGGACATCAATGATTTATCATACATCTTCTTATCAGTGTGAAATCTAATGGGGCCGGACTCAAGCCCGGTGTTTGCAGAATAAGGGGGTGTCCTATGAAACACATTGAGATTTTTCTCTTAGGCGTTCTGTTATTCGATCTATGTCGAAATCCTGCGAGCGCGCAGGAACAACAACCGCCGCGCCAGGCCATTGAGGCGCAAGAGCAGACTCCGATAGCGAATCTGCTGACCATCATTAACATACCGGCGCGCGGGCTTCTCTGTGGTATGGGCAGTGTATTAGCCTCTATTGTGATGGGCGCGAGCGGCGGCAGGAGGTATGCCGATGCGGCGACAATGATAGAGGAAAGCTGCGCCGGTCCTTGGATTGTCACCCCCGAGATGATCTCTGAAAGACAGGAGCAGGGAAAGGAAAAAGTCTCTGAAACCCCGATTGGGACGAGCCAACCTTAGCCTATTATACGATCACCCGAAAGAACCCTGAAATGTCGCTTCCCTGCTTGATTGACAAGCTGACGCACAATGACTATTCTTAGAAAAAGTTTACTGGGAGCAAAAGATGCCGACCTACGAGTATCAGTGCGACAAATGCGGCCAATTCGAGGCAACCCAGAAGATTACGGATAAACCCCTAAGCCGCTGTCCCACCTGCAAGGGAAAGGTAAAAAAGCTCATCTCCCATACCTCTTTCCAACTGAAAGGAACCGGTTGGTATATCACCGATTACGCCCGGAAGGATAAACTCTCTAAGGAAGAAAAAGCGCCCGCAGCGAAAGCCAAAGGGAATGGCAAAGACGCGGGCGCCGCGAACGGCGGAGAAAAGTCCTCACCAGAAACAAAGCCAGCCAAGGCAACGGCGTCAGAATCTCCGCAACCATAAGCCAACGCAGTTAAAAAAGTCTTTCGCCCAATAAACTCATCTAAAAGTCCTGCGCGTGCTTTCCTTCCCTGGTTAGGGTGTGGACTTGTCTCTCCTCGTGGAGATTCACAAAAGTTTCCGCGACTTCTCTATACAGTCTATCCCGCGGCCAAGTAAGAGAGAGGCGCGACCGTCGCGCTCGTTATTCGTGACTATGAATGATTGGATTGACTAACGGATAGGGATAAGCTGATGAGCAAAGACGCCGGTGATGCCGTCTAATATTTTGCAGCCGCCTCGGATTTTTCCTTAAGCAGAGGCCGCTCGCCAATCGCTCTATGAGCCATGTCTGGGGTGATGAGGTATGGCCCTTCAGTGCTATTTTGCCACAGTTGCTGCGTTACCTCTGTGTCCCCGCCGGTGAAAATGAACGATAGAAGCCCGGCAGCGAGTCCCACAGGAACGGTGACGGCCTTCACAGGGAGAAAGATGGTATTTCCGGCGGTGAGACCGATGCCGACTCCTACTTTTTCCACAGGTTCTTCAGCGAAAAGCGGGCGAGGCAAAAACAGCGCTGGCACGATAAGAGCAGTACAAAGCAGCTTCGTCATAGGGTCTAGCCTTTCAGTGAGAAAAGTTTTGAGCGAAGGACGTTGACACCTTGAGAGGGATTCCAATAACGCCGCATCCCGAAATAATAGCAGCAGCGTTCGCTGTCCATGTCGTTATCAAAGACTCTTAGCTGTCCGTCGTGGAACCGAACTCGAACCAGGCAGGTGCCCCCCGGGACCGAGGAAGTCATGACCTCCACTACGACGCCTATGCCCCACTGTTCGTAGTTGTTATGACAGACCTCATCCCCTACGCGCAAAAAGAGTCTCTTTCTCTCGACCTCTTTCATGAGGGCTTTACCCTTTTGCGCCGACCATAACAAGGTTCGCTGTGCGCGTCAATCTCCTCTCTCACATTGTTGGCCTCGGATTTTGATATCTTCCATCTCAGTTCGATTTCTTATGCTTTAACTGATAAAATACAGCGATAAATTCAAGGGAGGCGAGGCTATGAAGTTAAAGTTTAATGTCCGTTGTTTCCTGCTTGGCGGGATTCTAGCCACTACGCCTCTTCTCTCGACCTGTCAGATAGCTGACCGCACTATGTCGATTGAGGAGGCCAAGCAGGTCGCCGCGACGTTTGCTGGCAGCTCGTTTGTCCCGCCCCCCCGCACCATAAATGACATTACCGCCATTCTTGATCAACAGAAACTTGCTGATGTCGAGGCGGCGGCCAAGGCCCGTGCGCTGGCCGACCAGCCGCGCCCAAACACAACCAACCCAGCTACGCTTGCAGATTTCTACTATCAAAGAGGTATGGCAGCCCGTGAAATTGGTCGTGCCAAGCAGGAAATCGACGATCTCACCAAGGCGTTTGAGTGGGCCGGGCGTGCGGGTGGGAGGGGCCGGACGCCCTACGACGATATTGCGTATGACCTCGCCTTTGCGGAGGTTTACGCCGGGAATTTCTCAAGCGCCATAACCCAGCTGCAAAGGTCCATCGCCGTGACACCTAACGATCGTCGAGGAGCGTTGATCAGAAATTACGCGATGCTTGCCCGACTGCATGCCGCGGCAGGAGACTTTGAGGCCGCCCAGTTCAATGTGGGGCAGGCGCAAGCGATCCTGCTAGAGTCATGGAATTTCCGTACTCTCCCCCTAGGCGCGAGGGCTTTCTTCAGGGCTCATGTGGCTGACGGACAGGGGCGTCTGGCCAAGCTTCAGGGCCGGTTTGTTGAAGCCGAGGCATTTTTTCGCGAGGCGATTCGCTCATTAGAAGAAGACGCAGTCGCCTCCAAGCGCACGTTTCTAGATACTCTCGGTGTCCAACTAGCCGATGTCTTACTCCGTCAAGGACGTCTCCTCGAGGCGGAAAATGAAGCGCGCAAGGCTCTGCTCGGCGCTCTCAGCAAGCGTGGGCGTTACTCGACGCATACGGCGCTGATTCTTAAGGGTCTGATTGACGTGATCTTCGAGCAAGGTCGATACACCGAAGCCGAGACTTTGGCTCGTGCAAGGATCGACATTTACCAGAAAACCGGTTCCGCCGCAGACTCCGTGTTGCTCGCAGGGGCGCGGGACCAAGTTGGGGCTGTTCTCGTTGCTCAAGACCGCTGGCAGGAGGCTTTGGCCGAGTATGAGGCGATCCGCGCGGGGATGAAGGGTGACTCTGACGACTATAGAAAGTATTTTGGTGGAAACTGGGGCTGGGCGCTCGCCCTCTTGGGTGCCAACCACCCCGAGCAGGCCGGAGCAATCTTGCGCGTGGCCTTGGAGCGTAATCAGCGCCGTCTGGGAGAAAAAGATCCAGCTACCGCTGAGGTTCGTGGGCTGATGGGCATGGTTTATGCTGCGATGGGAGAGAAGGCACGCGCTCTTAAGGAGTTTAGAGAGGCGACACCGATTCTCTTGACGCGATCCCCAGAGGTTGAAGAGGAAGGCGCGAGCCGGCCGGCACGAGACCAACGTCTGAACCGGATCCTCACCTCCTACATGGGATTGCTCGCTGACATCAAAGGGACTTCGCATGAGCGGGAGACCGGTGTGGATGCCGCGGTCGAAGCTTTCCGCTTGGCCGAAGTGGCTCGCGGGAAATCCGTCCAGCGCGCATTGGATGCTGGGGCAGCTCGCGCTGCAGCCAAGACTCCGGCGCTGGCTGATTTGGTCAGAAGGGAGCAGGACGCCAAAAAGCAAGTCAGCGCTCTTTTGGGCGTCCTTGCCAACATTCTAAGCGCGCCCACGGATCAGCAGAGTCCAAAGAGCATAGCGAGCCTTCGCAGCCAGATCGAAACTTTGCGTCGGGCTCAACGGGCCCTTGCCGAGCAGATTCAAAAGGAGTTTCCAGCCTATGCTCAGCTCATCAATCCATTGCCGGCTAACGTGGACCAGGCGCGAGCAAACTTGAAACCCGGTGAAGCTCTCATCACAACATATGTTTCCAAGGACCGTACCTTTGTTTGGGCGATTCCCCACAGTGGCTCTCTAGCTTTTGCTGCTTCTGCGATTGGGGAGGGCGCGCTCGAAACGATTGTCGGCGACCTACGCAAAGCGCTGGATCCGGGGGCGCAAACCCTGGGCGATATCCCTGAATTTGATCTGAGTTTGGCTTATCGGCTCTACGAGTCTTTGCTGGAGCCGGTAAAAGTCGGCTGGCAGCGGGCGGAGAGTCTGCTCGTCGTGCCTCACGGACCTCTTGCCCAGTTGCCTTTCACGCTTCTGCCGACTCGGCCGACAACTTTTGGGCCTGAACCGGGAGCGATCTTTGCGAATTATCGCGTCGTCCCTTGGCTGATCCGAAGCCATTCGGTGGCCATGCTGCCGTCGGTGGGCGCATTGACAACTCTTCGGGCCTTGCCGCCAGGTGATCCTAAGCGGCGTCCGTTCGTCGGCTTCGGCGATCCCTACTTTAGCCAAAGGCAGGCGAGTCGCGCCGCCCGAGAGCGTGAACAGTTGGAACTTGCCGCACTGTCCACCCGCGGCGTGCCCATCACGCTGCGCAGTTCTCCGAAAACAGATACGTTTGACAGCAGCCAACTCGCCATGTTGCCGCGTTTGCCCGAGACCGCAGACGAGATCCGCAGCATCGCGCTGGCGATGAATGCGGATCTCACCAAGGATGTTTTTATCGGTGAGCGCGCCAACGAACAGGTTGCGAAGAGCGTGGACCTTTACGGCTATCGTGTGATTGCTTTTGCAACGCATGGACTTGTTCCCGGCGACCTCGACGGACTGACCCAACCGGCGCTGGCGCTGTCGGCCCCCGAGGTTGCAAATATCGACGGGGATGGTCTTCTCACCATGGAAGAAATATTGGGACTACGTTTAAATGCCGACTGGGTAGTCTTATCAGCCTGTAATACGGCAAGCGGAAGCGGAGCCGGTGCTGAAGCTGTGTCAGGGCTAGGCCGGGCATTCTTCTATGCCGGTGCGCGGGCCTTGCTGGTAAGCAACTGGCCGGTGGAAACCAACTCAGCGCGCGAACTGACCACGGACCTGTTTCGGCGGCAGGGCGCAGACCCGAATTTGACCCGCGCCAAGGCGTTGCAGCAAACCATGACCGCGATGATCGATGGGCCCGGCTTTGTCGACCCCAAGACTAACAGAGTGGTTTTTAGCTATGCCCACCCGATCTTCTGGGCGCCGTTTACTTTGGTGGGGGATGGCGGGGGGCGGTGAGCGATGGGTGAGTGTCGCGCGGGTTACGGAAGAACTTCCTGCAGTTAATCTCTAAGAAATTCCGCTATCACCTCAGCTAACGCTTCGGGGTTGTCATGATGGACCATGTGACCCGCATCTTCGATCTGCACCAGAGTCTTCCGCGCTATGGCCTCTAATCTCTGTTCCAAGTCGGGCCGGAGAGTCTGACGGCTCTGTTTTCCTTGGGCGATCAGAACCGGACATTCGATGCGGCGAAAGAACTCAAGCGCCTGCCCGGAGTAGAACGGCTGCGGGGCGGTTGTACGATGGAGCGGATCGAATTTCCACACCCACTTTCCATTATCTTTCTTTTTCATCCCGCAGCGCGCCAAGTGGAGCGCCAACTCCGACGACAGCCGAGGACTTTTTCGCTGGAGTCGCTTGGCAGCCTCCTCCGGGGCCGAATATTCTCTGTTCCCTTTTTGTCGTTGGACCTGAACCTCGGCAATCCATTTCTCCATCCGCAAGGGAGCGTCGGAGAACTTCGAGCCGAGCGGACCGATCCCTTCGACCAAAATGAGCTTCTCGACCCGTTGAGGATAGGTGCCGGTATAAAGGAATGAAATCGTCCCACCCATGGAATGGCCCATCAGTGTAACTGAAGGCACTGCGAGGGCATCGATTAGCGAGTCCAAATCGAACAAATAATCTGGGAAGTGGTAGTAACCGCCAGCGCCGACCCAACCGCTGTCTCCGTGGCCGCGACAATCAGGCGCGACGATCCAGATGGGCTTTTGAGATTTTTTCTGTAGGGAGGCGACAAAAGGCTCCCAGCTCCGGGCATGATCCAAGAATCCGTGGATCAATATAAGCGGCTCCTCCGTCCTCTCATTCCATTCAAGGTAGTGGATTTTTAGGCCCCGCACATCGAGGCTGCGGCTTTTGGGATCTTTCATGCGAATTAAATTTTCTTAAGAGCGATCTCGATAAAGTCTCTCTTCTCCTGCGACCAGGCATAGGCGCGGACCCGCTTTACGATCCGATCATAGACCGAGATCACAATCTGGCCGCTCTCGGGAAAGGTGGGCTCGCCAAAGGGAGTCGCGAAGGCTTTGTCTTCATCGGAAAAGTAGGCCTCGTGGTTAGGGTGGGAGTGGTAAAACGCCTTGATCTTTGCCTTTGAGGCATCGGCTTGCTTAATGATCGATTCGAGTTCTTTCGCGTCCATCGCATAGGCGATAGTTGCGTCGCGAGGGTAGGTTTGAGGATCACGGGCATGCAGTGTGTTTTGTATGTTCGTGCAGCGATGGACATCGTCGCTCTGACCATGACCGAGGATGATTCCGCAGCACTCCTCCGGAAAAGTGCCTACGGCATGGCGCTCGATTTCTTCCCATGCCTCTTGAGTGAGAGTCAGCATGATGGGTGAGTTAGTGGAAGTACGTTGTTATTTGAATTCTCACCGCGAGGCTATTGTAGCGGCTAAGTTTTCCTACTGCAATTTTCGCCCTGCGGCCCCACCTTTGCGGTAGCTTTGGTAAGCGGAGAGGACTTTCGCAGCATACTCTGTTGGCACTTCCTGTTCCTCTTCCAGCCTGTTCCTGATCTCAGTGGGCCCCCAATGGTAGGCAGCTAAAACGAGACCCGTATCTTTGAAGCTTTTTTTCAGGTAACCAAGATAAGAAACTCCGAGCCTTATGTTGAGGATGGGGTCATCCAACGATTCTGCCAGTAGAGTTTCGGATTGAGCATCTGATTCAAGATCCCAGTCCCTCGCTAAGGCATGGGCTATTTTCGGACGGAGTTGCATGAGTCCTCGTGCCCCACCTTGTGAGATAGCCGTATGCTGGAAGCGGCTTTCCACCTTGATGACGGCCAGGACTAACATGGGGTCGAGAGCATGTCTGGCGCTTTCGCCAAGGATGGTTTCGGCGACGGCCCAAATGAAACCTTCGGACCATTCGCTATTGTGCGATTTAAGTACGGAGTAAACTCTGATTAACGTATGAGCCTCACTGCCTCTCGGACCATTTGCTTTCTCTATCGGATGACCTCTTCCTTTGTGGAGCGGTTGAGCGGGAATGAAGGTCAAAGCGAGAAGGAAGGGTAGAGTTAGTCTAGAAGACGACACTATTTTTTGCAGTCTCGGAAGTTTTACATTTTTTGCGGCCATAGCGACAGAGAAAAGAAGAGCGGGGTTTCATCTGACCTACCAGTTCGAAGGGCCGGTTGTCAAATAAAATATCTCCCAGCTAGTCGATGACCCCTTCGTCGATCAACTCGCGGTATTCTTTTTCTGATAGGTCCAAAAGTTTCCGGTAAAAATGAGCGTTACTTTCGCCGAGCAACGGGTCGCACTTTTGAGGCCCCCCTGAGGTTTTGCCGAGGATAAACGGCGGACGCTGGTACTGCATCTTGCCGATCTCAGGATGCTCGATTTCAACCCACTGGCCGCGGTGCGTGAGTTGAGGGTCGCTGTAAAGATCTCTCATCGAATTGACCATCCCCGCTCTGACTCCGAGACTCTGCAGCCTCTCGACGATCTCACGAGCAGCGAATTGAGCGGTCCAAGCACCGATTCTCTGATCCAGCTCGTCTTCGTTTTGCTTGCGCGCTTGAGGCGTAGCGAAGCGGTTTTCCTTCGCCCAGGCAGGATGACCCATAGCCTGGCAAAGTGACTCCCATTCCTGATCCGAGAAGACACTGATCACGCACCAGCTGTCCTCACCTTCGCAGGGATAGGCGCCATGCGGGGCCGCATGGGGATCGCGGTTGCCGTTTCGCCCGGCCACTCGCCCATTGACTTTGTAGTCCAGAAGGATCGGGGCGAGGAACTGTAGCCCCGACTCATACTGCGCCAAGTCGATGTAATGCCCCTTGCCGGTTCTAGCTCGGTAATCTAAAGCTGAAAGAATCGCGATGGCGCCGTAAGCGACTGCGATATAATCGATATAGGGTCCGTAGAGCATCTGGGGAGTCCCGTCAGGATAGCCTATCAAATGGGTGAAACCCGACAGAGAGGAAAGCTGGGAGCCGAATCCTGGATGGTGCGCGTGCGGTCCGGTCTGGCCCAGATTGGAACTGCTCAACATGATCAGGTCCGGCTTCACTTTTTCGAGTGTCTCATAATCCAAGCCCAAACGCTTCATGGTCCCCGGGCTGAAATTTTCGATCACGACATCAGACCAGGCCGCGATCCTTTTAGCCAAGTCAGTTGCCTTCGGCGCCTTTTTGAGATTCAAGGTGATGCTCAATTTGTCATTGTTGCAGAGCGCGAAGAGCCCGGAGCGGTTGAGGCCGTGGATGTTGTCTTTGTAAGGAGGATAGTGGGTGCGGAAACCGTCCGGACGCGCGTTGGACTCGATGTGGACGACCGTAGCGCCATGATCGACCAAATGCTTGCCGACGACCGGCCCGGCGGCGTAAGCCGCGAACTCGACGACCTTGATTCCGTTTAATGCTTGCATGGCTCAAAAAGAGTTTAAGGGATTCAGGGAAAACCCTTTAACCCTTTATCCCCGCAACTTTTGTCTAGATCACTCCTGCCTGGCTCAGCTCGTCTAACTCTCGTTTTGTGAGTCCCACCTCGCCGCAATAGATTTCTTCATTGTGCTCGCCGATCAAAGGCGCCCGGCGCCGGATCTCGCATGCGGTGTCGGAAAATTTGGCAAATCCGCCTGGATAAAGTAGCGATGTCCCCAATTCCGGATGATCGACCTTCTGCCAGAATTTTCGTGCCTGAAGCTGCGGATCTTCAAAGACCTCCTCCACCGTCGCCACGGGGTAGCCGAGCATCTCTCTTCGGATCACCGTTTCGAAGAATTCCTTTTTTGTGACCCCTTGAAAGAAACGGGCGATGGGCTCTTCCATCTGATCGATCTCTTCTTGAGTCACTTCAGCGATGTTAAAAGAGCTCCAATCCTTATTCTTAAGGAACTCCGGCGCCACTCCTTTGCTGTCCATCCATTCGACGAGCGCGCGGTTGGTTTTTCTTCCGGCTTCGCCGCCGTAGATGATGAAGTTGAGATAGCCGTCTTTGCAAGGCCAAAAGACGCGCATCTTGGCACCCGTGATGCTTCGCCCGGTCATGAACGATCCCGCCCTCTTCTCCAGTTGTCGGTTCAGGTCCCAAAAAGTGTGAGCATGCGAAAAGGCCCAGAGAAGACAGGCTTGGGCCGAAACATCCACTTGCTGTCCCTCGCCCGTGCGCTGGCGATCGAGATGAGCCATGAGGGTTCCCATGGCCGCGTAGGAGCCCGTCCAATGGTAAGACTGGGGGAAAGTGACGCGCAAAGGGGGTTTGCCAGGATCGCCGACGAGCGACATGCATCCGCTCAGCGCCATGATTTCAATATCCGAAGCTCTGAACCGAGAATAGGGACCGGTCTGGCCGAATGGAGTGATCGAGGTGAGGACCAGCCGAGGCTGGATTCGGCTCAATACGGTGTAATCTAAACTCAACTCCTTGAGCTGACCCGGCACAAAGGATTCGATGACGAAGTCGGCCCGGGCAACCAGTTGGGCGAATATGTCGCGCCCGCGGGCCTTCTCCAGATTCAGAGTAATGCCGCGCTTATTGTTATTGAAAGAAAACCAGTAAAGGCTCTTCTCGGGGTGAGTTTGATCCCGGTAAAAAGGGGCGATGAGTCTGGCAGGATCCCCTCCAGGCCTTTCCACTTTAATGACGCCGGCGCCTAGATCGCCGAGGATCTTTCCGCAGAGAAAACCGAGCTCGTCGGTTAAATCTAACACCCGGAAGGGTGAGAGCAGGCCTTGTCGAATTTCTTCGTTAACCATTTCGCCTTAAAAAAAAGGCAGGGGATCCATGACCCTGCCCTTTTTGATCTCTACCCAAAAGTAAAGAGTGGCTATCGTCCGGTCCTGGCCAGCGAATGGACCCAGCCCCTCATGCGCGACTTGGCATTCTGAATGTCCTTGTCGCTGAAGAAGTTTTTCAAATTGACTTTGTCCACGGCATAGACCGGTCGCATGAAATCGCTTTCATAGCCGAAAGGCACGGTCGCATCAATGCACATCCCGCCCTCGAAGCGGGTGTTGGAGGCCGTCCACTCTTTTTCTCCCGCGGTCATCCGTTCGGCAGGCATGAATGTCTGACCGCGGCCTCCGGGGATGGGATTCAAAATATCCGTATGCGGGTTGACGCGCGTGGTCAAACACCACATGACGTCATCCATGTCGTACGGGTCGGCGTCTTCGCTGACAGCGATGCAGATACGCATCCCTTGGGAAGTCGACATTAGGGCCGACATGAAATTGCGCTGCCAGCCTTCATCAATCCTGTTTCGTTTCTTCACCTGGATGATCGCTCCGCCCCAGTCTGTCATGCAATAGGGGATGTTCACATCCTGGATGATCCCCGGTTGAATGCGTTCGCACAACTCAAACATCGCGGCTTCGCGAACCGTTGTATCGATGTTGTGGTCATCCAGCGTATGGACGCCCAGGGCGAAGATGATCGGCTTGGACTCGGGCTTCCTCGTGGTGACCGCGGTCACATGGAAGGTTGGGGCCTTGTAGGCCTTACCCATGTAGCCGGCCCATTCAGGGTGGAAATGATAGCGGCCCTGAACTCCCGCTTTCTCGGACTCGGCGGTTTCGAAGCGCCGGTCGCGCGGGTTGACGTAGCCTTCCAACACGACCTCGCAGTCCGCGAGCGCCATCGCATTCACGGTGCGAGCTTTCACAAGCCTGACCGGCGCTCCCTGAACGGCCCCAGCAATTCCGATCTCATCGCAGCCTTGGGGCAAGATGACGTAATCGAAGCCCGCTCCGGCCATCAGCGTGCAGGCTGGAGGCACACCGAAGCACATGGTGATGGGAATGGGTTTGTTCTCGTTGTAGTACTTCGTGACCACTTGCCACATGTGCGATCCGGGCGAGATCTGAAAGGTGCCTACATTGCCCCAGCGGAAATTCATCCGGTTGTATCCGAGATCGTATCCGCCCGCGAAATGCTCCCCGGAAATGAGGCGGTTGCCGGAGCCGACGGTCAACTCAGGCTCGACCTCCGTGTGGCGGATAGGCACCATGTATTCATTGACTTCAACAGGCTTTTCAATCACCACTTCCTGGGAAGGGGCCTCCTTTGGGTTCACGATGACAGGCGGGATGGGATGGGTTACTGCATCGGCGAGTTGTCTGGTGCGCTCACGGTCGTCCTTCCAACCAAACATCTTGTTGATGACATTCATGTCTCCGAACAGGTTCGTGACCACTCGATGATCGGGTTTTCCCTTCACCTTGTTGAAAAGAATCGGACATCCTCCGTCCAATAGCTTCTGTATGCCCGTGATCTCCAAATCGGGATTGACTTCTTTATCGCTCTCGATCAGGTCGCCTTGGGATTTGAGCCAGGCGAGCGCACTGCGTAGATCGGCAATCGATTCTGCGGGCGCGCCGGCCATTTTAACTGCTTTACTCATGCGGATCCTCCAAAGGAATAGAACGATTCTGGGTGTGAATGATCTATAGGCGGATGCTCGTTATCCTGATATCCGAGAATGGGGCAAAAGTCAAATTCTGATGGCGCGTTTGATAAGGACGATTCTGTCTCCAAAAACTCCCGTTGGCGACCGGCCCTTTACTCTCGCTCTAATGCCTGCTATCAGTGCATCTAAATTTGCTACAGAGGTATCTTTCAGGAGACGAGTATGACATCACCCGTTGAGCGGACTAAACAGGATTACCTTCTTTCCATCGCTCTCTTATGTTTCTTTTTCTCCGGCGCTGCAGGTCTCATCTATGAAGTGGTTTGGACCCGCATGTTGACCCAGATCTTTGGCAACACGACCTATGCCATTGCGACGGTTCTTTCTGCGTTTATGGCGGGCCTGGCTTTGGGAAGCTATTGGTTTGGCCGGATCGCGGACCAAGGAAAAAACGACTTCCTCCTCTACGGGCTACTCGAGGCCGGCGTCGGCGTCTATGGTTTTCTTGTGCCCCAGCTGTTCAAGCTTGGTCAGATGGTGTATAACCCGCTCTTCCGCCTCAACGATTCCTATCCCATGATTTTCAACCTCCTGCTGTTTCTCCTTGCTTTTGTTTTTTTGGTTCTCCCGACCATGCTCATGGGCGCCACTTTGCCGGTCTTGAGCCGATTCTTTGTGCGCAGTTTTACACACCTAGGGCGTCGGGTAGGAGACCTCTATGCGACCAACACGCTGGGGGCTGTTCTGGGTTGCGGCCTAGCGGGGTATTACTTGATCCCGAATCTCGGGATGCGGACAGCAGTCTTCGTAGCCGCGGTCCTCAACCTCGGGATCGCAGCGCTCATCCTCATCGTAGATCGGCTACGGATCAAGGAACCGGCGGGATCTGTTCTTGCAGCTAACGAAGCACCGGAGACCAATCCGGTCGCTGCACCCTCCTGGTTGGACTGGGTTCTCCTTGTCGGCTTCGGTCTTTCCGGATTTTCCGCCATGATTTATGAGAACGCCTGGACGCGCGCCTTGACCCTGGTGATCGGCAGTTCCGTCTATTCTTTCACAACGATGTTGCTGACCTTCCTCGTCGGACTGGCGGTGGGAGGATTTCTCTTTGCCAGGTTCATGGGAGAGCGCGACATCAAGGTCAGCAGCTTTGGAGTGATCGAGATCTGGGTCGGCCTCACCGCTTTGGCGACCATTCCATTATTTGAAAAGCTCCCCCTCATCTTCATCCGATTGATCCAAGCTTTTGGAGATAAGTTCTCGCTGTTTCTCTCCAGCCAGGTGCTCCTCTCTTCCCTCGTCATGTTTGTCCCCACGCTGTTTTTCGGAATGACCTTCCCTTTGGTTGCCCGGTTATTTACCCAGAGTCTCTATCGAGTTGGCAGCGGCGTCGGCAGCTCTTACGCGGCCAACACCGTCGGCGCGATTCTGGGAGCCTTTGCCGGCGGATTTATCTTTATCCCTTGGATCGGCGTGCAGAACAGCATCATCATCGCGGTGGCAATCAACCTCCTGGTGGGTTGGGTTTTGGTGGTTGTCGATCCCCGGTTGTCCCGCGTGCCACGTTTCGCTCTGGGCGTAGTCGTCTTGGCTGCCGTCGTTCTGGTCCCGTTAAGGATGCCTCGCTGGGACCGGTTTATTCTGACCAGCGGAGTGACGATCTATGCTGATCGCTACGAAAATTTGCCGACCGACTCCTTGCGTTTGGAGGAGATGCACCGTGACCAGATGCTTTACTATCGCGAGGGGCTAACCACCACTGTCAGTGTCCATAAGATCGGCAAGGACTACATCTACTTTAAGAACAACGGCAAAATCGACGGCTCTCATGGTGATTCTCTGAGCCAGTTGATGACCGGCTATATCCCTCTCCTTCTCCATCCCGGAGGGGGTCAGAGAGCGGCGGTCATCGGTCTCGGCAGCGGCATGACGGCCCATGCGGTGGCTACCTTTCCGCTGCATGAAGTCGAGATCTTGGAGATCGAGGCGGCAATGGCCAAGGTGACGGAATACTTCAGCGATAAGAACGGGAAGGTCCTGCTAGATCCGAGAGTGCGGCTTATCCCCACCGACGGACGGAACTATATCGTCGCATCGCCCAAGCTCTACGACGTTATCGCCGCCGAGCCGTCGAACCCCTGGATCGCGGGAGTCGCCAATCTCTACACCCGCGAGTTCTATGACGTGGTCAAATCCAAACTAAAGGAAGACGGAATTTTTGCTCAGTGGTTCCACAACTATTCGATGTCCCCGGATGACTTTCGAATGGTCTTTCACACCTTCGTGGAGGCGTTTCCCTATGTCACCCTTTGGGGAATGAAGGAAAGTGATTTTCTGCTGATCGGGACCAAACAAGAGCAGGTCTTCCGCTACGAAAAGGTTCGAGGTTTTTTTTCCAAAAACAAAGTTTTGAGAGAGGACTTAAAAGATCTAGGGCTTTCCGATGTTTACGGCGTTCTTGGATTCTATCGCATGGGGAAAAAGGAGATCATGGCCTTCAGCCAGGGAGGCGGACTGAACACGGATGATGGAGCCCAGTTGGAATTTTCCGCTCCTAAAAATCTCCGACGCTCCACTTCGGATCTCAACCGCAAGCTCATGGATCCTTTCTTGGTCGATGCTCCGTGGTTGAAATCCGAGCCAGCGCCTTTCTCCGAAGCGATGCGCCATTTTTATCTGGCGGAGGCTTATGATGCGAGCGTGTGGCAAAGCCGGTCCTTGACGGAGATTGACCGGGCGATTCAGCTGGATTCCTCGAACCCGGATTTTTATGTCCTTAAGACCAAAGTTCTCCTGGAGCAGGAGAAAAGCGCGGCGGCTGCGAAGGCTGCGCTGCTCGCCCTTGAGCGTTCTCCCAAAACGATCAGGGCGATTTTGGGGCTGAGCGATGATTTCTACTTGCCGGAAGCGAAAATAGTTTATTCGAAAATTATCGCGATGGGGAGCAAGGAAATACTCCCGTACTTAGGGTTGGGCAACATCGCGCTGCATTACGGAGGGATTCAAGAGGCGGAGAAATGGTTCGATCAGGCCAAGCGCATCAAACCGGATCATCCGGGCGTTCTTCTCGCAGTCGGTCGATTGATGTTGGCTAAAGGCAATGCCGCGGCGGCCAAGGAGTTGTTGGAGCAGTCGAAACAAGGGGGCGAAGACTCCGCAACTCTGTTTGGAGCGTTAGGGGAAGCTTATTTCAATCTGGGGCTCTGGGAGCAAGCGGCGCAATCCTATGGCCAGGGTGTAAAGCTTAAAAGAAGAAATAACGAATGGCGCCGAAATTTGGGTATTGCCCTGGCCAAAATGGGCAAGGTTCAAGAGGCCGAAGTCAAGTTCCGCGAAGTTCTCGCCCTGGATTCGGATGATGCATCGGCCTGGCAAGAGTTACACAAGTTGGGTCAGAGGTATTGAGTGGCCCGCTAATTCCAACCGTTATCTTCTCGCGACCGGCACCTCAGGCTCTTGGTTTTTCACATCTCGCATAGGCGCCTCCAAACGGTTGCCCAATCTTGCCTTTCTAGCTTGTTCGTGGGATTCTTCCCGATCATAGTCTGCTGTGGTGGGTTGTGCTCAAGGGGGTAGTCTATGCTTAAAGAGAAGATCGGAGTTATCGGAGCCGGGAAAATAGGCTCAGCGATTTTGCGCGGGATGATCCGAGCCGATCTAGTTCATAAAGATCAAGTCATGGCGAGTGACGTAAGCGCGGCCCTGCGGCAGTCCGTTGCCACAGAGCTTGGGATCAAAGTTACGCCGGACAATGGCAAAGTGTGTGACTTTGCAGAAATCGTGATCCTCGCGGTCAAACCCCAGATCGTGGATCCTGTGGTCAAAGAGCTCGCAAAGAAATTGGCTAAAGAGAAACTCCTAGTCTCGGTCGCAGCGGGCGTTCCTCTCTCCCGGATTGAGGACAATTTGGCAAAGGGGGCTCGTGTCGCGCGAGTCATGCCTAATATTCCCTGTGTGGTGGGAGCCGGGGCATCCTGCTATGCCGGTGGGGCGCACGCCACTGCAGGGGACCTGGAAAAGGTAGAGTTGATTTTAAATAGCTTTGGGATTGCGCTGCCCGTCGAGGAGCGCCATCTGGACGCGGTCACGGGGCTGAGCGGCAGCGGTCCGGCCTATGTTTTCCTCTTTATTGAATCGTTGGCTGACGGAGGCGTTCAGGTCGGTTTAAATCGGGACGTCGCGCTCAAACTAGCGCTGCAAACCGTTTATGGCTCTGCCAAGATGGCGCTCGACAGCGGCAAGCACTTGGCGCAACTGAAAGATGAAGTCACATCTCCCGGTGGAACTACGATCGCCGGGCTTTATGCCTTGGAAAAGGGCAAATTACGGGGAACAATCATGGACTCGGTCTTGCAAGCTACTCTGCGCTCCCGGGCGCTGGGAAAGGGTGAGCCATAAAAACCGAACCTATCCCGTTAGAATACGAAAACGAGGCTCAGATCCTCGGCGCTCTCGATGCCCTCGTTTGTCAATCCATACCTTTTGCCGAAGTCATCGCGAATCTAATGCGCGCCACCGCTGCGGTCATGCGTGCGGATGGGTCCGCCGTCCTGCTTGTTCATCCCTCAAGGGATGATGCCGATTTTTTTACCACCCTGGGTGAAGACGCGGAAAATGCCAAGGAGACTTCCCACGGTGAGCTGGAAAGACTCTTCAGGTATGCGGCTGAGGCGCGCCACGAGTTGGTTGTGTCCGACATCACTCGCGAGCCTCGCTTTTCCAAGCGAGCGGATTCACTCACCGGTTTGAGGCACCGCTCTCTGGCTTGTACGCCGCTTCAAGTTGGAGACGAGTTTCGCGGCCTCATTGGAGTGACGAGCGATAGGGTAGGGGCCTTTGATGATAGGGATTTGGAAAGGCTGACGGCTATGGCACGCCCGCTCGCCGTCATGATCGAAAATGCTCGGCTCATAAGTGACATGAAACCCCTGCACGACAGGCTGGCGGCAATCAACCATATTAGGGCGGAGTTTCTTGCTGCGGTGATCCATGAGCTTCGTACTCCTGTCAGCATTGTGATCGGCGATCTCGATATTCTGTTGGGGGGTTATTTAGGAGGACTCAACAGCCGTCAGGTGGGCAGCCTTCAGACGGCGTTACGGAATTCATGGGAGGTGATTAATCTTGTCGGCAGTCTTCTGGATCTCTCCAGAATCCAAGCGGGTCAGCTTGCGGTTCGTGCCGAGGAGTTCCAGCTCGATGATCTCTGGAAGGAGTTGGAGTTCATGTTTCGCATCGGCCTTAGCGGAAAGGAGATTGATCTGACTTGGGAGACGGCGACTCTACTTCCTCTTTTGAGAACGGATAGGACCAAAGTCAAAGGCATTCTCAGCAACATTGTATTCAATGCCATCAAGTTCACCGATCGGGGTAAGATTCAGGTCCGTGCTTCACCGGTTGATGGAGGAAATGCGGTGGAGGTAGAGATTAAAGACACGGGCGTTGGAATTCCAAGTGAGTTAATCCCGGTCATCTTTGAGCCCTTTCGCCAAGCAGAGGCGTCGATGGCGCGAAGTCAAGGGGGTGCAGGATTGGGCTTAAGCATCGCCAAGAAGTTTGTCGATCTCCTGCATGGGCGAATCGAAGTAGAGAGCCATCCCGGTCAAGGCTCCACCTTCCGGATTACTATCCCGACCCAGTACGCGACTTGAACCTAGATACTTGAAATCTTTCGCTGATGAGACACAATGATATTCAGATATTTGTCTGCCAGGAGGAAAGAAACATGAGGCTCTGGCATCTCATTGTTGTCGTTGGAGCTGCGCTCAGCGTGGTATCAGGAATTCAGTCGAAGCCAGCGATCTCAGCCACTCTTCTTTCCGCTGATGATGTTGCTCAGGTTGTTGACGTGCGCAACGTAACGGTCAAGGAAGGCATGGTCTCCGGCGAGCTGGTGAATAAGTCGTCTCGGCCCCTCCGCGATGTACAACTGCTGATTCGTTATACCTGGCTCTGGAACAACGAATTCCGCCCGGGGAAAGATGATCCCGGAATGGCCGTGTATTACACGGTGGAGCAGGAGATCTCCCCGGGCAGAACCGTGTCGTTCACCTATAAGCCCTCTTTTCCCTTGCCATCGCGACCCGATGGCCATTTCGAAACGACAGTATCTGTTGCTGGCTTCACCGAAATTGTTCGGTAGACAGGGTTGGTCCTGCTCTTTTGCTCTCGTAGGCGCGTTGGTTACAAATTCTTATACCGGCGCATTCACGATTCTGTCGACCTCCCTTGAAGATTCCGTCCTAGTTCAATAAAAAGGTAGGATAGGGAACGATGATGAGCTACGATACCGCCTTTCGGCCGTACCTGGCGAAGCGGATTGAACAGATCGACACGGCTGATATTGTCGTCGGGATTCCATGCTACAACAATGACATCACTATCGCCAATGTCATCAAACAAGTGAGCCGGGGCCTTGCCAAGCACTACAAATCGGCAAGATCCGTAATCCTGATTTCCGACGGTGGCTCGACCGACGACACCCGCGAGGTGGCTCGTGAAGAGGAAATCATGCCCTGGCAGGAAAAAGTAGTCTTCGTCTATCGCGGGATTGGGGGCAAGGGGACGGCTCTTCGTGCTATCTTTGAGGCGACTGAAAGACTGGAAGCCCGTGCCTGCGCCGTCGTCGATGCCGACTTGAGGAGCATCACCCTGGACTGGATCAAATACCTCTTAGAGCCGGTGCTCGAAAAGAATTATCAATTCGTTGCGCCGATCTACAGCCGTCATAAGTACGACGGGACCATTACGAATACCGTGGTTTATAACTTAAATCGGGCCCTCTACGGGAAGAGGATTCGCCAGCCGATCGGAGGAGACTTCGGTTTCTCTCGCGATACGATTAGTTCCTATCTTAAGCAGAATGTCTGGATGACCGATGTGGCCCGCTTCGGGATCGACGTCTGGATGACCACGCACGCCATCACCAGCGGCTTTCGGATTTGTCAGGCCAATCTGGGAGTCAAGGTCCATGATCCCAAGGACCCAGCATCTTCCCTGGGTCCCATGTTTCGTCAGGTCGTCTGGACCCTGTTCACGCTCATGGAGCAGAACGCGGAGATCTGGAAAAAAGTTCAAGGGAGCGAGCCTGTGGAAACCTTCGGCCTGACGGAATTTGTCGAGCCGGAGCCGGTAGAGGTGAGTTTGGATCTTTTGATCTACAACTACAAACTGGGCTTCCAGCACTTCGGCACCCTCTGGAAAGAGCTACTCAGCCCGCCCTGCTTTGACGTGATGAGTAAACTGGCCAGCGCGGAGACCAAGGATTTTGTTTTGCCCGCCGACTGTTGGGCCAAAACCCTTTATGAGGTTGCCACGACCTTTCACCACTGGCCCAAAAACCGCGCCAAGTTGATCGATGTGATCAGCCCTCTCTATCATGGAAGGGTCGCTTCGTTTATCAACCAGGCTGCTGAAATGAAGACGATGGAGTCTGAACAGCTGGTTGAAGAGCAAGCGGAGGTCTTCGAGAGAGAAAAAGGCTATTTACTGAAGGTATGGGAGCGAGAAGAAAAAGAGCCCGAGGAAAAGAGTTTTTTCCAGAACGTCTTAAGAAGTTGGAAGTCGTAACCTTCGGAATCTCAAATCTCAAATTACATAATCTGAGATCTGAAATCTGAGATTCCGAGCGGAGCGAGGATATGGATCTTGCCAGGAAAATTCTGATCCCCTTCGTCGATCCTGCCGGCGCCCTTCCTTATCTAAAGCTGGCAGCGCCTCTCCTCTCTGCCGAAGGAAAAATCCTCGCGCTGAAGATCGTGGAGATTCCCGAAGAGGAATCCCTCAGCGTAGGGGCAGAAAAGGCCCCCATCTACCGGGCAGAGCTCGAAGAGATTGGCTCTCAGCTTCCCGATGAGAGAGTAGAGTTGAAGACCCTAGTGCGGGTCTCTCGCCGCCTCAAGGAGGGGATCGTCGAAACGGCCAAAGAGGAGGCTTGTGATCTCCTTCTTCTGCCGTGGAAGGGTTATGCTGTTTCCGAGGAAAACTTCTTTGGCAGGACGACCGACCAACTCTTGGAGCAACCCCCTTGCAACACGATCGTCGCGCGAGCAGCTGGTTTATCCGATTGCAAGCGCATCCTCCTCCCGGTTCGCGGCGGACCCTATGCGGAACTGGCCTTGGAGATGGCCAGCCGCCTGGCTACTTCTTTGTCGGCGGAGATGACGGTCCTGCACTGCGAGGAGCGGTCTCCCACGCCTGGAATCGGAGACCGCGCTTATCGATCGTTTCTGAGCAGGCTTCGAGCCCATCCTCACGTGAAGCGCCTCCTGACGGTTCAGGGGGATCCCAAGCGCGCGATCATGGAGGAAGCCAAAAGACACGATATGGTCATCGTTGGCGCCGCGGCCAACACAGAGCCTCAGGGTTTTTTCCTGGGTCCCATCGTCGAGCAGCTCGCCCGGGAGACGCAGAAGCCGCTGCTCGTGTTTAAGACACCCCAGCCATTTACGACTTGGCTCCGCATGGATCGGTTGGACGAACCGAAACCCCTCTCCGAAATCGTCGACAAATGGTTCGCCGAAAATACCTTTCACAGAAGGGAATTTGACGATGTTAAAAAGCTGGTGGAGCTGAAAGAAAAACAGGGATTGACCATCAGCCTGGGGCTTCCCGCCTTGAACGAAGCCGAAACCGTGGGAAGAATTATTAAAACGTTCAAGAAACAGCTGCACGACAAAGTTCCGCTCGTCGATGAGATTGTCCTCGTGGATTCGGGATCTACGGACGACACCGTGAAGATCGCCCAGGATATCGGAATACCGGTCTACGTCCACCAACAGATTCTGCCCGGCTACGGTTCCAATCGTGGCAAAGGGGAGGCCCTGTGGAAAAGTCTCTATGCCCTCAAGGGCGACATCATCGTCTGGATTGACACGGACATCAAAAATATCCACGCCGGCTTTGTTTACGGCATCCTCGGCCCTCTTCTCAAAGAGCCGCAGATCCAATACGTCAAAGGTTTCTATCGCCGTCCTCTTAAAGTCGAGGGGAAGGTCCATGCCGAGGGGGGAGGAAGGGTCACGGAGCTGACGGCGCGCCCCTTGTTCAACCTCTTTTTCCCCGGGCTTTCGGGGATCATCCAACCGCTGGCCGGCGAGTATGGCGGACGGAGAGAGGTCCTGGAGCGAGTCCCGTTCTTTACCGGCTACGGAGTCGAGACGGGACTCCTGATCGACCTCTTCAATCAGTTCGGCCTGCGCGCCATCGCTCAGGTCGATCTCGAAGAGCGGATCCACCGCAACCAATCTCTAGCGGCTCTGAGCCAGATGTCGTTCGCCATCATCCAGGTCTTCATGCAGCGGCTGGAGGAAAAAAATCGGATCATGTTATTGGAGGAAGTGAACCAGAGCATGAAGCTGATCATGCATCGACGTGGGACCTATGCCTTGGAGGTCAAGAAGATTGGGGACCACGAGCGGCCCCCTATGATCTCTGTTCCGGAATACCGGGCCAAGCGGCAAGACGTTTGTTCTGTCCAGTCGACGGTAGTCCATTGACTCGATCGCACCTTATCATCATCACCGACCTGGATGGCACCCTTCTGGATCCGCAGACTTACAGCTATGAGGCCAGCCTGCCGGCTATCGAGAGGCTCAAATCGCTGCAGATCCCGCTGATCCTCTGCTCCAGCAAGACTCGCGGCGAGGTCGCGCCGCTTTGGCATGCGTTGGGTCTCACGCATCCCTTCATCGTGGAAAATGGCGGGGCGATCTATTGTCCACCACGGTATTTCTCCTTCACTTTGCCGGGGTTCAAGTCCAAGCGCTCCTTCAAAGTCCTCGAGTTGGGAACCGACGTCCGTACGTTGCGCCGGGTTCTGACGGAAACGGCGGCCCATTGCCATGCTACGGTCAAATCCTTCGGTACCATGAGTGTGGAGGATATCTGTGCGCTGACAGGCCTGACGAGGGATCAGGCCGCGCTCGCGGCGAAGCGGGAATACGATGAGCCCTTTCTTGTAGACGGAGGAGATCGGGAAAGACTTTTTAGGGCCTTGATAGGCAAGGGCTTTACCGTAACCCACGGTGATCGCTTCTTTCACCTTATCGGCAACCATAGCAAGGGAAAAGCGGTCCGGATCCTTCTCGACCTTTTCCGGCAGAGAGATCCCAGCTTCATGAGCGTGGGCATAGGGGACTCGGCCAATGATCTCCCGCTTCTGGTGGAGGTCGACCGACCGGTATTGGTCAGGAGGGGGGATGGAAGCTGGAATACAGTGGTGGCGGTAGCCATTCCTGGCATCGAGCGGACCCAGGCCATTGGACCGCAAGGCTGGCGCGAGTTGGTGGAGAAGATTCTCACAGAGGGGGGATGGGTGTCACGGTAAGATCTTCTTTCAAAGGCGCGTTAGAGATTTTATCTCTCTGGGGCCTTCTACTCGTTTCCTGCGCTTCTGTTCACGCCCAAACAGAGATCCGCTTTGTTACGTGGAGACCGGATACGCCGTGGGTCTGGGATCAAGCTATAGCTGATTTTGAGGCTCAAAATCCGGGAGTAAAAATTGTCCGTGAGGTGGGCCCGCATTCGTCCACCGAATTTCACGACCTGGTCACCCAAAAGCTTAGAAACCGCGATCCACAAATGGATGTCTTCTTTATGGACGTTATCTGGCCGGCAGAATTCGCCAGCGCTGGCTGGGCCCTTCCTCTGGATCGCTTCTTTTCTCCTGCAGAGCGGAAAGAGTTTCTTGAAGCCCCCATTCAGGCGAACACCTATCAGGGCCGGATCTATGGGGTGCCTGTTTTCATCGATGCCGGACTCCTCTATTACCGTAAGGACCTTTTGGAAAAGCATGGTTTCTCTCCTCCACGGACTTGGCCGGAGCTTGTGAATCAAGCTAAACTGATTCTAGCCAAAGAGAGGGATCCACAGCTCACAGGCTTCTCCGGCCAGTTTAAACAATACGAAGGACTCATCTGCAATATGATGGAGTATATCCTGAGCAACGGAGGGTCCCTGTGGGATGAAGGACAACGCAAGAGCACGCTCAACCTCCCGAAGGCGAAGGAAGCGGTCAAGTTCGTGCGTGACCAAATGATCGGTGAGATATCGCACCGAGGAGTCCTGGCCTATCAAGAGCCTGAATCCCTGGCCCTTTTCACTGAGGGAAGAGCCATCTTTCATCGCAATTGGCCCTATGCCTGGGAGGCAGCCAATGATCCGAAAAGATCAAAAATTTCCGGAAAGGCAGGGATGGAACCTCTGCCAGCTTTCCCCGGCGGCAAAAGTGTGGCTACTTTGGGCGGCTGGCAACTAGGAATCAGCAGGTTTTCCAGAAAGCCGGAACTCGCATGGAAGTTTATTGCCTTTATGACCGGCAAAGAGACGCAAAAGAGGATCGCGCTTTTTACGGCCCGAGCGCCCACTCGCAAGCAACTTTACCATGATCCCGAAGTCCTGAAGAAAAATCCCCAATTTGAGTCCCAATTCGAAACGTTTCTTCGGGCCGTCCCTCGCCCGCCCACGCCGGTTTACATCCCCCTCTCCAACATCATGCAGCGCTATTTTAGCTCCGCCATCGTTGTCCCCGACTCGAACCTCGATGAATTGGCGTCTCTCGCTTCGAGGGACATGGACCGCGTCCTGGATCTTCTAAGGGAAAAGAGCCTGCCGTGAGCCATTCTCACCGTCTTGCGCTTCAATTCCTGCTGCCTAGTTTCCTTTTTGTGTTGATTTTCACTCTGTTTCCCATCGTCGAATCCTTTCACTTGAGTTTCTACCGTCTGATTCTGACGCTGCCTTGGCTCGGGCAAAAATTTGTCGGTTGGGAAAACTACCGGGATCTGTTAACGGATCCAGTCGCCCTCCATTCGCTCACCACCACGCTGATGTTTGTGGCCGTGACAACCCCTTTGGAGGCCCTACTAGGACTCGGAATGGCTCTGGTTTTAAACGAGTCCTTTCAAGGCCGTGGACCGCTTCGGGCCATCGTGCTGATCCCCTGGGCCATTCCCACCGTGGTCTCTTCCCAGATGTGGCGCTTCATTTTCAACGACCGCTACGGGCTCTTTAATTTTTTCCTATTTGGCGACAGCACGGGCCTCTATCTCGCCCCCCTCGCCGACCCGCGGCTCGCTCCTATCGCGATCATGGTCGCTGAGATTTGGAAAACCACCTCTTTCGCGTTTCTCATCATCCTGGCCGGCTTACAGGCTATTCCAAACGATCTCTACGAGGCAGCGAGTATTGACGGAGCGACCGCGTGGCAGAAATTTCGTTACATCACGTTTCCCTTGTTGAAGCCCGCGCTGCTCCTGGCCCTTTTATTCAGGACCATCGATGCCCTGCGCGTCTTTGATCTGGTCTTCGTCATGACCCAGGGAGGGCCTGCGGACGCCACCAACGTGCTTCAATTCTACGGTTACAAGAAGAGCTTTGCCGAAGGGATGATCGGTTACGGCTCCGTCATCTCGGTCGTCGTTTTTTTTCTCTCGCTGCTGCTTTCCCTGATTTATATCCGATCGATCGGTAGCCGCATGCTGGAGACGGTAGAGGCAAGATGAGAAGAAAAGTCTTTCTCCTATTCTGGTCTAGCGCGATAGGCTGCTTCAGTCTGCTTCCTTTCCTTTGGTTCGTCCTGACATCCTTAAAAACGCCAAACGAAATCACGGCGATACCGCCTAAAATCATCCCCAGCTTCTATTTGGGCTTTTACCGCTCAGCCTTGGAGAACTACGGGCTTCTTAGATACGTAGGGAACAGTCTCATTGTGGCTGGCGCAACCACCTTGTTCACCATCGCGATCGGCGCCTTGGCCGCCTATGCCCTGGCTCGTTTCCGTCTTTCCTGGACCAGATTCTACCTCATGCTTCTCCTCGCTGTCTCCATGTTTCCCCAGATCGCCATTGCCGGTCCTGTCTGGAGGATTTTGAACTATCTCAATTGGCTGAATACCTATCACGGTGTGATCGCCGCCTATATCACCCTTTCTCTGCCTATGGGAATCTGGATTATGACGACCTTCTTTAAGGAATTGCCTTACGAGGTTGAGGAGGCGGCGTTGGTCGATGGTTGCACTCGGTTGCAGGTCTTGTGGAAAGTGGTGCTCCCGTTGGCCGCGCCCGGCCTCTTTACAGCTGCCATCTTGATTTTCATCCATGCTTGGAACGAATTTTTCTTCGCCTTGCTGATTCTTACGAACCCGACTCTTCAGACCTTGCCTGTCGGCATCGCCCTGTTTCCCGGGGAATACACCATGCCCTGGGGAGAGATCGCGGCCGCTTCCACGATGGCCACACTGCCGCTGGTTTTTCTCACGCTCCTCTTTCAGCGCAGAATTGTCCGTGGCTTGTCCGCTGGGGCAGTCAAGGGATAAAGGGAAGGATGAAATCGGAATTATGATCCGCCAAAGTACTGTGGCGGACAGCTTTCATAATTCATCCTTTGTGGCCAGAGGCGCGTTATGGCTGGATTAGAAGTAAGGGGACTCTCAAAATCCTTTGGGGTCACTCCGATATTGCAGGAAATCTCCTTCGACGTGGCCGAGGGAGAGTTTTGCGTCCTGCTTGGCCCCTCGGGTTGCGGCAAGACCACCCTCCTCCGACTCGTAGCTGGATTGGAAGAGCCATCGACCGCAGCCATCTCCATCGGAGGCAAGCGCATCGACCAGTTGCCGCCCCGCGAGAGAGATGTCGCCTTCGTCTTTCAGAGCTATGCGCTCTATCCTCACATGAACGTATTTGAAAATCTCGCCTTCTCTTTGCGCCTAAGAGGCTTCCCCAAGGAAGAGATCCAAGCCAAGGTGACCGAAGCGGCGCGTCTGCTGGATCTCGAGGCTCATTTGGAGCGCAAACCTCAGGAGCTCAGCGGCGGCCAGAGGCAGAGAGTGGCGCCGGGCCGGGCGATTGTGCGCCAGCCGAAAATCTTCCTCTTCGACGAGCCACTCTCCAACCTGGATGCTACCCTCAGGGCCAGCATGCGGATCGAGCTTGCCCGCCTGCACCGCAGGCTCCACGGCACTATCCTTTACGTTACCCATGATCAGGCCGAAGCGATGACCCTGGGAGAAAAGATCATGGTCCTTGACGAAGGCAGGCTCCAGCAGATGGGAGCTCCTTCGGCGATCTACCACAAACCTGCCAATACCTTCGTAGCGCGTTTCGTCGGCAGCCCGCAGATGAATTTTATCGAGGGAAAGCTGGATGAGAAAGGGATTATTTTTAGCGCCGGAGAATGCCGGATCGATTTCTCTGGAGTCCTGTCAGGACGTGGCGCTGACTATGCTGCGAAGGAGCTGACCGTCGGCATCCGGCCGGAAGACTTTCATCCCACCGGCCCTGACGGAGCCTGGGTTAGGGGCGAGGTCGAGATCGTGGAGGATCTGGGCTCTGATAAGTTCGTCCATATTAGTTCCGGCAAAGTGAAACTCGTCGCCCGGATGACAACGGACGTTCCCCTGAATAGAGGCCAGATCCTCTGCCTCGCAGCGGAACCAAACCGGCTGCATCTCTTCTATGACGGGAAACGGGTTAATGAGGGGCTTTAATGCCTCCGGGATGTTGGATGTTGATGACGCCATTTTGGGGGTTGGTTAT
>WNFH01000046.1_pt1 | contig 56056 bp, 43 predicted proteins | sample 5400411 | NCBI WGS metagenome assembly WNFH01 (sample SAMN13153347, study PRJNA577476) | soil metagenome | isolation source: 200 cm saprolite under Douglas fir tree site 2 hole 3 | place: USA:California | collected 2015-04-18 | reverse complement strand
GAAAACCTTTTTCCAGCATGACCAGCATGCCGTAATAGGCTTCTGGCGAGCCGAGGCCGTAAATACAACTGACCGAGGCAACGATGATGACATCGCGGCGCTCGAACAGCGAGCGCGTGGCGCTCATGCGAAGCTTGTCGAGCTCGTCGTTGATGGTGGATTCTTTTTCGATGTAAACATCGGCAGCGGGAACGTACGCCTCCGGCTGGTAGAAATCGTAATAGCTGACGAAATACTCGACAGCGTTTTCGGGGAAAAAAGATTTGAACTCGTGATAGAGCTGTGCGGCCAGCGTTTTGTTGTGAGCAAGAACCAGCGCGGGGCGATTCGAAGCCTCAATGACCTTAGCCATCGCGAAAGTCTTGCCGGAGCCGGTGACGCCGAGCAAAACCTGGTGCTTGTCGCCAGCTTCGACGCCATGCAGAAGCTGGGCAATGGCGGCGGGCTGATCACCACGCGGCTGGTAGGTGCTCTTGAGTTTGAAAGTCATGAAGGGCGCTCCTGCCGCTCCAGCAAGGCCTGCGCAAACTTTTATTATAGCGCGAGTGGCAAGGTTTGGTTTGGCCCAGAGACAGGCGCAACGACCGACAATTGCACTAATAAATTCAGTGTGCGGATTGCGGTGAATCAGGGAAAAGCAGAATGTCGGAATGGCTTTTAGCGTCCAGAACATAACGGACCGAGTTCGAACCGTCTGTCAGCGCGACCAGCACGTCCATGGCTTGCTGCGCGTCTTCGGTAGAGCGAACGAGAAGCCCGGAAGAACGGTCGAAGTACAGAATAGTTTCGTTTTTGCCAGCTGCGCTGCCACGAGTTTTCAGGTTGCGGAGCTTATAGTCATCTGGAGTGGAATTCTTGGGCGAAGATTTCTGGCGCAGGACCGATCGGATAAGAATCACGGCGCATACTTTTGCATTCAGCAAAGAAGTTTCCTGGTTCGCTCTTTGTGAGTGTTGATCGGACAGGCAGGGCTCATCGCGAACGTATTGATATTTTTTCGTCCAGGATAGTCCAGCAATCGGCGAGGGATCGGTTTCTGGTTCGGAGGTTTCCCATTTTTGGCCGGCGTGAACGCCCGCTTTTGGAAAGGTCATGGAAGAAGTAAATCGCCCGAGCCAGTCGTTCCATGCGAATTGTTGCGCTGGGGAAAGCCGATCGATTCCCGTTATTTGTGAGGCGGTGCCGTTAGCTGCGATAGAGACTTCCACCATTTTGTCGGATGTTGAGGAATCGTGGGTTTGCGAATTTTGGGACTGCGAAGAGACAGCCGGGGGATTGCGCTCGGAATAGTAGGTCTTGATACGCAGGTCAGCCGGCCCGGCACTCAAGATTTCCACTTGCAGGAGGCCGGTTGCAGCAAGCGTCGAGGAAGGTGGCAACTGAGGAGAGCTAACGGGACCTGCGGTTTTCATGTTGCGAGAACTGTTGAAATCGATGCGATAGAAAAGAATCTGGCCGGCGTGGAAACGTGGAGCGAGTCGCAGACGCTTTGAAAATGAATGCGGCGCGCCGGTAGCGAGGAACGCAATCAGCAGAAATACTCGCACGAAGATGCAAACCCGGTTCACGGCAATCGCTCGATGGTAACTGTGAGCGTAAGCTTCGAAGAGAAATCCGGAGGTTGCGGCAAGCCAGGCACGGGATCGACGTGGCGAGTAGTGGTGCGAGAGGCGCTTCGATTGGCGTGGAGCAGGCTGCCGTCCTGAAGCGACAGGGTGGAAAGCGAATCCGCGAAGAACGCTTCCTCTTTTTGCGTGGGCGATAAAGTTTTCTCGGCGCCTGGAGTTGCGAGTCCCGCCGAACTCCACAACAGTTGCTGAACGACGTGCAGCGTTGCGGCTGGAACTTCGTTTTGGGAATCGAGCCACTCGGTGGTTTCGGAGCCGCGAGCATTTTTCAATAAGCTGCTGGCGGGCTGAAATGATTGTTGAGATGTCGCGCCGGTCGCCAACTCTAACTGCGGAAGGATGACGTTGGGACGAACGGCGCGCTTCAGCCATAGGGATAAGAGCTGCGGAGCTGTCTCCGCAAGCGGTGGAAGCGCGTTTCCGCTAACGCTTTCCGCCGCCTCGCGTAGCACGCCTCTATCGTTTTCCGTGTAACGCATGTTTTCAGTCTGCAGCCAGAAAGTGCAAAACGCTTTCAGCGAGTCTTGCAATTCGGTGTCGGTTTTGTCCGAAGGCTGCGTCACTTCTTCGCAGTGCTGAGGATCTGGGGTCACAGTTTCTTCAATCGTGGCGGAGCCGTCATTTTGCAACGAGAATATTTTGCGAACTGCGCTCCAGCGCATTCTTACTTCCGCTGTGTGAACAACCGGTGTGACGTAGGTTTGTGCGGCAACCGTTTCCGTTGCGACGCTGTGCGATTCGGCTTTCAAATTCAGCGTCACTTGATACCGCTCCCCGGCGGGCGCAACAAAATGGCGCCTAAGAGGCCGCTGCTGCGCGAACACACCCGGTGCCGCGACAAACACCGCCACTGCCAAACAAATTTGCCTTGCCCAGGCTGCGAGCGGTTTCATCGCTGAATCGCCATGTTCTAGGGCGCCGGTTGCACTGTGAGCGTCCGATCAAAAAAATCACTGGCCGCATGATAAGCCTTGAGCCACGAACGATGCAGGAGAAAATCGTGGATTTCATCGGGAAAAATGAGCTGTTCGATGCGCACATTACGTGCGCGAAGCCGCGCGACGAGATCCACTGTTTGCGCGAAATATACGTTACGATCATCATCACCATGAATAAAGAGCACTGGCGACTTCCAGGAATCGACCGCCGTGACCGGAGAGGAGTCGTGGGCGAGTTTGGTGAGCTCGGGCGAAATATTCTTGCCGTCCCAGTTGTCGGTGGGCCAATCGTGAACGCCGTGGAGGTCGACTCCGGCGGCGAAGAGCTCGGAATTGCGCGCAAGACCCAGCGCGGTGAGTAAGCCACCATAACTACCGCCCCATAAGCCGATGCGCGCGGGGTTTATGTCGGCACGCGACTGCAGATATTTCCCCGCAGCGACGACGTCCTGATATTCGCTGGCGCCGCGTCCGGCACGGCCGGGAGCTTCGCGGAAAGCGCGGCCGTAGCCGATGCCACTGCGATAGTTCACGGCAAGTACCACGTAGCCGCGGCTGGCGAGATACTGGTTCATGGCATAGGAATTCGAGTAGTAATACATATAATGCCAGCCCGGTAACATCTGGCGCATCGGACCGCCGTGGAAGAATAGAATACCGGGGCGTTTTTCGCCGGGCCTTCGATCTTTTGGCAGGAAAAGTTGACCGTGGATGTCAAGTCCGTCTGCGGATTTGAAAACCACCTGTTCTGGCGTCACCAGCCTATTGGCGGGAAAACCTTCAGGCCAAGTTTCGCCAGCAAAAGGTTGCCCAGTGGAGCGAGAATCCGCAAGGCGTCGCACGAACGGGCGCGCGGCGTGCAGCGCATCGGATCCCAAATAAACAAACGAATCAGTGGTGGCAACCGCAGCCGGACTCCATTCAATTCCCGCGCCGCTGCTCAATTGTTGCGGAGCATCGCCGGCTGCGGACACGCTCCACAGATGGCGCCGGTCAACATCATCGCAGTTCGAATTAAACAAAATGGTTTGCGCGGTCGATGCGAGCGACCACTGTTCGACTTCACAATTTCCGGGAGTAAGGAGCTTCGCAGCGCCGGCGCCATCCGCAGAAATACTGTAGAGATGCTGCCTGCCGTCCTGCTCGCTGGCGAAAACGATGCGATTATCAGCGGCCCAGTGAACCACGCCACCGCCGGTATCGTCCGCCATATAAGGAAATGAGTCTTGCAGTTCTTTGCCGCTGTGCCAAATTTCTTTCGCATTCCAGGTCGCGACGTCGGCAGCTCGAATGGCCCACGGATGCGCACGATCCGGTTCAATGAAATAGCCCTCTGGCGTGTCGCGCGCAACGGCTGGCTGGCGCACGAAGGCAATTTGTTTTCCGTCGGGAGACCACTCGACATCTGAATCGCTGTCCACACTGGGCGCGACGAAGCGAACTGTCTTGGTATTTGCATCGTAGATTCCGATGAAACTGTGATCGCCTCTTCCGGAAACAAAGGCCAGTTTATTGCCGTCCGGCGACCAGCGCTGCCCAAAACTCGTGCCGCTTACGACCAGCTGCGCAGGCTTTTCCTTTCCGTCCAGCGGCGCCAGCCACAGACCGCCATCGCGCAAGTAAGCACAAATTCCCTGTTTCGAAATCCGCGCGTCATGGCCGGCGTCAATCTTTTGTGGATCACCGCCTCGCCACGAAATTTGATACACCGTCTCCTCCACTCCGGCGGGATTGCTGGTCGGATTGGGCGATCGTCCGGCGTGATTTTTCCCTCCACCCCGCGTATAGACGATGGTGTTGGCATCGGCAGAAAACTGCAGCGACGAAAGCTCTTGCCCATCTTCCTCAAGATAAGAGGTCAGCCGGCGCGCTTTGAAGTCCGGCGCCTCTGCCACAAAAATATTGCGTTTGCCCTGCTCGTCCAGCACCCACGCGACGCGCGGCGACGATTTTGCCGCAGTCAAATCGCTGGGAAACGGCGCACTCATGACCCGTTCCAGCGTGAACGATTGTTGCGCCTGCGTGCCCGAGGCCACGATCAGAAGCACCAAACAAATCTTAAAGATCAATGCTGCAAGACGATTACTGCTGCGCGGCTGAATTTGCATTGTTCTCCTTCTAATCTCCCGGCTGCTGCGCCGTGGCCTTCTGCAAAGAAACTTTGGGCTCAGCAAGGGGGCCAGAAATCTGCATGAAGCGAATCGTATTCTGCGGCCGCGCAATGCGGCCCGCAACACGACTCTCCGCCGTGAGATCGGCGTTTTCTGAAAAGCTGACGCTGCCTTTCAACAAAAAATCGCCGGACGCGGACGTCAAACGCAGACTGTTCAACTCGAACCCGCCAGCGCTCAAATGAAAAGTTCCATCGCCTGCGGCCCAGTGTGAAGTTCCAGTCTTCCATTCGCCAAGAGCGAGACTACCCGCAATGTCCCAGCCGCGTAACTCGACGTTCGCGAGGCGGATTTCGCCTTTACCTTCCAGACTTCCGAGCAGCGCATCGTGACCAATTCCGCCGGCGCGCAACTCGAAATTTCCCGAAGCCAAACCAGCAAGGCGACTGGACAATTGCGCGAGCCACGGTGTTTGGGCGATAGCAACGCGCTCAAACGAAGCGGACATTTGATATCGCGGCTTCGCGGAAAACCCGGCTTCCAACGCGCCGTTTACTTCGCCGCCGCACCACTGCGCTTGCACATCCTGCAACCTGAGTTTCAACGCATCCAGTTTCGCCTGCGCGCGAAATTGCTGCAGCCGAATTCTTTCAATGGTCAGTTCGTCCACGCGCAGGCTCCCCGAAGCGCGAATCCGCTGCAATACCACACTGGGAGGTTCGGGCGCGGGTGCTCCGCCGAATGCGGGTGGCAGCAAACGCTGCAGCCAACTGGGCCGCGCTCGCGGACCAATCCAGCGATCCAGCTCTGCGGCGTCCAAGTGATCCGCTTGCAACTGAAAAGTCCACGGAGGGATTTCGGTTTCGCCAAAATCGCTCGGCGGAATCCGTGGCTGCGCAACAAAACCTGTCCAGCCGGAGCCGAAAGCGCTTATTTTTCCAAGCGTGAATTTTCGTTCGGTATTTCGCCACTCGGCGCGCAGATCTTCGATCTCGATCGGCTGATTCAGTCCGGCAACCTGCAACGTCGCTTGTGAAAGGTCTGCGCGTCCGCTCCATGCGGGAGACTTGTCCGAGTTCCAATTCCAGTGTAGGTCGGCGGCTGCCTTTCCTTTTAGTTCCCAACCATTTTCAATTTTTCGACCAAACGCGTTGGCAAGCGCGAAAATATCCTGTACTTGCGTGGCCTGACCCTCGATGCGAAGGTCTCCGGCTTTCGCGTCCAAATCATAAAGGAATGAAAGATTTGCGTCGGCCGCGCTCGCGCTTAACGCTGGGGCGGAAACGGGCCGGATCCTTCCGGGCGTAGAAACATTTATGCCCGCGGGAACGCTTAGTGCAAATGGCTCAACCACCACTTTGCGCATCTGGATTCCGCCACGCATCGGACGCGAAACGAGCGGCGTGGGAAAACCTGGAATGCTCCAGCGGCCGCCGGAACTGGAAAAAGCAGCGTCGTGTAGCGAAAGCGGCCAACCACGAAACGTCGCGGCCCCGGTGAAATATTGTTCGGCACGAATGTCTTCGGAGACGCCAGGCCGAAAGGCGCGATACCAATCCAGCATATCGGCAGCTTGAATGCCGGCTGAATCCACGCGCAGGTCCACACTGGATTCGGCGACGCTTTTAAGCGATACGATTCCCCGCACGTTCGAACGCGGACTTTCAATCACCAGATCGTCAGCGGTCAGTGTGCCGACGCCAGGATTCCAACGCCCGGCGGCGCGTAGTCCGACGCGCGGATTATCACTACGCTCCGTCAAATCCCAACGGTGAATTTCAGACGCGCGCGCATTTACGGAAAAAAACCAGTCACCCGGCATGGCATTCGCGCCGCCAGCAGCTGCAAGACCGCCACTCTCCGCGGTCGCTTCCGCGGCGAATGTTCCGCGAACGCCAAAATCGCGGCCGCCGATCAAACGAAACACATCTGCAAGCGAACTTTTTTTCCAGGACATTTGCAGGTGCGCCGGCTGTAAACGCGCGGATGTTCCAGCAATATCCCCGCGCACTCTGACGGTCCCGGCGAGCTGTAGCGGGACACCACTTCGCCACGGTTGTGCCGTCAAATCCAACTGCCAGCGTCCCGGCGCGGTTTGTTCGACGCTGCCTTCCACCTGCATGAACGCGAAGGAAGTCTTGTCGTCTCCGATTTTGAAATTTGCCCGGCCATCGCTGATTTCGAGTTTTTGCAAGTTGTACGCGGGCGTGGCACGCGCGCTGGCGCGCGGCACAACAACTCCAGTCTGCGGCGAAACCAAAGCGGCAGGCAGCCAGCGCTCCAGATTCCACCGTCCATCGGAAGCGTGCGCCAGAATCAAGCTCGGCCGCTCGAGCCTCAGCGTACCTAGTTCGAACCGCCCGCGTAACAGTCCCAGCCAGCGCAAGCCGGCAGAAAGCCGGTCCGCCCGCAGAAAATACTCGTGACCGAATGCCGGGTCTTCGCCGACAGTGATTCCATACGCGTCGAGTTGCGGGTTGGGAAACAGGCTCGCAGAATACACACGCACATCCACAGCGCGCCCAAAGGAACTCTCTAATTGCCGAGTGAGGAAGGCGTGCACACGTGCGGTTCGAACCAGCAATGAAACGCTCACCTGCATGGCGACCGACGCCAGCAGGAGCGCGATTCCCAGCTTCCACCATTTGCGTATTCTATTCACTTGGATGAATCGCTACGACGTAGCGCCGATCGATGCCGCAAAATTTTCGCAGAGTCCGGCGCAAATTGGTAGCCAACTGCTAGTGGCTAATGAACGGTGTGGAGCATGCGGCTCCAGCGGGTGCGCGCGGGCAGATGAGCTAAAGTGTCAAACACACTCCACAATCGCTGCGCGAAAGTAGTCAGCCCGTAATCCGCGGAAGTTGCATTGACCGACCAATAGATCAAAAAGGGGCGGCCCATGATCGCGCTGCGATCCACAAAGCCCCAGTAGCGGCTATCAAGACTGTGATCGCGATTGTCGCCCATCGCGAAATACCGGTCGGGTGGAACGACAAGTTCATCCCCTCGCACATATTTCCGAAGGTCATGGGCCCATTCCGGCTCAGCATGAGAGCTGTAAAGCTGATTTCCCACGGGCGGAAATGCATAGTTAAACGGGTCGTAATCTGCGTCCGAATCATGCACCACGTACGGCTCATTCAATGGCTTGCCGTTGATGTACACCTGTTGGTCCACAAGCTTTAGATGATCGCCGGGAAGGCCAATGACGCGTTTCACAAAATGCTGATGATCCGCGTACGGAAATTTGAAAACGATGATGTCACCGCGCTTCAGCTTGCGATACGGAAGAAATTTCTCGTACCAGGAGCCGGTGCCGCCGAAAACAAACTTATTCACCAGCAGATGGTCGCCGACCAGCAAAGTCTTCTCCATCGATGGCGAAGGGATCTTGAAGGCTTGCACGACAAATGAAGTTCCAAACAGGGCGAGAATCACGGTGACCAGAAGCGATTCCAAATATTCGGAAATCGTGGTGGTGTCGCGGTGAGAGTGGTGCGTGGGCGTCGCTGCTGCTGTGGGCTGTTCCGTCATGCAGAATTAATCTCGTGTGACCACGTGTTCCAGCCGCTCCAGTGCCGCGCGTGCGGCTTTTTGCTCCGCCTCTTTTTTCGTGCTTCCTTCGCCGCTGGCCAGACATTCACCGAGCGACCACACTTCAATGTGAAACTGTTTTTGGTGATCGGGCCCTTCCTCTCGCGCCAGACGATACTCTGCCGGAGGACGCCCGCGCCCCTGCAGAAATTCCTGCAGCGCGGACTTGCGATCGGAATCCGCCATGCGCTCTCCGCCGCCTTCAAAAGCGAATTCGAACAGCAAGCGGCGAAGAAAATCCCGGGCAGATTCAATGCCTGAGTCCACAAACACTGCGCCAACGATTGCTTCCAGCGCATCCGCTATGATCGCGCTCTTTTCGCGGCCGCCGGTTTTTTCTTCTCCTCGGCCCAGCCGCAAAAATTCGCCGATTCCCAAACGCCGAGCCGCTTCCACCAGGGCTTGCGCATTCACCATGTACGCCCGGCTACGCGACAATTGACCCTCGCTCCAGTCGGGAAATTTGCTGACCAGATACTCGCTGGCTAGAAGGTCGAGTACAGCATCGCCCAAAAATTCCAGCCGCTCGTTGTCGCGTATCTCTTGGCAATTGCCACCTGCGGTTTCTATTGCCGCGCGCAGCTCCGGAATCGCCGAACTGTGCGTGAGCGCTGTAACGAGTAGACCGGGCTCTCGAAAGCGATAACCCAATCGCTCCTGTAGCTGATCGTCTTCGCTATGCGTCATGCGTGCCTGTTGCCAGCGCCGGCAAACTCTTACTTTGGCGCACTCAGTTGTGTCGCTCCCTGCTTTTTCGCTTCTTCCGCGCCAGTCTTGCAAGTGTTCTGCAACGAGCCGGCCAGCGCCGCGCATTTGTTGAACGCCGTGGCGGCTTCGTCGAAGTGTGAAGCCTTCACATTCGCCATCCCAAGTAGATACAAATTCACTGGATCGGGCGCAGGATTGGGGTCAATTTTCACGGATTGTTCGAGCTCCGGTATTGCATCGCTAAATTTGCCGCGCCGGAGATAGACCAATCCAAGACCGCTGTGGGCCATCGTCAACGTTTCATTTTTCGCCGCCACGAAGTTCTGATCGGGCATGCCTTCCGGTTTCGGCAGCGTGGGAGTAATTTCAATCGCGCGCTTGGCATAGGTCTCGGCTTTCGCAAGGCGCTTTTCGGGTTCCTGTGTATTCGCGTTCATCGCGCGCGGTATCGTTTGGCTCAGAACGGCCATAGTCTGCGCGTCATCTGGCTTCAAAGCGACTTCTTTATCGCCAACGTCGAAGGCCTTTTCCAGGTTGTTGGTCTGGATATATTCAAAAACCAGTGCGGAGTAAACGACTGGGCGATATCGGCTGTCCGGATATTTCTTCAAAAAATCTTCGCCGGCTGTAATTTTCTTCGGGAGGTCGCTGTTCGGCATCGCCTGAAACGCCTTGGCAGCCGCGTCTTCTTGTGCATTCACGGGCGGTTGATTGGTGGGAATCTCAAGCGAGCTTCCGGTATCCGCCGGCTTTTGATCCTTGCTGGGGTTTGGTTGTTGTCCAGACTGGCCCTGGTTTGGTTGACCATTTTGGCTACTCTGCGCGAACGACGTCGTTGCGAACGCAGTCAGACATCCGGCCAGGAAGATGGCTGTCATCGCATTTTTTTTGCTGCTGCTCATGGTGCTTCTCCTTTTTTAACCATTGAACATTCTTCTGGCTGGTCTTCTATTTCATCATACACATTTTGTTGTGCAGCGGGCAGATGGCACAAATACTTACGGGCGTTCCCGAGATTTGGTACGGGCCATGGCGCCGAGCGCTCTTGTAGCCGCCTGCTTGGCTTTTTCCGGTGCGCCATCCACGGCCAGCGCCGCTTGGTACTCCGATTTCGCGCGGTCCGGCTGGCCCTCGATGTCGTAAATGGTTCCCAGATGCACATGCGACCACGCCAGCACCAGCGGATCTTCGGTCGCAGCGCGATCGCCGCTGGTCAGACGGCCAAAAACTTCTTTCGCGCGCGGGCCGTCTTGCTCCATCATCGCAACGACTCCCAGCCCAAACCACGCGCGCGGTTGATCCGGATACTTCACCAGTACTTTTTGGAACGAGGCTTCCGCAGCGCGCGGATTTTTCTCCGCAATCCGCCGTTCGCCTTCTGTAAGCGCTGCAATCGTCTCGGCATCGTTAGGAATAGTAGTAGGCGCCGCGGCCCTGTGACGCGCCAGGACCTCTGCATCGATCGCTGCGCCCTTCGCTCCACCGGGTGCAAACTTAAGAGCTGCCACTCTCTTGTGTTCCGTTGTCACGTCAATCGAACGCACCAGGTCGGGGAAATACAGCTTCATGCCTGGTTCGGATTGTTCGAATTTCGTAAGCGCGGCAAACAACGGTCGCACCAGCACGTAGCCATCCGCGTCATCAATATCCATCGTTGATTCGCGCTCTCCGGGCGACATGCGTTTTAGTTTGAGCTCCACTGCGCGCACCGTGCACTCCGCGAAGTACGACGGAAAATCGTCCTTCAGATCCGGGTCCAGGCGCGGTGCGCCGGCCGCAGCCAAAAACAGCGGCAACTTTACCGCCACCACGTGCGAGTACTGCAATGGCAAAGGATCCAGCAGAAAATGCAGAAATGCGTGACGCACCATGTCCAGCGGAATTTGTCCGGAGCCGCTTACAATGAGTGAATAGTGGTCGGCAAAATTCCGCACGTTGGTGATTCTTCCCACCAGCGGTTCCACGATGATCGTGAACGATCGCTGGCTGGCCGGATCCAGAATCTCCCGCAAGTAGCCCGTGGTTACGAACGCGATTTGCGCCACCGAGTCATGGATCTGCTCGATTTCGTGGTTATAAATCGGCTGCACCTGCCGCCAAAGCTCGCCGATTTTTTGTTCCTTGTAGTAATTCGAAAGAATTTCCTGAAACCCTTCGAGCGCGATCACCTCTGGCGGCAACTCGTCGCGACGTAAGATCGGTTCGAACTTCGGCGCTGGTCCGCTGATCAGTCCAAACCAGATGTAGCGCGAAAGCATCTGCCCAGGGTCGGCCAGTTCGTGTTGCTTGTAAAAATTTCGCATTACTTCCACCGCAGGTCCCGACTGATGTTGCATCCGGTCGCGCAGTTGCGCGCGCATCGGTGCCCAGTTTGTCGCGCTCACATCGGCTTCATATCCCGAAGCCAGCAGCGCGCACATGGTGGTGAACATCGCCTCGCTGCCGTCGACCGTAACGGTAGTGACGGGTGCGGCCTGCAACTTCGGAACAGTTTGTTGCTGGCTGCGCGAGCCAACCGAAAACATAAGCATTAGGCTCAAGGAAATGATGACTGGTATGGACAAAAGTTTTTTCATGCGTTGGTCGCCAAATTCGCTCCTGCTTGGTTTGTCGGTTCTTCTGTTCTTAGTTTCGTTCGCTGCTAATCCCTGTGCAAATATTTAGCCCACCGGCAGCATTTCAATCTACAAGCGCCTCACAGCCCAGTCAAGAAATCGCCTTGCTCCGTGCAACCCAGCCACTTCTCTGCAACTCTTGTCTGCAACTCTTGAAACGCAATGGCGCATCTGCTTAAAGTGATGATGCTGACTATCTGCGGCAGGATGGCTCGACGTATGCAAAACGTTCGTTCGCGGCTCAACGCGGCGATCATTCTTATCGGTGCGCTGCTGGTTCCTTGCTCTTCGCCGTATGCGCAATCGCAAACCGACACGCTGCCAAATCAGCAACTAGCCGGCCCGCAAACCGCGCGCAGCAATCAGCCCGTCACGGCTGCGGCTTCCGCGGCCGGCCCAGAAAAGCGCATCTCCAAGAATTTTACGCTCAAGGGCGATTCCGATTGGATCGACACTGGCATTGATGTGGCATCCGGCGAACACGTTGTCGCCACCGCAAAAGGAACCATGCGCTACGCCAACGCCAAAGAAGATAACGGTCCAGACGGCCTCCCTCGCGGATTCAAAGATCTTCTCCGTATTCTTCCTTTCAATGCTGCCGGACGCGGCGCACTCATCGGCCGCGTCGGTGATGCCGAGGTGGCACAACCTTTCCTGCTTGGCGCATTTCATGACGTGGCCATTCCCGTCGGAGGCCGCCTCAGCATCACCATTAACCAATCCAAGAGCGATACCGGCGACGGGTCCTACAACGTCCGCATCGAGATCATCGCCACCGATAAAAATTCCTCAGCAACTTTCACTGTCGCAAAATCCGTAACTGCTTTGCCCGGCGTTGACGATTCGCTCTTCGAAAAAATTCCCCGCCGTATCGCTGACAAAGCCGGCAATCCCGGCGATATGGTGAATTTTTTGATTCTCGGCTCGGAAACAGCGATGCAAAATGTTTTCACCGCCGCCGGCTGGGTGAAAGTCGATTCAGACGTACAGAACACTATTCTTCACGGTCTGGTCAGCAGTCTTGCGAAAGAGTCCTATCTCACTATGCCCATGAGCCAGCTCTATCTATTCGGCCGTTCGCAGGACTATGGCTGGGCTCATGCCGAGCCTATTGACGTGGTTAGGTCCCGCAATCACCTGCGTATTTGGAAAGCGGCTTTCACAGTGAATAGCGAAACGCTGTGGGTCGGCGCGGCGACTCACGACATTGGATTCGAACGCGATGAACGCAACAACGGCCTCACCCACAAAATCGATCCGGACATTGATCTGGAGCGCGACTACGTGGAAAAAACTCTCTGCGGCACCGGCTTGGTCACGCAGGTCTTCCATTTTCTTCCGCGCAATCCCATGCAGGGAGCAAACACCGCGACCGGCGGTTCCTTCCATTCGAATGGACAAGTGCTCATCCTCAAGCTGGCCGAAACCAGCAAGGATCTTTCCGCCACATCAGGCAAATAATCATTTGATTCCTCCGCGATATGAAATCTGAATGGTTGTGAAGTCATTCCCGCAGTGAACGTAGCAAAAGAAAGCCCTTCCCCGGCGCTGTCTCGTCATTCCGCCAGGGAAGAGCTTTGCGAAGCTACTTGTTCGTCATGGTATTAACGCGAGCCAACGTGTCGCGATGGCCGTGCGCGTCAATCAAAGTGCCGTAGGCCGCCGATGCTGCCGGATTGTTTTTCCGCATGTCATCGACTGCCGCGTTAAACTTGTCCAATCCTTCCGCCCCGTTTGCCACAAAAACCACGAACATCGTGCCCGGGTCTTCCGAGTGAATCGTTTCTTGATCGATGGTGTAACTGTGCAGCGCTCCGTCTGCGAAAAGCTTTTCGAGGAGTGTGACCATCGTGGATTTTAACAATCTTTCCATCCGGATCGTTGGAGCTCGCTTTCGCCGGCCAACGCGCCACGCGCAGATAGCCGTTCGTGAATGTACCTGAATGACCGTTGTGAATCGTACTGCTCACGATGTAGTCCCAGTGTTTTGAGGCCGCCAACACCGGAGCCGTCGCCCCCGGCGCATTGCGCAGCCCTTCCAGGAATTTCATTAGGTTCGCCATCGACGTTGCTGAAAACCACGAACCATGCGTCGGCTCGCCTTCCTGATGGTTCAGCACTGCAAATGTCCCGAACGAGATCAGCGTCCCATCAGCGACACCTTTTTTCATGGCGTCCACGTCGGCTTCATCTTCTTTTTTGTAGTCCGCCCACATCGCGCGCGGCACTGTCCACTCCGAAACGTAGGTATACACCGGAGCCTTTTCGGCCGGCGCGGCCTGTGCAGCAGCCGCTCGTGCTTTTATCGTGGTTCCACCAACCGTGCACGCCAGCAGGACTAATCCCGCGGCCAAAATCGCTTGCTTAAACATGATCCGCTCCTTCGAACAGAAATTTTCGGCTTCAACTATCTGGGCCGAATACTTGGCCTGAATACTTTGGAAAGCACTACACAGGCAAGAAAGTGGGCTCAGCCTATGTCCGGTAGCGCACACTGTCAAGCTGCATTTACTGGCTGCTAAATGGCCGTCACTTGTTCAAGTGTTTCGCGAGAAAGATTTGCTCCCGTGACCAGCAGGGCCACATTTGACCCTCCCCGGTCTCGCGATTTCAGAAACGCGGCACTCGCCGCTGCCCCCGCCGCTTCAGCCACCACGTGTTCGTCAATCAACAAGCGGGCGATTGCCTGCAACATTTCCTCTTCGCTTACCAGCACCACCTCGTCCACAAGCTCACGAATCGTCGCGACATTCGCTTCCTCCGGCGTTCGCGTCGCCAGCCCGTCCGCTATCGTGTCGCACGTTTCCGTTTCGATGACGCGCCCTTCTTTCCACGACAGGAAATAAGACGGCGCGCGTTCGCTCTGCACACCAATAATTTTCACGCCCCTGGAGACTTGTTTCGCGGCGTCCGCCACTCCGCGAATCAAAGCCGTATCTCCCATCGGCACATAGATCACGCCCACATTCGGCTGTTGTTCAAATATCTCGCACGCAATGGTTCCTGGGCCCGCCGGCAGGTCGCGGTCCGTTGCGTCATTCAGAAAATATGCTCCCGACTTCTGCGCATACTGCGAAGCCGCTTGGAACGCGTCCGCCAGATCGATCATTCCTCGCTCTTCGATAGCGGCGCCCAGTCGGGCGATATTATTTTTCTTGATCGGATTGTTTTTCTCGGGAAGAAAGATACGCGCGCGCCAGCCCAACAATTTTGCCGCGTAGGCTACCGCTGCTCCGTGGTTTCCCGTGCTGGACGCCACCACTTCACCCATACCCTGTGCCTGTCCACGCAGGCTCAAAGCGTAAATTGCGCCGCGTACTTTGAACGAGCCCGTTGGTAATTCGTTTTCCAGCTTCAGAAATACTTGTTGTGGGGAACTGCTTTCGAATGAGGCGGCACGGACCAGCCGCGTTTCCAATAGATAACGCGACAACAGAGTCCGTGCGTCTTCGAATCTGCGGAATTCCATCTTCAGTGCGTCTGTGAAGCTTTTCCGTCCGGGTGCCTTTCCGGATACAGCTTCTCGAATTCCGGATCGCCATGGATAAACGCCAGGTCCGGGTCACGTCTCGCCCAAACCGAATCCTTGAATCCCGCCTGCCACGCTTTCGTCAGCGCTTCGAGCGCTTCCGGTTTCTTCTTCAGCAAACAGTAGACACAGGCCGCATTGTAAAGAATCGATGCCTCGTTCGCGCGCAGCGTCATCGCCAGATTGGTTTCCCGCATCGCATCTTCAACTCGGTTTAACTCTGCGTAATCACCTGCGAGCAAAATTCGCGCCCGCGCATCCTCAGGCACCTGTTTCAAGTGGTTTTCCAGCGCGGCCACTCGTCTTTGCTGTATGTTGCGCCGCACCTCCTCTTTCCCAATTGCGGCCAGCGAGTTCATGATCGGCACATACACGTTGTAGTCCTCACCGCTTGCCTCCAGCGCAGTTTCTACAACTTCCGCCACTTCTTGATAACGCCCGGCTGAAAATAACGCCCGGCACAACAAATAGTACGCACCCTCGCAGTCTTTTCTGCGCTCGATGGCCTTCTGCACCATCCGCACCGCTTCGTCGTGCAGCTCCGTCGCGTACAAGACCCACGCCTGGCTGACCTGCACTTCGGGCAAATCCCATCGCAGGTTGACCGCATGACCCGACGCGTTCCTCGCGCGCTCCACCCAAATTTCGTCGCGGCTGTAATTGCAATAGAACATCGCGCAAGCGTTCGCACACGCTGCATACGCCAGAGCAAAACTCGGATCCAGCGTCACCGCGTTTTCGAACATTTGCAGCGCGAATTCTAAATCCTGTCGCGTTTGTCTCCGCGCGTAGCGCTTTCCACGCAAATAAAGGTCATAGGCCTGCAGATTTTCCGTTGGCTTGATCGCCAGCGCTTCCAGTTCTTGCGGCGAAAGCGTCACACGTAGTGCTTCGGCAATTTTGCGTGCAATTTCGTCCTGTACTTCAAAGACATCCTTCATCTCGCGGTCGTAGCGTTCTGACCACAGCGGAAAGTCCGTCTGCGTGTCCACCAATTGGGTGTTGATTCGCAGGCGATTGCCCGACCGCCTCAGGCTGCCTGTCAACACATATGCCGCTTTCAACCGCTGCCCAATCTGCACCGGCGTGACTGATTTGTCGCGAAACGCCAGCACCGTGGGCCGCGAAAAAGTATTCAACCCGCGGATTTTGGAGAGCTCGGTGATGATGTCTTCGGTAATTCCGTCACGCAGATATTCGTCTTCCTTCACGCCACTCAAATTCTCGAAATATAAAACGGCCAGCGATTTTGTTCCGCTCTTGGACGTTCCCGCCTTCGAATCTGTCGACGTCGCTGCTGCTACCGCTTTCTTGCCAGACTCCAGGTCCCTTTTCAGACGGATCAAGTCTGTTTTCAGTTCCGTCGCCGACTGGCAGCGCAGATTGCGGTCCTTTTCCAAAGTTTTTTCGATCAATCGTCCGAATTCGCGCGGCAATCCGGAATTCACCACGTCCACGGGCAATGGCTCCCGATTCAAGATCGCATCGAAAATTACTGCCGACGTGTCACCCTTAAACGGCAAGTTTCCCGTCGCCATCTGGTACAACACTGTGCCTAGCGAAAATAAATCTGTCCGCGCGTCTACCAACCCGCCACGCGCCTGTTCCGGGGACATATACATAATTGTCCCGATCGCCGAGCCCGGCGATGTCAAAGCGTTGGTTTCCGCGCTTGTATCGTCAGACGCGAACGATGTGCTATCCGCTACGTTGCTCAGCTTCTCGACTTTCGCCAAACCAAAATCTAGAATCTTCACCTGCCCGCGTTCGCTAAGAAAAATATTTGCTGGCTTGATGTCGCGATGAACAATTCCTTTGGCGTGCGCCGATTCCAGTGCATCGGCAATTTGAATCGCCAGCGGCAGCAATTTTTCCAGATCGAAGGTTTGCGCTCCCATGCGCTGCGAAAGCGTCTGGCCCTCCAGCAGCTCCATCACAATAAAATGCTGCCGTTCGTGCTGCTCAATCGCATGAATCGTGCAAATGTTGGGATGATTGAGCGCCGACGCGGCACGCGCTTCCCGTTGAAACCGCTCCAGCAGTTGCGTATCGCTGGCCATCTCCGCCGGCAAAAACTTCAACGCGACTTTGCGCCCCAGCCGCGAATCCTCCGCCTCATACACCACACCCATGCCGCCGCTTCCAATCTTGCGCAGCACTTTGTACTGGGAAAACGTCTGGCCTACTGGGGAATTCGCTTCGCTCATCGCCCGCAAATACTAGCCGCCCTTCCTCACCCGGTCAAGCCGCCCACTTCGCTAAGCACTGCAACTTTTGCGCGACCGCCGGGTTGAATTACGGGTGGAACCATCAATGCCATTTGGCCGCGCATCACATCAGATGGCACCCAGCCGGCTTCTAATTTACGTAACCATGAGGGATCGACATTGCTTCGTTTGAGCTCCGTTCCGGGCAACTTTGCGCCGCGGCTCCTGTGGCTTCGATGGGCACTCTGCCTGGCGAAAGTTCAACTCGCTCTTTGGCTGGTGAGCTTCACCTGTGCTGGCGCATCCGCCGATGTGGGCGTCGTACTGAATGAATCGCTAGATGAGGATGTCGACAGAATAAGCAGCACAGGTCACAGCGCGATCTACTTCTCCCGCATTTGCCCCGAATCGCCGGTGAGATTGCGGTTCTGCGGGCCGGGCGAGCATGGTTCCGTTATGAGCAACTACCTTAACATCGGCGAGGATCAGCAGTTCGAATGGAACATCGTGCCGCTCAATATTTACCTCTATGGAGTCGAAGACCCCGGCAATCGTCCTCTCTTCGCTTCGTACAAAATCAAGCATCTGCTGGAAGAACGTTACCGGGAAAAATATCTGAAGCAATATTGTGCCGGTACCCCCTGCATGACAAGCAAAAAAGCGGAATGGCGAGAAATGGTAGCGGCTACCCTGATCCGCGGCGTTTACATTTTTGCGGTCGACACGACCATGGAGCAGGACCAGCAACTCATCGCCGAATTCAATGACTCGGCGAACAAAAACCATTTCAACGGAGTCACGCGTAATTGCGCCGATTTCACCAAACGCGTGGTCAATACCTATTTCGCGCACGCGGCGAGAACCGATTACCTCAACGACTTTGGTATGACCAGCCCGAAAGCGGTCGCCCGCAGCTTCACGCGCTACGCTCTTCATCACCCAGAATCGCAGTTTCGTGTGATGCATTTCGCTCAGGTTCCCGGAACCACCAAGCGCAGCCGCGAAGTTCGCTGTGGAACTGAGCAGTTATTTCATTCCGGAAAACTGCTCGTTCCGATGGCGCTTATCTCCTACTACACAGTGCCCGTCGTGACCACATCCTATATCGTGACCGGGCGATTCAGACCGGAAGGCGAATTCGAGCAGCACCCCGCTGCTCAATTCCCGTCACAAGCGGCTTCTTCCTCCTCGGACGCGCAAGAACAAATCGTCGGCACGTACGCACAATGGAAATACCTCCGTAAGACCTTTAGATCCATTCTCGCCGAACATGACTCCGGCGACGAACGCCATGAGCTGAATCGTTTCTTCAAGAATATCGACCGTTCCGGGACACCGTTCTTGGACCAAAACGGTGCTGCTTGGATGGAAATTTCACTAAATGGAAAATCCGCAAGACTTGGTCTGAGCGCCAATAACATTCTGGCTCAGCGTTCCGATGCACAGCTGTCTTACGAATTGCTCTTGACCCGTACCAGCCATATCTTGAAGAGTCCACAACATGGCCGCGAAACAATGCTGGAGTTCAAACAGGATTGGGCAAACCTGCAGCGTGCCTCTGCAAGAAATTCTGTCACACTGGCCAACACTTTTGCTCCCGGAGAAAGCAGTCGCGGTGCCGCTCCTTCAGTGCACGGCGCTCAATGAATCCTCTCCCCGCCGTCATTCCGAGCGGAGTCCGCGCAGCGAGGAATCTCTCTTGCGTTTTTGGTTTTTTTGGGTTTTTCTTCGAGGTTTTCCTGCGGTTTACGCGGCGCTATTCCGCATTCCCTGGCAGAGCGTCCTTGTCCTGCACCGGCGGCAGCTTCTCGCGAATCATCTGCTCGACACGATTCCAGACCGCCGGGTCGCATTCAATTTCCGTGTGATATTTTGTGAATACGCGATCGTACCAGGGGTACCCTTCGCATCGCAGAGAATTTGCCTTGTAGTCGTAGCGAAAGTTGCCCAGAATTCGCGTGCGCCCCTGCTCTTCCGGTCGAATCTGCGGACGCCCATGCAGCAGCCCGTTGGTTTGATAAAAATTCGCCGCCTCGGCCACATTCGCGGGAATGACTTCATCGTTCTGTCCCGGCTTGGCGACGCTGTCTACTTGTATGGTTAGCAGCACAGGAATTTTCTGCGTCTTTAGTTCACGCGCCAATGCCAGCGTTTCCGATCCACCCCAGCTCATTCCGTAAATGATGATGCGCGCACCGAGTTTCTCGGCCGCGGAAAGCATTCCCGTATGCGCGGTATCGAGAAGCTGCAAAATTTTCCGATACGCATCTTGCCGGCGGTGATTTTCGAACACTTCCACATGCACGCCCGAAAGATGAGCACTGCGAAGTCTCACCGCGATCTGCACTGGGCTATGGACGGCATTGTCGCGCCTGACGAATCCGCCCACAAATCCAATCACAATCGTCGGCGTCTTAGCGTGCTCACCGCTGGTCTTCGCCGCCGCGGCTTCATTCGAGCTGAAATTTTGCCGGACAGCCTTCGCGTCGTGTCTTGTCGTCAGTCCAGCTATTGTCACCACTGCCGTTGGCTCTGTTGCAGCGAAAATGTTCCCACAGTTAACGCGGCTGCACACCAAGCTCGCGCAAACAAACCAAAACACGCTGATTATCGGTATCGAGAAGAAATTGACTCCTCTCAACCTATGCAGAATCATCCTGTTAGGAGAGATGACCTCCGCGTCAAACCGGTTGCGTCGCCTCGATTTCAAACTCGTCCGTCGTACTGAAAAACGAACGACTGGCAAGTGTCCAGGCTCAGTGGCGCGCGGCGACGGACGCGACTTCATTTCTCCGTGAAGCCTTCCACAACTCGATGTACGGCTTCAATTCCTCCATCATTTTTGCGAACTGTGGCATGTCAAGCGATTGCGCACCGTCACTGATGGCTTTTTCGGGGGCAGGATGTACTTCGACAATCAGCGCGTCGGCGCCGATGGCCACTCCTGCGCGTGCAAGTGCTGGTACCAGGCTGCGCTTCCCCGTCGCATGGCTCGGATCAAGAATGACCGGCAAGTGGGTCAGTTCATTCAATGCGGGAATCGCTGTGATGTCACAAGTATTCCGCGTCACTGTTTCGAATGTGCGAATTCCGCGCTCGCACAGCATCACGTCGGGATTTCCGTGTGCCACGATATATTCCGCGCTCATCAATAATTCTTTCACCGTGCTGCTTAGCCCGCGCTTCAACAAAATTGGCCGGCCACATTTTCCCAACGCTTTCAACAACACGAAATTCTGCATGTTTCGTGCTCCGATCTGCAACACGTCTGCGTAGTTCGCAACCAAATCCACGTCGCGGTCGCTCATCACCTCGGTCACGATTCCCAAGCCCGTCGCCTTTTTCGCTTTCTGCAGCAGCTCCAGGCCTTCTTCTTCCATTCCCTGAAAATCGTACGGAGAAGTACGCGGCTTGAACGCGCCACCGCGCAGCAACTTCGCGCCCGCTTTCGCAACTCCTTCCGCCGACCGCAAAATCTGTTCCTCCGACTCTACCGAACACGGACCTGCGATAACCACGAATTCGTCGCCCCCAATCAACGTTCCATTCACGCGAATCAGCGTCTTTTCTTTGCGAAATTCCTTGCTGACGAATTTGTACGGTGCGCTAATGCGCATCACGTTTTCGACTTGCGGCATCGCTTCGATGGATTCGAGACATGCCGTCACGTCGCCGACTCCGACCACGCCGATCACCACGCGCTCTTCGCCTTCGATGGAATGCACTTTGTATCCGAAGTGATTCACCTGGTTCGTCACTGCATCAATCTCCTCGCGCGTTGCGTGCTTCTTCATCGAGATGATCATTGCCATTCCCTTTCGTGGGCCGCGGCCCAATAGAAATATTTCGTATTCACAAAGCTCCCCGAAAACTCCAAGAAGTCTTGTCAAAAAAATATCAGCCGAAAATAAAAAAAGCCCACTCTTTGCGAGTGGGCCGAATCCTCTTGACTCGAATTACGCTTACAGAGACGCCCCCCGCCACACGTATGAGTGGTCCGTAAATCGATAGCAAAACCAATAAGGCGTCTGAATCATGCAGGCAGTGTACGCACAACCAAGCCCAAAATCAACGGCTTGTTGGGCGGGGGTTGCCAGCGGATCTTACTGATAAAGGAGAACCGTGAGGCGGAAACGCGCGAACGGAGAACCTGCCGGAAGCTCGCAGGCGCCGACGGAGGCATGGTGGAATTTTCCGCTCGTGACCAGGCGTCCCAGATCATTCGGAAGACGGTTTAAGTCAGACGTTTCGAAGCGCGCGATGGCCAGCGGCTGTGCACCGAACGCCAAACGGTTCTGATCGCAATTCTTGCGCGCATCGTCCACTCCCGGCACGATGGAAAGTCCGTTGGCTTGGAGCAGCCGCGCGATCTGTTGTTCCTGCTCTTCGCGGGTCATGGGGGCGACGACAGCAGCGAAATCCTGCGTGGCGTAATACTCTTCCCCGCGGCGCTCGATGGCGATGCCGATAGAGTCTACTTGCGGGTCGAGAATATTGGCGCGGTGCGGCGCGGAATTCATCCAAGCGATGTGTAGTGTGGAAACGTCGGGCGCTTGGGCGACGTTTTCCGCTACCAGGCTGAAGCTTGCGCCGGCCATGCGCAGACGCGTTTGCAGGTCGGCTTCGCCGTCGAAGCGGTGCGAGAGCGCGTCGTGTGTTGCTAACAAAGTGGTGTGAAGACGAGCCGCGTTGGCCAAAGCGTTGTCCCACTGCAATTGGCGCAAGCCAAGTGAAGATCGTTCACGGTTTACGGCGTCGTAAAGCATCTGTTCGGCAGAGTTGGAGGGACGCGCAGCGGCGGGAGAAGCGGGTGCTGCAAAAGAAGTAGCCACAAAGCACAGCACCAGGAGCGCTGCGAGCGCGAGACTCACGAGGAGTCGAAGAACGCGATGGCGTAAGGTGCTGTTCACGTTCTTTATTTAAGCGGAGCGACTTGCTGGTGAAAATGGAACGCGGGAGCAGGTACGGAAAAACTATCGTACTGTCTGGTAGGACAGGCGAAAGAAATGCGAGTGAGATTATTCTTTAGATACTAATTAGGATTCAGATACCACTGGCGCAACACAGGCGTGTTAGCCGCGAACGCGAACGGCGCTGAAGCTGAGAATTACGTGCCCGCCGGAAATTTTTCGGCCGAAGCTCTTCATGGGATTGAAGCGGGAGAAGAGCAGCATCTGGTCCAGCTGGTGCTGCATTTCGGCAGTGTGTGGACCGGATAGAATTTGATAGCCAATCATGCCGCCGTTGGCGTCCACTGTGACGTCCAGCATCAGGCCGTGTGGAAGCGCCAGTTCGCTATCGTGATTCTCCGGCGCCCAGTTGCCCGGAGAATCGGAGAGCGTGAGCAGTTCCGCCGGCTGCATCAGGTTCAACGGAACATCATTGGGAATGGCCTGGACAGAAATGCCCGGGGCGATCAGCTGCAGGACCACTGCAAAAACGAGAATGGCGGAGACGAAGCCGCCGGTGGCAGGCAGAGTGACCGGACGAAGAACATTGTCCAGCAAGATTTCGGCGCGATCGCGGAATCGTTGCCACTGACTGCGCAAATCCTGCGTGTGCTGAGCCTGGGCTGCGGCTACTTTAATGCGAACAGCGAGATCGGAAGGCGGAACCGCGCGCGGCGAACGAGAAAGCAAAACAGCGAGTTTACGATAACGTTGCAGCTCCTCGCGGCAATAAGCGCAGGAATCCAGATGCTGGCGCATTTCACCACGTTCGCTGGTGCGCGCCGCGCTCTCGACGACATCGTCGAGGTAACCCGCCAGTTTGGAGCGAACCGTGGTGCACTTCATGAGAGATCCTCTATTGGTTGCGGTGCGAGTGGTTGCGCCGAGTAATGTGCGTGTTGCTCACCGAGAATGGGGTCCAGCAAATCTTTCAGCGCGCGGCGGCCGCGCAGGATGCGCGATTTCACGGTGCCCACGCTACATTCCAGAACCTCGGCAACTTCTTCGTAGCTTAAACCTTCCAGATCGCGCAGTATGACCGCGCTGCGAAATACATCAGGAATTTGATTCAGCGCGCTTTGCACCACGGACTGAATTTCGCGCGAAGCGAGTTGGTCGAATGGAGTGGCGTGCATGTCTTCAATTTCCAGCTTGCACTGGCCCTCTTGCGGTTCCGCGTCGATCGAAATATTTTTCTGCAGATGACGCTTGAACCAACGGCGGTGATTCAGGGCTTCACGAATAGCGATGCGGTACAGCCAGGTCTTCAGCGAACTGCCCTGGCGAAAAGTGCGAATGCCTTTGAAGGCCTTGAGAAAAACTTCCTGCGTGCCGTCAGCGGCATCGGAGGGATCGGCCAGCATGCTCAAAATCAAATTGAAGACCGGAGCATGGTAGTGGGTAACGAGAACGTCGAAAGCGGCTTCCGAGCCGGCCTGCAGCTCAGAGACGAGTTCGGATTCGTCACGGCCCCACGAAAGAGCGCTGGCCCAATCAGACACGCGGTGCCTTTCTGGCGAGGCGTCTTTTTTGGCTCAGGGTTTGTAAGTACAAACCCTGAAACCCGGGGTCAGTCAAGACGACTGGCAGGGTAAGTCCGCTCATTTGGTTAGACACCACGAAGAGCGGAGATGTTTCCAAAGCTTTGCTTGGCCCAGAAGGAATCTTGCACCCGAGATGGGAAGAGTGCAATGGGCGGCTGGGGCTAGTACGGCCGACCGGCGAAAACTTGCGTGGCCGGTCTGAGCCAGTCGCGATGTCGCGAAGATCGGATGGATGGATGGATACCCCATCCCGGTGTTTTTCGTAAGTATGAGGAACAAAGGACTTACGCCCAGGCAAATCGATAAGTATTGATTCTACTGGACTTAGAGAGGATCCCCGCTTTTGTGAGAACGGGGAGGGGGCATACCCCCAGGGTACTTTACGTAAGTGGCAAATACAGGACGTTGTGGCCACCCGCCCTTAAATGACTATTTGCTGATGGAGTCATTACTATGGACTCTTAAAAGACGGGTCCGCGCCCGTTGACTGACGCGAGGGAGGGACGCAGACTGAGCGGCATGAGAACCCTTGAGCTGAGTGTTTTGGTTATGGCGGTGGCGGTGATTGCGCCGGTGAGTTGGGCGCAAGTGCCGGTGTTCGAGATCAATCGCGCCGAGAGTTCGATCAAATTCAACGTAAAAGCGTCGGTTGAGATCGCCGGGACTTTTGAGAAGTGGAGTGCGAGCGTAAAGTTCAGGTCGCCCGAACTAACGTCGGCGATTCTGGATATCCGGATTCAAGCGGCGAGTGTGCATACCGGAAGCGACGTAAAGGACGGAAAGCTGAAAGGGAAAGATTTCTTCGATGCACAGCAGAGTCCGTTGATTCGCTTTCATTCGACGAAAGTGGTGCAGACGGGCCCGGAGACGGTGGAGTTCGAGGGCAATTTCACAATTCGCGGAGTGACCCGGCAGGAAAAGCTGACGTTTACGATTGAGGGCAAGGGGACTCGCACGCTGACGGTCACGGGAACGATGGCCTTCGACCGCAAGCAATACGGGATGAACAGTGGAATTCCGTTCATCAAGGTCGCTGACCGCGTCGAGGTGACCATTGACCTAAAGGGGAAACGGGTGAGCGGGCCTGGGGTAGTTTATAAGCAATAGAAATAGGCGGGGAGCAAAGAAGAATTGCCACAGAGACACACAGTCGAGGGGGCCGCGCAGAGACAAGTGAAAACAGAAAGACGGGCACGGCATGCCGTGCCCCTACGGGAAAAGAGAGCCAACGAGGAGGGAATGTGATTGCACGGGTGTGGCGGGGATGGACGACGTTGGAAGATGCGGATGGGTATGAGGGGCATTTGAAGCCGGAGTTATTGCCGGGGTTGAGCAGGGTAGCGGGATATCGGGGGAGTTATTTGTTGCGGCACGCGGTGGGCGAGGAAGTGGAGTTTATGACGATTATTTTGTGGGATTCGATTGAGGCGGTGCGGGCAATGACGGGAGAGGACTATGAGCGGGCGGTGATTCCGGAAGAGCGGAAGAAATATTTACAGCGGTTTGAACAGCGGGCGGCGCATTTTGAGGTGGTGGCGCAGCGGTAGAAGGATGGTGAAACCTCCCGCGGAGCGCGGGAAATTCAGGTCGGCCACTACGAAACCGGAGACGCGCCTGCGACTCCCTACTTGGTACGCTTGCGAACTCCCGACAGTCCCGTTTAATTGGTACTTGAGGCCTATTCCGGCCTACCAGACATGACCGCTATCCTCGACTTCATCAGGCCAGAGGACCCGCACTAAGGCGGTAAGATCAAATCGTTTCGTAAAGTGAGAGGAACTTGAGACTTCGCAGCAAGTTCATGATGTCTTTCGCCCTGCTGACCGCAGGGCTGACGTGCGCCACGCTGCTGATTGTGAGGCGCACCGCGGAGTCGCGGGTGCGCCTGGAGGTAAAGCAACAAGCGCTGAACGCCATTCTCACGTTTCGGGCTCTCGAGCACCAGCACCAGGTGGCCCTTAGTCATAAAGCAGATTTGCTGGCTTCGCTGGCGCTGATGAGAAATGGAGAAGCCACCGCTCTGCAGGAAGTCGCGGAAGATCCCTGGCAGTCGGAGGAATGCGATCTGCTGGGGCTGGCGGATCCAAATGGCAAGATCATCGCGGTGCACACCACGGCGGGAGGATTCTCGATTCCTGCCGCTCAGGTTTCGATGGACCTCTCACTGAACGATGGCAGCAACTATGGCTGGTGGTACAGCGGCACGCGGCTGTATCAGGTAGTGCTGCAACCGTTCTACGATGGCCCGGAAAAAAAGAGCAACCTGGTAGGTACGGTAATCGTCGGCCATGGAATCGATCCATCGGCAAACGAACTTCGACCTGTCACATCGAGTCAAATGGCATTTCAGTATGGCGGCGACGTTGTGGCCAGCACTCTGGCTCCGTTGAAAGCCGAAGAGCTGGCGCGACAGCTCAAGACCGGATCGTTCGAAGAGCAAATCAATGTTGACGGTGAGCGTTTCTATGCACGAACATTCGAGTTGGCTGGCGGCGTCAAACCTGTCCGTCTAATCGTTTTGAAGTCGTACGATGAGGCACTCGCGTATCTGGCAAAAGAGAACCGCATGCTTGCCGGGTTGGGCCTGCTGGCGGTGTTGGCGGGCGGAGCGCTGGTATTCTTCATCTGCGATCGATTTACGCGTCCTTTGTCGTCGCTGGTGGAAGGCGTGCGCGCACTGGAAAACGGCGATTATGAGTACCCGCTGAATTCACGCGGTACCGATGAAGTCGCCCACGTAACGCAGGCGTTTGGCCGCATGCGCGGCACGTTGAAAGAAAATGAATCGCAGCAAAAGCAACTGCAGAATCAGCTGCGCACGGCACAAAAAATGGAAGCGATCGGCAGGCTGGCTGGCGGCGTCGCTCACGATTTCAATAATTTGCTGACGGTCATCAAAGGCCATGGCGATCTGATGCTGGACCGGCTGGAACCGAACGGCGCTCTTTACGGAAGTGCGCGGCAGATCGAGAAAGCCAGCGACCGAGCGGCGGCTTTGACCCGTCAGCTTCTGGCTTTCAGCCGGATGCAGGTGCTGCAACCCAAAATTCTGAACTTGAATTCGCTGGTCTCGGAAATGTTCAGCATTCTGAAGCGACTGGTGAGAGAGGATATCGCGTTCACGTTTCGTTCGGGTGAATCGCTGGCGCGAGTCAAGGCCGATCCAGGGCAGATCGAACAGGTAATCATGAATTTGACCGTGAACGCCGCGGACGCCATGCCCGCAGGGGGCAGCCTGACAATCGAGACCCATAATTTTTCTGCCGATGAAGCGTTTTGCGCGAGCCGGTCGCCGCTCGATCCGGGAGAATATGTACAGCTAATCGTTGAAGATACCGGGCACGGCATGGACGCCGCGACCCAGGCGCGAATCTTCGAGCCTTTCTTCACGACCAAAGAACTTGGAAAAGGAACTGGCCTGGGACTGGCCACGGTTTACGGTGTTGTGAAGCAGAGCGGAGGTTGCATCTGGGTGGATTCCGCTCCCGGAAAAGGCACGCGGTTCGAAGTGTATTTGCCCGCCGTGCAGGATTCCGAGGATCACGCGCCAGTTGCGGCGGACCTCTCTACACCCGCGCGTAGTTCCGGAGTGGTGCTGCTCGTGGAAGACGAGGAGCAGGTCAGGGACCTGGCAGCAGACTTCATTAAATCCGCGGGATTTACGGTCCTGACTGCGCGTGACGGTCAGGACGCTCTGCAAGTCGCTGAGCGATTCGGTGAACCGATTCGCGTTTTGGTAACGGACATCGTGATGCCGAACTTGCGCGGTCCGGAGCTGGCAAAACGACTGAAGCTTCGCTACAGCGACCTGCGAATTGTTTACATGTCTGGCTACCTGGACTTCAACACTGGCGGCAGCGATTTCCTGGAAGACATGTTCTTTCTGCAGAAACCGTTTTCGCGCAACAGCCTGGTTGCTAAAATAAATGAAGCTCTAGAAAGCGAACGGGAGCTGGCAGGGCCATCCCTGGTCCACGCAAATAACTGAGGAGACAATTTGGGAACTTCACAGCGAAATATTGGCGGGAGAAATGAAGAGCGCCGAAGGAATCCTCGGTTTCCATTCGTTGCGAATGCCGAGGTCAGTGAAACGTCTGCTGGCACGCGGATAAAAGTTCGCGTGACTGAGATCAGCATCTATGGATGCTATCTGGACATGCTGAATCCGTTTGCGGTAGGCACCGAGGTATTCGTAAAGATTTTTACGGCGGCAGATATTTTTGAGACGTCCGCAATTGTCGTATATTCCCATCCAAATCTTGGGGTGGGCTTGGCGTTTCGTGACGTCAGTCCACATTCTTTATCCACGTTGCAGAAGTGGCTTGCGGAAGCCGCGGGGACGCAGGCGTGAAGCCGCGGCGGAGAACGGGCGCCGCAGATCAGAATTGAAAGTTATTGCAGCGGAACGAGGGCAGTGAAGCGAGTGCCGGCCATCGTGGGAAGAGCGGTCATGTTGCCCTGAGTGATGGCACCCGAGGTGGGGTCGATTTTGTCAACGAAGATGGAGTTCAAGCTTTCGCCAACGATGAGCAGGTGCTGACCAGAAGAATCGATTTGAAGAAAAGTCTGAGGTCCGGTGTTTTGCCCAATGGTGAATGGCGAGCCTTGTACTTCGGTGAGAACCGCAGTCGTGGAATTGATCGCATAGACGGAATAATCTCTACCAGAAGAATCAGCGTGATTCGAAGCGATCAGAAAATTTGCTGTCGAATCGATAAGAAAATAAACCGGCTGGTTACCGTCGGTAACGGCGGGCGCGCTTCCCTGCACAAGGTTGCCGGTCTGTGAATTGATGGAAAAAGAAATGATTTCGCCAGATCCGTTTGCGGAGAAGAGAAATTTGCCCGCGGGGTCGATGGCAATCGGCCCGCCATTACCGGAATGTCGTTGAAAACTGAAATGGTGAGCCTGCCAGCACGGTGCGTGCGCCGGCGGAACGATTTATCGAGTATCCATAAACGGAGCCGGAAAAAGTCCGAAACGTAGAGAAACTTTCCGGCGCTACCAAAGTTCCAGTGCTGGTATCAAAAATAAAAGTGAGTAGCGAGTTTGGAGCCAAGCTGGTGCTGAGGTACAGAGCCTCTTTCGCGGTAGGTGGAGGAGGCGGGTTGAAGCCGCTCCCTGAACTTCCGCCGCATGCAGCAGTAAACAGGCAAGTTGTCGTGATAAGCAGCCATGCAGACTGACGAACTGAGTTCCTCGGTACGCGGCAATTTTCGAGTTTAAAGTAATTTCGAGTGTGATAAAAGTGAAAGGAATCCCATGGCTATATCGGACCCCAACCGATTCTAGCGGGACCGATGAGGACTTGCGAAGTCAACAATAAGGAAAGTACAGGGCCAATGAGAGCCGGGCAAGAAGAAATGATTTGCGAGCGGGAATAAGTGCCCGGACAAAATGTCCAGTCATAAACACAAACAGAAAGCCAAACACTTCACAAACCGAAAACGTAGAGCACCTGGTTCGAACTGATGGCGATGCGCTGGTGTCCATCGACGTTGAAGGAGATGGGATTGGCGCTGATGGTGCCGCCGGATTGAAAGTCCCACAGCGGTTTTCCGGTTCGTGCATCGAGCGCGTAGAAATTGCCTTCATCGGAACCGGAAAAGACGAGACCGCCCGAGGTGGAAAGCACTCCAGCCCACGGAGGGGAATGAAGCTTGAATTCCCAACGCAACTCTCCGGTAGTTGGGTCGAGAGCGCGAATTTCGCCCGATGCGTCGTCGGCAGGTAATTCATCTTCACCACCGCCTGCATAGAATGTACCTTCCTTATATTCGGCGGAACGTTTGAAATAGACCGAGCCGATTTCACGAACAGCTACATAGAAAAGACTGGTCTGGGGGCTGTAGGAGGGGCTGAACCAGACGGTTGCGCCGTTCGCGTTGGGCCAGACAAGCGCGCCTTTTTCGGTGGGCTCGGTGTCTGGCAGCACAATCGGATGGCCTTTGGAATCGAGGCCACGCGCCCAAGTCTGCTTGGCATAAGGGCGCCCGGCGATAAATTCGCCGGTGCCGCGATCGAGCACGTAATAGAAAGCGTTGCGGTTGGCGTTGGCGATGAGCTTGCGCGCACGGCCGTTAATTTTCGCGTCGAAAAGAATTGGCACATGCGCAGCATCCCAATCGTGCGTTTCGTGCGGCGTGAATTGAAAATACCAGCGAAGCTTACCGGTATCGGCATCGAGCGCGAGCAGCGAACAGGTATATAGATTGTCGCCGGGCCGGACGTCGCCATTCCAATCGGGGCCAGGATTGCCGACGCCCCAGTAAATCAGCTTGAGGTCGGGATCGAACGCGCCGGTAACCCAAGTCGAACCGCCGCCGGTTTTCCAACTGTCACCTGTCCAAGTTTCATGGCCGGGCTCGCCTGGACCGGGAATGGTCCAAAAGCGCCAGGCTTGTTCGCCGGATTTGGCGTCATATGCATCGACAAAGCCACGAATGCCTGCTTCTCCGCCGCTGACGCCGACCACCACTTTCCCGTCGATGGCTAATGGGGCGACGGTCATGCTGTAACCGGCTTTGTAGTCTCCGACTTTGGAGATCCAAAGCTGCGCGCCACTTTTTAGGTCGAGCGCGACCAGGTAGCAATCGAGTGTGGTGACGAAGAGTTTGTCATCGAGCACCGCCGGGCCGCGATTGACGCGGCCAAAACCGACGCTGTGGTAATCGGAAGGAATGGGACGTTTCCAAGTCCAGAGTGTGCGGCCGGTACGGGCGTCGATGGCCGCAGCGGAGTTTGGGCCGGTAACGTACATGATGTTGTCAACGACGATGGGAGAAACTTCATTGGTGGGAGCGGGAAACTGCAAAGCCCATTGCACTTTCAGTTTAGCGACGTTAGACGTATCGATTTCGTTCAGCGGCGAAAAACGCTGGCCTTGATAGTTGCGCGAATACGTGAGCCAGTTGCCGGGCTCCTTGTCGGCGTTTGCGATGCGTTCGAATGGGACCTGGGCAGCGCTACCCGAACACAATGTGGCGCAGAGCGCTGCGGAAAGCGCGGCTAGTGAAAAGAACTTCATTGCGCTCCCCGTGCTGAGAAAAGATATGCGATCAAATCATCGAGCTCGACGGCGCTAAGAATTGTTTTGTAGGAAGGCATGGGAGTTTGTCCGCGTAGTTTCTGCAAATCCTTCAAGTCTTGTTTTCGCAAGCTGTGGAAGCTGCCGGCGGAATCCCTGATTTGAATGGTGAATGTATCTTCGTTCATGCGGATGCCTTCAATTTTTCGTCCGGAGGAAGTGGTCGCGCGAACAAATAGAAAACCTTCGGGGAGGCGTTCGGCCGGCGCGACGATTGCGGTGCGGACATAGGTGGGACTGCGACGAACACCAACATCGGTGAGTTCGGGCCCGTAAGCGAAACCCGCAGCCGCGAACAAGTGACAGCGCGCACAAGCGTTTTTGGAAAAGACAACCGCACCGCGAGCGGGATCACCTGGCAACGGCTCGGTAGGTATTTTGCCGAACGAGCGGACATAGGCAGCAATGTTGGCGACCTCTTCTTCGGAGAAAAACCAGCCTTCCGGCATTTCAGGAGGAATTCCGTCTGAAATAATGGCCATGAGTGCGGTGTCATCGGGGGCGCGAAAAAGTTGAGCGCGGTTCAAATTGGGGCCGCGGCCGCCTTTACCGTCGACACCGTGGCAGAGCGAGCAATGTCGTTCGAACATGCGTTTGCCGGCGGCGAGATCGGGAGCTGCCACATTCGGCTTGGAAAATTTTTCTGCCTGTGCTGACAAGAGCGAGTGAGGAATCGCGAAGACGCACAAGGAAAAGAGAAGCAAGGTTTGCGTTCGAATCATTTTTGGTCGCATGGAGGCACAGGGTGGCGGCTCTTACGCCAAAAAACTGAGAGGGAGCGTAGCTGTTAGGGTACGCAGTGTCAAACATGGGGTGAGCAGCTGGTTGAAGGTTGCCAAAACGATTCGCCCTTTCGGTCGGTTCGAACAGAAGGGCGAAGGATCGGAACTGAATTAACAAACTAGCGGGCGTTGGCTGGTCTGGATTTGTTGGCGGCAGCTGCTGCGTTTGCTGGTGTTGTTGCGCCGTTGGGGGCGGGCTTGTTTTCAGATTGTGCTGCGCCGCTCGCTGAATGGGTGGCACCGTTGGTACCGTTGGGGCCGGGGATTTCCATTTTTTTGCGTAGCGCGGATTCCAGTTTGGCGCAGATGTCTTTGTGCTCCTTCAAGAAGACACGGGCGTTTTCGCGGCCCTGGCCCATGCGTTCGCCGCCGTAGCTGATCCAGGTACCGGATTTTTCGAGGACGCCCTTGTCGACGCCGAGGTCAATCAGGTCGCCTTCGCGGGAAATGCCTTCGCCGTAGAGAATGTCGAATTCGGCTTCGCGGAAGGGCGCCGCGACTTTGTTCTTTACGATTTTGGCGCGGGTGCGCGAGCCGACGACCCGGTCGCCGTCCTTGATGGCCTGGATGCGCCGAATATCTACGCGCATGGAAGCGTAAAACTTAAGGGCGCGGCCGCCGGTGGTGGTTTCGGGATTGCCGAACATGACGCCAATTTTTTCGCGGATCTGGTTGATGAAGATGAGGCAGGTTTTCGATTTGGAGACGATTGCGGTGAGTTTGCGCAGTGCTTGCGACATCAGGCGCGCTTGCAATCCCATGGAGGGATCGCCCATGTCGCCTTCGAGTTCGGCCTTGGGGACGAGAGCGGCGACAGAGTCGATGACGATGATGTCGACGGCGTTCGAACGGATGAGTTCCTGAGCGATTTCGAGAGCTTGTTCGCCGTGATCGGGCTGCGAGACGAGAAGGTTGTCCACATCTACGCCGAGTTTGCGGGCATAGCTGGGATCGAGCGCGTGTTCGGCGTCGATGAAAGCGGCCTGGCCGCCGAGTTTTTGGGCTTCGGCGATGATTTGCAGCGTGAGCGTGGTCTTACCACCGGATTCCGGGCCGTAAATTTCGATGACGCGGCCGCGCGGGAAGCCGCCAACTCCGAGAGCGGCGTCAATCGAAAGGCAGCCGCTGGGGATGACGTTGACGGGGACAAGAACATCTTTGCTGCCGAGCCGCATGATGGAGCCCTTGCCGTAAGACTTCTCGATGACGGAGATTGCGGTCTCGAGGTTTTTCATTTTTTCGTCGGACATTGCGCACCTCAATAGAGGAAATTGGAAATTTTGTCTTGCCGAACCCTAAACGATCACTGCGCTGGGAAAGCGCGGAGGTCGCGTTGAAACCTTTCGGGCCGATTGTACCGTAGCGAATGGTGTATATTACCATTTGATTTATGCGTTCGCTACTGAAAACCGCAGCGGCATAATGCCGCTGCTACATAGACCGCTCAACGTTGGCAACGGTGTGCTGCGATATGTTCCTTCAGACGGGCTATGGTCATGGCCACTTTGTCCGCCAAGGCTCGTTGCTCGCAGCGCGTGAGTTGTCGCAGGCGGAGCAAGCTGCGCATGCGATCACGGGCCTCCTGAAACTCCCTTTCGAGCCTAGCATGCTCTGGACAGCAGATAGCATAGGTCGAAGAGGAGCACATCGAGCACCTGTTGAAAACGTCGAGGAGCAATGTAGCAGCAAGGCGAACAAAAGGCAAATACTATTTTCGCCTATTATTCGCTTACCAGCTGTGTTGGCCTTCCGCGTTTCCACGCATCGTTCACAAGGACTTCTTCTATGGACAAACAGCTGCTTTTCCAATTTCTCGATGCTTGCGGGCTAGGCGTTCTCTCCAGTCTCGGGCCAATGGGCGCGCCGCAATCGGCGCTGGTGGGAATCGCCATCACGCCGGAGCTGGAGATTATTTTCGACACGGTGGAGAAGTCGCGCAAGTTCGCAAATATTGCCCATATTGCCCGTGATCCGCGAGTTGCCTTCCTGACTGGTTGGCAGGGTGAGGTCACGGTGCAGTATGAAGGCGTGGCGCGGCAGATTTCGTCTACCGAGTTGGGTCCTTACCACGAAATCTATTTTCGCAAATTTACAGACGCGCCAAGTCGCCTGAAGTGGGAAGGCATAACGCACTACGTGGTCACGCCGATGTCGATTCGCTACAGCGACTAATACCAAACCCCGCCGGAAATTGTTGCGTTCGTGTTTTGAAGCGCTCGATTCCAGAACTATTTCTGGTACGTGTAGAAACCGCGGGAAGATTTGCGGCCTAGCCAGCCTGCGGCTACGTATTTCTTGAGAAGCGGACAGGCGCGGTATTTGGGGTCGCCGAGGCCTTGTTGCAGGACGTGGAGAATGTCCACGCAGACGTCCAGACCGATGAAATCGGCTAGTTCTAGCGGCCCCATCGGATGATTCATGCCGAGTTTCATGACGGCGTCCACCGCTTCAGGAGTTGCCACGCCTTCCATCACGCAGTAGGCAGCTTCGTTGATCAGCGGCATGAGGACGCGATTGGAGACGAAGCCGGGTGCGTCGTTGACGGCGACCGGAGTTTTGCCGAGTTTTTTGGTGAGCTCCATGGTGAGATTGAATGCGGCGTCGGAAGTTTGCAGGGCGCGAATAACTTCTACCAGCGCCATGACGGGGACGGGATTCATGAAGTGCATGCCTACGAAACGATCGGGGCGCGAGGTGAGCGCAGCGAGAGTGGTCATCGAAATAGACGAAGTGTTGCTGGCAAGGATGACTTCTGGGCGCAGGATTTTGTCGGCTTCGGTGAGAACGGCACGCTTGATTTCGAGTTTTTCGGGGACGGCTTCCACGGCGAAATCGGCTGCGGCGATGGCGGCCATATCGATCACGGTTTTGATGCGGGAGAGAACGGCGGGCTTTTCGGATTCGGGGAGTTTCCCTTTTTTGACTTCGCGGTCGAGATTCTTGCCGATCGTGCTGAGAGCACGTTCGAGGAAGTTTTGGTCCACGTCACGGAGGATGACGCTGTATCCAGCGCGCGCCAAGACGTGGGCGATGCCGTTGCCCATGGTGCCCGCGCCGAGGACGGCGACGGTTTTGATCGAAGCGATCGACATTATTCTCTCCGGAAAAGTCCTCTAAGAAAAGCATCCTGAATGGCAACAGGTCAAGCGGGTCGAGAATCTGGACGGTCGGTCACTTCCTGACTAGTGCGTTTATCTGTTTGATCTGAAAAGTCTGGCTCTCATACGGTAAGCGTCCACACTGTGGAAGCGGAGTTATTCATCCGGCGACTCCGCCCACATTGGCAGTTTGCACTAGTGGCAGTGCTTGGGGAAAAAGAGGTCACCGATCCATTTGAACGCCTTCCCGCAGCGAGGGCATTTCCAGAACGCCCATTGCCAGCTAAAAATGGACATAAATGGGATCCACGCCAGAGCCAGCATCATTAGGAAGTTTGCATTCCAGCCGAAAAAACGGAACACGGCGCCTCCGATATAAACGAAAGGAAGGCAGCCAAGAAGGACGAGCGGAAACGCGACCCGGAGCCTTCGATACCGTTTCCATGCGGCTCTGTAGCGGCCTCTTGCTTCCTCCTGCGATTCGGGTACCAGGAAGCGGCACTCTACTCTTGGTCGTAGGTCGAATTTGGATCCGAAGAGACTTACGAGATATCCAAGAAGGACTATACGCGTCGCATTGTCGGAAGCTGGCTGACTGCGAATTTAGTGGATTGTCGCGAGGGCGAGCCAGGCGGCGAGGGTGGCGAATTTTTCGTCCTGGGTCCAGGGGGAGCCGAGAGGTTTGCCTAGATCGTTGACGAAACGGGTGAGCGCCGGAGGTTTGCGTCGGAGAGTTGTGGCGGCGGTGGCTTGGAGCTCGCGGTCTTTGATCGTGGTGACAGCAAGATGGGCTTGTGCGCAAGCGTGAAGCAGGGCTTCGCGGAAGAATTCGCCGTCGGCGGTGTGGATGATGGAGTGCGACGCTAGGATTTTGCGGAGTTCGGGGAGCGGACGGCCGGAGGCTAGGAGCAGCGCTGCGCGAGTGAGTTTGTAGCCTTGTTGGGCGACTTCGGTTTGGGCGGAGCGGAGTGCCGCGAGGGCAAGCACTCGGGCTTCGTCGCGCTGCTGATCGAGGAAGGTCTGGGCTTCGGCGAGATCCATTTTTTCTGCGGTGTGGTAGGGCTGGCGGAAGGTGTAGCTGAAGGTGGCGACTAGATGCGGGCGTTGGCGCGACAGCACGATGGGCTGATTGTTTTCTATAGCGAGCGCGATTAAAGACGTCCAGCCGGAGTGGACGCGAAAGCCGAGGGCGGCGGGCTTCATGGGACCTCCTGCGACAGCGGATAAGGAGGCAGAGGATCTTCGGGGCCGCAAGCATGATGCAAGCGGAAGGACACGTCAAGAACGGATTGCCACAGAGACACAGAGGCATTGAGAAAAGGGCGGGAAAGAAAGCCGCGCTGAACCCTGGCACTACATTTAGAGTCACGAGGGGCTTTGCGTGGTTCGGTGGACTTACCTATAATCGGCTTCGCGAGCAGGTCGCGGTTCGGAGGAAAAACTTGCCGGTTGGGACACCGTTTCATGAACGAACTTTGGCGTTGTGCGAGAGCCTGAATTATCGCGAGTGGTCGGGCTACTACACGGTTGGTGTGTATGAGATGCACCATGAGCATGAGTACAACGCTATCCGGAATTCGGCGGCGCTGATTGATATTTCGCCGCTCTTCAAATACCGGATTACCGGAAGCGACGCGACCAAGTTGGTGAACCGCGTGATCTCGCGCGACATCAATAAGGTCGCGATTGATCAGGTGATTTATTGCTGCTGGTGCGACAGCGAAGGCAAAGTGGTGGACGATGGCACGATTACGAGGCTGGGCGAAAAGGACTACCGATGGACGGCTGCCGATCCGAGTTTGCGATGGTTCCAGCAGAATGCGCTGGGGCTTGATGTGAAGATCGAGGATATTTCGGAGAAGACCGCGGCACTGGCGCTGCAAGGGCCGACTTCAGGAAAACTGTTGAGCGTGGCGGCGGACGCGAATATCGCGAATCTGAAATATTTTCGCGTGACGCACGGGACGATTGCAGGAGTTCGCGTGGATATTTCGCGAACGGGATATACCGGAGACTTGGGGTACGAGATTTGGGTGCCGTGGGACAGCGCATTGAAGGTCTGGGACGAACTGGTGAAGAAGGGCAAACCGTTCGATATTCATGCGGCGGGAATGATTGCGCTGGACATTGCGCGGATAGAGGCGGGGCTGATTTTGATCGAGGTGGACTATACGTCGAGCAAAAAGGCGCTGATTGCTTCGCAGAAATATTCTCCGGGAGAAATTGGTCTGGCGAAGCTGGTGGATTTGAAGAAAGAAAGTTTTGTGGGACGCGACGCTTTGTCGATGGAAATCAAGAAAGGCGGACCGGCGCGGCAGTTGGTGGGAATCGAGATTGATTGGAATGAAGTGGAGACGCTGTACGAAAAAATCGGCATGGCGCCGCAAGTGCCGAGCATGGCATCGCGCGTGGCGGTGCCGGTTTATCGCGGCGGGCGGCACGTTGGAAAAGCGACTTCGACGACGTGGTCGCCGACTTTGAAAAAGATGATTGCGTTGGCATCGGTTGGACGCGAACACTCCGCGCCGGGAACTTCGCTGCAAATGGAAATGACGGTGGAGGCGGTACGCCACACGGTCTCGGCGAAAGTGGTGCCTCTGCCATTTTTCAATCCGCCGCGGAAAACAGCGACGCCAGCGGCATAGAGAATTTCAATTCGCGGCGGCGAAGGACTGCACTTCGGCGAGAAGTTGGTCTAGCGCGGTGCGGTCGAGGAGTTTGCCGCGCAGGATCATGGCGCGGATTTTGCGGGTGTTGCGAATGTCGTCGAGCGGATTCCCGTCTAGCAAAACCAAGTCTGCGAACTTCCCTTTTTCAACGGTGCCGGAATCTTTTGCGGTGTGAAGAAATTCGGCGGGACTTTTTGTGGCGGACTGCAGAGCCTCGAACGGCGTTAAGCCGGATTCGGCCAGCAATTGCAATTCGTCGTGCAGGCCGGAGCCGGGAAAAACATAAGGAGCGGGAGAATCGGTGCCGGCGAGAATTTTGACGCCGGCTTTTTGCATTTCGGCAACGAGATCCATGGATTTCCGGAGAAGTTGCGCGTGCAGCTCGGAGTCCCGCGGCGAAAGCGCTTGCATTTGAGCGATGCGTGATTTTTTCCAGATTTCGAGCGTTCGAGGCGCAATCAATTTCGCACGAGCGTCGGATACATCGGAATTTTCGAGGGTTGGGAAGGCGTCGTTCTTCAGCAGGATGAGTGTGGGCGTCTGCCAGACGTCTTTTCCTTCAAATTTCGCGATAAGGGCGGCCGCATTTTCGGGCGCGTAGGAATCGAGAAGTCTGTGCAGCCAGCGAATAATGCGCGCGCGCGATTGCGAGTCCGTTTGCTGCTGTCGCATAACGTAGAATTGCTCGCGCATGAGTTTCGGTTCATCGCGTGAGCAACCACGCAACACATTGGTGAGATGTTCGATGCTGTGCTGACCGGCCTCGGCAGCTTCGGCGGCGGTGACCTGGTCGGGAACGTGGCCGACAAAGGTGATGTGTTCGCGCGTCGTGGCTTGCGCAATGGCGAAGTAGGCGTCGCGGCTGAGCGTCGATTGCACTTTGATGAAGTCAACGCCGAGAGCGACGAGTTGGTGGACGTTCTCGCTGGCTTCAACCGAATTCGTAACCACTAGCGACGGCTGGAACGATGGAGGCGAGCCATCGAGATATGGACCCGGGGTGAAAATGCGCGGGCCAAGGCGCTTCCCTTCCGCGATTTCTTTTCGCAGCGGGTTCAGCGATTCAAGATAACCTCCCATGTCGCGAACGCTGGTGATTCCGTTGGCAAGCAAAAGCGGCAGCATGAATTTGCGGCTGCCCTCGGGTTCGCCTGCCGCTGTTAGGTGAATATGCATATCCACCAGGCCAGGGATGAGAAATTTTCCGCGGGCGTCAAGGATTTGCGCGCCGCGCGGAATGGCGACGGTGTTCGAAGCGCCGATGGCAGCGATGCGGTCTTTTTTGATGAGGAGGGTTTGATCGGGGCGCGGCTCTGCGCCGGTCATATCGATCACTGTTACGTGCGTAATGGCCAGCGTTGATTCGCGCGGGGCTGAGCATGCGCTCAGTGCGAGAAATGCTACGAATGAACAGAAAAACAAAAACGCCCGCCTCGGAAGGCGGTCTCTGCAAACAACGGGCATGATATATCGTGCCCCTACAAAACCCGATCGTGGATGATCTCTATTCAACGAGGCGGTTGTATTTTTTCAGGACGGCGCGCAGCTTGTCGTGTGGCAGCGCGATGACCTTGTGATTTTCTATGCCGGTCATGGTTTCTGCGGCAACCATCGCGTTCACGATTGCTTCTTCCGTAGCTTGCACGGTTGCAGCAAAGACTGGATCGAGCGAACCGTTGGGTAGCACCTTCACGTCCACCACGGCCTTGCCGCCATCAGCGTGAGGATTGGCAGTGGAGAACGCGATGAAGATGTCGCCGGAGCCGTTCCCGGAAATGCTGCCGTTGCGGCCCAAGCCAAGCGAGACGCGGCGGGCGAGTCTTTTCAGTTGTTGCGGGAGCAGGGGCGCGTCGGTGGCCACGACAACGATGATCGATCCGCGGTCAACTTGTTCGAAAGGAGCGGAAGCATATGCAGCATCTTCGGGAATTTCCTTTCCGACAGGAACGCCGGCGATGCGCAGGTTCGGGCGCACGCCGTAATTACACTGAACCAGGACGCCGATCGTGTAGCCGCCCGCTTTCACGTCCAGTTTGCGCGAAGAAGTGCCGATGCCGCCCTTGAATTCGTTGCAAATCATTCCGGTGCCGCCGCCGACTGCGCCTTCTTCGACGTAGCCGTCGCGAGCGGTGTCGATGGCGTGGAACGCGTGTTCCGGCTTGACGTGAAAACCGTTGATGTCGTTCAGCCAACCGTCCCAGGTTTCCGCGACTACGGGCAGCGACCACCAGTAACCGGTGGGATCGGGCTGGCCGTGAGCTACGCGCCATTGGATTACCGCGTCGCGAACGACTCCAACGCTGTGGGTGTTGGTGATCATCACCGGGCCTTCGAGGAAGCCGGATTCTTCTACCCAGGTGGTGCCGGTCATTTCACCGTTTCCGTTTTGCGAAAACCAGCCGGCGAAGACCGCGTCGTTCATCGATTCCTTGCCACGCGGAAGGACGGCGGTTACGCCGGTGCGCACCGGACCTTTGCCGATCTGCAGCTTGCCTTCTCCCGAGATGAGAGTGGTGTGGCCGACAAGAACGCCGTGGACATCGGTGATGGCATTGAATTTTCCAGGCGCACCGTCAAAGGGAACGCCGAGATCGCGGGCGCGCGGCTTTTTTGCCGGGTCTTGCTGGGCCGACAGGATAGACGTGCTTAGAAAGAGGAAAAGAAATAAGAGCGAAGTGGCGGGACGATAATGCATTCCGATTTTTTCTCCGGATAGGAATTAAGAACACGTACGGTATGAATAGAAACAATGTAGCGTACCTCAGGAATGGAAACTTTGCGCGGGCAAGAGTGCGAGAAAGGCCGGGCTAGAACCGGCACTAGGCAAAGAAAGAAAGGGCAGAGTTCTATATGATGAAAGTCGCTTGGATCGCTGTTTTTGAATCTCGTGAGGGAGTGTTGATGCGACTGACCGCGGGTAGAACAGGAATTGTTTGCTTAATAACTTTACTTTTATGCGGAGGAGCGGCTCGCGGGCAGGAGAACGCAGCGGTGAGGTTGGAAGTCGATCTGCGCGATGCAGCGAAGCGCGTGTACCACTCGAAAATGGAGTTCCCCGTGAAGCCGGGGCCACTGACTCTCGTCTATCCGAAGTGGATCCCGGGCGAGCACTCCCCGACCGAAGCGATTGTGGATGCAACCGGGCTGCATTTTCGTGGCGGCGGGAGAGAAATTGCATGGCGGCGCGATGATGTGGATTTGTATGCGTTTCGATGCACGATTCCCGCGGGTGTGACGACGCTGGAAGTGACGCTGGATTATTTATTGCCGGCGGATTCGGGGACAGCCGGAGTGCCGTCTGCCAGCGCTCGGGTGGCGGTACTTCCGTGGAATCTGGTGGTGCTGTACCCCGACGGCACCAACTCCGATGAAATGAAATTCGCGCCGAGCATTCGCGTAGCGGATGGGTGGAAGTTCGCTACCGCGTTGCAGCTGTTGCCGGGCAATCGCGCGGAAGGCGCAGCGGAATTCGAGACAGTATCGTTGACCACGCTGGTTGATTCTCCGCTGCTGACTGGAGCGTTTTTCAAGACTTACGATTTGGCACCTGGACAAAAAACTGAGCATCGGCTGAACATTGCCGCGGACAGCAGCGCTGCAACTGCGCTCACGAATGAGGAGTTGCAGCATATGCGGCAGTTGGTGTCAGAAATGGAAGCGCTGTTTGGAGCGCGGCACTATCGCCACTACGATTTTCTGCTCGCACTCTCCGATCACCTGCAACCGAACGGACTGGAACACCACGAATCGAGCGACAATCGCGCTCCCGAACGGATGTGGCTGGACCCGGATACTCTGGAAACGTTAGTGGACCTGCTGCCGCATGAATATTTTCATTCCTGGAACGGAAAGTACCGGAGACCCGCGGGGCTTGCTACGCGCAATTATCAGGAGCCGATGAAGGGCGATTTGTTGTGGGTCTACGAAGGGCTGACGCAATATTACGGCGTGATGCTGGGAGCGCGCAGCGGATTCTGGACTCCAGGACAATTCCGAGAAACGCTGGCGGCGACGGCGGCGTATTTGAACGATCGACCCGGACGCACTTGGCGCGACCTGGAAGACACGGCCATTTCCGCGCAACTGCTGTACGGAGCGCGGCCCGGGGGAGCGTCCTGGCGGCGGTCCGCGGACTATTACGACGAAAGCACGCTGATCTGGTTGGAAGCGGATACGATCATCCGAAGAGAGTCAAAGGGACAAAAATCGTTGGACGATTTCTGCCGGAAATTTCACGGAACGGGCGCAGGAGTGATTAAGGTGGTGCCGTACACGTTGGACGATGTGGTGGCAACTATGAATGCTGTCGCTCCGTACGACTGGAAAAAGTTTTTCGACGAGAGGATTCATTCACACGGGCCGGGAGCGCCGCTGGGCGGATTGGTGAACAGTGGCTGGAAAGTGACCTTCAACGAAGTGATGAATGACCATCAACGCGCCGAAGAAGATTCTGACCATGTGATCGACGTATCTTTTTCAATTGGTTTCAGCGTGCATGCTCCGGGCGGCGACGATGCAAATACCGTAATCGACGTGATCCCCGGTTCGCCCGCGGCAAATGCGGGCATCGCGCCGGGTATGCATCTGGTTGCGGTGAATGGGCGGCGCTGGACGCCGGATATTTTGCGGGCAGCGATTCACGCGACGAAAAATTCGCAGGAGCCGATTGAATTGCTGTTAGAGAACGATGACTACTATCGAGTTTTGTCGGTGGATTATCATGGCGGCGAGCGCTATCCGCATCTGACGGCAGCCGGCGGAGTGGATGTGTTGAGCGAGATTGCCAAAAGGCACGCGCAAGCAGTCGAAAAGTAAAAAGCTTTGGCGTCAGAGATAGCTTTGAGCAGCGGACGAGCGTTACGCGTGCGCAATTGGAATGACGACGGGTAATTTAGCTAGCGCCGAATGTTGCATACTAGTTGGGCGTAAACAGCGAAATGATAGGTGGCAATTTCCCCCCGCAATTGAGGAGAGCGCATGAGATCGAGTGTGCATAGGCATGGACTGGCTTGTGGATTGATTTGTCTGCTGTTGCTGGCGAGTGCGGGATCGAGCAAGTCGCAGGAAGCTGGGAAGCGCGCGATTACTTTCGATGATCTGATCGCTATGCATCGCGTGGCCGAAGCGCAACTTTCACCGGACGGAAAGTGGGTGGCGTACATGGTGGCCACTCCGGATCTGGAGGCCAATCGCAACGCGACGAATTTGTGGATGGCGCCGGTGGCGGGCGGTGAAGCAATTCAATTGACGCGCACGGGCAAGGATTCGTCACCGCAGTGGTCGCCGGACGGGAAGTCCATAGCCTTTCTTTCGGCGCGCAGCGGGGATTCGCAAGTGTATTTGCTTTCGATGGACGGCGGCGAAGCGCATCCGCTGACAAAACTCTCGACGGGCGCGGACTTTGTGAAATGGTCTCCGGACGGCAAGACCATTGCCTTTACGTCTTCGGTATTCCCAGACTGCAAAGACGATGGGTGCAACAAAAAGCGCAACGACGAAAAAGAAAAAAATAAGGTAAAAGCTCACGTCGCGGAAAATCTGCTGTACCGGCACTGGACGCACTGGAACGATGGACCGCGCGCGCATTTGTTTGTGATGCCGGCTGATGGAAACGGCGAAGCGAAGGATTTAACGGCGGGCGCGAACTACGATGTGCCGCCGGATCAGCGCGGCGATGAGAACGACGTCAATTTTTCTCCGGATTCGAAGGAAATTTGTTTCACGGCAGTGACCGATAAAGTGGAAGCGACCAGTACGAATGGCGACCTGTTCACAGTGCCGGTGGCCGGTGACGGCGAGCCGAAGCGAATTACCACGCAGCCAGGCTTCGATGGAAATCCCGTGTATTCGCCGGACGGAAAATTTATCGCGTATCACGCGCAATTGACGGCGCGATACGAGGCCGACAAATGGCGCGTGATGCTCTACGAGCGCGCGACCGGCAAAAATGAAAACCTGAGTGAGGGATTCGACCGGAGTGCGACGAACCTGGCCTGGTCGCCCGACAGCAAGACCATTTACTTTCTGGCAGAAAACGAAACCGAGCAGCCGGTGTACGCGATGACGCCAGTCGCAGGGGCAATGCCCAGGAAAATTGTGAATGGGTTCAACGCCGGCTTCGGTTTGAGCGAAGATGGCAAGACGTTGTCGCTCACGCGCACCAACCTGAACTCGCCGTCGGAAATATTTGTATCGGCCAGCGACGGAAGCGGGCTACGGCAAGTCACGCACACGAATGAGGCGCTGCTGGCAAAGCTGGAAATGAATGCGCCGGAAAATTTTTGGTTCGAAGGGGCGGAGGGTACACGTGTGCAGGCGATGCTTATTCGTCCGCCGCAATTTGATGCTAAGAAAAAATATCCGCTGCTGGTGCTGTTGCATGGCGGGCCGCAGACGATGTGGTCGAATGCCTGGGGCTACCGCTGGAATGCACAGGTATTTTCTGGAGCCGGCTATGTGACGCTGATGATCAACCGGCGAGGTTCGACGGGCTACGGACAGAAGTTCACGGACGAGATCACAAATGATTGGGGCGGAAAAGCATACGTGGATGTAATGAAGGGCGTGGATGCGGCTCTGGTGAAATTCCCTTTCATTGACGGCAAAAAAATGGCGGCGGCGGGCGGATCGTACGGCGGATACATGGTGGACTGGATGGCGACGCATACCGACCGCTTCAAAGCACTGGTGAGCCACGCCGGCGTGTACGACAAAGTTTCCATGTATGCGACGGAAGAGTTGTGGTTCGAGGAGCACGATTTGCAGGGAACGCCGTGGTCGAATCCAGATGCTTATCGCAAATGGGCGCCGGCAAATTACGCTGGCGCGCTTGGAAAATACAAAACGCCGACGCTGGTTGTCGCGGGCGAACAAGATTTTCGCGTCCCGTACACGCAGTCTCTGGAATTCTTCAATACGCTCCAGCGGCAGGGGGTGCCTTCTAAGCTGGTGGTATTCCCGGATGAAGGCCACTGGGTTTTGAAGCCGCTGAACAGCCAATTCTGGTACAAAACGTTCCTTGATTGGGTTGCAACGTACGTAAAATAAAAAGCTTTTGCGTTCGCCCGCGGCGCAAAATCTGATATATGGCCATAAAACCGTAGGTTTGGACCAGCAACCATCCCTACTATAAAAAAATAATCTTGCAATCGAACCACGGTGCGCGTAAATTCCAGCGCAAGTCCCAACCCCTGCCCGATAAATTCTTCCGAGGAGGTCTTCTTCAGTCATGTCCATCAAATTTGCAAAAGATACAATTCAGCGTCGCGATTTCATCAATGGAATGTTGATCGCGGCCGGAACTGCAGCGGTGGGGAGTTCGTTCCCAATGCGAATGTATGCCGCGGGTACGACGTTCCCGTGTGACGGGGCTATCGGAAGCGATCCCAACGTGCTGCGTGGCGGAAACGTACCATCGGTTTTCAATATCGCGCACTGGCTGCGAGACAACCGCCTCACCTTCAGAACCAACAGCGTGCTGATTTCGTCTTCGCCTTGCGACAGCTTTCAGGGCAGCACACCGATCATTCCCGACAACGGAAATTACGATGTGATCATCGTTGGCGCAGGAATGAGCGGATGCTCGGCGGCGTATTACTTGACACGGCAGCGGCCAGCGACAAAAATTCTGGTATTAGATGGACAGCGCACACCGGGCGGCAATGCCAATCGCGACGACGCGGCGCCAATTCCGGACATTGCTTCCACAGCTACGGCATACGCGGTGCAGCCCTACGCTCCATTTTTGACTGACATTTACAACACGACTGGAATCCTCTGGCAGAACTACGTTGTGCCGTCGCCGTTTTACAGTTATTTCTTCGATAGTCAGACACCGTATGTCAATCCGGGAACGAACAGCTGGAATATCGATACCTATGGAAATGGATTGAATTCAGTTCCCTACCCCACGAATATCGTGAACGATTTGAAAGCGGCTCGGGCGGATTTAATGAACTGGTACCACAAGCCCGGCGCGCCGACGGATCCGGCGGACAATAGCGATCCCAAATACGATTACTTGTCGCCTATGACGTTTGATTCCTACCTGACCCAGACAAAAGGATTCCATCCGGCGGTTTCTGATTTTTATACGCGCTATGCGGTCGATGCGCTGGATGGAACAACAGCACAAACCTCCGCGTATACCTCCATTAGTTTTCTCGGCGCTGAATATTTTCCCGAATTTGCCTATCCTGGCGGAAATTCCGGCATGCTGCGCCACATCATCAAATGGCTGATACCCGGGGCAATCAACGGAACCAGTGATGTCGACCTGCTGGCAAATCCATTCAATCTATCCGCAATGGACAACGCCAACAATAACGTGCGGATTCGGCAGGGGGCGATGGTGGTGCGCGGAGATACCTCGAGCACGAATGCCAGCGTCATTTATTTCAGCAATGGTCAATTTTTCCAGGCCACAGCCAAGGCCGTGATTTTCGCCGGACAATCGCATACCGCGCGTACCGCTTGCGCACAACTGTTAAGTTCGTCGCAAGCCGATGCGTTCGACCAAGTGACGTTGAGTCCGGTGCTGACGGCCAATGTCACGCTGCGTAGGGCGGCGCCCATTGTTGATCTGGGTTACGACGCATATTACTGGGGTGGCCAGTATTTTGCGGATTTCGTGGTCGCGGATTGGGTAGGCGCGAACCGCTCCGATCCCGCTCGGCAAACAGTGTTGACTTTCTATGGGGGCAACACTGCTTCGGTCGAGGATCAGCCGAATGAACGAATCAAATTGCTGACTACGCCGTTTTCAAGTTACGAAGATTCCCTCCGCTCCGATATGAATCGCGTGCTGGCCGGACGCAATTTTGATTTTGATCGTGACGTTGCGGCGGTCTATGTCTATCGCTGGGGACACAGCATGGTCTATCCAAAGCCGGGCTGGCCGTTCAGCGCGCCAATCAACAAGAACGGGCAGGTAATTCGTGTGCCATCGGCACGATTCTACGCACGACAACAAATCGGCAGAATTTCTTTCGGCGCGCAGGATGTGGAGTCAAGCCCGGCAAATGAAAGCGCGCTAGGAGCGGGAGTTCGCACCAGCGGCGAAGTGTTGCCGCTGCTATAGCTAAACGAACGACATTCACAGGTGGTATGCGGCGGACAAAACAAAGTGCACCACATGCGAAGCTATAGCCGCGATAGCGCAGCTCGCACGAATCTAAATAAGAAGTGCAGCAGCACTGCGCACAGCATCAGCAACGCCACTACAATAACGATCGTTGCGACTGGATGAACCGTGGTGAACCACGTGAGCCACACCGCGAGCAGATCTTCACCGATGCTCAGAGCCCAATTGCTGAACGGTTCAGGCACGGTGTTCACCGCTGCGCGCGTGGATGCTTTTGTGCTGTGCGAAGTGAGCGCAACTCCGCCGGCAAGCAGCGCGGCCGCCCAACGCCACTCTGGTGGCGCGGATGCAGATGCGCTGAAAGCAATCACCGCAGCCGCCGGTGGACGGATGAAAGTGTGGATGGTGTCCCATACCGTATCCACAAACGGAATCTTGTCGGCGAGAAATTCGATGATGTAGAGTGCGACGGCAGCTCCTAGAACAATCGGGTGCGCAATAATCGCCAGCGGCTGCGGCAGATGAATTACACCAAATCGCTGGAGAATGCCCAGCGTGGCCACAGTGGCGTAAAGGTTTAGTCCGGACGAAAAGCCGGCGCCCATCGCCAGGCCGAGCGTTTGCAGAGGGTTCACAAGGTTGATGATAGCAAACGACGATGCCGACCGAGCGCATCGCTCGATCGGCATAAGCTGGGGCGGATGATGGCAAGATGCCCTTCTCATCACGCAACAAGGGAAACCTCTTGCGCACAAAAAACTGCTGCAGACTATCTGGGGACCGGACCACGGTGAGGAGACCGAGAACCTTCGCGTGGTGATAAACCAGCTGCGGAAGAAGGTCGAGAAGGATCCAACACGACCGCGTTATATCTTGACGGAGCCTTGGCTTGGATACCGGTTCCAACTTCCAATCGTTGCGTCGGAAAAACCGCCACGGAGCAAGCAGTAAGGTTCATCGCAACGGATGGACGGAATCGAGATCGAGATTCAGTTCCAGGACATTTACGCGCGGTTCGCCAAGGAATCCCAGGTCGCGGTCTTTTGTATGTTTCTGGACGAGCGTGCGCACGTCGTCTTCTTTCATTGTGCGTTCCCGTGCCACACGTGGTATCTGGAATTCTGCGGCCGCGGGAGAGATTTCGGGGTCGAGCCCCGAACCGGAAGCAGTCACCAAGTCAACAGGAACAGGCGTGGACGGATTTTCCGCTTGGGCTTTTTGTACGTCGGTCTTCACTCGGTCGATCAGCGTCTTGTTTGTCGGCCCCAGGTTGGAGCCACTGCTCGCCGTCGCATCGTATCCAGAGCCCGCACCGGACGGCCGTGAATGAAAATACCCAGGCTCCGTAAACATTTGCCCGATGATTCTCGATCCGACGGTCCTGCCATTTTTCTCGATCAGCTGTCCGTTGGCCCGTTTAGGAAACAAGACCTGAGCCAGGCCCGTGACCGCGAGGGGATACAGAATGCCGAACATCACCGTCGTAACTAAGGTGAACCAAAAGGCGATCACAAGATTCTTTTTCATAAGTTCCTCACACAACCCGAAGATACGTCAGCAACACGTCGATTAACTTGATTCCGAAAAACGGCGCGATGATTCCACCCACTCCGTAGATGAGCAGGTTGCGTTGCAGGAGCGCTGCCGCTCCCAACGGACGATAGCGCACGCCACGCAACGCCAGCGGTATCAGGGCAATAATGATCAAAGCGTTGAAGATCACCGCCGAGAGAATGGCCGATTCCGGTTTGCGAAGATGCATCACGTTCAGCACATTCAGCACGGGAAATGCTCCCGCGAACATTGCGGGGATAATGGCAAAATATTTAGCGACATCGTTTGCGACCGAGAAGGTGGTCAAGGCACCACGGGTGATAAGAAGTTGCTTGCCGATTTCGACGATCTCGATAAGCTTCGTTGGATTGGAATCGAGATCAACCATGTTGCCAGCTTCTTTTGCAGCCTGGGTTCCGGTGTTCATGGCAACACCCACGTCTGCCTGAGCAAGAGCCGGAGCGTCATTGGTGCCGTCGCCGGTCATGGCAACAAGTTTGCCCTTTGCCTGTTCGCGTTTGATGAGCGCCATCTTGTCTTCGGGTTTCGCCTCGGCGAGAAAATCGTCTACACCTGCTTGACGTGCGATTGCTGCTGCGGTCAGCGGGTTGTCGCCAGTAATCATCATGGTACGAATGCCCATGGCGCGCAGATGGTCGAAACGCTCCTTCATCCCTCCTTTGACGATATCGGTCAGGGCAATCGCGCCCAGCACGCGGCCATTCTCCGCCACTAGCAAAGGTGTTCCACCGCCATTGGAAATGTCCCGTACACATGTCTGCAGGACATCTGGAATGCTGTTGCCGCGGCCATTGCTGAGGCGGCTGATCGCTTCCAAAGCGCCTTTACGGATTTCGCGACCGTCGATGTCTACCCCCGACATCCGGGTCTGAGCCGAAAACGGAATGAAAGTCGTGCCGTGCGAGGAAAGGTCCCGGCCGCGGAGCTTGTAGCGCTCCTTTGCGAGCACAACAATGGACCGGCCCTCCGGCGTTTCGTCGGCCAGGGAGGAAAGTTGCGCGGCATCGGCAAGATAGGCCTCTTCGATGCCGGGTGCCGGAAAAAATTGCGTCGCTGCCCGGTTCCCGAGCGTGATCGTCCCTGTTTTGTCGAGCAACAACACATCCACATCGCCCGACGCTTCTACCGCTCGCCCTGACATCGCGATAACATTTCTCTGGATCATGCGGTCCATACCTGCAATGCCGATCGCTGAGAGAAGTCCTCCGATGGTGGTGGGAATCAGGCAAACGAGAAGCGAGACCAATACGAAAATGTTTTGCGGAGCGCCGGAGTAGATTGCAAACGGCTGCAGCGTGATGACCGCCAGCAGAAAGATGATCGTCAGGCCTGCCAGGAGAATATTCAGCGCTATCTCGTTTGGAGTCTTCTGCCTTGAAGCCCCTTCGACGAGCTTAATCATGCGGTCAAGGAAGGTCTCGCCCGGATTCGAAGTGATGCGCACTTTGATTTCATCCGACAATACGCGAGTTCCTCCAGTGACCGCCGAACGGTCGCCGCCGGATTCACGGATGACTGGTGCCGACTCGCCGGTGATCGCAGATTCATCCACCGAAGCCACGCCTTCGATGACTTCGCCATCTCCAGGAATGAATTCGCCTGCCGTGACGACGATGATGTCTCCGGAACGCAGTTTCGAACTGACCACAACATCTAAGCTGCCGTCGCTGCGCAGGCGATGCGCTTGTGTTTCGGCCCGCGCTTTGCGCAGCGTGTCGGCCTGCGCCTTGCCGCGGCCTTCAGCCATAGCTTCAGCAAAGTTGGCAAACAGAACCGTGAACCACAGCCAAACAGTGATTTGCAGCCCAAAGCCGAACTGCCCCGCGTGGTGAGACGCATTCCATACGAGTTGGATCGTCGTCAAAACTGCGCCCACCTCAACGACAAACATCACCGGATTTTTGACCATCGTTTGCGGATTCAGCTTGCGAAACGAATCGACAATGGCCCGCGTAAGGATGGCGCTATCCGCGAGCGACTTTTTTCTAAGTTGAGCGACCGGGTCCATGGACACCTCAGAAAGCCTTTCCTGCGTTCATCAGCAGATGTTCGAGAATCGGCCCAAGACTCAGAGCCGGAAAGAACGTGAGAGCGCCTACGATCAAAATGGTGGAGACGAGCAAACCGGCGAAGAGTCCGCCTGTGACGGGAAAAGTGCCGGCGGATTCCGGAACAGTTTTCTTTTTTGCAAGACTTCCGGCAATGGCGAGCACCGGAATAATCATGAAGAAACGACCAAGCAGCTGGGCAACAGCCGTGGTCGTGTTGTACCACATGGTGTTTGCGCTGATCCCGCCAAACGCCGAGCCGTTGTTCCCAGTCGATGACACATATGCGTATAACACCTGCGATAGACCATGCGGCCCGGGATTAGTAATGCCCGCCGTGCCGTAAGGCTTGACAACCGAAACAGCCGAAAAAGTTAGAATTGTGAATGTCAAAATGAGAACGGCGAGCATGGCCATCTTGACGTCGTATGATTCGATCTTCTTGCCCAGATACTCGGGAGTTCGGCCAACCATGAGGCCGGCAATGAATACGGCGAGGACCACGAAAACGAAGATTCCGTAGAGGCCAGCGCCGACTCCTCCAAAGACAACTTCACCCAGCATGATGTTGATCAGCGGAACCATTCCTCCGAGTGGTGTGAACGAGTCATGCATGCCGTTTACGGCACCGCAGCTGGCATCGGTTGTGACCGTGGCAAAGAGGGCGGAGTTTGCGATGCCGAACCGCACTTCCTTCCCTTCCATGTTGCCGCCGGAATGCAGCGTACCCGCATGTTGATCAGTTCCCGCGAGGAGAGGATTGCCCCTAGCCTCCGCCCAATAGGCTGTCGTCACGCCCGCAAGAAACAAGAAAGCCATGGCCGCCCAGACTGCCCAGCCGTGACGTTGTGAACCGGTCATTCGTCCGAGTGTGTAGGTCAGCCCAGATGGAATCGCAAAGATCAGCACCATCTCGAAGAAGTTCGAAAGCGGAGTTGGATTTTCGAAGGGGTGAGCGCTATTTGCGTTGAAAAACCCACCACCGTTGGTGCCGAATTCCTTGATCACTTCCTGCGAGGCCACCGGTCCTTGCGCAATCACCTGCTGCGTGACGGTTTGCGCTGTGGTCTTGCCGTCCGGCCCCATGACTTGTGCCGTGTATGGCTGAATCAGATCGGCGGTCGTGTACAGCCTCAAATTCTGCACGACACCTTCGGACACCAGGACCAGGGAACCCACGAGGCAAACCGGCAGCAGAACCCACAGTAGACAACGAGTCGTATCGACCCAGAAGTTTCCGAGCTTGTCTGTTTCCTTGCGCGCGATGCCGCGAATGACCACGATCGCCAGGACGATGCCGACCGCGGCCGACACAAAGTTGTGATAAGCGAGTCCTGCCATCTGCGTCAGATAGCTCATCGTGGATTCGCCGGAGTAGACCTGCCAGTTGGTATTTGTCGTGAACGAAGCAGCTGTACCGAAAGCCAGTCCTGGTTCGACGTTGGGGAATTTTTGCGGATTGAACGGCAACCATTTTTGCGTACGCTCGATGAGATAGAGAAGACCCATCGAAACGCCGCTGAACAGGAGCATGGCGACTGCATATTCCGTCCAACGCATCTCGCGCTTCTCGTCGACGCCGGTCAATCGATAGACGAGCCTTTCGACGGGTCGTAAGAAGGGATCGAGAAATGTCTTTTCCCGGTTGAAGACGCGCGCCATAAACACGCCGATGGGCTTCGTCACCAGGAAGATCACCATCAGGAAAAACCCGATTTGAAACCAGCCATTCGCGGTCATGAACTAGAACTCCTCCGCTTTCAAAAGCGCGTATAGCAAATAGCCAAAGAGAAGCGCACAAATCATCAACAGTGCTGCGTCACCTGCAGTCATAGGTTCACTCCTACCTCAATCGTTCGCATCCGCGAACGTAGAAAATTCCAGCTGCAAAAAATAGAGCGGTCGCCGCGATGAAAACAATGTCCAACATGAGTTGTCTTTCCCCTCCTCGTTTGCTTTATGCCGCTCGTGCCATGGCCATTCGCCATGGCACAATCCGTCCAAGATCGAAATACCGGCCCTTGTTTAGAACTTCACGAGGATGGCAATGGTCGCTCGGTTTTCGGTCTTGCGGAGATCCGGGAACCACGTGTTTGTTGGCGATCCGTTGCAAGTTGTGAAACCGCTGAGGCACACAAATGAGCCCGCTGTACCCTGATTGCCGCCCGGCGGCGTGACGCCTCCGGACCCTGAAAAGTACGGAACATTCGCCGCCCGATGGTTGTACTCCCATCGGAAAGTAATGTACTGGCTTGGCATCCAGTCAAAGGTTCCGGATACGTCCCACGCTTTGTACGGGTCGCCGGGGTTCTCGGTAAAGTAAGGCGTCCCGGAAGTAGCAGTGGCTCCGTTGATCGGAGGAAGCAAAACCAGGTACCGCCCGGGATTATTGATTTGTCCGCCGCCGATGGTCAGTCCGTAACGGTCGTTGTCGAACCAGAATCGGTTGTAAAACATATATCCCAGAAAGCTCTGCTTGGGACCTTTCGCGGAATTACCGGCACAGCTGACACCGCCGCCATGCTCGCATCCCATATCGCCAGTAAGCGAGAAAGCCATCTTGTCTAGAAAATTCTCGGGCTTGTCGTAGTACTTGATCTGAATACTGTCGTCAGTGTGATAGCGCACACGTCCCGGGGTGTTCAAAGCATCCTCGCCGAGCGCGTATTGATTACCGAGGACCGATAGCCATCCGTTCGGCCGCCACAGAATTTGCATTCCTAAGCCCGGCCGGTTGTTAAATCGTCCGTAGGATTGCCAGCCGTTCACGAACCACGGTTCGATTTTCAAATGCTCGGTCGGAAAGATTTGTACGCGCACACCATTGAAAAACCATGGCGTGTTGGACGAAACGTAGGAAGGCTGGTACGCCCAGTTGTCAAACTGGTAGTAGCTGAACAAGCCGACGTACGACATGAAGATGCCCGCATCGACATTCACTCCATGCAGTACGTTGAAATGGTAGCCACCGTAGGCTTCCGAAAGATATCGATAGGCATCGGCCAGGTTCCACTGCCCACGGGCAGGACTCGCGTCGTTGCGCGGCGTAGTCTCCGAATACAAACCGAACTGCGTCATCAGCCGCGCTCTAACATTGTCGTAGTGAAAGTCGCCGCCCACGCCCAGTTGAGTGACTTGCACTTCATTGGACCTGAAAATCTCGCTCGAACCGCCAATCGTATCGTCCTTGGGATGCGCGAAGTCGTAGACATAGTCGACGTCAGCTCTGATTTCCGGTGTAAAGAATTTCGTATCCAGCGGAACTTGTTTGGTTCGAGGATTTCCGTTCAGCCACGTGAAGTCGGCGAATGCAAACGGCTCGCTCGCCGGTGCCTTGGTTGTGGCCAGCTTGCCTTTGTCTAAGGCTTGCGGTTGAACTGTTGCGCTGCTGCCCTTCGCAAGCAAATCTGGGCTCGTCGGCCCGACGCCAGAAGTTGTTCCGGAATTTGTGCTGGGAGTTGCGGCGGACGTTGTGGCTGAAGTTGAGCCGGATGTCGTACCCGCAGTCGACACCGGTCCCGCAGCAGATGCTGTTGGGTTTGCTGACGCCAGCTGCGCCGGTACCGCGTCCGCAGCAGCAGTAGGAACTTCATTCGCGGTACCCTTGCTTTCAAGATCGGCAACACGTTTTTCGAGTTGCTCCACTCGGTCCAGGAGCAATCGCTCACGCGCCGTCAAAGGGGCGGGCGCTTCGATATTCGTTGTCGCCGGCTTAGCCGGGGGACTGTCCTTGCCGTCATCGTCCGCAAACGCGCGAACTGCACCTCCACTATACAAAGACAATCCGACCAAAATGAGCGGCACAAGTTTCTTCCATTTGAAAATACGCATTCTTCTCTCCTAGATTTTCTTACCCAACCTCAACGACCTGACGACTTTCTCGTAAGCAGTCCGTTCGCACCGGTGGCATCCAGGCAAGCAAGCGCGACTGCGCGCTCCTGCTCTGGACCCGGCGTGACCTTCCGGAAAAGCGTGGCGCTTCTCGGTAGATGCTCGGGCAGCGGCTTGTAGCCTAGTTTTTTCGCTACTGCCGCCAGCTGCGTCGTCCACCGCAGCGCGAGTTGTCGCCCTGCGCTTCGTGTCTCTAGTCCATTGAAAGAGAACGAACAGAAGAAACACGCACGCTAGTAAGCAAATCGCTGCTAAGACGATGAGAGCCATGGCCCGCGGGGAACAATGCGTCCCACTACGAGGATCAACATAGCGAAATGGCCATCAGAAAGTTCTGAGCGATTCATAAAGATTCCATAAGGACCGCGACGTACTCCAACGGAAAAATAAGGGCTTAGGGCGGCATGATGGCAATCAACAGTGCTGCGGTGGATTCAAGAAACTGATTCGTACCATCTGCTGTTTGATGAAGTCGCTCACGATTTTCTTCGAGTAGTCTTGTATTTTCCCTTCACTGTCTGCGCACCGCTCGAGGGCACCTCGGTGGCCAACCGCTTCGATCTTTCGGCGAATCGCGGCAATATCGTGGGCACCCGCCGCAATCGTTTCTTGCTCTCCGCGGTGTACGATGTGCCGGTCGGAAAGAATCGCAAATTCCTCTCGCACATGAATCGGATTTAAGATCTCGCACTTGGCGGATGGTCCGTCAGCACCGTCAGTCTTTGGGAGACCGGACCATATCTGACGCCGACCACAAGTTCGAGCTTCGATCCCGGCAATCTCAACCTTTCCTTTCGCGGCAGCTGCAGCGCCCGGATTGCATCGGCAACGGCAACGTCGCGAATGCCGCAACCGGAAGCGTGTTCAACATCGCTGCGCTCAATCCGATTCCTGAAGGGCCAGTGGGAAATTGTGGTGTGGGAATCCTGGAGGGGCCTGGCACCGCTACGATCGCGGCTGGGTTGTCCAAAGCTTTCCATCTCACGGAACGGATGCGGATGTGCCTTGAAAGCACGTTTACAAATCTATTCAATCATCCGAACTTTGCGCCACCGCCAACGAACGTAACGTCTTCGTCCTTTGGCATCGTTCAGAGTGTTCAGAGCGCGGAGAACAGCGGAAATCGCACGGGCCAGGTTTCGCTACGGCTCGACTTTTAGACTTTGGGTCAGAGCCTGTTAGCGAGCTGCTCGTTTTAAGCAATACGCCACCGACACAGTGTGCCATCACGGGACGGAGAAGACCCGGCTAAAACCCTAATTCTGCGGATTGCGCTCGCTCGAGCATCCGGCTGCTGATCTGAGCAAATTCAGACACCAATTCGTTCGTATTCCTGCCACTCAGCGTTGCGGCATCTATTTCCGTAGTCAACAGGATGGCCGTTGCCACATCTCCGCTGCATTCAAGACAAAACTTGTCGATCCTTCCTGGAAGTTCGACAAGTTCGGTAACGCAACCGCACACACTACAGTGACCAACAAATTCCTGATCAACACTCTGCAAATTATTTAACACCGATTTTCCTCTCCCTCCGCGACTTAAGACAACAATCACGATCGTAGGAAAAGGCGCGTCAGAAAGTCCTGAAGGCTTCGTTAGGAAACCGTAAGCACGACAGACGGCCCGGGAGTCTCAAAAACCGACGTGACCGGCTGCGGCCGAAGGCTTGATCGGAACGATACACAACAACAGTAGGTAGCTAGCCGTTTTCGACGCGCACCTTTATATCCGAGTACGCCGTATCGATGAGCCTGCTTAGCGCTGCGGCGTTTGTGGCCGTTCCCGGTCTCAGCTTCACATGACGCATGAACTTGCCGGTGCCTTGCAACAGGCGAGCCGGATCCGGCAGTGCTGCGCCGTGAAAGAACCCCACGTTTATGTGCGAGGTGAATACATTCACATAGCCGAAGGGCGCATCTCCCAAACATACAACCGGATAGCCGTCATGCAAAAGCTCCCGGACTTCGTCCCCGCACTTTCGCATCACCTCAAACCACT